>JGI12269J14319_10001443_pt1 | contig 23600 bp, 20 predicted proteins | sample PeaSoiSIISIP2007_FD_14319 | JGI IMG/M metagenome (IMG submission 14319)
CGGCTTCGGGATCAGCGTCGCCGGGCAGAAGAAGAGTTAGCTCAGAAAGTTGCTGAACTGGCCCGCTCCAACGCGGAACTTGAGCAGTTTGCGTACGTGGCCTCGCACGACTTGCAGGAACCGTTGCGCATGATTGCCAACTACACCCAGCTGTTGGCGGAACGATATCGCGGCAAGCTCGACGAGCAGGCCGACAAATACATCGCTTACTCGGTGGATGGCGCTACGCGCATGCAAACCCTGATTCAGGACTTGCTGAAGTTCTCGCGCGTCGGCAGACAGGAAATTGAGCGCCGGACCACCGACTGCCGCGCGGTCGTGGAACAAGCTCTCAAGAACTTGCAGGCGGCGGTGCAGGAGAGCAAGGCCGCGGTGAATTGGAATGGCTTGCCCGTGCTCAAGGTCGATTCGTCGCAGTTGGCGCAGGTGTTTCAGAATCTGATTGCAAACGCCATCAAGTTTCACGGAACGGAAGCGCCGGTGATTCAGATTGGCGCAGAAGAGAAAAACCAGGAGTGGGTGTTCACATTTTCCGACAACGGAATCGGCATTCCAACGGAGAACTGGCAAGACATTTTTGTCATTTTTCGGCGGCTGCATACGCGCGCAGAATACGCCGGCAACGGAATCGGCCTGTCGATCTGCAAGAAGATCATCGAACGCCACGGGGGCAAGATCTGGATCGAAGCGCAAGCCCAGCCAGGTAGCTGTTTCAAGTTCACTTTGCCCGCGGAACCCATCACCGCGGCAGTCCAGGCGGCACACGCATGAAGACAACTGAGGTTTTACTGGTAGACGACAATCCGGCGGACAGCGACTTGACCAGCGAGGTGCTGGCGCGCAACGGGTGTCCGAGTCACATCCACGCGGTGATCGATGGGGTTGAGGCGATTGCATTCCTGCGCCGCGAAGGCAAGTATGCTCACGAGATTATTCCCGACTTCGTGATTCTGGATTTGAATCTTCCCCGCAAGGACGGCCGCGCTGTGCTGTCTGATGTGAAAGCCGATCCGGTGTTGATGAAGATTCCGATTGCCATCTTCAGCACCTCCGAAGCGCGGCAGGACATTGTGCGCAGCTACGAGCTGGGAGCGAATTGCTATGTGAGCAAACCCGGCAACTTGCGCGACTTCATTTCCGCGGTGACATCGATTGGAGAATTCTGGTTTGGTTTGGTGCGCCTTCCGCGCGAGGAGGAACGATGAACAACGGCCACACTCATGTTTTATTGATTGAAGACAACCCCGGGGACGCCGACTTGGTTCGCCTGCGACTGGTCGAGGGCGATTCCGCGGTCAACGTGAACTGCGTGAACCGGCTTTCGGACGGGCTCGCGTCCATGGCCAAGGAACCGCCTTCGGTGGTGCTGCTGGATCTGAATCTTCCTGACAGCCACGGCGCAGACACCTTCCGCAGGGTGCTGGATAGGGCGCCCGGCGTGCCGGTCGTGATTCTCTCCGGCCAGGATGACGAAGCGCTGGCCATGAAGGCGCTGCACCAGGGCGTGCAGGACTATCTGGTGAAGGGCGACATCACCAGCAATCAACTGGAGCGCGTTATGCGCTATGCCATTGAACGGCAGGCGCTGATTCGCACTCTGGAAATGAGCCGAAAACAGCAACTGGAATTCAAGAATCAATTCTTGTCGCACGTTTCCCACGAACTGCGTACGCCCCTGACCTGCATTCATCAATTCGTGACCATCCTGTTGGACGGCCTAGCGGGCGAGGTCAACCCCGAGCAGCGTTATCACCTGGACACCGTGCTAACCAGCGTGCACCAGTTGCGGGCCATGATCCGTGACCTGCTTGAGGCCACGCGGGCCGAGTCGGGAAAAATACGCATCGAGCCGCGCTGCATCACGATTGGGGATCTCGTGCAGCAGGCAATTTCCATGATGTCGCAGACCGCCAAGGAAAAGCGGGTTGGCCTCGAAGTGGGATTGGACGCGAGAATTCAGCTCGTGTACGCCGATCCCGATCGCATCCTGCAAGTGCTCATCAATCTGATCGACAATGGCATCAAGTTCACACCGCCCGACGGATCGATCATGGTCAAAGCTTGCATAGTCGAGGCCGACCCGAACATGGTTTACCTCTCGGTGGCCGATACTGGACGCGGCATCGGTCCGGAAGCCAAGGCGCTGATTTTTGAACGCCTGTATCAGGACCCGAATTCCATTGATAACAGCCGTTCCGGTCTAGGGTTGGGACTGTTTATTGCCAAGGAACTGGTCGAACTTCACGGGGGACGAATCTGGGTGGCCAGTGAAGTCGGCAATGGCAGCACATTTTCGTTTACCTTGCCGATCTACTCGCTGGCAAAGCTTCTTTCTCCCGTCATCGTATATGAGGGCCATTTACGGGATGCGATTGTACTGGTCAAGGTTGAATTGACTCCGCTGCCCAGCGCTTCTCGGGGCGTGTGGAAGGAAGTCTGCCAGCGAAGCCTGGAGAGGTTGCGACGTTGCGTTTATCTCGACAAGGATGTGGTTCTTCCAATTACCGGAAACGCGGGAGTCGGTGAGACTTTCTTGGTGGCCGCATCGACCGATATGGAACGCGCCGAGATCATGATGAAGCGCATTCGCGAGCAACTGGAGGCGGGCGCGGGTTTCAAGAGTACCGGCAGTTTGAAGGTGTCGGCGAGTGCGGTGCAGTTGCCTTCTGCGCAGGACGGCACGCCAATGAAAGATCTGGTGCAGGCGGTGGCGGAGCGGATCACCGAAATGGGCACATTGGCACTGGCGTCAAAACCGGTTCCCGAAAATGCAAACGGACATGCAAGTGCAGGGGAGTATCAAGCGGGAAATGAAATTAAATCGAACTAATGGAGGATTCAACCATGGAGAAGCCAAAAATCCTGATCGTCGACGATGACCCCGACCTGCGGCGGGCGCTGAAAATTCGTTTGCGGGCCAACCATTACGACACGGTGCAGGCCTCCGACGGTTACTCTGCCATCTCTGTGGCGCAGAAGGAAAGCCCCAACCTGATCATTCTCGACCTCGGCCTGCCGGCCGGAGACGGGTACGTGGTCCTGGAGCGGCTGCAAAACAGTGACTCCCTGTCAAGCATTCCCGTCATTGTGCTGACCGCGCGTGATCCGCAATCGAACGAACAGAAAACCCTGCAAGCGGGGGCGACCGCTTTTTTTCAGAAGCCAGCGGACAATAACGAACTGCTGGATGTGATTCGGGCGACGCTGCCGAATGCCTGGCCGGGAACGGCCATGCCCTCGTAAATGGCGGGAACGAGGGCGCGGGCGTCGCCGCCCGTGCTTTGTGCAATGGGCTGCGTGCCGGTCGACGTGGCTTCAGAAGCTTGCGAACGAACACGAAGACTCGCTAAGAGGTAGACCAGTTCGTGCCCGCAGCAGCACGGGCGGGGACGCCCGCGGCTGCACGATCAGATCGATCCGGTTCTGAATCGCTTCTCGGAATCATGGGCAGTGGCGGCGTTCCCGCACCCTACGTAACCATCCGCCTCGCTGGTGACGGTAACCGACTTGCCGATAAGACTCCAGTAAGGCAATGCCGGGATTGTGAAATTCTCCAAACAATTCGATGCGCCGATCGAAACCAAACTTCGGCGCACGGTGACGGTCGGTTTCATAGTGGCTGTGCTCCTGACTGTCTTCATCGGCTTTTCGTCCTGGCGCGGCGCACGCCAGGCGGCGGACGATGCCGACTGGGTAGTCCACACACACGCCGTGGTGGAGACGCTAGAGCTTACGACCAAAGATGTGATTGAGGTGGAAACCAGCGCGCGGGCTTTTTCCTTGAGCGGGCAAGAGGTGCTGCTGGCGCACTACGAGACTGCGAAGGGCGCCGTCGCAAAGGACGAGGATGCGCTGCGCCGCTTGACAGCGGACAATCCCGATCAGCAACGACGACTGGACGTGCTTGAGCCGCAGATCCATGCCGCGCTCGAATTCGCCGAGAGCATGATCGCCAAACATCGACAGATGCAACGGTTTCCCGGCTCCGGCGAGATTTCAGAGACGGAAAGACTCATGAATGCAGCGGGCGCCACGGCCCAAGAGATGAAGGCTGAAGAGATTCAGCTGTTGAGCCAGCGCACTCAGAGAACCACGACGGGAAGGCGGTTGACGAGTTTCATCATTTTCGTCGGCATTTTCGTCGGCGCAGCTTTGTTGGTGCTGGCCAGGCTCGCCGTCAACCGCGAGATCGACGTCAGCGCAAGGGGACGAGCGCAAATCATCTCCCTGAACGAGGAGTTGGAGCAGCGGGTAGAGCAGCGGACGGCGGCTCTGCAATCCGAGATTACGGAGCGGACTCGAGCTGAGGAGGCGGCGAAAGAGAGCCTCGCCGCCAGAACGGCAGCGCTTAAGGAACTGGCCGATCAAAAGTTCGCTCTGGATCAGCACGCTATCGTGGCAGTGACGAATATCCAGGGCACAATCACCTATGTCAACGACAAGTTCTGCGCCATCAGTCAATATTCCAAGGATGAGCTGATCGGCCAGAATCACCGCATCCTCAACTCCGGCCACCACTGCAGGGAGTTTTTCCAGCAGATGTACCACACCATCGCGAATGGCCAGGTTTGGCACGGCGATATCAAGAACCGCGCCAAGGACGGGTCGATTTACTGGGTGGATACAACTATCGTCCCGACCTTGAGCGCGGAGGGTAAACCGCGCCAGTACGTGGCCATCCGTGCCGATATCACCGAACGCAAGCGGGTGGAGGAAGCGCGCGAACGTCTAGCGGCCGTGGTCGAGTCATCCGATGATGCCATTATCAGCAAAACACTGGACGGGACGATCACTGCCTGGAATTCCGGCGCCGAGAGGTTGTTCGGCTATTCGTCATCCGAGGCCATGGGCAAACCGATGGGGATGCTCTTGCCGGCGGAGCGGGCGAATGAGGAATCCGACATTCTGGCGCGAATCGGGCGGGGTGAGAGCGTTGAGCATTTCGATACCGTACGGGTCCGAAAGGATGGCAAGAAGATTGACGTTTCGGCGACGATTTCGCCGGTTCGGGACAGCAGCGGCGCGATTGTCGGGGCTTCAAATATCGCGCGCGACATCACCGAGCGCAAGCGGGCTGAGCAAGCGGTGAAGGAAAGCCTCGCCGCCAGCGAGGCGGCACTGAAGGAACTGGCCGATCAAAAGTTCGCTCTGGATCAACATGGCATTGTGGCGGTGACCGACGTCCAGGGCACCATTACTTACGTGAACGACAAGTTCTGCGCCATCAGTCAATATTCCAGAGAAGAACTGATCGGCCAGAATCACCGCATCCTCAACTCCGGCCACCATTCGAAGGAGTTTTTCCAGCAGATGTACCATGCCATCGCGAATGGCCAAGTTTGGCACGGCGAGATCCGGAACCGCGCCAAGGATGGCTCAATCTACTGGGTGGATACGACCGTCGTCCCGACCATAAGCCCTGAAGGTAAACCGCGCCAGTACGTGGCCATCCGTGCCGACATCACCGAGCGCAAGCGAGCGGAAGGAGCGCTGCACGAGAGTCAGGAACGGTTTCGGCTGCTGCTGGATGGGGTCAAGGACTACGCGATATACATGCTAGATCCCGGGGGCCACGTGATCAGTTGGAATGCGGGCGCGGCTCGCATCAAGGGCTATGAGAGTGAAGAAATTCTGGGGAAGCATTTTTCTTGTTTCTACGTTCTGGAGGACCGTGAAGCCGATAAGCCCTCGCGCGAACTGCGGGAGGCTCTCTCCAAAGGGCGCTTCGAAGTGCAGGCGCAGCGAGTCCGGAAGGATGGCTCTGCTTTTTGGGCCAACGTCGTAATCACTCCCATGTACGACGATTCTGGAACGCTCAGCGGTTTCTCTAAGATTGCGCGTGACATCACGGAACGCAAGCAGGCGGAGGAGTCTTTGCATGAGAAATCGAAAGCCTTGGAAGCCCAGACACTCATGCTTCAGTCGGTGCTGGACAGCATGACCGAGGGGTTGGCAGCAGTTGACGAGCAGGGAAAGTTCGTGATCTGGAACGCTGCCGCGGAAAGAATCCTGGGCATGGGTGCGACGGACCTGCCCAACCCGGAATGGACCGGGCATTATGGCCTGTTTCTGGCCGACACGGTGACACCTTTCCCGACCGAGCAACTCCCAGTGCTTCGCGCTATTCGCGGAGAAGTGTGCACGACTGAGATGTTTGTGCGTAATTCCCAGCTGGGCGAGGGCAACTGGATCGAGGTCAGCGCCGGTCCCCTCAAAGACAAGAACGGGATAGTGCGTGGTGGGGTGGCAGCTTTCCGCGACACTACGCAGCGACGAGCCGATGAACGGGAGATCCGCAAACTGAACGACGAACTCGAACAGCGAGTCATAGAACGGACGGCGCAATTGGAAACGGCCAACAAAGAGCTGGAAGCTTTCAGTTACTCGGTGTCGCACGATCTGCGGGCGCCTTTGCGGCATATCGGGGGCTTTTCCAAGATGTTGATGGAGGAATTCGGTTCGACCCTTGATCCTACCGCGCAGCACTACCTCGATCGGATTCAATCGGGAACACAGAAAATGGGCCTGCTGGTAGATGAGTTGCTGAATCTGGCGCGGGTTGGGCGCTCTGCGCTCAATCGGCAAGCCACGAACTTGAACACGATTCTCGCGGAGGTGATCGCCATTCTTCAGCCGGAGAGTGAAGGGCGGCAGGTGGAATGGGTTGTGGCTGATCTGCCTGCAGTGGAGTGTGATCCCATTTTGATCAGGCAGGTATTTCAGAATTTGTTGGCGAACGCTCTCAAGTTCACCCGTCCCCGCGCCGATGTTGGAGTCAGCCACGAAAATGTGCGGGGGGAGAAACCCGCGCTTCCACCGGCAGTCATTGAAGTCAGTTGTGCAAAAGAAGATGGGCAACCGGTGTTCATGGTTCGGGACAATGGCATCGGCTTCGACATGAAGTATGTCGACAAATTGTTCGGAGTCTTCCAGCGCCTGCATCGCGCGGAGGACTTCGAAGGCACGGGCATCGGCCTGGCGACGGTGCAACGCATCGTGCAAAAGCACGGAGGGCGAGTGTGGGCGGAGGCCGAGGTGGGCAAGGGCGCAGCTTTCTCTTTCACCCTCGGCACGGCGAAACAAGGGGAATCGAAAAACAACGGAGCTACGGCTGGAGGAGGATTATGAACTCAGAGGAACTCGACATACTGCTGGTGGAAGACAATCAGGACGATATGGATCTTGCCCTGCACGCGCTGCGGCGGGAGAAGCTGGCAAACCACATTTTCGTGGCCCGCGATGGCGAGGAAGCTCTGGACTTTCTCTTCTGCCGGGGAACGTTCGCGGACAGATCGTTTGATCATCCTCCCAAACTGGTGTTGCTGGATCTGAAGCTGCCTAAAGTAGATGGGATGGAGGTGCTCAAGCAGCTCAAGGGCGATCCGCGGACCAAGACCATCCCAGTAGTCATGCTGACCTCCTCCAAAGAGGAGAGGGATCTAGTGTCCAGTTACAGCCTGGGGGCCAACAGCTTTATCCAGAAGCCGGTCGACTTCGACCAGTTTCGGGAGACGGTTAAGACGGTGGGGCTGTATTGGCTGGTCACAAATCAGCCCGTGCCGGTCAATGGCGTACGCGAAACGTTGACGCGGCGATGACTTCTCGTAACGAATCGCTGGCTTGACGTGCCCCGAGACATAGCAAGCTACGTCTGCACCGAACTGTAGAGGCGTGGCTTGCAACGTCATCGGCCTCTCGCGCCTGAGCGTCCGAACCCGCCCCAGCAGAGTGCACAAACTTCCAAAACTAATAGATAGATGGTTTGTGGTATAGTGGTCAGACCAACGGTCTGGCTCTTGGACACTCATGGCGATTGCAAGCATCAACCCGGCCACAGGACAGCTTCTTAAATCGTTTGAACCGCTGACCGATTCGCAGATCGAGGACAAGCTAAAGCGCGCGGCCGAGGCTTTCTCCAGGTATCGTCGCACCACGTTTGCGGAACGGGCGCGCATGATGGTGAAAGCGGCGGAGATTCTCGAAAGCGACAAAGAGAAGTTCGCGCGGACCATGACCACCGAAATGGGCAAGCCATTTCGGGCGGCGGTTGATGAGGCGGTCAAGTGCATTTCGGCGTGCCGCTACTACGCCGAGAATGCGGAGCGCCTTCTGGCGGACGAAGTGATTGAGACGGCGGCCAGCCGGAGCTACATTCGCTATCAGCCGCTGGGACCGATTCTGGCGGTGATGCCGTGGAATTTTCCCTTTTGGCAGGTCATACGCTTTGCGGCCCCGGCTTTGATGGCGGGAAATGTTGCGCTGCTCAAGCACGCGTCGAATGTGCCGCAATGTGCGCTGGAAATTGAAGACTTGTTTCACCGCGCGGGCTTTCCTGAGGGAGTGTTTCAGACGCTGCTGATCGGCGCGCAGAAGGTGGACGGAATTCTGAACGACCGGCGGGTTGTGGCTGCGACGCTTACCGGCAGCGAAGAAGCCGGAGTACAGGTAGGAACTGCGGCTGCGAAAAGAATCAAGAAAGTGGTTTTGGAGTTGGGTGGGAGCGATCCTTTTATTGTCATGCCGAGCGCGGACATGGACGAGGCGGTCGCAACCGCGGTCAAGGCCAGGATCGTGAACAATGGGCAGTCTTGCATTGCGGCTAAGCGCTTTATTGTTGCCGAATCGATTGCCGACGAATTTGAACGGAAGTTTGTGAGCAAGATGGAAGCGCTTAAGGTGGGCGATCCATTCGATGAGAGCACGGAGTTGGGGCCGCTTGCGTCGCCAGATGGAGTGGCAAGTCTGGACGCGGATGTCCGCAAAACGGTCGCGGCCGGGGCTCGGGTTCTTACTGGCGGCAAGCCGATAGATCGTCCCGGCAACTTTTATGCGCCGACTGTTCTGACAGATATTCCCAAAGAGTCGCCGGCCTATCGCGATGAGCTGTTTGGTCCGGTGGCGTCGATCTTCCGCGCCAAGAGCCTGGACGATGCAATCGCGATCGCGAATGACAGCCGGTTCGGACTGGGGGCGAGCGCGTGGACCAATGACAAGAACGAGCGCGAACGCTTGATCAACGAAATTGACGCAGGGATGGTGTTCATCAATCGCATGGTGGCGTCGGATCCGCGGCTGCCGTTTGGTGGAGTCAAGTCTTCCGGCCACGGGCGCGAGCTTGGGCCGTATGGGATTCGGGAGTTCACGAATACCAAGACAGTGTGGATTCAGGAAGGTCGTAGCTGACAATCGGGCCTTTGCCGGAACTTTGCTAGCGTATGTACAAGACGGTTCGCACATCACGACTGTACGAGCAGATCGTTCAGCAGATCGAGGAATCGATTCTGAAGGGCGCGCTCAAAGCCGGAGATCAGTTGCCCGCGGAACGGGAATTGGCGCAGCGATTTGGCGTGAGCCGAACAGCCGTTCGCGAGGCGGTGAAGGCACTGCGCGAAAAAGGGCTGGTGGAGGCGTATTCGGGTCGCGGAACTTTCATCACGGATGGAACCTCGCAGGCAATTCGGCAATCGCTGGGGCTGATGGTCAAGATTGGTCAGCCTACTCGCTCCATCTGGCGGAGGTTCGCGCGATTCTCGAGCCGGAGATTGCGGCGCTCGCGGCCACGCGGATTCAGGAACAGCATCTCGCCCTGATGCGTGAAGCGGTCGCGCTGATGGACGTTGCGCAGGATGATCCGGATGGCTTTATCGAGGCTGACCTCGATTTTCACTTGGCATTGGCCGAGGCGGCGGAAAATCCTCTGATCTTGTCGCTGCTTGATTCAATTGTGGGGTTGTTGCGCGAACAGCGCATGCGAATTTTCCAGGTTGAGGGTGGTCCGAGCCGGGGACAGTATCACCACAAACGCATTCTGGAAGCGGTGGAGCGGCGCAACCCCGAAAAAGCGCGTGAGGCAATGCGAGCTCACTTGCTGCAGGTGCGCGAGGATTCCAAAGCCAGTGAGGCACATCCGGCGCTGTCGAAACCTATCTCGTAATTGGGAGCTTGTGAGGAATGGCGAATCTTGGTTTTGTCGGTCTCGGCGTCATGGGCAGTCAGATGGTGAGCCGTCTGCTGAGTAAAGGGCACACCGTCACCGGATACAACCGGACCCGATCGAAAGCGCAGTGGCTGATCGACAAAGGGATGAAGTGGGCGGATTCGCCCTGCGCCGTTTCTGCGGCTGCCGACGTGACATTCGCCATGGTCACGAACTCTGCCGCGATTGCATCGATCACGGAAGGCCCNGACGGAATATTGGCGGGGTTGAGCAAAGGCAAAATCTTTGTAGACATCAGCACGGTGAGTCCGAGCGTGAGCCGCGCCCTGGCGGCGAAGGTTCGAGAAAAAGGTGCGGACATGGTGGACTCCCCCGTTTCCGGGAGCGTGATCACTTTGCAGGAAGGCAGGTTGTCCGTCATGGTGGGCGGGCGGCGCGAAACCTTCGAGCGAGTTATGCCGCTGCTGTTGGATATTGGGCCGAAGGTGACCTACGTTGGCGACAACGGGCTGGCGCTGGCGATGAAGATCGCGATCAACCTGAGCCTGGCGGTCCAGATGATGGCTTTCTCGGAAGGCGTGTTGCTGGCGGAGAAGAGCGGCATCGCGCGAGCGACGGCGGTGGACGTCCTCACTCATAGCGCGGTGGCTTCGCCGATGATTCANTACCGCGGNCCNTTCGTTCTGCAACAACCCGAAGAAGCCTGGTTCGATGTGAACATGATGCAAAAAGACATGCTGCTGGCGCTCGAGTTGGGCCGGCAACTGGATGTGCCGCTGCCGACCACCGCGGTGAGCAACGAATTTCTTACGGCGGCGCGCGGCATGGGGATGGCGAAGCTCGATTTCGCCGTAATGTTTGATGTACTGGCGCAAATGTCGGGCATTTCAAAATGACGATTGCCACTGACAAATCGACGGCGAGTTCAGGTACCCAAGCTGGCCAGTGGATGCGGGCGTACCGGCAGATGGTATCGATCCGCATGTTCGAGGAGCAAGTCAACGAACTCTACACGCGCGCGTTGATGCCGGGGCTGGCCCACCTTTACATCGGAGAAGAAGCCGTCGCAGTGGGTATTTGCGAAACGCTGCGAGCCGACGATTACATTACCAGCACGCATCGCGGTCACGGGCACTGTCTGGCAAAAGGGGCGTCGCCCGATCGCATGTTCGCCGAGTTGCTGGGGAAAAAAGCTGGCTATTGCAAAGGCAAGGGCGGCTCCATGCACATTGCCGATCCGGCGACTGGCAACCTGGGAGCGAACGCGATTGTTGCCGGCAGCGTGGGAATCGCCACAGGGGCGGCGTTGTCGGCTAAGCGTCTGGGGACCGATCGCGTGGCAGTTTGTTTTTTCGGAGAAGGTGCGCTTGGCCAGGGCGTTTTGTATGAAGTGATGAATGTGGCATCACTGTGGAAACTGCCCGTCATCTATGTCTGCGAGAACAACCTCTACACCGAGTACACGCATTACACGGAAACCACCGCGGGCGATATTCCGGCGCGGGCGGCTGCGTTCGGATTGCAAGCGGAAGCCGCGGACGGGCAGGACGTGCGGGCTGTTTATGCAACTGCAAGCCGGCTCGTCGACCGTGCGCGTCGCGGGGGTGGCCCATCATTTTTGGTATGCAATACGTATCGCTACACCGGGCACCACGTGGGCGATATCAATCGCGAATACTACCGGTCCAAGGAAGAAGAAAAGCTTTGGAAGACGGAGCGCGATCCCATCAAACTGCTGGCCGATTGGCTTGTTGAACAGGGCTTTGCGGACTCCGCTCAGTTCAGCACGATTCAGTCAGAAGTTGAATCAGAGATGAAAAAGGCGGTCGAATTTGCCGTGGCCGCTCCGTATCCCGGCGTAGCGGAAGTGGAGCAGGACGTTTATGCCTGATGCCATCACTCGGGAACTGAGTTTCGGGCAGGCGGTACGAGAAGCGCTGGCGGAAGAAATGCGCCGTGATTCGCGAGTGTGCATCTTCGGTGAAGACGTCGCCGAGGCCGGCACGCCGTTCAAAGTGCTTTCGGGACTGGTGGAGGAATTTGGAACTGAGCGAGTGTTGGACACGCCAATTTCCGAAGCGGGCTTCACGGGAATCGCGGTCGGCGCAGCGATGACGGGCTTGCGCCCCGTCGTCGACATTATGTTTGGCGATTTCATTACGCTCACGATGGACCAGATGGTGAACCAGGCGGCCAAGGTCCATTACATGTCGGGCGGCGCGTGGAAAGTTCCGATGGTGATGCGAACCACGCTTGGAGCCACTCGACGGTCGGGCGCGCAGCATTCGCAGTCATTGCACGCATGGTTCAGTCATGTGCCGGGATTAAAAGTGGTGATGCCGTCAACTCCGTACGACGCCAAGGGATTGCTGAAGACTGCGATTCGGGATGAGAATCCTGTCGTTTTTTTCGAAGACAAGATGATGTACACGAAGTTAAAAGGCCCGGTACCGGCGGAGGAGTACACCATTCCCTTTGGCGTGGCGGATGTGAAGCGCGTGGGCCGCGACATTACGCTGGTGGGCACAAGCAGCATGGTGCAAGTGGCGCTGGGCGCGGCGAGTCTGCTCGAAGAAATCGGAGTAAGCGCGGAAGTAGTCGATCCGCGAACCATGTGGCCGCTCGACGAAAAGGCGCTGATCGACTCGGCAAAAAAGACATCGCGAGTGATCGTGATCGACGAGGGCTACGAACGGTACGGGGTGACGGCGGAAATCGCAGCGGTGATTGCGGAAGGCGCGTTTTATAACCTGGACGCGCCGGTCAAGCGGATGGGCGCGATGCATATACCGATTCCATTTTCGCCACCGCTCGAAGATGCGACCGTGCCCACGGAGAAATCCGTGTTCGAAGTGGCCCGCAAGCTTTGCGGACGGACCTAAAAGTTAGCGCCGCGACGGCGGCGCTACAAAGATCGACGGGAGGTGCATCGTGGCATTACCGACGCATGGAACGATGGCGGTTGATTGGGAACAGCGGGTGGATTTTGATCGCTTGCGCAAAGAGCGCCTGGCGCGCGCGAAGGAGTTGCTCGCCAAATCGGAGATGGGTTCGCTGCTGTGCTTTGATATGAACAATGTGCGCTACCTCACCTCCACGCATATTGGCAGTTGGGCGCAGGACAAATGCAATCGCTTTACTTTGCTGCCGCAAAATGATGAGCCGATTTTGTGGGATTTCGGATCGGCGGCCAAACATCATCAACTCCACTGCCCGTGGTTGGGCGAGCGCTCGCGGCCGGGCATCTCGATGCTGCGTGGCGCGATGTCGCCGGAGATGGGGCGGGCCGAGGATGTGGCAAAGAAGATTCGCATCGAACTGGAGATGCGCGGCCTGCACAAAGAGCCAGTTGGCATTGACATCATTGAGTTGCCAGTTCTTTTTGCTTTGCAGCGCGAGGGAATCACGGTCGTCGACGGACAACAGTTGATGTCGGACGCGCGCGTCATTAAGACGCAAGACGAGATCGCGCTCTGCTGAACACGTCCGCGATGATGGTCGATGCGGCGTACGACGAGCTGTATCGCGCGATGAAACCGGGCATGCGCGAAAACGAAGCGGTTGGCTTGGTCAGCAAAGTTCTCTACGACCTGGGTTCTGAATATGTCGAGGCGGTGAATGCGATTTCCGGGGAACGCTGCAATCCGCATCCGCACGTGTTTTCGGATCGCGTGCTTCGACCGGGCGATCCCGTCTATTACGACATTCTGCATTCGTTCATGGGATACCGCACATGCTATTACCGGTGCTTCACCATCGGCTACGGATCGCATGCCATGGTGGACGCGTATAAACGCTGCCGGGAATATCTGGATGCGGCGATCGAGTTGGTGCGTCCGGGCCGGACCACGGCGGAGATTGCCGCGGTGTGGCCGAAGGCGAAGGAATTCGGTTTTCCCAACGAAGAAGCTTGCTTTGCGCTGCAATACGGCCACGGAATTGGCCTGGCTATCTGGGAAAAGCCGGTGATCAGCCGGTTGGTTTCTTTCGACCATCCGCATGAGATCAAGCCGGGAATGGTTTTTGCACTCGAAACATTTTGGCCTTCGACTGACGGCTGGAGCGCGGCGCGCATCGAAGAGGAAATCGTGGTCACGCCGACCGGGCACGAAGTCATCACGCGCTTCCCCGCGGAAGAACTGCTGGTGGCTGGGGCGCACTATGTGACCGTCAACGGGCCGTTGCCGACCACTCGCGAGAATGAGTCTGCGCCAAGCCGGCGCGTGGTCGAGATGATCGAAGAGAGTTCGCGGTCGGAGCGGGTTGGCGTTTCGGATTGAGATGTCCGGCGGGGGACCGGAAGGCATGGTGAGAATTCCCTGAAGCAGCGATAGCAGAATTGCTTTGCAGGGGTCCTTCGACTACGCCAACAATTCGCGAACGAATCGCTGGCTGCGCTCAGGATGACGTGGTGTCGGATGCGACGGAAATTATGGCTTTCAGCGTTGTTATGCCCGCTCTCGAAATGGCGCAGGAGACTGGCAAGCTTGTGGCTTGGCGGAAGGCTGAGGGCGATCGTGTGATTAAGGGTGAGCCACTCTTGGAAATAGAGACTGACAAAGCGGTGCTCGAGGTTGAATCTCCGGCGGACGGGATCCTTGCGGACGTAAAAGCGCAGGCGGGCGCCGTCGTGGCCGTAGGGAAAATCATTGCGTGGATCGTCCGTCCCGGTGAAACCCCTCCGTCAGAGGTCGCGTCGCCAGCTCGAATGCAGACTGCGGATGAATCCATACACGCCGTGGCCCCAGTGATTCCTGCTCCGACGGCGGGACCAGACGCACAAATGTCACCCAAAGCTCGGCGGCTGGCGAAGGAGCACGGAGTTGACATTGCCAGTTTGCGGGGATCAGGGCCGGGCGGGGAGATCCTCGCATCTGACGTTTTGGCCGCAAGTGAATCGAAAGGTTTGCCTTCGCCTGCGCCCAAAGATGTTGAAACGCCCAGCTCGATCGGGCGGCTGATGGCCGAGCGAACGACCCAGAGCTGGACCACCGTGCCCCACTTCTTCGTGGTGCGCGAGATCGACGCGGGCGCGCTGATCGAAGTACGCGAGCGCATGGGATCGGCGATTCAGCAGGCACAAGGAATCAAAGTCACGCATACAGATTTCCTGGTGGCGCTGGTGGCACGCATTCTGGTCAAGCATCCGCGCATGAATGCGAGTTGGAGCGGCGCAGCAATTCGTCTGAATCAGGAAGTAAACATCGGCGTCGCCATGGCGGTTGATGACGGCGTCGTTGCCACCGTAATACATAACGCCAACAAAGCGGATCTCGGCGAAATTGCTGTTCAGCGCCGTGAATTGACGGAGCGGGCTCGCGCGGGCCGCTTACGTCCGTCCGATATTGCAGGAGCGACTTTCACTATCAGCAACCTCGGCATGTACCACGTCGATGCTTTCAGCGCGATTATCAGTCCACCACAAGCGGCGATTCTCGCGGTTGGAAGCATTACCGAGCGGGTCGTGCCCATCGATGGGCGGCCAGCGATCCGTCCGATGATGACGTTCACCCTCTCGTGCGATCACCGTGTGGTAGATGGCGCGCGGGCAGCGGTTTTCCTGAATGAGGTTGCTGAAGCAGTTCGCCAGCCGGAAAATTGGCTGCGATGACGATGCCGGTGCGTTCGGTGCGCGTACGCGCCGGCATCGTAGAACATTCTTTATTGTAACCAATGTGGGACCGCACGGGCGCTGATGCCCGCGCCTGCATTGTGGAACTTTCGTAACGTTTAGCTTTCAGGTACTTCGCCTGGCAATCTGGTAAGGACGTGCTATACTGTAGTCACGCTTAATACCGCGGTTGTATGGTGCGATTGCTCTGGTGCAGTACTTGATCTGAGAACTCCCGCCGTCAGTTTCCCCTCCGTACGTCTTCAGCGTAATCAAAACCTAAAGACTGGCAATATAAGTTGGCGTGCGCGCCCGGAAGTTGGTGTGTGTGCCGCCGCTTAAGCCAGAGAAAGCAAAATGCAGAATTTTTCAGAACTCCCGATTTCCCCGTACGTCCAAGATCGTTTGTCGTTGGCTCATTTTTCCGTACCCACTCCAGTTCAGGCTGCGGCCATCCCGCAGGCGCTTGCAGGCAAAGATGTGCTCGCAACCGCACAGACCGGCACAGGCAAAACGCTCGCCTTCCTGATTCCGATCATGGAGCAACTGCTCAAGCAAAACACGGCAGGGATTGCGGCGCTGGTGCTGGTTCCCACACGTGAACTGGCAATGCAGGTGGCCGATCAATACGATGCTTTGCGAGGCAAGCAATTGCCGCCCGCCGCGCTGGTCGTCGGAGGCTTGTCCGAAGGACAGCAACTCCGCGCCATCCGCAAAGGAGCTCGCGTGGTCGTCGCTACACCGGGCCGGTTAGAAGATTTCCTGGATCGCAAACTGGTGAACTTCCGCGAACTGCGGGTGCTGGTACTCGACGAGGCAGATCGCATGCTCGACATGGGATTTCTTCCTGCGATTCGAAGGATTGTGGCCGTCGTACCCAAAGATCGCCAGACCATGTGTTTTTCGGCGACGCTCGAGGCCTCCGTGGTTCACTTGGTCAACGACTACATGAGAAACCCGGTGCGCGTTGCGCTTGGGTCGACGCTAAAGCCGTCCGAAAATGTGCGGGTGCAGGCGTTCGAGGTCGATGCCGATCACAAACAGGAAATGCTGCATCGCTTGTTAGCAAAAGAAACTGGCCGCTGTTTGGTTTTCGCACGCACCAAGCGAGGAACCGAGCGGCTCGCCAAGAACCTGAATCGTGAGGGCTTCGCCGCAGCCATGATTCACGGCGACCGCTCACAGTCCCAGCGCACGGCCGCGCTTACCGGATTCCAGCAGGGACGCTACCGCATTTTGGTAGCAACCGACCTGGCTTCGCGGGGCATTCACGTGCAAGACATCGCCCACGTCATCAACTATGACCTTCCTGAAATAGCAGAGAATTTTATCCATCGCGTCGGCCGCACCGGGCGTGCAGGTGAACACGGAGTGGCTTCCACTCTTTTTGGCAGAGAGCAGCGTTCCGATCTGTATCAACTGGAGCGCACGCTTGGAATTCGGATGGAGAGAATGAGTTCCGCGGGCGAGCAGCGAGGCAGCAGCGACCGCAAGCGATCGGATCGCGTTGAATCAACTCCCCGAGCCCGGATGGTGCGGCTCCCGGGCGAAGTCCTGCAAGTGCAAATGCAGAGTTAATCGGGACTGGCGCTCAGTCCCAAAAGTCTTCGCCGCTAGCTTTGCGATGTAGTGGCCAGCGGCGAACGGTTGTTTAAAACGTGCTTAACGCGATGGGGCCGCGGCCCCATCACGTATGCCAGACGACGCGCCATCGTTCGCTCCCGTGTTTGAAAGTGGCTCTGCCAGAGGAGCGCCATTCTTGATCAAGTCAGTCTTAATCTCAACCTTCTGATCGGCAATCGGATTAATCGCCGTTTCAAAGGTCTGGTAACCGGGCAGGGCGATCCTGATTTGATGTTGCCCCGGAGCAACCAGCATTCCTCGGCCCATGCCTTCAAACTCGCCTACGTGGCCGACGAAAAGGCCATCGAGGAAAACCGCCGCGCGCGACGGGTTGACGGCGATTTTGACCTGGGCAGTTACTCTCGGAATCGGTCCCGTTGCGGCCTTCGCCATCGTCACCAGAACAATCTCTTTCTGCCCCGGTTGAAGAACGACGTGTTCGGTGAAGTCCTGGTAGCCGTCCTGGCGCACGGTGATTAGGTGCTCGCCCGGCAAAAGCAAAACCTTCTTCGATCCCTTGAGCTCTTTCAGATAGCCCACGTACTCGCCGTCTATCCAGACACCAGAAGTCTTTTCGACGTGAGTTTTTCCTTCAAATTGGAGCTCACCCATAATCTGGTTTTCACCGTACATTGCGGGCATCAGAAGTAAAGTAGAAAGCAAAAACAGAACCCACAGTGCCGGATGTAATCTTCGAATTGCTTTTTTCACAGTAACCTCCTTGCCTTCGGCATTTGCATCTCGGACCACGCCATCGCCGGCGATTCACGTACAGCCGCGACGCAAGAACCCGGTTGATTGGTTTGGGAGTCGTTGGCTGAAATCCGTCGGCGAAAGTGCGACCGCGAATGCCAACATTGAGGGTGCGCCAGTCTCGAGCTTCATGGTGACCTCTCGCAAACCAATGCCACGAAACCCTAACGGCGTGGCACTATGAACTGAAGCAAGAAGCGTGCCACTTCCTCAAAAGCCTTGTGTTTTATGGAGTTGCATGACTCGCGCAGGCTCGCGAGTAGGAAATTTCGACCGCTTCAAACGACAAATCTTCTTGTTGAGCCGCGATTTGTCCTTTGGTGTCACCGACGGATAATTTGTGTCGTTTTGAATAATTGTTTCGGAGGGCTGCGCACGAGTAGCGCAGACTCGAGCCGAGACTGCATCTCTTCGACATTGACCGATTTCATGACTAGACACTTCAACAACGCGAGTAGCCCACTCGTGTAGGCAGACTGGCCCAGCAGGGCCATTTACGCGGCGTTCGATGCAATCTACTCTTGCTGCGAGCAGTTCTGGGGAGGGCTGTTCGGACGAAGCGTCCCGTGACTCGAAAGAGTCTGGGACGCTTTGTTTTTTCGGAAAGAGTAAAAGCTAAGGGCGGAGCTGAGCCGACGCCATCATTTTCAGAGCGACTTTGGCTTTCCCATTTCTTTGAGCCGCTTTGCGCAGCCATCTTTCGGACACCGTTCGATTGGCGGACACTCCATCCCCGTCCCGGTAGCGCAACCCAAGATTGTATTGAGCAGCCGCATTGCCTGATTCGGCCGCAGTTGTAACCCAGCGCGCTGCTTCCACACAATTCTGAGGAACAAAATGTCCAATTTCGTAAGCCATCCCTAAAGTAAAAGCGGCAGAGCCGTCTCCATACTTCGCCTGGCGGCGCAATACGCGCATTTCATAGCGGCTCAATTGCTGCACTACGGACAAGGTTGCCAGGTCGGTTACAAGCTTGTGACTGACTTCACGCGGCGTGGCAGGTCCCGGCTGCCATGTCTCGTTGTCGATCTTCCGTGTGTTACCGGATCTAGTGTCCGCGGAGAGACCTCGAGGTGCTTTGTCAGGCGCTTTCGAGGGGTTGCTTACTTCCTCGACTGGCGGGTTTGCTGTGGTAAACGCCTGTGCGCTGCGAAGAGACTCGTGATGCCACGATTCGTAGATCAACAAGGCGGCGACGACCGCAAGCAGCAAGACCGGCGTGGCAATCGCCACAGCGCGGAGTGCGCGCAGAGGTAGATTGACGCGGAGTGCCGGCCTAAGATTGCCCAATGCGGCTGCAAAGCCCTTGAAAACGGGGCGAAGGTTGAACCGTGACTCGTCGTGGCGCACGGACCGATCGGTGTCGGCGGGCTTCGGTAAAACGTGGGGAATCGGTTTAGCGATTTGTACCCTGGCTGCGGCTTCCGGACGATGATCCTGTTGGACTGCCTCCGATTTAAATTCGACGGTTTTGAGTTCGACCTCGGCGTCCTTCCTCAAAGCGTGTGACAGCAGTCCGGACATGAAACGCAGTCTGGTGGTGTCGTATCCGGAAAAAGTGTCCGAACGTCTGGTAAATGCGGCCAGAGCTCCTGCAACTTCAAGCCCGTGGTAGATTGGCGCGATTAATAAGGCTGTCGCGCCTGCGTCGAGATCCGCAACCGAGGACTGCCTTAACTCGGATGCTTCCGCGGCTCCGTCAACCGGCGTGCTCTTGCCCGGCCAAGCGCCTGCCAAACTAGAGAGGACAGCCAGGCGCAATTTCTCATTGTTGGTGGCCGCACCCGCGCCGGCTCGGTAGGAAAACTCCTTTCTTGCGAACAACCAGACTGCGGAACCGTCGGCATGGGTGAGCTTCAGCGAAAGATCGACTACCCGCCTCATCGCGGCGTCCAAGTCCAAGGCTCCAGTCTCGATTGCCTGTTGAGCCTCGACCAGTTCGGCCAGAGTTTCATCATCGGCGAGCCGATTGCTGAGCACTTCCTGCTTGTGATCGACTTCCAACAACGGTTGAACGGCAGGTTCCATGGCCGCGGGCAGACGCAAGCTAGCCGGCTCTATTTCCTCTTGCGTTCTGACGGGTTCGGCAATCGATTCGGATGGAGCCGGGCGATCGTGCAGTTGGTCATGCAGGCACTGGAGAACCCAGGCCGCTGCCAAGAATTTCTCAAACGAGAGGTGGTCGAGAGTAAATCGCTGGCTCGTACCGGGAGTGGCGACCGCGGCCATTGGCGGAGGGACCTCTCGCAAAAGGGGATTCATAGCGGGCACGGAGTCTTCGAACCCGTTATCTATCGAGCGATCATACACCCGTTTAATGATCCGCGAACGGCTGAATTGGCCGCCAGTGGCTGGCTGGGGCTGGTTTACGTAGCTGAGCAGATTGCCGAAAGAGCTGTCTCCTTCGATCTGCCGGCATCGCGAATCTTCTGATATCGCTTGAGAAAGAAACCCTCGTGCTGCGGTATTCTCGTAGAGTGCATTCTTTTTCACCGCAGCGAGATCAGGCGCTGGTTCAGATCGTGGACTTGGCGCTCGCAGATGCTGCGCGTCGAAGTGGCAAGTGGCTCGCCTGTCGTCCTGGGTGCACGCAATGCTGCGTCGGAGTGTTTGCAATCAATCAACTTGACGCTGAACGACTCCGGCAAGGCCTTGGAATTCTGGAAGAGTCTGCCCCGGAGCGCGCCACTCGCGTGCGGCAACGCGCTCGGGACGCGGTTTCCCGCCTGTCGAAGGATTTCCCTGGTGATCCGAATACAGGCTTGCTGCACGAAGGCGAGGAGGCGGAACGGCGCTTCGCTGAGTTCGCCAATGATGAGCCTTGCCCGGCGCTCGATCCGGAAACTGGACTTTGTGAGCTCTATGAAGCTCGCCCCATGACTTGCCGCGTCTTCGGGCCGCCAGTTCGTTCCGAAGATGGCATCGGCGTTTGCGAACTTTGTTTTCAGGGCGCCACCGACGAGGAAATTGCGGCGTGCGAAATGAATGCAGACCCTGAAGATTTGGAATCCACACTGGTTGAGGAACTGGAAAAAGCTACGGGCGCGCGCGGTCAAACGATTGTGGCATTCTGTTTAGCATCTTGATTCCATCGTTGAAACAATTCAATCGTCACCCGCTCGGATGGCTCCGCAAACCCAATGACGCAGCAATTTGACGCAGTCGTCCTCGGCGCAGGTGCCGCCGGCTTGATGTGCGCTCTGGAAGCGGGCAAGCGGGGACGCCGCGTGGCCATCATCGAGCGCGCTGAACGCGCAGGAAAGAAAATCCTGATATCCGGCGGCGGACGCTGTAACTTCACCAACGTTCACTGCCGACCCGAAAACTTCATCTCGGCGAATCCGCATTTTGGGAAATCGGCGCTGGCCCGCTACACGCCCTCGGATTTTATTGCACTCGTCGAGAAGCATCACATCCCCTACCACGAGAAGACGCTCGGCCAACTTTTCTGTGATCGCTCTGCCCACGACATTATGGAAATGCTCGAGAGCGAATGTCGCGAGGCCGGAGTTCGCCTTTTCGTGAAAACTCCAATTCAAGAAGTGTTGAGGACGACAGAGTTTGTGGTTCGCGCTGGAGAAATGGAATTTCGCGCTCCGGTTCTCGTCGTCGCTACTGGAGGATTATCGATTCCGAAAATGGGGGCGACCGGCCTTGGCTACGATCTGGCGCGGCAATTCGGCCTCGCTATTCGCGAACCTCGGCCTGCGCTGGTACCGTTTGTGTTCGACCCCAAAGACCGCGGCCACTACTGTGATCTTGCCGGAGTCTCAGCCGATGTTGCCGTCTCCTGCAACCATCAGCAATTCCGGGGGAAGATGCTGATTACGCATCGAGGCCTCAGCGGACCGGCGATTCTGCAAATTTCGTCCTACTGGAAACCGGGACAAGCGGTTGCTCTCGACTTGGCACCCGGCGGCGATGTGACTGCGTCTCTTCGTGAACCCACGGCTCCAAGAGACATCGCAGCGATGAGATCAGCCTTGCGCAATTTCTTGCCGCATCGCTTTGCCAACCGATGGCTAGATATGCATTCACCAACCGCGTGGACGAACACTGCACTTGCGGAACTGGAGCGCGCCGCGCATGACTGGCCGGTGACGCCAGCAGGCACCGAGGGTTACGACAAGGCTGAAGTGACTGCGGGCGGCGTGGACACCGACGAACTTTCGGCGAAGACAATGGAAAGCCGAAAAGTGCATGGCTTATTTTTCATCGGTGAGGTAGTCGATGTGACCGGCCACCTGGGCGGGTTCAATTTTCAATGGGCATGGGCGTCGGGCGCCTGCGCCGGCCGAGCAATGTGAGTCGGAGGGGCGTGCTTTAACGACTGGGATCGAATAAGAAATGGCTACGATCAGAATCGCTTAAACTTTTCGAACTCGGATACGTCTGTTCTATGCAAGGAGGACCTCCATGGACCGCAGAGACTTCATAAAGTATTCGTTGATGGCGACGGCCGCTTCCGCATGCTCCTTGTTTCCACTTCGGGCATTTGCGAGTGCGCCCCCCAGGCGCATTCTGGTCCTTGGAGGCACATCATTCCTTGGACCAGCTCTTGTCGAGGCTTCAGTAGCCGCGGGGCATACGGTTACGCTCTTCAATCGTGGAATCACCAATCCCGAACTGTTTCCGCACCTTGAAAAGCTCAGAGGGTTCCGCAGCAGCGATGCTGGAGACCAGGATCTGTCTTCATTGGCACGACGACACTTCGACGTAATCGTGGATGTATGGCCGAACGACCCTGCCGTCGTAGCCTCGGCAGCGGAATTTCTTAAAGACCGCGCTCCGCATTATCTGTATGTTTCCTCGGTCGCCGCATACGACGGCAAGGAATTCACTAAAGCCGGTATCGAGGAGAATGCTCCTTTAGAAACTTGGGACGGGCCGGGACAGAAATACAACCGCGGCAAAGCGGAGAGTGAAAGACGGCTGCACGCCATTCTCGGTGAAAGACTCACCATCGTAAGGCCCGGTCCGATCAAAGGGGATCGCGACACAACTCCGGACTTGTTCGCATGGTTAACGCGTGCGCAAAACGGAGGCCGCCACATCGGGCCGGGCGACGGCAGCGATCCCGTTGAACTCGTGGACGTGAAGGATGTAGCTCGGTTCCTCGTTTTTGCGATTGACCGCTCGCTTTATGGCGCGTTCAACTTGACGGGAAGAACCATGACTTTTCGCGAGTTCCTGAATGCTTGTAAGGCGGTGACGCGGTCGGACGCTGAATTCGTGTGGGTTCCACAAGACTTCTTGCATCAGCATCAGCTTGAAACTGATTTCACTCTGGGCTTATTTGCTGGGAACTTTCCCTTCTGGCGCCCGTCTGGGGCGCACCCGGGCCTCTACCAAATCAGTAGTGAAAAAGCGTTTCGCGCAGGATGGCAAACCAGGCCTTTTGAAGAGACTGCCCTGGATTGTCTGACTTCTTTCCGCTCGCAAGGTGAGAACTTGGATTGGACTGACTATCTTTCTGCGGATAAAGAGAAGCAAGTTCTCGACGCCTGGACGCATCACTCTTCGTGATCGCCTCGTTGCCACGCACGATCGCGGATGCACTGACGTGAGGGCAAAACGCCTAAGCCAGAACCGCCTGATACTCCTCGTATGCACCTTTGAAGTCGGTAAGTTTGTGGTCCGCTTCGAAGTGCCAGATTCTGGTTGCCACTTCATCAA
>JGI12269J14319_10001451_pt1 | contig 23527 bp, 15 predicted proteins | sample PeaSoiSIISIP2007_FD_14319 | JGI IMG/M metagenome (IMG submission 14319)
TGTCGAAAGAAAAATTTGAGCGCACCAAGCCGCACGTAAACGTGGGGACGATTGGGCATGTGGATCATGGCAAGACGACGCTGACGGCGGCGCTGACGAAGGTGATGGCCGAGACGTACGGCGGGACGTTCATGGCCTACGACCAGATCGACAAGGCACCGGAGGAGAAGGCGCGCGGGATCACGATCTCCACGGCGCACGTGGAGTATCAGAGCAAGGCGCGGCACTACGCGCACGTGGACTGCCCGGGGCATGCCGACTACGTGAAGAACATGATCACGGGAGCGGCGCAGATGGATGGGGCGATTTTGGTGGTGTCGGCGGCCGATGGACCGATGCCGCAGACGCGCGAGCACATATTGCTGGCCCGCCAGGTGGGAGTGCCCTACATCGTGGTGTACATGAACAAGGCCGACATGGTCGATGACAAGGAGCTGCTCGAGCTGGTGGAGATGGAGGTGCGCGAGCTGCTGACGGTGTACAAGTTTCCCGGCGAGAAGACGCCGATCGTGATTGGCAGTGCGCTCAAGGCGCTCGAGGGGGACAAGAGCGAGCTAGGGGTGCCCTCGGTGATCAAGCTGGTGGAGGAGATGGACAAGTACATTCCTGTTCCGAAGCGGGATGTGGAGAAGCCGTTTCTGATGCCGGTGGAGGATGTGTTTTCGATATCCGGGCGCGGCACGGTGGTCACGGGGCGCATCGAGCGCGGGATTGTGAAGGTAAACGATGAGGTGGAGATCATCGGGCTGAAGGCCACGGCCAAGACGATCTGCACGGGAGTGGAGATGTTCCGCAAGCTCCTGGATGAGGGGCAGGCTGGGGACAACGTGGGGGTATTGCTGCGAGGCACGAAGCGCGAGGAGGTCGAGCGCGGGCAGGTACTGGCCAAGCCGGGGAGCATCACGCCGCACACGCAGTTCGAGTGTGAGGTGTATGTGCTGACCAAGGAGGAAGGCGGGCGGCACACGCCGTTCTTCAAGGGCTATCGGCCGCAGTTTTACTTTCGCACCACCGATGTGACCGGGATGATCGAGTTGCCGGGCAACACCGAGATGGTCATGCCCGGGGACAACATCAAGATGACCGTGGATCTGATTGCCCCGATCGCCATGGAGGAGGGCCTGCGCTTTGCGATCCGCGAGGGCGGCCGCACCGTCGGGGCCGGTGTCGTATCGAAGATTCTGAAGTGATGACTTCAGGCCAGTAGCTCAATTGGCAGAGCGGCGGTCTCCAAAACCGCAGGTTGGGGGTTCGATTCCCTCCTGGCCTGCCAGCTTCTAGCAAATGGGCATCTCGGACGATAGGCGGCGATCAACTCGATGAACGATCAGGTTTCGGAAGCAGGCATCGGCGGGCGTACGGACACCGCCAAGCTCGTGGCAGCGATCCTGCTCGTGCTGGCCGGCATCGTGGTGTTCTACGTGTTGCACGCGCAGCCGGAATGGCTCCGTTGGCTTAGCGTCCTGGCCGGCGTGGTGCTGGCGGCCGTGGTATTCGGCTCATCGGCGCGCGGCAAGGCGTTCTGGCAGTTCATGCTCGATGCGCGCCTCGAGCTGCGCAAGGTGGTATGGCCGAACCGGCAGGAAACGGCCACGACCACTGCGGTGGTGTTTGGTTTCGTGATCATTGCCGGACTGTTCTTCTGGGCATTGGACGTGTTTTTGTCGTGGGCCACACGGCTGCTGACCGGACAAGGAGGCTGATAGTGGCGCTGCGCTGGTATGTGGTTCATGCCTATTCGAATTTCGAGCACCGCGTTGCCGAGGCGCTCAAGGAACGCATCAAGCGCGACGGGCTCGAGAGCAAGTTCGGCGAGATTCTGGTGCCGACCGAAGAGGTGGTGGAAATGCGCGACGGCCAGAAGCGCCGCAGCGAGCGCAAGTTCTACCCCGGCTATGTGCTGGTACAGATGGAGATGGACGAGACCAGCTGGCATCTGGTGCGAGACGTGCCCAAGGTGCTCGGCTTCATCGGCGGTACGAGCGACAAGCCGGCGCCGATAACCGAAAAGGAAGCGCTCAGGATTCTGCAGCGGGTCGAGGAAGGTGTTGATAAGCCGCGGCCGAAGGTGCTGTTCGAGCCAGGTCAGGTCGTGCGTGTGGTGCATGGACCGTTCAACGACTTCAACGGCGTGGTCGAGAGCGTCAATTACGAGAAGAACCGGCTGCAGGTGGCAGTACAGATTCTCGGCCGCTCGACGCCGGTGGAACTGGATTTCTCGCAGGTCGAGAAGGTCTGAGACACAACGATTGGGGAGCCTCGCGGCGTTGGTACCCAAAGGATGGATTGAGTCATGGCAAAGAAGGTTCAGGGTTACATCAAGCTGCAGGTGCCGGCGGGCTCGGCCAATCCGTCACCGCCGATCGGTCCTGCGCTCGGCCAGCAGGGCGTGAACATCATGGAGTTCTGCAAGCAATTCAACGCCCAGACAGCCAAGCTCGAGAAGGGGCTGCCGATTCCGACGGTGATCACGGTCTATTCCGACCGCAGCTTCACCTTCGTGATGAAGACGCCGCCCGCGGCGGTGCTGATCCGCAAGGCCATCGGCATTGAAAAAGGCAGCGGCACGCCCAATACAGCCAAAGTTGGCAAAATCTCGCGTGCGCAGTTGGAGGAGATCGCTAGAACCAAGCAGCCGGATCTGACGGCCGCCGGGCTCGATGCCGCCGTGCGCACGATTGCCGGCAGCGCTCGCAGCATGGGCGTCGACGTGGAGGGCCTCTGACATGCCCGCCGTCGCCAAACGAGTCAAAGCCTGGAAGGCCAAACTGACGCCCGGCAAGCAGTATCCCCTCGATGAGGCGCTGAGCCTGGTCAAGGAATTTGCCACCGCGAAGTTTGCCGAATCGATCGACGCCGCGGTGAACCTCGGCATCGATGCCAGCAAATCGGACCAGCAGGTGCGCGGTTCGACCGTCATGCCGCACGGCCTTGGCAAGTCGGTGCGGGTCGCCGTATTCACGGGCGGCAAGAATCAGGATGCGGCGCGTGCCGCCGGTGCCGATCTGGTAGGCCTGGAGGATCTGGCCGAGAAGGTCAAGGCTGGAGAGATCAATTTCGACGTCGTGGTTGCAAGCCCCGATGCCATGCGAGTGGTCGGACAGCTGGGCCAGATCCTGGGTCCGCGCGGCCTGATGCCGAACCCGAAGGTCGGCACGGTGACGCCCGATGTGGTCAGCGCGGTGAAGAACGCCAAGGCAGGCCAGGCGCGCTATCGCGTCGACAAGGCCGGTGTCGTGCACTGCGCGATCGGCCGCGCCGGATTCGAGGTGGGTGCTCTGAAGGAGAATCTGCTGGCCCTGATCGGGGATCTGCAGAAGGCCAAGCCGGCCGCTTCGAAAGGCATCTACCTCAAGCGGATTACGCTGTCGTCGACCATGGGGCCCGGCATTGCCGTGGACCACTCGACGCTGGGCCTGTGACGGCCCGTACTCGCCACGGAGCGATGCGGTATTTGAGACGGTAAATTGATTTGGTGCGGGTCGGCGCAGGGCGCCGACCATCATCGAAGACCGCAGGCGAATTCCTCATGGGGAGTTCTTAAAACTGAAGCCTGCGCAGATGATGGTGAAACCCAAAGCCAGGGTCGTCCCTGGTAAGGAGGATCACCGTCAAGGGTGGGCGGCGCCGCAAGGCGCTTGCCGTAGTTGAGCGCAATCCTCGCGGGTTGCTCTCTGTAAGGGTGATCTTCAAGGCCAGGAGGTTTTATGGCTCTTAACCTGGAAGGCAAGAAGGCGCTGGTGGCCGAGGTCAGCGAAGTGGCGGCGACGGCCTTGGCCGTGGTCGCCGCCGAGTACCGCGGTCTGACGGTGTCNCAGATGACCGAGCTGCGCTCGAAGGCGCGTTCGGCCGGCGTGTACGTGCGCGTGGTCAAAAACACGCTGGCGCGCAAGGCCATGGCCGGCACCTGCTTCGAATGCATGAGCTCGGTGCTCAAGGGGCCGTTGGTGCTGGCCTTCTCGAGGAGCGATCCGGGCGCGGCAGCGCGCGTGGTCAAGGCCTTCGCGAAGGACAACGAGAAGCTGGTCACGAGGGCGGTGGCGCTCGGCGGGCAATTGCTCGCGCCATCGGCTCTGGAGAAGGTGGCAAATCTGCCGACCCGCGAGCAGGCGTTGGCGCAGCTCTTGGGCGTCATGAAGGCGCCGGTCCAGAAACTCGCGGCGACGCTCGCGGCAACACCATCCAAACTCGTGCGCACGCTGGCAGCGGTGCGCGATCAGAAGCAGGCCGCTGCGGCCTGATGCTGATTTCAGTCAACTTATTTCAGGAGTAGACGATCATGGCTGTATCCAAAGATGAGGTTCTCGACGCCATTTCCAAAATGAGCGTCATGGAGGTGGTCGAACTGATCGCCGACATGGAAAAGAAATTCGGCGTAACCGCGGCCGCGCCAGTCGCGGTGGCGGCGGGACCGGCTGCGGCCGGGGCGGCCGCGGCGCCTGCCGAGGAGCAGACGGAATTCACCGTCACGCTCAAGGAATATCCGGCCGACAAGAAGGTCACCGTCATCAAGGTGATTCGCGAGATTACGGGCCTGGGTCTCAAAGAGGCCAAGGACCTGGTCGAGGGCGTACCCTCGACGGTCAAGGAAGGCATCAGCAAGGCCGACGTCGACACCATCAAGAAGAAGCTCGAAGAGACTGGCGCGAAGGTGGAGGTCAAATAACCTCCATGGTTCGTTTCGGGACTCTGGACCTCGGGTCCAGGCGGTCCCGCACCGCGTATCGCGCGCGGGGGCGCAGCCGGTTGACGCCGGCTCGAACTCCCCGCGCGCGCGTTCCTGTTCTGCGAGGATGACACGATGCCCTATTCTTTCACCGAGAAAAAGCGCCTGCGCAAGAATTTCGGCAAACAGCCGAGCATTCTTGAGGTGCCTTATCTGCTCGCCATCCAGCTCGACTCCTACCGCAGCTTCCTGCAGGCGGACACGGCTGAAGATTCGCGGCTGAATACCGGCCTGCATGCGGCATTCAAGAGTGTGTTTCCGATCTCGAGCTACTCGGGCAACGCGGTGCTCGAATACGTCAACTATCGGCTCGGCGAGCCGGTGTTCGACGTCAAGGAATGCCAACTGCGCGGGCTCACTTATGCCGCGCCGTTGCGGGTGAAAGTTCGGCTGATCGTGTACGACAAGGAAGCCGCCGGCGCCAAGAAGCCGATCAAGGACGTGCGCGAGCAGGAGGTCTATCTGGGCGAACTGCCGCTCATGACCGACAACGGCACGTTCATCGTCAACGGCACCGAGCGCGTCATCGTCAGCCAGCTGCACCGCTCGCCGGGCGTGTTCTTCGACCACGACCGTGGCAAGACCCACTCCTCCGGCAAGCTGCTGTTCTCGGCACGCATCATTCCCTACCGCGGCTCCTGGCTCGATTTCGAATTCGATCCCAAGGACTGCGTGTTCGCGCGCATCGACCGCCGCCGCAAGCTCCCCGTATCGATCATCCTGCGCGCACTCGGCATGAACGAGTCGGAAATTCTCGGCGTTTTCTTCGAGAAGAACACCTTCGAGCTCAAGAAGGACTCGACCGCGATGCGGCTGGTGCCGCAGCGCCTGCGCGGCGAGACCGCGATCTTCGATATCCGCATCGGCGATCAGGTCATCGTCGAAGAAGGCCGCCGCATTACGGCACGCCACGTGCGCCAGCTCGAGGAGTCGGGCGTCAAGTTGCTGCCTGTGCCGCGCGAGTACCTGCACAGCAAGATCCTGGCGCATGACGTGGTCAATAAGGACACCGGCGAGATCATCGCCAAGGCCAACGAGGTGCTGACCGCGGCCAGCGTGCAGAAGCTGGTTGAGGCCGACGTCACCGAGGTCAATACGCTCTACACCAATGATCTTGACCGCGGTCCGTACATCTCCGATACGCTGCGCATCGATCCGACCAAGACGCGCATGGAAGCGCTGGTCGAAATCTATCGCATGATGCGTCCGGGCGAGCCGCCGACCAAGGATGCGGCGGAGAACCTGTTCAATAATCTGTTTTTCAACAACGAGCGCTACGACCTTTCGGCCGTCGGCCGCATGAAGTTCAACCGCCGCGTCGGCCGCAAGGAGATCACCGGTTCCTTGATCCTGTCGAAGGAAGACATCCTCGATGTGCTCAAGGTGCTGATCGACATCCGCAACGGCAACGGTACCGTCGACGACATCGATCACCTGGGCAATCGCCGCGTGCGCAGCGTCGGCGAGATGGCGGAGAATGCCTTCCGCGTCGGGCTGGTACGCGTCGAGCGCGCGGTCAAGGAACGCCTCACGATCGCCGAATCCGAGCCGCTGATGCCGCAGGAGATGATCAACGCCAAGCCTGTGGCCGCGGCGGTCAAGGAATTCTTCGGCTCCTCGCAGCTGTCGCAGTTCATGGACCAGAACAACCCGCTGTCCGAAGTGACGCACAAGCGGCGCGTTTCGGCTTTGGGACCAGGCGGCCTGACGCGCGAGCGCGCCGGATTCGAGGTGCGCGACGTGCATCCGACTCACTACGGGCGCGTGTGCCCGATCGAGACGCCCGAAGGACCGAACATCGGTCTGATCAATTCGCTGTCGGTGTATGCGCGCACCAATCAGTACGGCTTCCTCGAGACGCCGTACCGGCGCGTGGAGAACGGCCGAGTCACCGATCGCATCGACTTCCTGTCGGCGATCGAAGAGGGCGAATTCGCGATCGCGCAGGCCAATGCCCGCACCGGTGCCAATGGCGAGCTCGGCGACGAGCTGGTGTCGTGTCGCTTCCAGAGCGAGTTCACGCTGATGCCGCGCGAGCGCATCAACTACATGGACGTCTCGCCGAAGCAGATCGTGTCTGTGGCCGCCTCGTTGATTCCGTTCCTGGAGCACGACGATGCCAATCGCGCTCTCATGGGTTCGAACATGCAGCGCCAGGCGGTGCCGACCCTACGTTCGCAGACCCCGCTGGTCGGCACGGGCATGGAGCGGCCGGTGGCTATCGACTCGGGAGTTGCCGTGGTCGCGCGCCGCGGCGGGGTCATCGACTCGGTCGATGCCTCGCGCATCGTGGTGCGCGTCCATGACGATGAAACCCTCGCGGGCGAGCCGGGCGTCGACATCTACAATCTGACCAAGTACACGCGTTCGAACCAGAACACGTGCATCAATCAGCGGCCGCTGGTCAATGCTGGGGACACGATCGCGCGTAGTGACGTGCTGGCCGACGGACCGTCGACCGATCTGGGCGAACTGGCGCTGGGCCAGAACATGCTGGTCGCGTTCATGCCCTGGAACGGCTACAACTTCGAGGATTCGATCCTGATCTCCGAGCGCGTGGTGCAGGAGGATCGCTTCACGACCATCCACATCGAGGAGCTGACCTGCGTTGCGCGCGATACCAAGCTTGGTCCAGAGGAGATTTCGGCCGACATTCCCAATGTCGGTGACGCGGCGCTGGCTAAGCTCGATGAAGCGGGCATTGCCTTCATCGGCGCCGAGGTGCGTGCCGGAGACATCCTGGTCGGCAAGGTCACGCCCAAGGGCGAGACGCAGCTGACGCCGGAAGAGAAGCTGTTGCGCGCGATCTTCGGCGAAAAGGCCTCGGACGTGAAGGACACGTCGTTGCGCGTGCCGCCCGGCATGGACGGCACCGTCATCGACGTGCGCGTCTTCACGCGCGACGGCATCGAGAAGGACTCGCGCGCGCAGGCGATCGAGAAGGCGGAGATAGAACGGGTGCGCAAGGATCTGCAGGATCAACGCCGCATCCTCGAGGAGGACCTGTTCCAGCGCGTGCGCGGCATGCTGCTCAATCACACGGCGACCGGCGGTCCGAAGAGGCCCAAGGGCGGTACCAAGATCACGGCCGAGTATCTCGATTCTCTGCCGCGTGAGGAGTGGTTCCAGATCCGCGTTGACGATGAGGAGGCCAATGGCCAACTCGAAGCCGCGGCCGAGCGCATTCAGTCGCAGCAGAAAGCCTTCGACAAGCGCCTGGAGGAGAAGCGCGCCAAAATCACGGCGGGCGATGACCTGGCGCCGGGCGTGCTCAAAATGGTCAAGGTCTATCTGGCGGTCAAGCGCCGCGTGCAGCCGGGCGACAAGATGGCCGGTCGTCACGGCAACAAGGGCGTGATCTCGACCATTGTGCCGGTGGAGGACATGCCCTATCTCGAGGATGGCACTCCGGTGGACATCGTGCTCAATCCGCTCGGCGTGCCCTCGCGCATGAACGTCGGACAGGTGCTCGAGACGCATCTGGGCTGGGCAGCGAAGGGACTGGGGTTCAAGATCGGCCGCATGATCGAGGCGCAGGCGCAGGCCTCCGAACTGCGCGCGTTCTTCGAGAAGATCTACAACGCGACCGGCGGCCAGAAGGAGCGCTTCGGCGAGCTCAATGACAAGGAGGTGTTCGAGCTGGCGCGCAATCTCAAGGAAGGCGTACCGATGGCCACACCGGTGTTTGATGGTGCAGGCGAGAGCGATATCAAGGGACTGCTGGCGCTGGCCGAGGTGCCGTTGTCCGGTCAGACCTGGCTCTACGACGGACGCACCGGTGAGCGCTTCGATCGTCAGGTGACCGTCGGCTACATGTACATGCTCAAGCTCAATCACCTGGTTGACGACAAGATGCATGCGCGCTCGACCGGGCCCTACAGCCTGGTCACGCAGCAGCCGCTCGGCGGCAAGGCGCAGTTCGGCGGCCAGCGCTTTGGGGAGATGGAAGTCTGGGCGTTGGAAGCCTATGGCGCCGCGTACACGCTGCAGGAAATGCTCACGGTCAAATCGGACGATACGATCGGGCGCACAGCGATGTACAAGAGCATCGTCGACGGCAACCACGAGATGAAGGCCGGGATGCCCGAGTCGTTCAACGTACTGGTCAAGGAAATCCGCTCGCTCGGTATCAATGTCGAACTCGAGCAGGATTGAAGGCGACAGCCCCGAGGTAACCCAATGAAAGATCTACTCAAGCTTTTCAAGCAGCAGGCGCCGGTCGAGCATTTCGACTCGATCAAAATAGGCCTGGCGTCGCCCGAGATGGTGCGCGCCTGGTCATATGGTGAGGTGCGCAAGCCCGAGACGATCAACTACCGCACGTTCAAGCCGGAGCGGGATGGACTGTTCTGCGCCAAGATTTTCGGACCGGTCAAGGACTACGAGTGCCTGTGCGGCAAGTACAAGCGCCTGAAACATCGCGGCGTGGTGTGCGAAAAGTGCGGCGTCGAGGTCACGCAGTCGAAGGTGCGGCGCGAGCGCATGGGCCATATCGAGCTCGCGAGTCCGGTGGCGCACATCTGGTTCCTCAAGTCGCTGCCATCGCGCATCGGACTCATGCTGGACATGACGCTGCGCGAGATCGAGCGCGTGTTGTACTTCGAGGCCTTCGTCGTGATCGACCCGGGCATGACACCGATGCAGCGCGGTCAGCTGCTGACCGACGAGATGTACCTCGAGGCAATCGAGGAGCACGGCGATGAGTTCGACGCACGCATGGGGGCCGAGGCCGTGTTCGAGCTGCTGCGCACGATGGATCTCAAGAACGAGGTCATCAAGGTGCGCGAGGACATGGGCGCGACCGCGTCCGAAACCAAGCTCAAGCGTCTGTCCAAGCGGCTGAAGCTGTGCGAGTCGTTCATCGAGTCGGGCAACAAGCCTGAGTGGATGGTCATGACCGTGCTGCCGGTATTGCCGCCTGACTTGAGGCCGCTGGTGCCGCTCGATGGCGGTCGCTTCGCGACCTCGGATCTGAACGATCTGTATCGTCGAGTCATCAACCGCAACAACCGGCTGCGCCGCCTGCTCGAACTGTCGGCGCCCGACATCATCGTGCGCAATGAGAAGCGCATGCTGCAGGAAGCGGTCGATGCGTTGCTCGACAATGGCCGGCGCGGCCGCGCGATCACGGGCACCAACCGGCGTCCGCTCAAATCGCTGGCCGATATGATCAAGGGCAAGCAGGGCCGGTTCCGCCAGAACCTGCTCGGCAAGCGCGTCGACTACTCCGGCCGTTCGGTCATCGTGGTCGGTCCGACGCTGCGGCTGCATCAATGCGGCCTGCCGAAGAAAATGGCGCTCGAGCTGTTCAAGCCCTTCATTTTCCACAAGCTGCAATTGCGCGGCGAAGCTTCGACCATCAAGGCCGCCAAGCGCCTGGTCGAGCGCGAGGGACCCGAGGTCTGGGACATACTCGAGGAGGTCATCCGGGAACACCCGGTGCTGCTCAATCGTGCCCCGACCCTGCATCGTCTCGGCATTCAGGCCTTCGAGCCGGTGCTCATCGAGGGCAAGGCGATCCAGCTGCATCCGCTGGTCTGCACGGCTTTCAATGCCGACTTCGACGGCGACCAGATGGCAGTGCACGTGCCATTGTCGCTCGAGGCGCAGCTCGAGGCGCGCGCTCTGATGATGTCCTCGAACAACATCTTGTCGCCCGCGAACGGCGATCCGATCATCGTTCCCTCGCAGGACGTGGTGTTGGGCCTGTACTACCTGACACGCGAGCGCGTCGGGGCGACGGGCGAGGGCATGTTCTTCACCGACGTGCAGGAGGCGCACCGCGCCTATGAGAGCCGCACAGTGGATCTGCAGGCCAAGGTCAAGGTGCGGCTGCGCGAATACGTGCAGCAGGACGGCGAGCTGAAGGCCCGCCGCCGGCTGATTGCGACCACGGTCGGCCGGGCACTGCTCTCGGAGATCCTGCCGCGCGGCCTGTCTTTCGACATCATCAATCAGGACATGACGAAGAAAGCCATCTCGGCCTGCATCAATGCCTGCTATCGCGTGCTCGGCCTCAAGGAGACCGTTATTTTCGCCGATCAGCTCATGTACATGGGCTTTCACTACGCGACCCGGGCCGCAGTGTCTTTCGGCATCGACGACATCGTCATTCCGGAGCAAAAGACCAAGCTCGTGGCGGCTGCGGACCGCGAGGTCAAGGAAATCCAGGACCAGTATGCCTCAGGTCTGGTGACCAACGGCGAGCGCTACAACAAGGTCGTCGACATTTGGTCGCGTGCCAATGATCAGGTCGCCAAGGCGATGATGGAAAAACTGGGTACCGAGGAGGCGACCGATAGCCGCGGCACCAAGCAGCGGCAGAAGTCGTTCAACTCCATCTTTATGATGGCCGACTCCGGCGCGCGCGGCTCGGCCGCGCAGATCCGTCAGCTCGCGGGCATGCGCGGCCTCATGGCCAAGCCCGACGGCTCGATCATCGAAACGCCGATCACGGCCAATTTCCGCGAGGGCCTCAACGTCCTGCAGTACTTCATCTCGACACACGGCGCCCGCAAGGGGTTGGCGGATACAGCGCTGAAGACCGCGAACTCGGGTTATCTCACACGTCGACTGGTCGATGTGGCGCAGGATCTGGTCGTGACCGAGGAGGACTGCGGCACCGTCAACGGGCTCGTCATGGCCCCATTGGTCGAAGGTGGCGATGTGGTCGAGGGTCTTGGCGAGCGTGTGCTCGGCCGCGTGACTGCGACCGACGCGCGGCGGCCCGGCAAGGACGACGTTCTGGTCGCCGCGGGCACGCTGCTGGATGAGCATCTGGTGCGACTGCTCGAACAGGAAGGCGTCGATCAGATCGACGTACGCTCGCCGATCACCTGCCAGACGCGCTATGGTGTCTGCGGCAAGTGCTACGGACGCGACCTGGCACGCGGCCGGCTTATCAACATCGGCGAGGCGGTCGGCGTGATCGCGGCGCAGTCGATCGGTGAGCCTGGGACGCAGCTGACGATGCGTACCTTCCATATCGGTGGCGCGGCCTCGCGGGCTGCGGCCGCCAGCAGCGTCGAGATCCGCAACAAGGGCACGCTGCGCTTCCATCACATCAAGACCGTGGAGCACGAGAAGGGGCATCTGGTGGCGGTCTCGCGTTCGGGCGAGATCGGCGTGGTCGATGAGTTTGGCCGCGAGCGCGAGCGTTACAAGATCCCCTATGGTGCGACCATCACGGCCAAGGAAGGCGCGACCGTTCAGGGCGGCCAGGTCGTCGCCACCTGGGATCCGCATACGCATCCGGTCGTGACCGAGGTGGCGGGCTTCATCAAGTTCCAGGACTTCGTCGATGGCATGACCGTGGCCTCTCAGGTCGATGAGGTCACCGGGCTGTCCTCGACCGTGGTCATGGATTCCAAGCAGCGCGGCGGCAAGGATCTCAAGCCGACGATCAAGCTGCTCAATACCAAGGGCAAGGAAGTCACGTTCGCCAACACCGCGATTCCGGCAGTGTATACGCTGCCGGCGGGCGCACTGATCAATCTCGAGGACGGCGCCAAGGTGTCGATCGGCGACATCATCGCGCGCATCCCGCAGGAGTCCTCGAAGACCCGCGACATCACCGGCGGTCTGCCGCGCGTGGCGGATCTGTTCGAGGCGCGTAAGCCGAAGGATCCGGCGATCCTCGCCGAGAAGACCGGTACGGTCAGCTTCGGCAAGGAGACCAAGGGCAAGCGGCGCCTGGTGATCACGAGCGACGACGGCGAGAAATACGAGGAACTGATTCCGAAGTGGCGCCAGCTCAACGTATTCGAGGGCGAAACGGTCGAACGCGGCGAGGTCATTGCCGACGGCGAACCCAATCCGCACGACATTCTGCGCCTGCAGGGTGTCGAGGCACTGGCAAACTACCTGGTGCGCGAGATCCAGGACGTCTACCGCCTGCAGGGCGTGAAGATCAACGACAAGCACATCGAAGTCATCATCCGGCAGATGCTGCGCAAGACCGAGGTGGTCGCGATCGGGGAGACGACGTTGCTGCGCGGCGAGCAGATCGACCGCTCACGCGCGCTCGATATCAACGACAAGGTGAAGACCGACGGCAAGCAGGCCGCACGGTTGCAGCCGGTGCTGCTCGGCATCACCAAGGCCTCGCTCGCCACCGAGTCGTTTATCTCGGCCGCCTCGTTCCAAGAGACCACGCGCGTGCTGACCGAAGCCGCGGTGCGAGGCCTGAAGGACGACCTGCGCGGCTTGAAGGAGAACGTCATCGTGGGTCGCCTGATTCCGGCGGGCACTGGCTTTGCCGCTCATGCGCATCGCCGGCGCAAGCTCGACGATACCGGCCGGCGCAGCTTCATGGACGTCGGCGGCGCGGTCGGCGAATTGGAGGAGACCCCGGTCAGCGAGGAAGAGAGCGCGGCGGGCTAGAGCTGCCCGTACTGCGCGCTTGACAGCAAGCCCGGCGGCGCGCGAACAGCCCAGTTCGCGCGCCGCGCCGGGGTACTTCTTGCAGTTGCTGACGCCTCGATATGCTCAACTTCACCGACCTCAGCATCCGCCGCGGCAAGCGGCTGCTGTTCGCAGGCGCGACCTTCAGCCTGTTTCGCGGCGAGAAAGTCGGCATTACCGGGGAAAACGGCAGCGGCAAGTCGAGTCTGCTGGCGCTGGTGCGCCGGGAGATTCAGCCTGAGGCAGGCAGCTTCGACATGCCCTCGCAGCTCAGCGTTGCACAGGTATCGCAGGAGCTCACGGCAAGCGACGCGGCGGCGATCGAGTTCGTGCTCGACGGCGATGCGCAGTTGCGCCAAGTCGAGCAGGCACTGCGGGCCGCGGAGCAGGCCGACGACGGACTGCGGCTCGGCGAATTGCACGCCCGTTACGCCGCCATCGGCGGCTACGATGCGCGCTCGCGCGCCGCGCAACTCATGCACGGGCTGGGATTTGCGGGCGCGGATGAGCAGCGGCCGGTGCGGGCGTTTTCCGGCGGCTGGCGGGTGCGGCTCAATGTCGCGCAGGCACTCATGTGCCGCTCCGACCTGTTGCTGCTCGATGAACCCACCAACCACCTCGACCTCGATGCGATCCTCTGGCTCGAAGGCTGGCTGCGCGACTATCCCGGTACGTTGCTGCTGATCGCGCATGATCGTGAGTTCCTCGACCGCGTCACCGACCGTATCGTGAATATCGAGCACGGCCGTGCGCGCGCCTATCGAGGCAACTATTCCGCGTTCGAGACGCAGCGCACCAGCGAATTGGCCGAACAGGCGGTGCTGTTCACGCGCCAGCAACGCGAGATTCGCCACATGGAGTCTTTCGTCGAGCGCTTCCGTGCCAAGGCCAGCAAGGCGCGGCAGGCGCAAAGCCGGCTCAAAGCGCTCGAGCGCATGCAGCGCATCGCGCCCGCGCATGTGGACTCACCGTTCGAATTTTCCTTCGCAGTGCCCGCGAAGCTGCCGCGCCCGCTGCTCGCGCTCGAGGATCAGGCGGCTGGGTACGATGGCCGGCGCGTCATCGCAGGGCTGACGCTTACGCTCGCGCCCGGCGACCGCATCGCTTTGCTCGGGCGCAACGGCGCCGGTAAATCCACGGTCATGAAGCTGCTCGCCGGGGAGATCCCGGCGCTGTGCGGAGTACGCACCGAGGCGCGCGAGCTCAGAGTGGGCTATTTCGCGCAGCATCAGCTCGAGCAGCTCGCGCTGCGGCAGTCGCCCATACAGCAGTTGCAGCGTCTGGATGAGTCACTGCGCGGCGGCGTTGCTCGGGCGGCCGAGCAGGAACTGCGCGATTTTCTGGCCGGCTTCGGCTTTCGCGGCGACCGGGTGTTCGAGCCGGTGGCGCCGTTCTCCGGCGGCGAGAAGGCGCGGCTGGTACTCGCGCTAGTGGCTTACCAGCGTCCCAACCTGCTGCTGCTCGATGAGCCGACCAATCATCTGGATCTTGAAATGCGCCAGGCGCTGGCGGTGGCCTTGCAGGAATACGAGGGCGCGGTGGTGCTGGTCTCGCACGACCGGCACCTGCTGAACACCGTCGCGGACGAGTTCCGACTGGTCGACGGCGCTGGCGTGCACAGCTTCGATGGTGACCTCGACGACTACGCGCGCTGGCTTGCGCAAGCCTCAGCGCAGCGCGAGCCAGCGATGCCGCGCGCGCGCGCGCCGGGAACGACGCACGGCGCTGCGACAACGATTGCGGAGTCTGCCGAGGCGCGCAAGCGGCGCAAACGCACCGAGGCGCAGCAGCGTGCCGCCCTGAGCCCGCTGCGCAGCGCGATCGCTGAACACGAGCGGCAACTCGAGCGCCTGACTGGCGAGCGCGCACGGCTCGAGCAGGAGTTGCTTCGCTCCAGCCCTGCGACGGATGCGGCCCGCATGCAGGAGCTGCTCAGACAGCGGTCGCGGCTCGCAAGTTCGATCGCTACGGCGGAGGCGGCGTGGCTGCAATCCAGCGAACAACTCGAGGCGCTCGCCGCAAAGCCCGCCAGTTCCTGATCAACAGTGCGAAGCCCATGGCGAAATACGGCGGATGCAATCAGAATATCGGACAAAGATGAGTCGGACGCCGCGGCCATGCAACCAATGGCGCTCGGCGCGGTCGAAGCCGGCAACGCTGTGAAGGCTGCGGGTAGGTTGACAACCGCCGTCCAGCCTTTGGCGTTTTGTCCCCCAAAAAGTAGCAGGGCTTGCTGATGATCACGATTGCTCATCTGACACGACGCTATGGCGATTGCGTGGCGGTCGAAGACGTGAGTTTCACGATAGGGCGCGGCGAGGTGGTGGGATTGCTCGGGCCCAACGGCGCCGGCAAGACCACCATCATGAAAATGCTGACCGGCTTTCTCGAGGCGACCAGCGGCTCCATCCGTGTCGATGAGCTCGAGATTGGACGCGATACCACGGCGATTCAGCGCCGCGTCGGCTACCTGCCGGAGAATTGTCCGGTGTGGCCGGAGATGACGGTGGTTGAATTCCTCGAGTACCAGGCGGTGCTGCACGACCTGCCGGCATCACGGCGCNCGCAGGCCGTGGCCGCCGCCATCCGCCGCACCGATCTGCGCGACAAGGCGACGCAGTCGATCCAGACGCTCTCGCGGGGCTATCGTCAGCGAGTCGGAGTCGCGCAGGCCATCCTGCATAACCCTGACATCGTCATTCTCGATGAGCCGACCAATGGCCTCGATCCCACGCAGATTTTGCACATGCGGGCATTGATCCGTGAGCTCTCGCAATCGGCGACCGTGATCGTCTCGACGCACATCCTGCAGGAGGTCCAGGCGGTTTGCGAGCGGGTGTTGATTCTGCGCGCTGGCCGCAAGGTGGTCGATGCGCGACTGGATGAGCTGCAGCGCGAGATGCGTCTGCTGGTCACGCTGGACCGCGACGACGCCAGCGTTCGGCAGGTGCTGCACTCGATCGACGGTGTCGCCGAGGTGGAGTTGGTCGAATCAACGCACGGACGCTACCGCTATGCGCTGCGGGCCGACGAAAGCGTGGCGCCCGCCGTGAGCGCTGCAGTCTATCGCGCCGGACTGTCGCTATACGGCCTAAGTCGCGAGCGGCGTACGTTGGAGACCCTGTTCGCCGAGGTCAATGCCGTGGTGCCGGCAGCGCAGAGGCGCGATGCTGCGTAAGGCTCTGAAGATCGCCGCCAAGGAGCTGACGGGCTTTTTTGCCTCGCCGGCCGCGTTGTTGTTTCTGGCCGTTTTTCTGGGTGCGACGCTCTTCATATTTTTCTGGGTGGCGACTTTTTTCGAGCGCGATCTGGCTGATGTGCGTCCGCTGTTCCAATGGATGCCGATCCTGCTGATCTTCCTGGTGGCGGCCCTGACCATGCGCGCCTGGGCTGAGGAGCGACGCGCCGGCACGCTGGAGCTGTTGCTCACCTCTCCGACCACGCTGACTGAGCTGGTGCTCGGAAAATTTCTGGGCTGCCTGGGACTGGTGCTGATCGCGCTGGCTTTGACGTTGGCCTTGCCCATCTCGGTTGCTGTGCTGGGCCCCCTCGATTGGGGTCCCGTCATCGGCGGCTACGCCGCCGCGATCGCTCTAGCAGCGGCGTACGTGGCAATCGGACTATGGGTTTCGTGCCGCACGGACAATCAGATCGTGAGCCTCATTCTGACGGTGATCGTGACCGGTGCGCTGTATTTGATCGGATCGGATGCCTTGACTTCGCTGGTCGGCTATCGCGCCGGCGAGTGGCTGCACGCCTTAAGTGTAGGCTCGCGTTTTGCCTCGATCACTCGCGGAGTGCTGGACCTGCGTGATCTCTACTATTATCTGTCGATCACTGCGGCTTTTTTGCTGCTGAATCGTCTATCGCTCGAGGCGCTGCGCTGGGCCGGCAATCCGTCCAGCCGGAAGCATCGGCGCTGGTATGGAGTCGTGGGCTTGCTGGTGCTCAACGTGCTGGCAGCCAATCTCTGGCTCGATCAGATCGGTTGGGTGCGCCTGGATCTGACCTCCGGCAAGCTCTATACGCTGTCGGATGCTACGCGCAGCTATCTGCGGCAGCTGCAGGAGCCGCTGCTGATCCGCGGCTATTTCAGCGCTGCGACGCATCCGTTGCTGGCGCCTCTGGTACCGCAGTTGCGCGACTTGCTGCGTGAGTACGCGGTGGCCGGCGGCAGTCGCGTGCACGTCGAGTTCGTCGATCCGCACGAGGACCCCAAGGTCGAAGCGGAAGCCAACAGCCGCTACGACATCCGGCCGGTTCCTTTCCAGGTCTCGGGCAAGTATCAGGCGTCGGTCGTCAATTCATACTTCGACGTGCTGCTCGCCTATGGGGATCAGTACCAGGTGCTCAATTTCCGCGATCTCATCGACGTCAAGGAGCGTTCCGAGACCGATATCAGCGTCGAGCTCAAGAATCCGGAATATGGGATCACCAGCGCCATCCGCAAGGTGTTGCTGAGCTACCAGGGCAGCGGCGGCGTATTCGACACCCTGCGGCAACCCGTCACCTTCACGGGCTACATGTCGGCGACGCAGAATTTGCCCGCGCCGCTGCAGCAGGCTCGCACCGACCTCGATGCGGCATTGGCCGGGATCGAAGACGAGTCGGGCGGCAAGTTCAAGATCGTCATGCACGATCCGGACAGCGATCGGGCATTGGCGGCGCGCTTGCCCAAGGAATTTGGTTTCCGCCCGATCGTCATGAGCCTTACGGATACCAAGCCGTTCTGGTTCTATATGACGCTCTCCGACGAGCACGGCAGCGAGCAGGTGCCGTTGCCGGCCGAGCTCGATCAGACCTCTTTCAAATCGGCGCTGGAGGCGGCCGTCAAGCGCCTGGCCCCCGGCTTCCTCAAGACCGTGGCGGTGGTCAATCCGCCACCCGCCGATCCGAGCGGGGCGCACCCTGGCGCGAGCGGCCGCAGTTTCTCGACGCTGCGCAAGGCATTAGCCGATTCGGCCCGTTGGCTCGATACCGACCTTGAAAGCGGTCAGGTGCCTGCCGACGCCGATCTGCTCATGCTGCTCGATCCGGTGGCGTTGAGCGCCAAGCAGCTGTTCGCGGTCGATCAGTTCCTCATGCAGGGCGGAACCGTGCTGGTGGCGGCAGCACCGACTGACGTGGTTGTCGAGCAGAGCATCATCGCGCGGCCGCTCAAGTCCGGCCTCGAGGACTGGCTGGCCGCATACGGGCTCTTCTACAGCAAGGGTCTGGTGCTCGATGAGCAGAGCGGCGCGCTGCCGATCCCGGTGCAACGCGATGTCGGCGGCTTTGCGGTCGATGAGATCGAATTGGCCAAGTATCCCTACATCGTCGACGTGCGCGGGCGCGGTCTGAATGCCGCCAGTCCCATCACGAGCAGCCTCGGCCAGCTCGACCTGCCGTGGGCCGCGCCGCTGCTGATCGATTCGCAACGCAACCAGTCTCGCAAAGTCACCGAGCTGCTGCGCTCCTCGAACCGCAGCTGGCTTTCAGACTCGACTGATCTGATGCCCGATTACAGCACCTATCCCGACTCGGGTTTCGCCGTCGGCAAGCACACCGGGCCACAGTTGCTCGCCGTGATGGTGGAAGGCGAGTTCGACTCGATGTTCAAGGATAAGCCCTCGCCGCTGCTGCCGCCGGCGGCCGCGGACGCCGACCAGGGCCCGCGCCCGACCACCGCTGCTCGCACCGGTGACAAGCCCACCTTCGATCGCGTGATTCAGCACTCGCCCGATTCGGCGCGTCTGATTCTGCTCGGCTCGAGCGCCATGCTCAGTGACCAGGCAATCCGCCTGATCGGTGAGTCGCTCGGTACGGACTACACCAAGCCCACCGAGTTCGTGCAGAACATGGTCGAATGGTCGCTCGAAGATCAGGGGCTGCTGAGCATACGCGGCCGCGAGCATTTCGCCCGCACCCTGGCGCCGCTGAGTCGTCAGAGGCAGTCGTTCTGGGAGTACCTCAACTATGCCGCGGCGCTCGGCGGACTGGCATTGATCTGGCTGTTGAATCGACGGCGTCGCAAGGCGGCGGCACTTCGTCACCTCAAACTGCTCGACCAGGGCTGAAGCATGCGACGCGCAATCATCCCTCTGGCCGCAGTGCTCGGGCTGCAGCTGATCCTCGCTGCGGTGCTCCTCACCCGCCGCGATCCGCTGGCCGCCACGAGCAGCGACACCCCGCTGATTCCCGCGGCTGCTGTCAAAGCTGCCGACCAGCTCATCATCGAGGGCAAGCCCGCCGCCACAGGCGCTGCTAACGACTCGGCTCGCGTCGCGCTGCTCAAGCGGGACGGCGCTTGGGTGCTGCCCGATGCGTTCAATGCACCGGCCGACGGCAGCCGTGTCGATGCCTTGCTGGATCGGTTGGCGGCGCTCAAGCGCGGTCTGCCAGTGGCGACCAGCGATGCGGCCTTGCGGCGCTTCAAGGTTGTCGATGCCGACTTCGAGCGCAAGCTGGTGCTCAGTGCCGGCGGCAAGCCGATCGATACGTTGTATCTCGGCCGTTCGCCGGGCGCGCGCAAGTCCGATGCCCGGACCGAGAAGGATCACGCCGTATACGCGGTCGATCTGCCGACCTATGAATTGCCGACCGATCCGAGTGCCTGGCTCAAGCCGGATCTGCTGCGCCTCGAAGTCGACAAATTGGCCGAGCTGGACGTATCGAGCGCGGCCCAGGGTAAGCTGCGATTGCTGCGGCAAAAGGCCGCGGACGGCCAGCAGGGGGGCTGGACTGACCCCACGTTGACGGCCGACAAGCAGATCGACCCTGCCCACGCCGAGGCTTTGGCACGGGATCTGGCGCAGGTTCACGTCGAGGCGGTGCTCGGCACCACACCCAAGCCGGAATGGCAGCAGGACCATCCGCTGCTGACGCTCAAGCTGCAGGACGACAAGGCCCACAGCATCGATTGGACGCTGTCGAAACCCAGTAGCGGCGACTACTACGTGCTCAAGAGCACGGAACATCCCTGGTACTTCTCGATCAGTTCCGCGCTCGGAAAGCAGATCATCGATGCGAGCGGCCGTGATGCCCTCATTGTGACCGCAAAGCCGCCAGGGAAAGCCTCGGGCAGGAGTTGAGCGGACGCTGCGACGCAGCAAGACGTTGACTTGACTGCGTTTGCTACCTAGAATCGCCGGCCTTTGTCGGTCCGGCCCCTATGGCTGCCTGACCCCAAAACAGCGATCCGAGCCGCCGGGCCGTCCCGTCAAGGGACGGCCCGGCGCTTCTCTTGAGCCGCAACTTTATTCGCTTGGAGCGGGAGCCCGAATGGCCACTACAGGTCAACTGATCCGTCAACCGCGGCAGGTGCGCGCCGAGAAAACCAAGGTGCCGGCGCTGGGAGCCTCGCCGCAGAAGCGCGGTGTCTGCACGCGTGTATACACGACCACGCCAAAGAAGCCGAACTCCGCGCTGCGCAAGGTTGCGCGCGTGCGGCTCACGAACGGCTACGAGGTGTCGAGTTACATCGGCGGTGAGGGACACAACCTGCAGGAGCACTCGGTGGTGCTGATTCGTGGTGGCCGCGTCAAGGATCTGCCGGGGGTGCGCTACCACACGGTACGCGGCACGCTCGACTGTGCCGGCGTGGGCAACCGCAAGCAGGGCCGTTCGAAGTACGGGGCCAAGCGGCCGAAGAAATAACCGAGGTATCTAAACCATGTCCCGTCGTGCCGCGGCGCCGAGCCGCACCATTCTTCCCGATCCGAAATTCAACAGCGAGATGCTGGCGAAGTTCATGAACGTCGTCATGCACAGCGGCAAGAAGTCCGCCGCCGAGCACATTCTCTATGGCGCGATCGAGCGCATCGGCGAGAAGACCGGGCGGCGCGGTACCGAAGCCATCGAGCTGTTGTCGCAGGCGCTCGACAACGTCAAACCGGTGGTGGAGGTGAAGTCGCGGCGCGTCGGCGGCGCGACCTACCAGGTGCCGGTCGAGGTGCGCGCCAGCCGCCGTCAGACGCTCGCCATGCGCTGGGTCATTGAGGCCGCGCGCGATCGCAGCGAGAAGTCGATGGCGTTTCGTCTGGCGCACGAGCTGCTCGATGCGGCCGAGAACCGCGGTGCCGCCGTGCGCAAGCGTGAGGACACGCACCGCATGGCCGAGGCCAACAAGGCCTTCGCGCACTATCGCTGGTAAGTGTAAGAGGAGCAGGAGCAGATCGTGGCACGTGTGACGCCCATCGAGCGCTATCGGAACATCGGCATTTCGGCGCACATCGACGCCGGCAAGACGACGACCACCGAGCGCATCCTGTTCTACACCGGCGTATCGCACAAGATCGGCGAGGTGCACGATGGCGCGGCCATCATGGATTACATGGAACAGGAGCAGGAGCGCGGCATCACGATTACCTCGGCCGCCACCACCTGCTTCTGGAGCGGGATGGATAAAAGCTTTCCCGAGCACCGCATCAACATCATCGACACCCCCGGGCACGTTGATTTCACGATCGAGGTCGAGCGTTCACTGCGCGTGCTCGACAGCGCCGTGGCGCTGTTCGATTCGGTCGCCGGCGTGCAACCGCAGTCCGAGACGGTGTGGCGGCAGATGAACCGCTATCGCGTGCCGCGCATCGCCTTCGTCAACAAAATGGATCGTGCCGGCGCGAATTTCATACGTTGCGTCGATATGATCCGCACGCGGCTGCGTGCCAATCCGATCGCGATCCAATTGCCGATCGGCGCCGAGGAGAAATTCGAGGGCGTGGTCGATCTGATCCGCATGAAGGCGATCTACTGGGACATGGAAACCCAGGGCATGAAATTCGAGTTTCGCGAGGTTCCAGAGGCGATGCGGGCGGAGTGCCTGGACTATCGCGCCAAGTTGATCGAGGCGGCGGCCGAGGGCGATGAGGAGCTCACCACCAAGTATCTCGAGGGCGAGACGCTCACCGAGGTGGAGATCAAACGCGGGCTCAAAGCGCGCGCTCTCAAGAACGAGGTCGTGCTGTGCATGTGCGGCACCGCGTTCAAGAACAAGGGCGTGCAGGCACTGCTCGATGCCGTCATCGAGTTCATGCCTTCGCCGGTGGAGATGCCCGAGGTCAAGGGTATTGACTCGGACGGCGAGCCCACGACGCGCAAGGCCAATGACGACGAGCCGTTTGCAGCGCTGGCTTTCAAGATTCTCAACGATCCGTTCGTCGGCAATCTGACCTTCTTTCGCGTCTATTCCGGCACGCTCAATTCTGGCGACACGGTGTACGTGCCGACCAAGGACCGCAAGGAGCGCATTGGCCGCCTGCTGCAGATGCACGCCAACGAACGCAACGAGATCAAGGAGGTTCGCGCCGGCGACATCGCCGCCGCCGTCGGCCTCAAGGATGTGATCACAGGTGACACGCTCTGTGACCTCGATGAGGTGATTACGCTCGAGAAGATGGTGATCCCGGTGCCCGTGATCTCGGTCGCGGTCGAGCCCAAGACCAAGGCCGACCAGGAAAAGATGGGCATGGCGTTGCAGCGCCTGGCGAAGGAGGATCCTTCGTTTCGCGTCGCGACCGATGAGGAGTCCGGCCAGACGATCATCTCAGGCATGGGCGAGCTGCACCTCGAGATCATCGTCGATCGCATGAAGCGCGAATTCAAGGTCGAAGCCAATGTCGGTAAACCGCAGGTGGCGTACCGCGAGACCATCCGCGGCACGGTCGAGTCCGAGGGCAAGCACGTCAAGCAATCGGGCGGTCGCGGCCAGTACGGGCATGTGTGGCTCAAGCTCGAGCCGAACGAGACCGGCAAGGGCGTGCAGTTCATCAACGGCATCTCCGGCGGATCGGTGCCGCGGGAATTCATTCCGGCGGTCGAGAAGGGCGTGGTCGAGGCCTGCAATACCGGTGTCATTGCCGGCTATCCGGTGGTGGATGTGAAGGTCACGTTGTTCGACGGCTCGTATCACGACGTCGACTCCGACGAAATTTCATTCCGCATGGCGGCCATCTTCGGCTTCAAGGACGGCTTCCGTCGCGCCAAGCCGATCATTCTCGAGCCGATCATGAAGGTCGAGGTCGTGACGCCGGAAGACTACATGGGCGATGTGATCGGTGATCTCAATCGCCGCCGCGGCCAGATCATGGGCATGGACGATACTCCGGCGGGCAAGACCGTCACGGCGGAGGTGCCGCTATCGGAGATGTTCGGCTACGCGACCACGGTACGCTCGATGAGCCAGGGCCGCGCCACATTCACCATGGAATTCGGCAAGTACATGGAAGTGCCGGCCAACATCGCCGAAACCATCATCAAGAAATAGCAAGGAGCTTGAGCGCCGTGCTGTTGCATGTGAGAGATTTCTGAGAGGTCAACGAGTATGTCGAAAGAAAAATTTGAGCGCACCAAGCCGCACGTAAACGTGGGGACGATTGGGCATGTGGATCATGGCAAGACGACGCTGACGGCGGCGCTGAC
>JGI12269J14319_10001459_pt1 | contig 23453 bp, 17 predicted proteins | sample PeaSoiSIISIP2007_FD_14319 | JGI IMG/M metagenome (IMG submission 14319)
TGATCGCCGATCCGTCCGGCTGGAGAGTTCCATGAATGGCTACCTTTGCGCCTGTGGAGAGTCCACTCGTATCCTCGGTATGGTACGAGCGGCCCAATACAGTGACACTCTGAGTTTCGACCAACTCGAGCGGTCCAACGGCGATAACGTCTGCAGCGAGCGTCGAATCTTCAGCGTAGGCGACAGGCGCACCGAGCCCTGCGATGCATAGACCCGCCATCGTGAGACGTACTGCCTTGGAAACTGTCATCATCGCTCTCCCTCTAACTATTTGCTGCCGATTTATCAATGGACGATGGAATCCCTGCCGCTTCCAACTCTTCGTTTTTCGTGTCGAACATGAATAATTCGACCCCTGCTGGGCAACCGTCCGATCCCTCTAACGCCTCTCTGTTCTCCGTCATCCACGCATCAATATTCGTTAGGAACTGCGTCCCCTGGTCGACTAACCACTTCCGAAGTGCAAGCCGCCCCTGCTCCGACATGGGAAAGTTCGATTGGACTTGCCTCTCGAGATAGCCTCCGACGTCCGAGCTTTCGAGAATGTTGTGCGTGAAGGTTCCGGCGAGCGCTCCCATGACCGAGCCAATTCGCGCGATGCGCTCGACGCTCACGCCGGCCGGGATGTAGGCCCAATTGGTGCATCGGACAAAGTTGTGCTCGACTATCTCGACGCATCCGGCCGCGACGAGTTGATCGAGAACTGCGTCGGGGTCTGCACCAGGCGCCGCTGCTACCACGAGATCTGAGAACGAACGCCGGGGGCCACCCGTTTCCAGCGACAGATCAAGAGCTGCCCCGTAAGGGGTCGAAAATCGCGAATCTGTATTCCACGCAGAGAGTACAAACGCCGGAGTCATAAGCTCTGAATCTTTGACAGCGCGGCGTCTAGTAGAGGCTTCTCGGTCACTCAAGTGCTTCTCGACTTCACCGCGCGTCAGGCCGTTCATGATCGCCAAACGCGCAACTGTCGTCGGTCGCCCCTCCCTCTTGAGCGTCTCCGCACTGTCGTACACAAACAGCCGCGCAAGCATTTGCGAAAGGTCAGGATGCGAGACGCTGTAGTTTCTAAATAGCGGTAAGAGCGGCCGCAGCACCGCTTCAAGCGCATCGATCAGCGCGGCTCCCTGTTCTTCTCTGGTATCCAAACGCCTCTCCGAGCGTTATGTCCTACGGCCCTCGATTAAACTAAATGTGATCCGCTCTTATGTCAATGACAATATGTCTCATTGGAATGCCGTAACCCATTGATCTCAGTCGTAGATCTGACATAATCGACAAACGACCTGAGAACAAAATCACAAATCGCATTAATTAATGGTGTCGCGCGATCACGGTGCGATACGACTACCTCGAGGTGACTGCGATAAAGAGCCGCGCCAACAGTGGTGAAGGATCAATGAGTTGCATTGGAGATGCTGGAGACGAGGGCCTCCTTTCAGACAATGCGTGCAGATTGAGAGTTGGGTAAAAAACCAACCCATGTCCGCTTCCAAGCTTCTGGAAACGGTCGAAATGCTCCGCGCCCTCGATATTATCGGGAATAATCCAATAGAAATACTTCTAAAACAATCAGATATAGCGTTTATTTAGTGTTGTTTATAAATCTGAGGCGGGTCACCGCTAGCGCCCCAGCGTTTGCCGCTTGCAGGCATACCCAAAATAAAGAGCGCGTCGAATATCGAGTTGCGAATCCGTTTGGGACAGCCCTCCCGGCGAATAGAGTTCGTGCGCTTATGCCAGTTCGGGCGCACCCAGACGTTCACCCTAGCAGGAGAGAAAACGTTAGATCGATCAACCTAAGGAAATGCCGGGCCTATACAATAGTGGAGTATAGTATATTCGCCAGACACAAAACCTTCATCAGCGCGCTGTACCTTGAGGCGGATCATGCTGGCGAGACTCTTGCGCACCGGAATGCCTCCGCCCTACCCCTCGCGGCCCACGGGCCACGGCTGGATTCTGCCGTGTATCGCTGTTTGCGTCTCGGCCGCGTGCCCAATGGCCATGGCACAGTCGACCGCGGATCAGGCGGCCAGCGAGCCGCAGGCGACGCTCGGACCCACCACGCACCTGCCACAGCTGGTGGGTGCGCAGTACAGCTTCATCCTGCAAAATCAGAGCCCGCTGCTCTCTCCCTACGCCTCGAAGCTGAGCCTCGACCCGGACGGCGACACCCAGCCGACGCATACGATCGGCATCTACCTGGGATGGGCGCCGCTGGACTGGCTGCAGGGCTACGTGGACGTCGAGAAGTTCATGGGTTCCGGGGTCAGCAATGCGACCGGCCTTGCGGGCCTGACCAATGGCGATGTGGTGCGTGAGGGTGCCGCAGGACTCAAGAAGGAATTCTACTTCGCGCGCGACTACCTGCGTTTCATGCTGCCGCTCGGGGACGGGGTCACGGCAGTCGAGCGCGGCAAGGATCAGATCGGCGGCGGCGAGGCCGAGACGCGCTTGCAGCTCAAGGTCGGTCGCATGGCGGTCAACGACGACTTCGACAACAATCGCTATGCGGGCGATCCGCGCACTGAGTTCCTGAACTGGGCACTCTGGGCCAATACCGCCTGGGATTATGCCGCCAACACGCGCGGCTATTCGGACGGCATGGTGGTGGGCTACCTGAGCCCGGCCTGGTCGCTCGAGTACGGCATTTACAAGATGCCGGTCTTCGCCAACGGCCAGCAGCTCGTGAGCTCTCTGACGCGCGCCAATGGCCAAAATCTGCAGCTCACGCTCTCGGATCTGCCCACCGGCACGATCGTGCGGCTGCTGGCCTACCTGAACACCGCGAGCATGGGCTTGTATCGACAGGCCCTCGAGATTGCCGCGGCCGACCATACGGTGCCCGATATTGTCGCGGACGACCGGCCCGGNCGGCAGACGCACGGGTATGGCGTCAATGTCGAGCAACCCGTGGCAGACCGCGGCGATACCGGTGCGTTCCTGCGTTGGGGCTGGAACGATGGCAACGCGGAGAGCTTTGCGTTCACACAGGTCGATGAGGTCCTGAGCTTCGGAGCGCAGCTCTCGGGCGTTCACTGGAAGCGCCCCGACGATCGCTTGGGGCTCGCGGTGGCCAGCGAGAGCCTCGATGCGCCGCAGGAGCAGTATCTGGCCGCTGGCGGTCTAGGTTTCCTCGTCGGCGACGGGCGGCTGAACTACGGCCACGAGCAGATCCTCGAGACCTACTACCGCTTCGAGTACACCTGGCCCGAGCATCCAGGTCCGATCAAGTGGCAGCTGAGCCCCGACTTCCAGTACATCCAGAACCCGGGCTACAACCGCGACCGGGGCCCGGTGCATTTCTGGGGCATCCGCTTGCACCTCGAGTATTGAAGTCGCCTCAGGCGCGCCGATTCACCTCGACCGTCACGTGCGTGAGCTCCTCATGCACCGCCAGCAGCGAGCGGATGTCGTCCGGTGAGACCGGTTCGGCGGTCTCGACGCTGAGCACGCAGGCGAACTTGCCTTTGCCTACGCGCCAGACGTGCAGATCCTCGATGGTCGCCTCGGCGTGGCAGGCGCTCACAGCGTCACGAATCTCGGCCACCACGGGCGCATCCATCTCCGCATCGAGCAGCACGCGGCCGGTGTCGCGCAGCAGCGTCACGGCCCAGGCAGCCACGACCAGGCTGCCGAAGATGCCCATGACCGGATCGAGCCAACTGGCCCCGAAGAACTTGCCGCCGGCGAGCGCCCCGATCGCGAGCACCGAGGTGGCGGCATCGGCCGCGACGTGCACGAAGGCCGAGCGCAGATTGAGATCGTGGTGGTGGCTGCGGGTGATGCGCGCCTCTGAGCGCTTGGGCGCGTGCACGTGCCCGCCGCCATGATCGTGGTGCTCGCCGTGGGCATGCTCATGCCCATGCCCTTGCGCATGCTGGTGATCATGCGCGTGCCCGTGCGCACGCCCACCGGCATGGCCATGCGAATGGCTGTGACCGCCCGCCCCCGCCAGCAGCCACGCCGAGCATAGGTTCACGAGCAGACCCACGCAGGCGATACCGATCGCCTCGTTGAAGGCGATCGACGCCGGATGCATCAGGCGCGTGACCGACTCGTAACCCATGTAAACCACGACGCCGACCAGGAAAATGGCACTGGTGTAGCCGCCGAGGATCTCGATCTTCCAGGTGCCGAAGGCAAAGCGTTCGTCGCGCTGCAGGCGCCGCGCGAGCGTGTAGGCTGCGGCCGAGAGCCCCAGCGCGATCGCGTGCGAGCTCATATGCCAACCGTCGGCCAGCAGTGCCATCGAATGGAAGATCCAGCCGGCGCAGATCTCGACCACCATCATCACTGCGGTCAGCAGCACGACCAGCCGCGTACGCTGCTCGGCCAGCGGATTGACCTCGTTGAACTCGTGGCTGTGGCGCATGAGATATACTCTACCAGAGTAGGGTATTTTTCACCGTCGGGAGTGAAATCATGGCGCACATTTTGCGAAACAAGGCTCGACTGCTGGCGCGTGTGCGCCGCATGCGCGGGCAGGCCGAGGCGCTCGAGCGCGCCCTGAACGAAGACCAGGAATGCACTGCGGTACTGCAGCAGATTGCCGCGGTGCGCGGCGCGGCCAATGGACTGATGTCCGATGTGCTCGAGGAGCACCTGCGCGAGCACCTGGGTCCCCAAAGCGGCTCGATGGCGCAGCGCGAGCGCGATCTCATCGAGGTCGGCCAGATCGTCCGGCGCTACCTGCGCTGAGAGGCTCAGTCGACGTGGGCGAGCGAGTGCTCGATGTGCGCATGCCCCAGCAGCACGCGGTGATCGACGCCCTCCCAGTCCACGCCGTAGCGGCGCGTGAAATTAAGCTCCGCATGCGATGCGAGCTCGTGCGCTGACAGCTCGACCGACCACAGTCCGAGCGGCTGCAGCACAGCCTCGCGGTCTTCGATGCCGTGCCAGCCGTCGTAGCCGAAATGCAGGCTGAATGGCTCCCGGTCCTCGATGCGCAGGGCGCGGTCGGCCTTGAGCCGCGCGATCGGCACCTCATGCCGCCAGTGCCAGGCCGCGGCATCGGGTTTCGTGCCGCCGTATCGCCCCACCACCGCCTGCAACATCTCAACGGGTTGCCCGCGCTCGCGCGCGATCAAGAGCTTCAGAAACTCCGCGTGTGACCAGAGCAAGGGCATCGCGCTGCCCGAGGGCCGTCCGGGCTCGAGCCCGAGGGCCGGGATGGCCGCCGTGTCCCAGACCTGCTCGGGCAGCATGCCGCCGGCGCTCGCGCAGTTCCACATCGTCTCGAGATAGACCAGCGGATCCTCACCCGACTGCAGCGCGAGATGACCGCGCTCGCCGGCCAGCAGCGGCCAGGCGCGACCGATGCCGCTGCCATCGAAGGCCCGGCCGTCGGCATGCTCTCCATAGCCGTCTTCGTTGTAGCGGTGATACAGCGCTCCGGAGGGCGTCGATACGCGCAGGATACGGTCGACGACCTTGATGGTGTCCCGGATGCGCTGATCGTGCGCGCTTCGCAGCCCAAGACGCACCAGGTAGGAGAAATCCATGCTCACGAGCGCCGAGCCCAGAATCTCCTCGCCCTGGCGGTTACGCAGTACGACGCTCCCAGTCAGCTCGCCGCATTTGTCGGGGGTCGCGATGCGCACGTAGTAGCCCGCAACGCCGAGCTGCCCGGCCAGCGGCGCGCCGCGCACATAGCACCAGGACTCGAGCCGCTCGTTCCAGTCATCGGCGAGCGCTTCGGCACGGGCTCGCTCCTGAGCGCTCAACCACGGCGCCGCGGCGATCAGCGCGCTGATCGCGACTGCGACCGTGAAGGGGCTCACGCCCGCATTCTCCTCCCAGCGGTCCTGCTCGCTGCAGGGACCGGTGCAGACGATGAAACTGACGGCCGCGCGCACCATCTGCACCGTGCCGGGCAGTTCCGGATCACCCGCCTCGCGCAGCTTCGCCGCGAGCAGCACCGGAAAGGCAGCCTCATCGAGCTGCATACCGGTCCAGAACGGCTGGCCGCTCGGAAAGTAGTTCTGCGGCCAGCGGCCATCGCGCGCCTGCGTGGCCGTCAGATGAGCGAGGATGTGGCGAGCCTCGCGGGTTTTATTCGCGGCCAGTAGCGCGAAGGCCGTGAGCGTGGCATCGCGCGGCCACACCAGGTGGTAGCCGCCGAGCGTATCCGTGCTGTTACCCCAGGGCACGCTCAGACTCGCGACCACGGCGCCGGGATAGGTACGATCTTCGTGCACCTTCAGCACCATCGCCGATAGCAGTCCGGCACGGGCGAGGCGTTCGTTCGGGCGCGGCAGCTCGAGCTGCGCGCCCCAGTTCTGCCAGCGCAGCAGGAATTCCGCACGCAGAATATCAAGACCCTCAGCCAGTGCCGTGCGCACGAGCGTGTGCGCGCCGCGTGCGGTATCGGCGAATGCGAGTGCCAGCACACCGCTGCGTCCCTGCGCCTCGCCGCTCAAGGCCACGGTGCCGTGACTGGCACTCGTGTAGCCATAGGTCAGGTTGCCGTGGTGATTGAGATCCTGCCAGCCGTCGGAAAAGCCCACATAACCGCAGCTCAAGCTCAGCAGCGGCGCATTCGCTGAGAAGCACACGGCGCAATCGCCGCGTTGCGCATAGCCGGTGCCGCCATCGGTCCAGGCACCGTTATCGCGGCCGGTGCTGCCAAGGTGCGGTGCCAGGATCGCAACCAGCCGGTACGGGCCCGTGATCTTGTAGCCCACGAGCAAGGCGTCGCGGCGCGGATCGGGCAGGATTTCGAGCTCGAGCTCGTAGTCATCGCCAAAGTGCGTGACCGTGAGCGCGGGCAGGTACGCACCGGGCGTCGAGAGGCGATAGCGGCGCACACGCTTGAGATCGATGAATCCGCTCCTCCCGACCAGGTAGAAGCTGAAATCGCGGATCTGCGGCTCACCCGTCGAGGGCCAGTACACCTCATCGACGATGCCGTGGCCAACGCTCGCCCAAAGGCGCGAGGATCCGAGCGCCGTCGTGACGAAATCCTTGTCGCTGGAACACCAGGTCGGCGCCACGCCCGGGGCTCCAAATGCCTCTCCAGTCACACGCGCCCCGCCGTGCCGAACCTATCCAAGCGATCGATTTCCAGCATCGGAGCGCAAACGCCTCGCGGATGGTGTCAGCACCGGAGCATATCGACATCGGGGCACTCATCGCCAGCGCATGACTGCTGAGCACGGTATGGACGAATTCGCGGGCGCTTTGTTCCCGGGCGTCGCACCGGGCGCGACGGCGTGCGGACAAGCACCTGCCATGGCAGCCTGTTGCGCCCTACTGCGCCGGCGCCTCGAATTCGACCAACAGGGCAGCACCCAGAGCCGCCACCTCGAAGCCGATAACCCCGCCGAGCATGCGGGCCACGAGCCGATTGATCGCCGCCGCTCCTCTCGCACTGCTCATGCAAGCGCTGCGTAGCCGCTGCAGCGCCGGCTGCCTGACCAGATTATACTATACCCCTCTAGTGTATAAGTGGCGGCCGTGCGTGGGCTCTTCAGGCTCCTCACGCCGGCGACGCCCGAGCTCGGCGACGCCAGCAACCCCGGGCGCCGCGCGAGGCACGCCTGCCTGCACGGCCAAGGCACGCTTTAGGACAAATTGACACCTCGATTCGGACTCATCGCACACTGGCTTGGCCGTTCTTTACGCCCTCATGCGCTATCCTCACAGCGATCGGAGGGACTTCGACGGCGCGTCGCCATGCATCCGATCCATAGGCGACAGTGAGGCTCATGCAGATCGATCAGCAAGCTGCCCGTGTGGTGCGAACGAGCGTCGCCTCGCGCGCCTCGGTGTCGTTGCGCGTGCTGGCGGCGCTCGCCATCGGCGCGCTGCTGTACTTTGCTCAGGCGGCCTTCGTGCCGATCGCGCTCGCGGTGTTGTTCGCGCTCGTGCTCACGGCTCCGGTCGAGGCACTGCATCGCATCGGCCTGCCGCGCAGCCTCTCGGCCATCATCGTCATGGTGGTACTCGCCTGTCTGATCGGCGCATCGATCAATCTGCTATGGACGCCGGCCCAGAGTTGGTGGGCCTCGGCACCGCAGACGCTCAGAACCATCGAGCACAAGACGCGGCCGATCGCGCAGTTCATGAATCGCATGGAGATCCTGAGCAAGCGCGCTGATCAGCTCGCTGAAGTGGGCGGCGGAGCGAGTGCTCGACCCGCCGAGGGCAGTGCCTCAGCACCCGGAGCGGTCGCCGTGGCCGTGCCCGGCGAGGATGCGGTCGAACCCGGAGCGCGGGCACCGATGGCAGTGCTGATCCTGAACCAGACCCGTTTAGTCGTGATCGACCTCGTGACGGTGCTGATGCTGCTGCTGTTTCTGCTCGCGGGCGGCCCGCCAATGCTCGCGCGCATGAGCGCTGCGCTGGCGAACGATCTGCAGTCGACGCAGACGCTGCTGGTCATCAATGCGGTGCGCAGCGAGCTCAGCCGCTACTACGCCGGCCTGGCGCTGATCAATCTGGGACTCGGGTCAGCCACCGCGGTGGCCATGGCGCTGCTTCGCATGCCCAATCCTCTGCTCTGGGGCGCGGTCGCAGCGGTGCTGAATTTCATACCGTATGTCGGCTCGGCGAGCACTCTGCTGTTGCTCACGGTGGTTGCTTGCGTGAGCTTCCCGGGCGCAGCCCATGTGGCACTGGTCGCCGCCTGTTATCTGGCGCTCGCGACCATCGAAGGTCAGGTCCTACTGCCTCTGGTGGTCGGCCGGCGGCTCGAGCTCAATCCCATCATCGTGTTTCTGGCGCTGTGGTTCGGCGGCTGGTTCTGGGGCATCGCGGGCGTCGTGATGGCCGTGCCGACACTGGTAGCGCTCAAGGTCGTGGCGGCAAGCTCCAGCGGTGGCCGGCCGTTGACGGAGTTTCTGAGTCCAAACGAGACGGCGATGCCGCTCGCGCCCTCGATCGGCCGCCGACGCAAGCTGATNGCNGCGGCGCAGGCGGCGGCTGTGGGCGGCGCGCAGAGCCAGCGAGCCGATCAGGTGCGAACCGGCTCGGCGTAGGTGCGCGGCAAGGTCACGCGCGCGAGACGCTCGCGCCGACGCGCAAGAGGCTGCGCCAAAGCCCTGCCAGCGGCGCCCCAATCAATGCGCCGCAGCGACCGACTGGGCAGCGCCGCCCGTGAAGGCCCGGTCCATCCAGCGTGTCAACAGGCCCCCGCCGAGACTCGCGCCCGTTACGCTTGCGAGCTCGTAGCTCCCCCCCTGCACAATGGCCTCGGCCGCACGCTGACCGCTGCGGATCGCAGGTCCTATGCCTTCGCACAGATCGCGCGTAGCCAGCCCGGCGGCGTCCCCGGTCAGAAACGCATTGCCCGCGCGAACGCTCGAGAGCGGCCCGCGCAGATAGTAGCTATAACCGGACGGCTCCTCGGGTATGCGGATGCCGAACTGGCGCTGCAGCTTGCCAGCGAAGTGTTGCCAGTGCCGCCAGATGTCCTCGTTGCGCTGCTTGAGGCGCGTAGCCATGCCGCCGATGCCAACGTTGAGCCAGCCGCGCGCCTTCGGCACGTACCAGCTGTAGCCCGGCAGGCCGTGCTCGAAAAACCACAGGTGGCAGTCCGGATCCCGCCAGTCATAGGCGAATTCCAATTCGAGCGTCACGGTCTGCAGCGCGCGCACGCGCGCGAGTTGCTCGCGAAACAGCGCGCGGTAAACCGGACAGGAAGTGCCCGCCGCGCCGATCAGATAACGGCAGCGGAAGGCCTCGTCGAGCACAAAGTGCTCGCCGTCGCGCCGCACGCTCTTGACGGTGTGCTGCAGCACCTCCGCGCCCGAGCGGTCGAGCAGCCAGGCATCGAACTCGAAGCGCCGGATCGAGTGCTGCACGCACGGGATCGGCAGGCGCAAGCCCTTGAGGTGCCAGTGCAGGCGGCGGAAACTCAAGAAGCGGTGAGGATACTGATTGACCTCGAGTCCCAGATCTGCGATCACCTCGGGAGTGATCCAGCCCGCGCAGAGTTTGAGGCGCGGGAAGCTCGCCTTGTCGAGCACCAGCACGTCGGCGCCAGCCTGCTTGAGCCCGCGCGCGGCCGCAGAACCGGCCGGACCGCCGCCCACGACAATGATCTCGGCGCTGCGCATCCCTTGGGCGCTGCCGATCAGCGCGGGTAGATGAACTCGCGCGTGAGCGGGATCCGGTTGCTTTCGCGCGGCGCGAACAGTACCTGGAACAACTGCAGGGTACCGGCCTCGAAGCCCGCTATCGAGCCGGCCAGATACAGCCGCCACATGCGCACGAAGAACTCATCGAACATCGAGCGCACCTTGGCGACCGCGGCTTCATAGCGCGCGAGCCACTCGCGCACGGTCAGCGCGTAGTGCAGACGAATATTTTCCACATCCAGCACCGACAGACCCGCCGGCTCGAAGATCTGCATCATCTCGCTGAGCGTTGGGGCGTAGGCACCCGGGAAGATGCGCCGCTCGATCCAGGGATGGAGCGGGGCCGGATAATTGCGCCCGATCGAGTGAATCAGGCCACGGCCGTCGGGCCCGATCGAGCGCCGCACCACGCGCCCGAGCTCGGCATAATTCTCGCGGCCCACGTGCTCGAGCATGCCGATGGAGGCGAACACGTCGTAGCGGCCGCTGATGTTGCGATAGTCGTCTTCGATGAATTCGACGCGGTCCTCGAGTCCCTGCTCGCGCGCGCGAACGCGCGCATACTGGATCTGCTGCCGCGAGATGTTGAAGGCGCGCACACGCACGCCATAACGGCCGGCCATGTGCAAGGCGAGCGTGCCCCAGCCGCAACCGGCCTCGACCACCGAGTCTCCGGCTTGCAGCCGCAGTTTGCGGCAGACGTGATCCATCTTCGCGACCTGCGCCTCGTCCAGACTCGCCTGCTCGGTCGGGAAATAGGCACAGGTATAGGCCATGGTTTCACCGAGCCAGAGCGAGTAGAACTCGTTGCCCAGATCGTAGTGGCGGTGGACGTTGCTGCGCGAGCCGCTGAGCGTATTGCGCGCCGGCCGGCGCAGCCAATCGGCCAGTCGATGCGTGAACGACCCATGGCCCTCGGGCGGCATGCGGTAGATGACCTGCAGCAGCTGGATCAGATCGCCTTCGATCTCGATGCGACCGGCGCTGTAGGCATCGCCGAAGCGGATGCGCGGATCGCTGAGCACGCCGAGCAGCGTCGCGCGATCGGCGAAGCGCAGCTGTGCCACTGGCGCGCTGCCTTCGGCGGCGATGCGCTCGCCGGTCCATGCCAGGACGAACGCGATCGGCGGATCGCCGAGGCGCGAGAGCACGCGGCGCACGAGCCGCGCCTCGAGCGACTTGCCCGGCGGCCGCTCACGCGCGTAAAGCCCCTCGGGCTCGGAGGCCGCGTCCATACCCTCTCCTCGAATCAGCCGAGCTGCGCCCGCAGCCGGCGCATTCGACGGTATTGTAACTGCAGCCCGTATTCCAGCTCCCGCAGCTGCGCCTGCAAGGGCGAGCGCTCCCAGCGTTTGATCATCGCGCGCTTGGTGTGCGCGAGCCACTGCTCGCGCAAATGCGTCCAGTCGGCGACCGCCTGGCAGAAGGCCTCGTACTCTTCCGCCACGCGGCGCCGTAGCAGCTCGATATGCGCGCGGCCCGTCTGGTAGGCCGCGAGCTGCTTCTGCGCACGCCGGAATTGCGTGTCGAGCAGTGCCCGCTGAATCCTGAACCACGGCACGGTCTTGAGATTGCGTGCCAGACCGAGCCAGCGCATGGCGCTGATGAACCACTTCGAAGGGTCCCACTGCCACCAGCGCACACCGTTGCGGTAGTCGTGCGCGAACATGTGATGAAAATTATGGTAGCCCTCGCCGTAGGTCAGCAGGGACACCACACCGTTGTCGCGCGCCGTGTTTTCATCCGTGTAGGGCTGCACGCCCCATATATGTGCCAGTGAGTTGATGAAGAAGGTCGCGTGATGGCTCACGACCAGCCGCAGCACGCCCGCGAGTAGGAAAGTGCCGAGCAGCTCACCGCTGGCCCAGCCGGCCAGCAGCGGCAGTCCGAAATTCATCGCCAGCGCAATCGGGAAGTAGTAGCGGTGCTGCCAGCTCACGAGCGGGTCGCGCTGCAGATCCCGCACCTGGCTGAAATCGGGATCGCCGCTCGGATAATTGCGCAGCATCCAGCCGATGTGCGAGAACCAAAAGCCGCGGCGCGCGCAGTAGGGATCGAGCTCGGGATCATCGATATGGCGATGATGCACGCGGTGCCCGGCGCTCCAGACCAGCGCGCTGTGCTGCAGCGCCATGGCTCCGAAGAGCAGGTACGGCACCTTGAGCAGCGGATGCGCCTCGTAGGTCGCATGGGCGAACAGGCGGTGGTAACCGCAGGTGATCGACATGCCATTGGCGCCCAGAAACAACGCGAACCAGATCCAGGCGGCCGCGTGGTAGCCATGCGTGAAGCCGTACCATGGCACGACGGTCACGGCCACCGCGAAGGTCAGCGCGAACATCAAGGTCGTCGCCCAGTTGCGTGTGGCGGACTCGAAGGTAGCGGTGCTCCTCGGCTGTTGCCGGCTGCTCGGCGCCTCGTCTTGCATTCGGATAATCCTGTAATGTATATAAAATCAAAAGGTTACGAAAATAACGGCACTATCTACCCGAGGCGGAGAATACCAGTTTCCGCCCTTTCTGGCCTGCGAACCACGGCCGCCCACCATCATACGCGGAAGGAGCCGGCGCATGATGACAAAGCGTCGCCGAAATCACGCGCGGGCACCGCTCACTGCCGCCGGTGCCGGCGGCGGCTCGGTGGTCTCCATCAGCATGCCATTGATGGCCTGGACCACGCGCATCGGTGCCGCCGCGCCGTTGTCCATGTAGATGACCTTGCCCTGGGCATGTTCGGAGACGTACTTGAGCGCATCGGTGTATTCGAGGAACAGCAGAAACTTATTGTCCACGCCCGCGGCCTTGAGGCTCTCGGCCGCATCCTTCATGCCGGCGGCGATGTTCTTGCGAAACAGCGCCAAGCCCTCGCCGCGCAGCGCCGAAGCCTTCTTGTCCGCTTCCGCGCCGATGGTCTTGTAGGCCGCTTCGGCCTCGGCATCCTTGGTGCGCTTGACCAGCAAGGCCGCGCCTTCGTTGGAGGCGGCCGCCAGCAGATTCTTCGACGACACCACGCGCGCCATCGAGTCGATGATCTCCTTGTCGAAGGTCATATCGGTGATCTGGATGTCGCGCACCACGTAGCCCCAATTGAGCACGACCTCATCCAGGTTCTTTTTTGTGTGCTCGACGATCTCGGCACGCATGCCGAGGATGTCCGACTGTTTGGTGGTCGCGACGAACTGCCGGATCGAGCCATCGATGGTCCGCTGCAGCGCGAGCTGGAATTCCTGCACCGAGGCGAAGCTGAACACGGCCTTCTTGATGGCCTCCTCCTCGGCCGCCGCGACCGCATACAGCACCATGGTGGCGAATTTGACGTTGGCCTGATCCAGGGTGATGGCCTGGAACTCGAGCTGCAAGGCGCGATTCTGCAATGACAGCCGGTAGCCGACCCGCTCCCAGGGCATCTTGAAGTTGAGCCCCTCGCGCATGATGCGGTGGTACTTGCCGAAGACCGTGACAATCGCGACCGTGGCCTGCGGCACGGTGCGGAACAAGGCGCGCGCGGCCATCACCGCGAGGATCAGCAGCACGATCAACGGAAAGAACGCACCGATAGTCATGATCGGGCACCTCTTGCGGGGCCATCAGGGGTCGCTGTCGAGCTGCGGCAGTATACTTGCGCGCCGGGTCCTGGTCGGAACGCGCTGAGCATGCCGCGGGCAATCCCGGCGCGATCTCAATTGTGCGGCCTTGGCGCACCGAATCCCGACACCTGCCAACCGTCCCGGTGGCGCAGGCGCAGCATGCCCAACGCCGCCGCGATCGTCAGGGCGCTCGCGATCAGAAACGCGGTCGCAAAGTCGCGCTGCTCGAGCGAGCGGCCGGCCGAGGACACCGACAGGGCCGCAGCGCCGAAGCTCACGCCGAAACTCATCGAGATGCGCTGCGCGAACTGTGTCACGCCGTTGCTGCGGCCCATGTCCGCGTGCTCGATATCGGCGAGCGCCAGCGCACCGATGCTCGAGAGAATCGCCGAACGGATGGTGCCGAAGATGAGGATATAGGCGGCGAACAGGGGAATCGGCGAGGACTCGCGAAACAGCGGAAAGCCCGCGAGCAGGGCGGCGGCGGCCAGGCAGCCATAGAACAAGGCGTGGCGAAAGCCAATGTGAGCGAGCACGAACGAGGTGAATGGGCGCACGACGAAGGCCCCAGCCGACACCAGAAAGGTCAACAGGCCGGCGTGGAAGGCACTGTAGCCGAACTGCAATTGCAGCAGCGTCGGCAGCAGGATCTGCGTCGAGAACATCCCGGCGCGCGCGACGCTGCCCGCGAGAATCGCCACCGAAAAGCTGCGGATGCGAAACAAGGCCGGATCGATCAGCGGCGCGGCGCGGCGCTGCGCATGGCCGGCATACAGTCCGGCGCAGAGCGCGACCAGCACGGCAATGCTCACCAGCATTGACCGCGGCAGTAGTCCGCGCCCCAGGGCCTCGATGAGGGTCTGCAAACCCGCCGCGGCCGTTCCCACCAGCACAAATCCGAGCCAATCGAAGCGCGCCTGCGGCGAGGGGGCGCTGGCGGGAATGAAGCGCCAGGCCATGAACAGTCCGAGCGCGCCGATGGGCACATTGATGAAAAAATTCCAGCGCCACGAGGCATAGGTGGTGATGAAACCACCGATCACGGGCCCCACGGTCGGACCGACGATGCCGGGCAGCAGCATGTAGTTCATGACCGACACCAGCGAACGCTTCTCGACGCCGCGCGTGAGAATCAGTCTGCCGACCGGCCCCATCAGGGCTCCGCCCGTACCCTGCACGAAGCGGCCGATCACCAGCCAGACGATCGAGTGCGCGAAGCCGCACCAAAGCGAGCCGGCGACGAACACCAGGATCGAGGCGCTGTAGACACGCCGGCCGCCGAAGCGGTCCGCCACCCAGCCGCTGATCGGAATCAGGATCGCCAGCGCGATCAGATACGCGGTCACCGCGACACTCAGCCGCAGCGGTGACTCCCCCAGATCGGCGGCCATCTGCGGCAGCGAGGTCAGAATGACCGCGCCATCGAATCCCTCCATGAACAGCGCGCCGGCCACCGTGAGGGCGACCAGTCGCGGCGCGGCATGCGCGGGGGGCTGCACGGGCGAGGTAGTCATTGGATGTGCCAGCGCTGCCAGGGGATTAAGCGTTACCTTACCGCGGCGCTCTCTCAAGTGAATACAGCAACGGCGGGCGCCCGCGCTCTGCGTGACCTCTTTTCAAGGTTAACTTTGATACGTAACTAATTAATAAAACTTATATAATTTACATTATCGATGGGGCTTAAGCCCACGCAGGGCCATCGCCGCAATTAGCCGCAGCCGTCTCGACATTGACCGCCGCACTGATTTAAAAGAGGGTGGCGGCAGCGATTTCCACGGCGCACCCAGGAGAGCACCCATGGATCCGCGAATGAGCGAACGCGACGTCAATGCTCCGGACCCGAAGCAACCTGCGGAGCGGCCGAAAAGCGAATCGGCGCGCAAGCAGGACGCGCGCCTCGATGAGGAGCTCGATGAGACCTTCCCGGCGAGCGATCCCGTGCCTTACCGCCACGACGGCTAGAGGGCGGGCGGGCAGATCAGGCTCGGCACGGCCACTCATTCCTCCCATTGCAAGTTGGTGACGTGCGCGTCACGCAGATCCAGATCCCGCTCGATGCGACGCCGCGCCTCGTCCTTGAGCTTGCCGCGGCGGTAGAGATCGTTGATGCGGTCGCGCTCGGCGCTGATCACGAGGCGCTCGATCTCATCGTGGAGCGCAACGAATTTTCGGTTGATGTCGCCCTGCTCGCCACGCTTGCCCACATGCCGCAGCCGTTCACGCTGGCGCGTCATGATCGGGTCGACGATCTCCTGCGACAGGCCGCGCCCGGCCGCGAATTCTTCCAACCGCACGATCGCCGCCTGAATCGCCTGCCGGCGAGCCACCAGCTCCTCGGCTCGCTCCGCGCGGCGCTCGCGGCGACCCGCATGCGCCAGACCCAGCATGCGGATGACTGCCGGCAGCATGAGCCCCTGGCCCACCAACGTCACGAGGATGACCGCGAAAGTCAGGAACAGAATCAGGTCGCGCTCGGGAAAGGGCCGACCGCTCTCGGTCGCGAGCGGTATTGCGAGCGCCGCTGCCAGCGAGACGATGCCGCGAATGCCCGTGAAGGCGAGCGCAAACGGCCATTGCCAGGGCGGTGCGGGATCCTTGCGCGCGATCGAGGGAATCAGCCAGCGCGGCAGATAGGTGGCCGGATACACCCAGACGAAGCGCGCCGCGATGACGACCCCGCAGACCACGAGCGCCGAGAGCACGAGGCGCGAGAGCGAGTAGCCGAGGATGCCGGCCATGAGCGCGTGCGCCTGCAGTCCCGTGATCAGGAAGATCATGCCTTCGGTGAGGTAGATCAGAAAGTCCCAGAAGAAGATGCCCTGCAGCCGGGTCTCAGCGCTGATGAGCCGCAGACCGTTCCAGCTGATGTACAGACCCGTCGCCACCGTGGCGAGCACACCGGAGCCACCGAGATATTCCGGCGGCCAGTACGCCAGAAACGGTGTCAGCAGCGACAGCAAGATTTCGATGCGCGGGTCGCGCACCCAGCGCCGCAGGTGCAGCATGAACCATCCGACGGCCATGCCCCAAACGAGCTCGCCGACGACGATGGCCGCGAACAGGCTCACCGCATGGCCGAAGGAGAACGCGCCGACGCTCACGGCGACGACCGCGAAGCGATACAGAATCAGCGCCGTGGCGTCGTTGGCGAGCCCCTCACCTTCGAGGATGATCACGATGCGCCGCGGAAGCTGCATGCGGCGGGCGATGGACAACGGTGCGACGGCATCGGGCGGGGACACGATCGCCCCGATGACGAAGCCCACCGGCCAGGAAAGTCCCAGGAACCAATGCATGGCCGCGGCGGTGGCCAGCGTCGTGAACAGCACGCAACCGACCGCAAGCAATGAGATCGGTCGCAGATTGAAGCGGAATTCCCGCCAGCTCATGGCGACCGCGGATGAGTAGATCACCGGCGGCAAAACCAGTAGCAGCACGAATTCCGGAGCCAGCCGCACGCTCGGCAGGCCGGGAACGAGCGCCAACACGACACCGGTGAGCACCAGCGGAATGGCCGGCGGGACCTTGAGCCGGGCGGCCAGCACCGCGACCGCGGCCGTGACCACCAGCAGCAGAACCAGGATTTGTAGTATTGGCACCATCCGCGCACCGCGTAAGGCTCAAGGATACCGTTACCCTCCCCCGCTCTGTGCATCTGCACGCGGCCATCGGGCAGGACGCAGTCGGGGATCCTGACGTCGCCGCGCCGCTCGCCCAGAGACTGGAACGCTTTGCGAGGCGCTGTGGCCGACCCCGGTTCAATAGGCCATCGGCGGTGGCCCGCACCCAGCCTCACCGTATGTGTGCATGGCTGGGCGACATCGCCGGTACCGTATCATCGTCGTTGACCGCGAAGCGGGCATTCCACGGTCCCGCGGCTTTGTGACGCATGTCCGCGCCGCTTGTATGTCGCTTGCTCTGCTTTAATTGGCTAGCGTGATCCGCGCGGGTGGCCTAGCAGCGGTCAACAGTGTAAACACCTATGGACTCAAGGATTTGAAACCGTGTTGCGGCATCCAATACCCGTGCAGCGTCCTCGACTTCCATGGCTAGTGCGGCTCAACCGCCAATATTTCGCCGGATTCCGCCTGCGCAGCAACAGGATTTGGCGCCGGACGGTGACTTTGCCGCCGTCGGGAACGGCACATCGAACTGCTTTAGGACCTTGAGGATGCGGCGCGAACTCGAGCTGCGCGCCCGCCGCTAGCGGGAGCCTGCTCTAAAACATCCTGGCAACGTTACAACGCGGGCAGCCTCATCGCGCCGTCAGCCGAGCGCATGGTCGCTGCCTGCCAGGCCCCCGGGGGGCGGTGCGACTTTGATCTCCACACGCACCGCACCGCAAACCTCGCTGCGGTTGGCGGCAAGCGCTGCAGCCGCGAGCTTGACCTGACGCGCCCACACCAACGCGAAATCGTCGAAGCGTTTGTCGCCCGAAGAGCCGATCAGATCGGCGCGGGAGATGCGCCCGTCGGGGGACACGCACACCCTTACGATCGCGGTCTCGCCCGGTATAAAGCGAGGCCCGGAGACGACGAACGAGGTCGAGCTCTCATCGAATGGATTCACCTCGACGGGTTGCGCCGCCGCGGGTGCAGGCTCTGGGCGTCGAACGCGGCTGCAACCGACCGCTGCGAGGACGCAAATCACCGGAACGATGAATGCACGCACCGCTGTGAGCTTCAGCATCCTGGTCTGGGTTGCGTCTCGACACCCTCGGCCACGTTCGTGAGCTTCAGGATGTGGGCGAGCGTGACGATAGTCGATACCCACCTCAACGAGTCCGTTTTATCCGCGATGGTAGCAATAAAGTAGCGATCGATCTTCAGCGTCTCGAGGGGCCGTCAACCGGAAGCTGCCGCACAGCAGCATGAAGTGCATCCAGCCACCGCTGCCCTGCGTATCAAGAGATCAAGGATAGCTCTTACACTGAAGCCGCACATCGCCGGCCGTGTTCAAGGGCCAATGGAGCGGCCCGGTTTGAAAATTCCCAACGTTGCCGCCTTGACGGTCGTGTTCGCGGCGCTCGCTTCTGGCGCACGCGCCGATGATGGCGCCGACAGCAATCCGACGCTGCAGACCGTGACCGTGGTGGCGTACGGGGTCAGCAATATGCAGGCCGCGTCGGCCGGCGATGTGACTGCGCAGCAGATCGTCAGCCAACCCCTGCTGCGTCCGGCCGCGGTGCTCGAGAATGTCCCGGGGCTCATCGTCACTCAGCACTCGGGCGAGGGCAAAGCGAACCAATATTTCTTGCGCGGCTTCAATCTCGATCACGGTACCGATCTGGCTACCGAGGTCGATGACATGCCCGTGAACATGCCGACGCACGCGCATGGCCAGGGCTACACGGATCTGAACTTCCTGATCCCCGAAGTGCTCGCGGATCTGCATTACAAGAAGGGTTCCTACTACGCCGATGAGGGCGATTTCGCCACCGCGGGGGCCGTACGCATGGGACTGCTCAGCGAAGTGCCGACTTCCGCGACGCTCGGTGCCGGTCAGGACGGTTATCGGCGGGCGCTGCTGATGGGCACCACTTCACTGGGCCCAGGGACCCTGCTGAGCGCCGGCGAGGCCTACCACAATGATGGCCCGTTCGACATTCCGGACGATTACCGGCGTCTCAATGGCCTGCTGCGTTACCACCAGGGCGATGATCGCGATTTCTTCACCGCGACGGCCATGAGCTACACGGGACAATGGACGGCGACCGATCAGGTACCGCAACGCGCGATCGATGAGGGACTGATCGACCGGTTTGGCAGCCTCAATCCATCCGATGGCGGTCAGAGCAGCCGCTCGAGCCTGTCCGTCAACGCCGTGCATCGCAGCGATAGCGATCAGGCGCAATTTTCAGCCTACGTGATCCGCTACCGGCTCGACCTGTGGTCGACGTTCACCGACTACCTGAAGAATCCGATCGATGGCGATCAGATGCTGCAGCATGATGACCGCATCGTGTACGGTGCCAAGGGCTCGAACACCTGGTACACGAGCGTGGCCGGCATGCCGATATCGAACCTGATCGGTGTGCAGGCGCGGGCGGACGACATCCGCGACGTCGGCATCTTTCCAACCGATGAGCGACAAATCATCGGCACGACTCAGAACGCGGGCGTGCTGGAGTGGAATGCGGCGCTCTACGCCGAAAGCAGCCTGCAATGGCGTCCGGACGTGCGCAGCGTGGTCGGCGTGCGCGAGGATGAATTCGCCTTCCGCGTGCACGATAAGATGCTCGACAGCGCAGGACACTGCACCCTCGAGAGCGACCCGCTCGGGTGCGACACTGGCTCCAGGCACGCTTCGATCTTCAGCCCAAAGCTCGGCATCGCGCTCGGCCCGTGGGAGCGCACGACCTATTTCATCGACCTCGCCGACGGCTATCACAGCAATGACGCCCGCGGGGTCACTCGCAGCGGCGCCAATCCCACTGCCCTGCCCGTGACGCCGCTGACCCGCGCCACCAGTGCCGAGCTCGGGCTGTCCACACAGATCGTGACCGATTGGGACAGCTCTCTGGACGTGTTTCTGCTCAAGCTCCGATCGGAGCTGGTGTTCGATGGTGACGCTGGAGTGACCGTGCCGAGCGGGCCGACGACGCGTACCGGCATCGAATGGGGCAACGCCTATCATGTCAATCGCTGGCTCACGGCGGATTTGAACGCCGCCTTCACGCGTGCCCGATTCGATCACAATGCGCCCCCGGACGATCTCGGCTGCTCGACTGCTGCCCCCAGCAATCCCTGCGCGCAGCCCATCGCCATCGTCGGCCGCTATGTTCCGAACAGCCCGACGAACGTCATCGATGGCGGCCTGACGGCACAATTGCCCGCTGGCGCATTCGCTGCGTTGCGCGCACGGCACTTCGGCGCATCTGCGCTGGTCGAGGACGGCAGTGCGCAATCCCCGCCCTATACGACGCTCGATGCACAGCTGGGCGTGCAGCGGGCACATTGGCTCGCAGCCCTGGAGGCTTTCAATATATTCAACACGGCGTGGAATGACATCGAGTACTTCTACGTCACGCGGCTGCGCAACGAGCCCTCGCCGCTGCCCGATTACGTCGTGCACCCGGGCGTACCACGTACCCTGCGTGCTCGGGTGGAGTATCGGTTTTAACTGATGCGCCGCCCGCTGCGGCCGGCATTACTCGACGCTCACGCCGCTGCCGATGCTGCTGTGCCTGGGCGCATGCCAGGCGAGCCATAGGGCGCATACGCTGCCCGCAATGACGATGGGCAGGATGTCGTGCAACAACTGCGTGGAGCTGTGACCCGCGGCTTTGAGCGCCCCGCCCAGCTTGGGTCCCACGATCGAGCCGATGCGCCCGACGGCCACGGCAGCGCCGACGCCCACTCCCCGAATCCTGGTCGGGTAGCTCGCCGGCGCCATGGCGTACAGGAACGCCTGTGCGGCCAGCACTGCGCAGCCGAGCAGAAACACGATGAGAACGATGGCAGAAACGTGCGCGTGGGCGTCGGCCAGCCACAGCACCAGCAGCGGCAGCGCCACGAACGCCACCACGATACCGGGCTGGCGCAGGCGGCTTTCGAGCAGATAGCCCATCAGCAGCGCCGCGACTGCGCCGCCTAGATTGAAGCCGATCTGTGCGCCGGCGGCCTGCGACCGGCTCAATCCCTGCCCGACCATGAGCGTGGGCAGCCAGTTGAGCAGCAGATAGAGCGTGAGCAGACCCAGGAAAAAACTGCTCCACAGCAGCAGCGTGCGCAGCGCCCGACCGCGAGCGAAAATCGCGCGAAAATCCCCGCGATTCGGCATGGCCGCAGTTTCCGGCTGCATCTGCGCCTCGAGCGGTAGCTGACGAAACGCCGCCGATTCCGGCATCCACACCGCCATGCTCGGCGCGAGCAGCAACGGCAAAATACCGCCGACGATGAAGATCCAGCGCCAGCCCGAGGGCAGGAGCAGCAGACTGATCAGGCTGGCGATTGCGCCGCCAAGCGGCGCGCCGCTATAGGCCAGCGCGACACTGAAGCTGCGGCGTGTCGCGGCAGCATTCTCGGCCACCAGTGCGATCAGATTCGGCAAAGCGCCGCCGAGCCCGAGGCCGGTCAGCAGTCGCGCCCAGGCCAGCGACGGCACGTCCCAGGCCAACGGCGTGAGCAACGAGAACAGACCGAACAGTGCGATCGAGACCACGAGAACGCGCTTGCGTCCGCTGCTGTCGGCGATGCGCCCGCCGATCAGCGCGCCGAAGAACAGCCCGAAAGTGCTGGCGCTGAAGAACGTCCCGAGCTCAGCCGCACTGGGTTTGAACTCCCCGGCAATGCCGGCTGCGGCGACACCGGCCGCCTGCAGATCGATGCCTTCGCACAGGGCCGTCAGCACGCAACATACGAGCGTGACGCGCGCCGCGGCGGCGCCCTGCGCATCTTCGGACATGCTCTTCCCCCCGTTCGGTCTACGGGCCGAATGACGCCCATGCGCTCATGATAGCGTCGATGCCGCCTTGCCAACGCATGCAGGGCGGCAAGCAGAGCCTTGCGTTGCGATGCAGGAATATTGGCCTGCAGCTGCGCCTCGTGCGCCCGGATCGCGCGACCGACCTTGCGCGCCATGGTGTGGCCGGCGAGCGTCATGCGCAAGCCGTGCGAACGGCCATCGACGGCGCGGCGCTCGATGAGTTTGATGGCTGCGAGCCGCGCCACCAACGGCGCCATGTTGGCGCGCGCGATATTGAGCATGCGGCCGATTTCGCTTTGCGTGATGCCGGGATTGGCTTCGATGAGGCATAGCACCGTCGCCTCCGAGGCTCGCAGGCGCAATGGCGCGAGCCGCCGGATTACCACACGCACTCGCGCGCCGGCATCGACGCCTATTCGCAGCGGGCATTGCGGCGCGTGTGGAAGGCCGAGCGCTTCTCGTGGTGGATGACCTCGATCCTGCACCGCTTTCCAGAGAGCAGCGGCTTCGATCAACAGATCCAGCGCGCCGAACTTGAGTATCTGCTGTCCTCGCGCGCCGCGATGACGGCACTGGCGGAAAACTACGTCGGTCTGCCCTATTGAACGGCTGAACGGCTGCCGTCGCTGGCGTTGTCGCCCAAAGCCTGGGGTGGCGCAGCGCATAACGCCAACTCGCAGCGACACTTTGCCTGCCTTGAGTGCGCCACGGCCACCACGGCCTGCCTTTGTAGCCTGACGCCGAGCGAAATTACCAACGAGCGGGCGCGCCGCCGATCAAAGCCCGGTATTGCCGCAGGTGACGGATCATGTGTGCGTCATGACCCTGGATCTCGTACAGACGCGCCAGATTGTAGTGCGCGTCAGCGAACGCAGGATCGGCGGCGATCACCGCCAGATAACCTTCGATCGCTTGCTCGGCCCGTCCGGTGTCCTCCAGCAGCACCGCCAGGTTGAACAGCGCGTGCGGGTCCTGCAGGCAGGGAGCTGCTCGATACATCTGCTCCGCGCTGTCGAATTCTCCCGCCTCCTGCAGCAGCCGCGCGCAGTTGATCCGCGCTGCCATATCGGTCTCATCGAGTTGCAGGCAGCGCCGGTACAGCCGCATCGCGGCCTGCGGATCGGACGGCTCGAAGGCCAGCGCCTGCTCGAACAGCTGCTCGAGCTCCAACGGCGCCGCGGCGGATGTGCGCTCGATGATGTGCAGGCTGCCATTCTCATAACGCACGTCGAGTGCCAACAGGTATTGTCCGGTGTCGCTCTCCCACTCGCTCTGACCTTCGCGAATGCTCACGGCATCGCCTACGGCTCGAAGCGACAGTCCGGACAGCGGCGCCTGCGCCGGCAGGCGCTGCC
>JGI12269J14319_10001463_pt1 | contig 23432 bp, 21 predicted proteins | sample PeaSoiSIISIP2007_FD_14319 | JGI IMG/M metagenome (IMG submission 14319)
TCGATCCCAATGCTCCGCTTCAACCCCTGGATACGGCCCCGACCGGCGGGAACGCGAATAAACCGCCAGTTGGCGCGGTTCGCGGCGTGGAGATGCCATTCGATACCCAGTCCTACGACCCGGCGCAGGTTACACCGGACACGAATACGCTTGCCGGAGCGGAGCCTTTCACTCTGGGATCGCTGCAGCACACCCGCAACACTTTCGACCCCACCATTACGGTTTCACAAATCGGGCAAACTACCCCCGGCAAGGGGGGCCAAACGGTCCTGACGGGCGTATCCGTGGCCAGCGCAAGTCTGAATTTCAATCGCAACTGGAGCGGGTATCACTTTTCCACGGTTTACAACGGTGGTGAAACCTTCAACCTGGGCTACGGTGCGGCATCGGGCTTTTTTGGCCAGACCGCTCCACACTACCAATATCACGATCTGACCGTTACTCAGGAGGCCGCATGGGCCCGGTGGCACGTTCTTCTTCGCGATGATTTTACAGCCACCCCGGGAGCCGCGTTTACCAGCCAAGGCATGGGAGGACCCGGACTGACTTCTCAATTTTCCTCCCTGTTGGGGACTTCCCTGAACAGCTTCGGGCAGCAGTTCCAGCCAGCCGAAACGATCAACACCAGCGAAGTCATGCGCTACCGGAACTCGATTCTCGGCCAGGCGGAATATTCCTTCAGCCGGAGGTCGGCGTTTACTTTCTCCGGTTCGTACGGCTTGCTGAATTTTGCCACCACCGGGTTTTTCAACAGCACCATGGTGGGCGGGCAGGCGGGCTACGATTACCTGCTCGATCCTTCGGATTCCTTCGCCATCCTCGCAAGCTACGGAAGGATTAGTTACACGGGTACGGGGATTTCCTCGACCGGGACCTCCACGATTGGGACCGGGAACTCCGTACAGGACTATGTGGGCGCACTGGCCTACGGAAGAAAAATCACCGGCCGTCTGGCGTTCCAAGTCGCCGCGGGGCCGCAGGAAATTCAATTTACCGGCGCCGGAGGGGTCGGTGATTTCCATACCTTGTTTGTGTCGATCAACAGCGCGCTGACTTACGAGCGGCGCCGGAGCGGCCTCGCCTTCAGCTACACTCGCGGGCTGACCGGGGGATCAGGCGTGTTCCTCGGAGCGACGAGCAATACATTTTCCGCCTCAGCGCACCATCAATTCACGCGCTCCTTGACGGGAGGCATCAACGCCGGGTACGCAATGAACGACAGTCTTCCCCAGGCCGGCGTCGCGACTACGAAATTCGACAACTGGTTCGTCGGCGCGAACCTTGGCCGTCGGGTCGGTCAGCACGTGCAGGTCAATTTCAATTATGGCGCGACGGAACAAAACAATCCCGCTACGTGCCTAGTGGCCAGTTGCGGTGGAACTGGTCTTCAACAAACGGTTGGATTGTCCATCAACTGGCATCTGCGCCCGGCCGGTTAGGGCGACTGCAAATTCGATGTATAGGAATACGGGAAGTTCAGCGATCGTGGTTGGTATTCTGTCCCTGAGGTTTTTGAATGTATAAGAAGTTTTTCGGACTCAAAGAGAATCCGTTTAACGTCAATCCGGACCCGCGCTATCTCTACCTGACGCCGAACACGCAGGAAGCGCTGGCCTGCTTGACCTACGGAATTGAAACGCGCAAGGGCTTCATCCTGCTGACCGGCGAAGTCGGGACAGGGAAGACCACCCTGATTAACAAGTTGCTCGAATGGCTGCACAAGGAGCGCGTTTTCACCGCCTTTGTCTTCAACCCGCGTTTGAGCGTCTCGCAATTTCTCGATTTCATGATGGCCGACTTCGGCATCCCGTGCGAATCGAACCAAAAGGGGCAGATGCTGCTGAAATTAAATCAGTGGCTGCTCGACCGGTATCAGGCCGGGGAACGCGCCGTCCTGGTCGTCGATGAGGCGCAGAATCTTTCGCCGCAAATGCTCGAGGAAATCCGGTTGCTGACGAATCTTGAAACTTCCACCGAAAAACTTTTGCAGATCGTTCTTGCGGGCCAGCCCGAGCTCGAACAAAAGCTCAACCAGCCGCAGCTCCGGCAACTCCGGCAGCGCATCACGCTGCGCGCCAAGACGCGCCAGCTCACACTGGAAGAGACGCAGGGATACATTCAGGAGCGCATGCGCATCGCGGGAGCGGAAAATCCCGACATTTTCAGTCCGGAAGCGGTGGCGGCGGTCCATCGGTATGCTCGCGGAATTCCAAGGGTCACGAATCTGCTCTGCGAACACGCGCTGGTGAGTTCCTTTGTGGACCAGAAGAATCCCGTGCCCGCCGAGATCGTGGAAGAAGTGGCGCGAGACTTCGATTTGCATATCGTCGACCCACTGGCGCAGACGCCCCCGCCGGCGCCCGCACCCGCACTGGCGATCCCCACCAACGGCGAGACCAACGGCGACCAGCCGCCCTTGGTCGAATCCCTCTTGCAGGCGTTGAACACCCTTGTCGACCGCCTCAACCAGGCCGAAGCCCGCGTCGACTCCCACGCCGAATCCGACACGGAACATAAGACCTGAGAATTTTTGTCTTGGTGTGTTGTTTTTGGAGTTTTTCACTCCAAAGCTCAATCAAATAAATTAAACCGGATGATGCACCACAGCGTGGAAATGCCATCGCGCCATGTGATTTTCTTGCCTTCCGCGTAGGTGCGGCCGGCGTACGATATGGAGACCTCGTAGATTCGCCAGTTGCCCTTGGAGATTTTTGCCGTGATTTCCGGCTCGAATCCGAAGCGGTCCGATTTGAGTTTGATGTTCTGCAGGACTTCCCGGCGGAAGACTTTGTAGCAGGTCTCCATGTCCGTGAGTTTCAGGTTGGTGAAGATGTCGGAGAGCAGCGTCAGAAACTTGTTGCCGGCGTAATGCCAAAAATAGTGGACACGCTGCGGTCCGCCCAGGAATCGCGAGCCGTAGACCACGTCGGCTTTGTCCTCGAAGATCGGTTCGAGCAGTTTTCCGTAATCCTTGGGGTCGTATTCGAGATCGGCGTCCTGCACCAGAACGATGTCTCCCGTGGCCGCCTCGAATCCGCTCCGCAATGCGGCTCCCTTCCCGGCGTTTTGGGGCTGAAAGAGGAAGCGGATATTTTCGAGCGACAGGCGAGCTCTGCCGTTCTGCACGGCGACTTCGCGCTTGCCTTCCGATTGCGCCTTGTCAAAATCCTCCAGCAGGCCGCGCGTGCCGTCGGTGGATTTGTCGTCGACGAGGATGATCTCCTTCTCGATCGGCGAGGCCTGCACCCGCAGCAGCACCTCCTCGATGAACGCGCGCTCGTTATAGACCGGGATTACGACGGATACCTTCATTCGAATTCACGCGACTCCATCGGGAATTTGAGTAGGACAGGCCCGCCGCGGCGGGCCTGTCTGCTTCTATTTTCGTACTTGGTCCAGCGGAGACAGGCTGAAGCCTGTCCTACTGTTTCGAACCCATGATCGATTACGGATGCAAAGAACGCAAACGAAGAATTGGATGCATGGCCGCTCTCCGGATATGGCGGCTCCCTGACATTTACTCAGGACTCGCGAGCCCGGGGATAACGTCCCAGCATCGCGTTCCACCGGATCAACAATAATTCGAGGAACATTCGGATTCCGTCCGCCGCCACGTTCACTTTCGTTGCGGAGTCATGCGACCAGCGCACGGGAATCTCCGCCACGCGCAGCCCATTGCGCTTTGCCAGAAACAGGATCTCAGGGTCGAAGCCGAAACGTTCCACGCGCTGCTGCTCGAAAATACTCCGCGCTCGCTCCATGCGAAACGCTTTGAACCCGCATTGCGTGTCGGAAAATTCAATTCCCATGATCCACCGCACCAGGCGATTGAAGAAAATCCCCGCCTGCTCGCGGATCACGGATTGGTGAACTTCGATAAGAGTTCGATCCAGCGCGCGGGAGCCAATAGCGGCGTCAAATCCTTGCTCACGCATGACAGCAAGCAGCTTGTCGGCTTCCTCGATGGGTGTGGACAGATCCGCATCGGTGAAAAGCGCGATTGCCCCTTGCGCCTCGATCATGCCGTGGCGCACGCTGAATCCCTTTCCCCGGTTTTCCCCGTTCGAGACCAGGCGCAGGCCGGGATATTTTTGCCGGCAGGCGATTACGATTTCGATAGTCCGGTCGGAAGATCCATCGTCGACGATGATGACCTCAGCCCGATAGGGCCGGGCTTGCAAATAGGCAAAGATGCAAGCGAGGGTTTTTGGAAGGCGGAATTCCTCGTTATATGCCGGGATAACGATGGAAAGGTCCAGGGTCGGCGAATTCATTTGCGATGGAGCCGCGTGAATCGCGCGGCATGCGGAACGCCTCCCAGTGGCGGGATTATATCGTCTGAAAAAGGATTCGTCTACGAAGTGTCACGAACATGCGGCGGCGGCAAACTCGAAAATTGCGTGAACCAAACCGCCTGGGACCGGCCAAATGGACCGCGCGGATGCAATGGGATGAATCGATTTTGCAGGTTCAATGTCAAATCTGGATTTCCAGACAAACGAAAAGCAGGCCACCCTTTTGGTGGAGTTGCGACTGCCTCTTGAAAAAGAAACGAAAGACTTATTGCGTGGAGGGCTCCGTGCGAATTATTTCGTAGCGCTCGATGACCGCGGCAATGCCAACACGAGAGGAGCCATTCTCCGGCCTCTTGTCGACCCGAACCACTTTGCCCATCGCGCGAATGAAAACTTCGGAACCGCGGGTCACTTCCGCGAGTAGCGTGAGCGTAATGTCAAGCTCGGCTCCCGCGCCCAGATCCTGATCAATTGTAAAGTAAACGCCGCGAGTGGAAATGTCGCGCGTCTTTCCGCTGCGCGAGGATATTTCTTTTTCCATTGGCACCCGGATAATGACCGGCAAAGACAGGTCATATCGACGAGCAGTGCGCCGCTCTGTCATCTTCTTGTTCCCCCGAACCCCTTTTTTCAGCCCGCTTCACCCACCCCGACTAAGAAAAGGGAGCAATTGAAGTTCCAAAGTGATAGAACAATTTACGTCACAAGCTAGGTCCTACCGACGATCAAAGGCAGACACGACTCTGGACGCCTCGATCTAAAGCCGTTAAGCCCCTCTGAACTGTGGACGATTGCTCCTAAACCGTTGCTCCGACGATGTGGGAGAGCCGGAGAGGCCCACATTTCACTAGTAATAAATACGTCATTGGAAATGAGAAGTTCCACTTTTATACAGGGCTGCTGAAACTTTCTCATTCTGATTCCACACCCCGGGCCGAATTGCGTTACAGGCAATACTGGAAAATTCACCGCCTTCTATGACCAATCCGTTGCACGTACTAGCCTCACTAGCTATGCCTGCCTGCCGGTGTAAGATCAGGAGGTACGGAACCTGAACTGGGAGTTCCTCCTCCATCTTTTTTATTACTCGCACGCGCTGGGCGCCCGGTATCAAGTCCGAACTGGCGAATTTTGTAGAGCAGCGCCTTGTAACTGATGCTCAGCATCTTGGCCGCATCCTTGCGGCACCAGTGAGTTTTTTCGAGAGCATCCGCGATCGCTTCCATCTCGGCTTCATCCTTCAAACTGCGCACCAGCGCTTTCAAGCCCTGTTCGCGCGCGGGCGCAGCTTCTTCTCTAGGAGAAATTCGCTGGCGCGTGGCGGACATTTCCAGCAGTTCGCGGAAGCTGCCTTCATCGTCTTCCAAAATGACGTATCGTTTCACGAAATTTTCGAGTTCGCGAAGATTTCCCGGCCAGGGATAACGCACGGCGGCTTCCAGCAAATGCTGGGAGGGAACCATGGGTTCCTTGTGGAATTTTTCGCTGTATTTCTGAAGGAAATGGCGGAAGAGCAGCGGGATTTCCGAGGCCCTCTCGCGCAGCGGAGGGACATTGATCGAGAGCACGTTGAGGCGATAGTACAAGTCTTCGCGGAGGCGTCCCGATTTCATTGCTTCCTGAATCTCCACGTTGGTGGCGGCAAGGACGCGCACATCCACGTCAATCAATTGGCGTCCGCCCAGGCGCGAAAACTGGTGGTCCTGAAGAACGTGCAGGAGCTTGGCCTGCAAATGGGGGCTCATTTCCGCGATTTCGTCGAGGAAGATGGTGCCCTTGGTGGCCTGCTCAAACTTGCCCGGTTTGGAGCGCACCGCGCCGGTGAAGGCGCCCTGTTCAAAGCCGAACAATTCGGATTCCAGCAATTCGCCGGGGAGCGCAGCGCAATTCACTTTGACGAACGCCTGGTTGCGGCGCGTCGAGCGCATGTGAATCATGCGCGCGACAACTTCCTTGCCAACTCCGCTTTCCCCATAAATGAACACGGGGACATCGACAGGAGCGATTTGAAGGATCTGCTGGCGAATTCGCACCATCTGGGGGCTGGCGGCGAGGAAACACAGGTCTTCCGTGATCGTGTCACAGTATTCGCGCAACGCTTTGTTTTCCGCGCGCAACTGCTGCTTTTGCCGGCATTTCAGCATGGCCACGTCGAGCTCGGCTTTTTCAAACGGCTTGGTCAGGTAATCTTGCGCGCCCAGGCGAATGGCCTCGACGACGGTGCCCACTTCGTTGGAACAAGAAAGCATGACCACGTTGAGGGACCGGTCAATCTGCATTAACTGCTTCAAGGTTTCGAGACCATTCAATTCGGGCATGAGAACGTCCAGGATGATGAAGTCCGGCCGTTCTCCATTTTCGATCTTCTTAATCGCTTCCGTTCCTGAGGTCACCGCTTCGACCTGATACCCGTCCACCTCGAGCAATGTGCCCAGATACTTTCGTATGCTGGGCTCGTCGTCCACTACCAGGATTCTTTCCTTATCAGCCATTTGCCCCACCTTCGTCTTGCCAGAATTCCGTTATACGTTGTCTATCGGCAGCAGGAACGTAAAGGTACAGCCCCGCCGCGGTTCGCTCTCCACCCAAATTTTGCCGCGATGCGCTTGTACCAGCCGCTTGGCAATCGCCAGCCCCAAACCCATCCCCGAAGAGGTGCGGTCCACGCGCACAAAATCCTCGAAAATTTCCTGGTGATGCTCGGAAGCGATCCCGGGACCGGAATCCGAGACGGAGACCTTGATGCAATTGGGATGTTGAGCGCGCTCGCGCCGGCGATCCTGCGTCTGTACTTCTTCGGCGGACCGCCGTTCCCAGAAGTGCAGCTCCGCGCGGAACGTGACGTTTCCGCCGGCGGGCGTATGCTTCAATGAATTGTCCAGCAGATTTGCGACCGTCTGCTGCACTTTCTGGTAATCGAATTTGAAAATGGGGATGTCGGTATTCAGAATCGTGTCGAGCCGGACGTGCTTGCGCACAAACGCTTCGTGCCAGCGCGTCGCCAATTCGCTCAGGCAATCTCGCAGATCGTTTTCGCGCAGATGCAGAACCAGCTTGCCGCTCTCCAGCGCGGAATAATTCAGGAACATCGAAACCAGGCGAACCAGGCGCTCGCAACTTTCCTTCGATTCCTGGAGAATGTCCCGCTGCTTGTCCGTCAATTTGCCGAGGGAACCCGACAGCAGTAAATCGTAGTAGCCTTTGATTACGGCGAGCGGCGTCTTCAATTCGTGCGCGGCGGACGCCAGGAACACGGTCTTCTGGCGGTTGACTTCCTGAAGCCGCAAGTACGCGGCGAGCAGATTTCGGTAGGTGATCTCCCGTTCCTGAAGCAGTTCTTGCACGGTGTGCTGCGTGGCAGTGGTCTGGCCTGTGTTGGCGCGCTTTTCCACGTCTTCGATCCGGACGACCAGCCAATCCGTTTCCGGCAGCCACTGGATGCGCGCGCGAGCCGCGCCGCCGCAGCAATCGAATTTCGAATCGATCGGATGTTCTCCACCCTCGATGCGGTTGGCAATCACGTTAGGATTGATGAGCAGCAAGTCGGAAAACAAATTGAAATGCGAGTCGATCGAAAAGCCGTGAGAGGCGAGGCTCTGCCTGCCGCGCGAGTTGGCCTGCAGAATCCGTCCAGTCCGGTCGGAAATCAAAATGGGCTGCTCCAGCAAATCGATAAGACTCGCGATCACGCTCGCCGGGATCGGTTCGTTTGCTGGCAGCTCGATGACAGGACCGCGTCTCAACAGGCTCTCCTCGGGACACTTGTCCGCTTTGTGGAAAGCGGAGAATTCCATTTGATTCACTTCGGCTTGTTAGCGGGAAACCAACCGGATACTGTCAAAACCCGACAGCGGTGTCAATGGTAAATGGGTTCTATTTTGCACAATTGTAGTAAACCTCTCGCCACCTGTGCGTGGACAGGTTGTGGAAAAGGAATTCCATGGGTCAGGAGGCAGGTGTAACCGACTGTATATAAATGACTTGTGACCACGCTGTTTTTGGCTGATTGCTGGCAATGGATGTGCTCCTCAAATGCGGGTACTAGTTCAAAAGTACTAGACTTTTTCGGAGGGAAATTACTTTCCCAAAAATTTTTTATGACAAAGAGCGAGTATGCGCTTAACCCCCGCTGAGCGCCGGCGTTCTCAACGGATTCACGTTCAAATTCCAATGTTCGTCCGAGGGACGGACGCCGCCGGATTGGAATTCCTCGACCTCACGAAGACGCTCGATATTAGCGCCACGGGTGCGTACCTTGCGACGGCTCGGTCCATACGCACCAATCAAGTCATAAATCTGACGATCCCTGCTCCGTCGTCGCCTTCCGCGACGCTACCGGCCGAAACTCCCCCCATTCAGGCGCGCGTGCGCCGCCATCGCTCCGGGGACGGATTCTATTTGGTAGGCGTGGAGTTTTTGAAGGCGCTGGATTAGTGCCGGAAAATACTCCAAAGTGAAACTGAGGTAACGGAAAATCCCCAAAGAGTATGCAAACATTTGCATCTTGCGCCCTGGTGTGCCCAGTCGATATGATCCAGCAAGGGCCGGGAAGTTCTTACTCTCTCTGGCTCAATGAATTACAAGGAAAAGATTAATCGAGCTTGTGCGCGGCCTATGGCCGTTCCCGTGCACATGCTTCTACGCACCGATCTCCACGCCCGTCCCGCGTTGGGGTATTCTGGAATTTAAACGGTAATCTTGATGGCGCAAACTGGTGACCCCAACCCACCACGTTGGTCCGCCGAGGAGTCTTTCCTCGAGCTACTGACGGACACGCTCGAAACACTGGACCGTTCCAGCCGCGGGCAATTCTTGCAGCGGCTCTTCCGTTCGATTGCCCAAATTGAAATAACGGAAACGCAAAGTCTCGATCTGTGGGAGCAGTCACTGGCGCGCAGACGTGAACTTTCCGAGAGCATCGGCAAAAGAGTCGCGCTGCAGGCAGCCCTAGTGGATGTGCTGGCATCCGCAGGCCTGTTGCGTTTGCCGATTCTGATGGAGTACGAGGAACTGCGTAAGCTTCAAATTAATGCCGCGACGGATCCGTTGACGAGCCTTTATAACCGGCGCTTTTTCGACGATTACTTTGAGAAAGAACTCAACCGGTCGATCCGCTATACGCACAAGCTCGCGCTCGTTGTTTTCGACTTGCATCGCTTCAAGGAAGTGAATGACAAGTTCGGCCATCCGCAAGGTGATGCGCTGCTCCAGATGGCGGCGGCCACGCTGCGAAAATCCTTGCGTACTTCAGATTATGCATTCCGGATCGGCGGAGATGAGTTCGCGATCTTGCTTCCCCAATCCGACACGGAGCAGGCGGCCACATTGAGCCGCCGCTTGCGCGCCGCCTACGCCACATCCATCGAGCCTTTGAATCTTGGCGTTCCCCTGGCGCTCGATTATGGGCTTGCCGTCTATCCCGAAGACGGCGAGTTGCAGGAAGTTCTGATCCGCGTGGCCGATGAAAGACTTTATCAGCTCAAGAACGGGATGCGCGTCTCGGCGCCTGCACCGGCGGCTGCAACGATCCCGCAACCGACAGTCCCGGAGCCAAAGCAAAATGTTCCGCCTCCCGCGACGCCTTCCGTCGAGCCACCTCCAATTAGCGAACCGAGAAAACCGGGCATGGAACGGCGGCGGTGGGAGCGAGTAACCCTTGCGAATACGCGCGCCTATGCACTCATCGGGGAAGGAGTCGAACGCACGGCCCGCGTGGTGGATTTGGGTTATGGCGGGGTCGCTGTGGAGACTTCACGTCCGGAAGAATTCAATGACGCCTTTCACGCCGTTCTGCACGTGCCCATTCTGCCTCCCGTTCGCGTCAGCTTGCGCCGCATTTATCAAAAGCAGGGAAGCTCCGGCGCAACGCGCATCGGATGTTCCTTCGTGACCTGAACGAAGTAGGAACCCGCGCGCCGGATTCAATCTGCGATTTTTTGTTTCAAGGTGCGGGATCGAAACAGAAGCGCCTGTTGAATGCGGGCCAGTCCTAATCCCCACCGTAACTCCGCCTGTTGCGCCGAGCTGCCTTCGGCCACCAGACGAATGCTCAGGCAAAATCCGCGCCGGTTTTCGGCTGTGAAATCGCAGGAAGAGGTTCGCAGCGTGGCCCGGGCCGTATCTGTCGTGTCGCGTTCGAGGAGTTCCTTCAGGCCGGAACTGAGATCCACGTAATGTCTCCGCTCCCAATTAAGAGAAGGCTCCGCAAACACGATGGTGACCTGCGACGCAAATTCATATGCAGGGCCGGCGGAAACAGCGGCCGGCAAATCCGATTTCGTGCTAGCGCCTGCCGTGGCGAAAATCGATTCCTCGCTGTTGACGGAGCCCAGGAAATTTCGGAGCGGCAGATATTGCCGCGCCGCGGCAATCTCTTCGATCGCCATGGGGTTCGCGCGCAGGTCAAAATAGTTTTTCTCCGGCGGGAACACCGGAGCCGGCGCCTGGTCTTCGGCCTCCTCCACAATCTCGACCCGCATGGGCTAAACCCTCTCTTTCCCAAGGATTGGACGGACGCTGGCAAAATCGAGCGCTATTCGAGGCTCTGGTGCAAGCGTTCGTCGTAAGGGCTACCGAGCATGGGATCGATCTGCTGGCGGAACTGGCGTGTGTGCGCGGCGGCTACGTGCTCGTCGAAGGCTTTCTGGTTCTGCCAGACTTCGACGATGGAGATGTGATTGCCGCGCGAGATTTCCGAGCCCGCTTCCACTCGGACGAGGCCCGGATCCTTGCGCGTATCCACCACGTATTGCTGCACTAACTTTGTTCCGTCGGCAGCCTTCGGGGGAATGATATCGACGTGCGTCACGACGTAAATCCTGTCGTGCGTCGCCTGCCCCTGCGCCAGGGCGTGAGTCGCAAGGACGTAGGAGGCCAGCATTACTATAACCAACAGACATAGGAACGGCCTGCTCATGGAATCCACTTTTGACTCGATCTGCATTTTCTCCACCTCCCGGCAAGTTGGGTGTTCCATCGGTGAATCGTTCGCGCCCGAATGAGCATCCAAACGAATTCCCAGCACGCATGTATATCATGTTGGCAGGGCTCGGCGAATCACGTATGATAGAAAATTGTCCGCTGACCTAGCGACGCGACTGTAGCCCCGGCGCATGACCGGGAGCCGCGCAGACCGGCCAGCCGGCGGGAGACCTTCCATGAAACCGAACATTCATCCGGACTACCACCCGGTAACCGTGCATTGCGCCTGCGGGCACACGTTCCCCACGCGATCGACGATGAAGGGCGAGTTCCTGCGCGTCGAAATCTGCTCGAATTGCCACCCGTTCTTTACGGGCAAGCAGAAGCTGGTCGATACGGCCGGGCGCGTCGAGCGGTTCACCAAGAAATACGAGAAGGCGGCCGAAGTGCAACAAGCCATCAAAGACGCCAACAAGAAGAAGCGATAATACATCCCACACTTGCGCCTTCAGAGCTTGCGGAACACCTCCAACTTTGTCATTCCGAGCGAAGCGAGGAATCTCTCCTTGATTTAAACCTAAGAACGGAGAGATTCCTCGCTTCGCTCGGAATGACAGTTCCTGGGAATTCTTTGGCAATCAATTCATCCCCGCGCGGCTATTCGTATTTTGCGCGGCGGTGTAGAATGTCGCGCGAGACATGGCCGCTCAACCGATGACTTCTCCGCAGCCGGATCGCGTGCCGTTTGAAGCCGCTGCGCCGCGCATCACGCTGCGCAACCACTTCGCTCATCCTTACGATTCGGCCATCGCTGCGGCGCGCACCTGCTATGCGCCGCGCCTCATCGGGCCGGAGGAAGTCACCGACAAGCAGCGCCTGCAAATCGGGGCGTCCACGTTTTACGGCGGTCATCACACGGTCTACCAGCACGCGCATTTTGAATTTGGCCTCGAAAACGTCAGCCGGCAATTCGTCTGGTCGTTCCTGCACGCGCATCCGTTCTACAACTCCGAGCAGCAAAGCCAGCGGTACGTGCGCCTGGATCACGCGCTTGCCTTTTTGCCGCCCGAAATTCCCGGGTTCGGCCCGGCCGAACGCGCAATCTACGAAGACGCGATTGCGCGCGCGTGGGGCAATTACCAGGAGTTGACTGCGCTATTGCGCGGGGATGCGCTGGAAATTCTCAGCGACATCTGGCACATCGGCCCCATGTCCCACGCCAAGCGCGTGCAAAAAGTGGACCGGCAAGCCGAGAAACGCGCGATCGAAGTCGCGCGCTATGTCCTGCCCGTCGCGGCGGCGACAACGATGGTGCACACGCTTTCCGGCATCGTGCTGCATCGGCTGTGGCGGATGGCTGCGGCGTCGGATACGCCTGCCGAGGCGCGCGCGGTGATTGGAGAGATGGTTGCGCGCGTGCGCGAGATCGATCCGCAGTTTTTCGACCGCTTCGACAATGCGCCGATGGAGCAGGAGGAAATGCCGGAGTGGTCGCACGCCAGTTCCGCGAGTTCCTCTACGGCGCACGGCGAAGAGTTTGTGCGAGAATTCGACGCGCGGCTTGCCGGACGCGTCTCGCTGCTCACCGATTATTCGCCGCACGCGCCTCGCGTCGTCGCGGACGCCTATCGCGCCGTGCTGGGCCTCGCCGAAAGCGCGTGCTCCGACGAAGAGGCGATCGACCGGCTGCTCAATCCGGCGCGCAACGTGTATCGCCTGGAGACGCTCAACATCGGCGTGCATGCGCCGATCCTGCGCGCGCTGCAGCACGCGAATTTCACGTTCGCTAAAAAAATCAGCCACACCGCCGACAGCCAGGACCAGCGCCACCGCATGGTCCCCGGATCGCGCCCGCTGCTGATGCTCACTGACACGCGCTCGCCGGATTTTGTGGTTCCGATGCTGATCGCCGGGAATACTCGGGCCCGCGAAGTCTACGAACGTGCCATGGCCGATGCCTGGGCGGCGAAAAACGAGTTGCTCGACCGTGGCGCGCCACGCGAAATCGCGCTTTACTTGTTGCCCAACGCGAAAGCCATTCGCCTTGTCGAAACCGGCTCGCTGCTGCACCTGCTGCACAAATGGACGATGCGCACCTGCTTCAACGCGCAGGAGGAGATTTATCAGGCCTCGATGGAAGAGGTCGAGCAAGTCCGCGCGGCGCTTCCTTCGTTAGGAAAATACCTCGGGCCGCCGTGCTACATCCGCGCCGGGATCGCCACGCCCATCTGCACCGAAGGATCGCACTTCTGCGGCGTGAAAGTCTGGCAGGAATTTCCAAAAATCGAGCGGCGAATTTGATTGCCACGCGTCTGAAACCTTGATGACGCGCCGCGGCAGCCTCGTCTATTACCTCGCCTCGTGGATTTGCGGGGGACTCTTCCTTACGGTCGCGATGTATTTGCAGGAACGCGCTTCGCCGGAAGGAATGGGGATCGGTCCCTCCGGCGCGGGCGCCGCGATTATTACAACGTATTTCCTGGTGCTGGTATTTTGCGCGTTTCTTTCGGTCGTGTTCGCGTTTTTGCTGCGGCTTTCCATGGATTGGCTGCGCGCCGAAAGGCTCTGGCAGTGGGCGGTGGCAGGCGTCATTCTCTCTTTGCCGATGACTTGGGGAGTGCGTTGGGCATCTCGCGCGACGGATGCTGTGGGACTGCAAGGTGCAGGACGCCAAATCGCCGTTTTACTTTTTATCGGCGTGCGTGGCATCGCCGAACGCCATGCTTTGCTTGGCTTGCCTGTGGCTGCACTAACCGCGACGGTTCTCTTCCTCATTCATCGCGCGTTCGCTGAAAAAGCGGATTCATAGTTCCGCTTATATTTGTAGGTCGCGGCTTCAGCCGCTGACCGTTCGATCGAGGAGTCAGCGGCTAAAGCCGATTTGATTAGCGGGCTTTATGTCACGGCGGAAGCCGTGACCCACAAAACATCCTGCACTGCAACGCTGGTCGGAAGACCGGATGCACGAATCACGATTCACAAATCATGAATCACGCTAACTCCGCCAGCGCAACGTCACCGGCCCATCGAGCGGGTGCGCCATGGGCGCGCCGGTTTGTTGCGACGCGAGATACGCCGCCTTCAGCTGAAAATACCAGCGCGCCTGGCGGTCGGCGTCGTCGATCAGCATCATGCGCGGCTGCACTTTCAGGCCCGGCTGCTGCCGCTCGATCACGTCTTGATCCTGCGCGATGAAACGCTTTCCGAAGAATTTCAGAAATGGAGTGACCGGAAACCAGCGGAACAGATTCCACGCCGCGACGAAGTCCAGCCGACATAGGTCGCGCCGGATCGGCGTAACCGTCGTGCGGTTGGTGAACCAGTACGCGCCGCAGCGCACCTGCTCGGTCCGCATGTTGGGCAGCACAAAATCGATCTGCGTCGTAACTTCCTCGCCGTAAAAGCGCAGCAGCTTGTAAGGCCCGCTGTTGGCCGAAGGCGCGTGCGAACTCATGCGGAAACCCTGCGGAATCGGCTCGAATGTTTTCTGTTTTTCGCGGATGCTGCGGCGGCTGCGCCACCACCACGATTGATGCACGAACGGGCCGTGCGCCGGGTCCATCAGGCCGACGATGCCCGTGTCCATGCTGCAGGTGAGGTCGGCGGTGAGATGCGCGATGCGGAAGCGTTCGCTGAATTTCGGCAGCTCCGGAACGGGCGCGATCGTCTTTCCGTCATGGGCGCGATCCACCGCGCGCCCCTCGGGATTCGCGAGATACACCCAGACGTAGCCGTCGCGCTCCTCGCACGGAAAACTGCCCGCATAGATGCGGTCGCACTGGAGCTTGGAATCCGCCGTGATCGAGGGAATCTCGCGGCACTGTCCCGTGTGCGCGTCAAAGCGCCAGCCGTGATACGTGCACTCGACGGTCTGCCCGTCGCACGAGCCCGCCGAGAGCGGAAACGCGCGGTGCGGGCAGACGTCGCGCAGCGCGAACGCTTTTCCGGCGGCGTCGCGCCCGAGCACAAGCGGAACTTCCATTCGCATCGATGTCACGAGCGCGCGCCCGCGCAGTTCGTCGCTGCGCAGCGCCGGGTACCAGAAGCCCCACAGCAGCTCGCCGTCAATACTCGACGCGGTTATCCCGGGGACGGAAATGAATTGGCTCATTGTCATCTGCAATGGCAGGTCTATGATATACCGATCGGTCCGGGGACAACGGGTCCAATTGCGCGGGAATACCGGATTTGAGTTGCACCGGTCGCAGAATTCATGATTCCGTGGCATCATACAATGATGACGAAAGAGCAATGGAACGGAATCCATAACTTTTTGTCAAAGTGGGTTGTCCCGGCTGGGGCTGTCGCTGCATTACTTGGCCTTGTTTTTGGCGGCGTTAGATACATTATCAGGGCTGAAGTCTCAGACCTAAGGAATGACGTAAGCTCGCTAAAAGAAAATGTTAAATCCCTGACGAGCGACTTGGCAAGCAAGAACCAGGCTACCAATGAAAGAATCGATGGCCTATTGAAGGATGCATTAGAACGAGCGTTTCCTCGGTCAACTGCAAACAAGGCCGACGTTAAGGGAAGTTTCCAACATGTCGATGACGCACTGCAAATCGCGAAGGCCAAAAATGTAAAGCTGGATCCGGAGCTTCTCGCACGGTATGGAAAACAAGTCGCGACATTTAGCGATGAGCCTGCCGTTTCGGCTGATGCTCGCAAAACCCTCACAAACTTGCTCGACTACCGCTCCTTCCTTAACGCGGATTTCATTCCGTCGTTTAGCCAATTGACGCCTGCGACGGGAGAGTCGAAATATAGAATGTCAGTGTCAGTGCTTCCAAATCCAGACCACCCTGACTGGGCCCTCGCATTGAAAGTTTCTTACGCAGGTGGGTACGCCACAGGCGACAAGTCAGCACGCCTTGAGTTTCTGAATAATCCGCAACCTGAAGGGAGCGAGTTCGCTTTTGTAATAATCGATGGCGGGATGGACGCGCTCGTGCTAGACGGGATGTTCATGAAGAACGTAATCATCCGTAATAGTGTTGTAGTTTACTCAGGCGGGCCTGCAGTATTGCAAAACGTGTATTTCGTGAATTGCACGTTCAAGAAAGATTTCCCGCTAACGCCAGCTGGACTAGACCTGGGTATCAAATTATTGTCCGCCGCATCCGTAAACTTCGACTCACGAAATGGGGCGGCCGAGAACCTCCAACTCCATGGAGATCACGTTCACTTGTCACCCCGGTTGCGATCCTCCCTGTTTGAGGTTAGGCTAGTCAGTTAGAGCATGAGCACGCTTTCCGCATTCTATTAGCCGCGACTCTTCCGAGATCCCGCCACGCGGGGTCGCCGCGTGAGTCTGTTCTCTCGAAACAAAGCTCTCACTCCGATTGGAATTCTATTTGACAGGTGGAAGCCATGGCAGGGTTAACGCTGTACGAAAAACTCGATCAGATTGAACACCGCTACGTCGAAATGACCGCGGAGCTTTCTTCGCCGGAAATTCTTAACGATTCGGCGAATTACCAGAAGCTCGCGCGGCGGCATGCGGAGCTTTCCGAGATGGTCGAGAAGTATCGCGAGTGGAAGCAGATCGACAAAGGGCTCGCCGAAGCCAAGCAAATGGCCGTCGAAGCGGACGACGCGGAGATGAAGCTCCTCGCGCAGGACGAAGAGAAGCAGCTCACCGAGCGCAAGGAAGCGGTCGAGCGCGAGCTGAAATTCCTGCTATTGCCGAAGGACCCGAACGACGAGAAAAATGTGATCGTCGAGATCCGCGCGGGGACGGGGGGCGACGAAGCGGCGCTTTTTGCCGGCGAACTGTTCCGCATGTATTCGCGCTACGCGGAATCGCAGAAGTGGAAAGTGGAAATCCTGGAGAGTTCGCCGAGCTCGCTGGGCGGCCTGAAGCAAGTGGTCGCGTCGATTCAGGGACAAAAAGTTTACTCGAAGCTGAAGTTTGAAAGCGGCGTGCACCGCGTCCAGCGCGTGCCGGCCACCGAGCAGCAGGGGCGTATCCACACGTCGGCGGCGACCGTCGCGGTGCTGCCCGAAGCCGACGAAATCGACATCAAAATCGAAGCGAAGGATTTGCGCATCGACACATTTTGCTCCTCGGGACCGGGCGGGCAGTCGGTGAACACGACGTATTCGGCCGTGCGCATTACGCACATCCCGTCGGGCCTGGTTGTTTCGCAGCAGGACGAAAAATCGCAGATCAAGAATCGCGCGAAGGCCATGCGCGTTTTGCGCGCGCGCCTCTACGAAATGGAGCAGGCCAAGCAACACGAAGCCATCGCCGCCGAGCGCCTTGGACAGATCAAGACCGGCGACCGCTCCGAAAAAATCCGCACTTACAATTTTCCGCAAAATCGCGTGACCGACCATCGCATCGGGCTGACGCTGCACCAGCTCACGGAAGTCATGGACGGAAAACTCGGCCCGTTCGTCGACGCGCTCATGACACACTACGAGGCCGAGCGCCTGAAGCAGGAATTGGTCGAGGCGTAAAAGTGGCACACGCTTCAGCCTGTGGGTTTTGGTTGCGGTAGGATCGATCGTGCTCCGACCAAACCTCACAGGCTGAAGCCTGTGCCACCCGGGCCGCCTTTGTGCAAGGTTGCGCACGAAAAAACTTTTGGATGTATTTGCAATATGACGCCCCACCAGTCACCAATCACCAGTCACCAGTCACTCCTCACCGCCCTCCGCGACGGCATCGCGCAGCTCGAACGGCAGCCCGTGCCTTCCGCCGCGCTTGCCGCGGAGTTGCTGCTGATGCACACGCTGGGGCGCGACCGTGCCTGGATTTACGCTCATCCGGAACACGAACTCGATGCAACCGCGCGCGCGCAATATTTTTCCCTGATCGCTCGGCGCGCGAGCGGAGTTCCAACGCAGCACCTGACCGGCCATCAGGAATTCTGGGGCCTGGATTTCGAAGTCACGCCCGACGTACTGATTCCGCGGCCTGAAACCGAGCATGTAATTGAAGTTGCGCTCGAACGCTTGGGGGTGAGTGCAGAAGCCGCCACACCGCGTCGCAAAGAAGAATTTCGCATCGCGGACGTGGGCACCGGCTCCGGTTGCATCGCCATCGCGCTGGCGCACGAATTGCCCGCCGCACAGATCCTCGCCACTGACATTTCCGCCGCCGCGCTCGAAGTCGCGCGCCGCAACGCAGCGCGCCACGGCGTTACATCGCATATCGATTTCATACAATGCAATCTCGCTGATTTTCTCTTACTCGAGTCACGAATCACGAGTCACGAATCACGCTCTCTTGATCTCATCGCCAGCAACCCCCCTTACATTGGCCGCCAGGAAACGGCGACGTTGCCGCGTGAGGTCCGCGAGCATGAACCCGCCGTCACCCTTTTCGGCGGCGAAACCGGAACGGAGATCTACGCGCCACTAGTCACGCAAGCGGCAAAGTTGCTCAAACCCGGCGGCATCCTGGTGTTGGAACTCGGCCACGATTCCGCCGATCAGGTGTCACGCCTGCTCGACGCTCCTGAGTGGACCAGCGTCGCCATCACCAACGACCTTGCAGGAATCCCGCGAATTGCATCTGCGCAGCGCCATTCCAATTGACCATCGTCAGCGGAATTGCCGCAATCGCACAGGCAGGAGTGCCTGTGCTACTCAAACATCTCCCCAAGTACATTGGTTGGCGAACCTAGTAAGTTGCAGCGTATCCGCGCATCCTCTTCTCCTTCACATCCTCCACTTCCTTTACTTCCTCTACTTCCTATTTTTCTGCGCTAGTATTCTCCTCAGGCGGAGAAAACATGGACGAGACGAAAAATCCCTGGACGGTGTTGTCGCGGGCGACGGAATACGAAAACGAATGGATTCGCGTGGACCACCACGAAGTTTTGAGCCCTTCGGGCGGGCCCGGCGTGTACGGGACGGTTCATTTCAAGAATCTAGCGACTGGAGTCGTCCCGATCGACGAAAACGGGAATGTCATCCTTGTGGGGCAGTACCGGTTTCCACTTCGCGCCTATAGCTGGGAAATTCCCGAGGGTGGCGGCGCGCATTCGGTCGCCGCTCTGGAATCGGCGCAGCGGGAACTTCGCGAGGAATGCGGTCTTGCCGCCAAGTGTTGGAAAGAAATTCTGGGCATGGACCTTTCCAACAGCGTTTCCGATGAACGAGGCACGGCGTTTCTGGCCTGGGAACTTTCCGAAGCGGCCTCCGAACCGGATGAAACCGAATTGCTGCAGGTTGCGCGCGTGCCCTTCTGGGATGCGATTGAACGCGTCAAGCGAGGCGAGATCCGCGACGCGATCAGCGTCGCGGCTCTCGTTCGTGTTGCTTTGATGGCGCTGCAGGAAGAATTGCCTGAACAAATTGCAAAAGTGATTGGCCGGAAAGAAGGGCGTTAAACCCCGAACGCTCGTTGCCCCCAACTGCCATCTTGCGGAAGACTTAACCTTTTCTGAGTTCGTACGCGGAAGGGAATATTTTCTTTTTGGATGCCGCGGGCGCGAATGGTCATGAGCCGTTTTCTCAAGCGTTCCGGATCCATTCCCGCGGAGGAACAGACCGCTTTAAAATCTTTCTTGTCTTCAAATAGAAATTGCTCTGCTTTGCGGCTGAAACTCAGCGGACCGCACATCCATTCTTCCAGAGTTTTCGTGATCACCGCGCGCCAAAGTCTCTCCTCCGCCGTTCCTTGATCTTGAATATGCAAGATGGAACTTTTAAACATGGTCTTGGCCCCCAGTTCAAATTTTTGTTCAGCTGAGTACGATGGTGTGTGCAGGTAAAGGACCACAGCCCCGTCAAAGCCAAAGAGAAACAGGGGGTTGACGAAACATTTAGGACGATTTGCGCGGTTTTGTTCGGAACACATAGCTTGGCCGCTGGTCAAACATTGCTTCTTTGGTCACTTCCGTTTCTTCCGGCGGCTTTAGCACGACCGGTAGCGGCGCACATCCATCCGGGCGAGGTTCAAAATTTTGGGAATTTTTGCGCTGTTGATATATAAATTACAAATCGGTTACAAATGGGACGCTAGGCTCGCACTCAAGTTTCACTAGAATTCGCATGCCTTAGTCACAGCAAGGCTTACGCACAGCTGTTCTTCGCTCTATATTCGCCTTGGTGTATAGTAGCGGCGAGCAACCATGCCGAAGCTCGCCACTTTCCGGGCCAAGCGCGAATCCGCCGGGGAATCCTCGTCCTCCATTTCCTCTACATCCTCACCCTCCTTTACTTCCATTCTTCACGTCGATATGGACGCATTTTTCGTTTCGGTCGAACTGCTGGACCGGCCCGAGCTACGCGGCAAGCCCGTCGTCGTCGGCGGGCAACCGGATCAGCGCGGCATAGTTTCCACGGCAAGCTACGAGGCGCGAAAATACGGGATCCATTCGGCGATGCCGCTGCGGACGGCCGGGCGGCTGTGCCCGCACGCGGTTTTTCTGGAGCCGCGGCACCATCTCTACTCCGAGTGGAGCGACCGTGTCGCGGCGATCCTCGGGAAATATTCTCCGGTCGTGGAAATGGCGTCGGTGGACGAGGCGTACCTCGACCTCGCCGGGACGGAGCGGCTGCACGGCCCACCGCTGGCGGCTGCGGACGCCTTGCTGCGTGAAATTACGGCGACGACCGGACTGCCGTGTTCTGCCGGCCTCGCGCGAACGCGCCTCGTCGCCAAAGTGGCGAGCGATCAGGCCAAGCCGCGCGGTTTGGTATGGGTTCCCGCTGAAAGCGAAGAGGCGTTTCTCGCGCCCTTGGACGTGCGGCGCATTCCTGGAATCGGCAAAGTCACCGAAGCGGCTCTCAAAGCGGCTGGCATCGAAAAAGTCGGACAGCTTGCCGCGACAGCGCGTGAGAAACTCGAGCAAAATTTCGGCCGGTGGGGCACGGCGCTTTACCGCAAAGCGCGCGGCGGCGACACCTACGAATTTTTCGTGGATGCGGAGCCGAAATCCATTTCGCACAACCGCACGTTTTCAGAAGACACGCAGGACCGCGCCTTGCTCGACGCCACACTCAGCCTGCTGTGCCAGAAAGCGATGAAGCGGCTGCGCGAAGCGGGACTGAGCGCCAGGGTGGTCACGGTCACGATCCGGTACGCGGGATTTGAAACGATCACACGCGCACACACGCTGCGCGAGCCCACCCATCTCGACCCCATCGTGTTTGAAACGGTGAAGAAATTATTCGAGCGCCACTGCGATCGCTCCCGAAAAGTAAGGCTCCTCGGCGTGGCGCTCTCTTCGTTCACGCACGGCGGCGAGCAATTGGACCTGCTCGACGCAACGCGTCGCGAAAAACTTGAGCGCCTGGCGCAAGCTACCGACGCCTTACGCGATCGCTTTGGATTTTCAAAGATTCAGTTCGGCGGCTCGATGACAAGAACGCTCAAGGAAAAGGAAGATTGAGTGTCAGTCCGAATGAACTGAAATTCTGGGGTGCAGCCCGGCTACCTCAGGACGGAACCTCGCTAAAGCGATCGCGTGTGGCTCTCGGGCGCGCTAGCCCGGAGTTTAGCCTTCAGATTGCCCGGGAATTTGGTACCACCGCATTTTTTATTCTCTTGGATTCGCTGCTTCACATTGATGTGCGGGATGACGCAAGGCCCGGACTTTCATGCTCGTTCCGTGCTCATTCACGAGCACATAAAGTTCCGAGCATCTTCCGCAGAGCCAAAAATGCTCGACGCTTTGGAAGTCTGCGCGAGATTGACCACACGGCGGGGACTTGCAAAATCGAACAAGTTGCCCTTCACGATAGTCAAATGGCACCCCGCAATCAGGATTTGAACATTTTGCGAACATGCCCGCTCCTCTCGGTCGCTTCCTCCAGCGGCCCTTGCCTGCCAGTTCGAACGGCGGGCGTAAGCGTGAATCGCCGGCCACCCTCGTGCTTCTTCTAACTTGTTGCCTTCGCTTCAACGCGGACTGATTGGGGGCGAGCGGCCTTGGGCATTTCGAGGTTTAAGATACCTTCCTTAAGGGTTGCCCTCACTTTGGTCGCATCTACCACTGCGGGTAGGTCAACAACCCGCAGGATCTCCTTGGCACAACGCTCCGAATAGACCGTCTTACCTTTCTTGCTCTCTTCCTGCGCTTCGTGCTTGCCGGTAATTGTCAGACGTCGCGGTTCGACATCGATCGTGAGTTCTTTGGCTGTGAAACCGGGCACCTCTGCTCGAACGGTCAAGCTGTCGTCCGTTTCTGCGATTTTCAGGTGTACGGGGTGAAGCAGTTCCGTCTCTGCCCTGAACCAGTCCTCCAAGTCGCGGCCCAACAGGGCACCGCGGCCTTGGAAAAGCTCGAAAGCGCGCCGCGCGATGGATTCCTGGAGATCGTTGATACGTTCGAACAAGGTCTCAGGTTCGACCACTTTTACCGGTGTCGTGGCCGGAGCTGAAGCCGCCGCTTTTTGAACTGCTGTCGCCTTTTCAGCCATTCCCTTTTCTCCTTTGTGAAATATGGCTAGCAGCCGCAAGGGACGGCGAAAGTCTCGCAGCCTAACCGGGCATGTGTATAGCCGTTCTGTCCCATGGAAGTCTGTCAAGAAGTTGACATGCCTTAAATTCCACGGGAGTGCGTTGGAAACTGGATTTTGGCCAGTTGTCCGTGATTCCCTGGTTCAAGGGACGCAGTTGATCTGCATGCCGAAATGCTTGCGCGGGGGCCTTAGAGGGCCTTGTTACATGCCGTCGTGTCTTGCTAGGATTCTCCCTTCAGAAAACTCAAATCCGTGGGAATGACAGGACTGGTCGTATGACACCGAGGAAGCGCGACGCATTCGATGTGGAATCATTTCTCACCTCTCTTGGAATAGTGGCAAAGATTAAAGATTATCGTGAGAACGAAGTCATCTATTCTCAGGGTGATCCCGCCAAGAATGTCCTGTTCATTCGGAAAGGCAGCGTGAAGCGTACAGTAGTGTCGCAGTCTGGCAAGGAAGCGGTTGTAGGCATCCTGGGGCGCGGTGATTTCATAGGCACTTGGTGCCTATCAAATCATCCCGTTCGCATCGCAACGGTGACTGCGATTCTACCGACCAGCGTACTGATGATCAGCAGGCGGGATATGGTTCGCGCGCTGCATGCGGACCACATACTCTCTGACCGTTTCGTGTCCTATCTGATTGCACGGACTGTCAGGATTGAAGAGGATCTGATCAACCAACTGTTTAACACCAGCGAGAAGCGATTGGCGCGCGTGCTCATGCAGCTCACTCACTACGGCCAGCATCAGAAGTTCGAAACGGTTATGCCGAAAGTGTCCCAACAACTGT
>JGI12269J14319_10001465_pt1 | contig 23407 bp, 18 predicted proteins | sample PeaSoiSIISIP2007_FD_14319 | JGI IMG/M metagenome (IMG submission 14319)
ACCTGGACGTCCAGGTTGCCCTCGTGGTGCCCTTCGGGGATCTGCCGTACCAGCGCGATGGTGGCGCTGGCGGGCAGTTCGATGCCGCACTCGCGCAGCGCCGCCTTGGGATCGGCCACCAGCCGGTCGGCGAACTCTGCGCTCGACCAGGCGGTGATCAGGACGCGCGTGTAGGCGTTCACGAACTCCGCGCGCTCCTGCTGGGTCATCGTCATCGTTTCCTCCAGGGGGAAATGCTCGGCCCGCACCGGCGGGCGCCGTTTTGCTTGACCAGGCCACTGTGGCACGGGCAGATAAAATCGACCATACTTAACTTTCCATTTCGAGGCGTCACTTGAATTGCCGCGGACTGCGCAGTATATTGAGCCATGAATGGTCCGCTAGTACGTATGCTCAGTACGTACTAGCGGATTTCCAAATGCGTACGCGAGGAATTGGAATACGCAATCCGAGGCGCCGAGGTGGTACGGAATTATGCAACAAGTCATGCGGCGGCCGCCCGGGCCGGCCGACGGCCAGGATCTGCTTTCTATCAGGAAGGCACCGCTAGCATTCCTCGATGCGATGTTCGCCGAGTACGGCGACGTCAGCTGCCACGAGACCGGTGGCGAGGTCGTCTACCTGATCGGACGGCCGGACCTGGCAAGGTGGGTGCTCAAGGACAACGGGGCCAACTACGCCAAGACCAGGACCCCGGACGAGGCGATGCTGCGGCCGCTGCTCGGCGATGGCCTGCTCACCAGCAGCGGAGAAGTCTGGGCAAGGCAGCGGCGGATGTGCGCGCCGGCCTTCCGCCGGTCCAAAGTAGAACAGTTCGATGAGGTCATCGTGGCTGCGGCGGCGGCCATGCTCGATCGCTGGCAGACCTCGATCGAGGCGGGTGCCCCGACTCGGCTCGATCACGATCTGACCGCGCTGACGCTGAGCGTGCTGGTCAAGGTCACGCTGGGGGCCGACCTGGTCGGCATCGGGCCGGGTTTCGGTGCCGCGGTCGACGCCGTGAACGGGTTCATCGGGCGTTACGTACCTGGGGAGGAAGCGGACACCGATGATGTAGCCAGGCGGCGGCAAGGCTACCTGGCTGCCCGCGCGTTCCTCGACGCGGTCGTGCACGCCATTCTGGCCGGCCGACGTGCGGCCGGCAGCGACCAGCGTGATCTGCTCGGCGCGATCCTCGACTCAGGCGACGAGGTGTCGGCCGGCGAGCTCAGGGACCAGGTGCTCACCCTGATCATGGCCGGGCACGAGACCACAGCCAAGGCGCTGGCCTGGACGTTCTACCTGCTCGACCAGCACCCCGCGGAGCTGGACCTGATCCAGGCGGAGGTCGACCGGGTGCTGGCCGGCCGGTCGCCGACCTGCGGCGACCTTCCTGCCCTGCAGGCGTGCAGGCGGGCCATCGCCGAGGCGATGCGCCTGTACCCGCCGGTGTGGCTGATTTCGCGCCGGGCCCAGCAGGCAGATGTGCTCGGCGGCTACGACGTACCTGCCGGGACGCTGATCGGGATCAGCCCGTACGTACTGCATAGGCACCCTGCGTACTGGGATCGGCCGGAGGCGTTCCTCCCTGCACGATTCACTACCGATCCGCAGCCGAGCCACGTGTACCTGCCGTTCGGCGGCGGCCTGCGGGTCTGCATCGGACAGCACCTAGCGATGGTTGAGGCGGTGCTTGTGCTGGCCACGCTCGCCCAGCGGGTCCGGCTGGAGCTGCAGCCCGACTTCCCGGTCGAGCCGGAGGCGCTGGTCACCCTGCGGCCGAAGGACGGCCTGATGATGATCCCGCGCAGGCGCTGATGCTCAGGACTGGCTCGTACGACGCGGCCCGGACCACGGCAGGCGGATTGCCAGGTGAGCTCGCCCGGCTGGAGGCGCAGGCGGCGCTATCGTTCGCCGAGGAACTTCGGGTGCTGCGGGAGCTTGGGCTGGGATCGGCAGGCCCGCTGCTTGAGCTGGGCTGCGGCCCGGGGGCGCTGACCCGGCGGCTGACGTCGGCGCTGCCCGGACTGCCGGTGATTGCCCTGGACGCCAACATCGGACTGCTCGCTCACGCGGCCGACTGCGGCAGCGCTCCGCTGGTCGGCGGGGACGCCTACGCCCTGCCGGTACGGGCCGGCAGTGTCGGTGCCGTGCTTATCCGCTACGTCCTGCAGCACATGAGCGATCCGCTGGCGGGCCTGGCGGAGGCATGCCGGGTGCTGCGGCCGGGCGGCGCAGTGTTCGTGATCGAGGTCGACGCTGAGCTATGGGGGGTTGCTGAACCTGCAGATCCGCGCCTCGCGGCGGTGCACGCCAGGATCGCGGCGGCGCAACGTGCGGCCGGCGGGGACAGGCTGATCGGCCGGCGCCTGTCCAGGTTGCTGCGCACCGCGGGCTTCGGCGAGGTGGCGATCCGGCCGTTCGCGGTGACAAGCGACGAGCATGCTCTTGAAGACTTCGCTCCGCTGCTCGGTCCGAACAGGCTCGTTCCGCTGATCGAGGACGGCAGCCTCGCGATCGCCGACCTGGCCCTCGTCACGGCGGGATGGATGCGCTTTCTCGCCGACCCGGCCGCCTGGGTCATGCTGCTTGGCCTTGTTGTCAGCGCTCGCGCGCCGCTCGCGCGCCACCCAAGGTAGGAGGACAGACATGCGCCCGTTCTGGAGAGTTTTCCTAAGCATCTTCTGCTACGTCGCAGCAGTGGTCGGCATCGGGCTGGCAGTGCTCAACGCTAGCGCCAAGCCACCAGCGACAGTAGTGGCAGTGATCTTCGGCGGTGCCGGCGCGGTGCTGCTGGCGGCCGGAGTCGTCCTGACCAGGAAGCCGCACTACTGATAGTTCCGTACGGCGGAGCCGCCGGTGTCTGGGCCGGTGCGTCCAGCCTCAGGACATCGGATTGGCGTGCTCAAGCCCGGGTTGCCACCAGCACGGCATCATGGATCGTGACCTCGACGCCGTCCGGCGTGCTCGCCGACCGGGGACGGGCCTCGCTGACTTCGATCGTCCACGAGTCGTCGAGCAGCCCCGCGACCTCGTCCGAGGAGTAGAAGAGCTCGGGCATCGGCGGACGGGCCACGCCCGTGCCCAGATCCGACGGGTGGTGGCCGACTACGAGCAGCGTTCCGCCGGCTCGGACCGAGGCGGCGAGCGAGGCAAAGAGCCGCGCTCGCGGCTCCGGCGGCAGCTGCATGAACTGCGCCGAGACGAGGTCGAAGGAGCCAGCCTCAGGCGGCAGGGCCAGCAGGTCGGCCTGTCGCCACTCGATCCGCGCAGCCGCGGCCGGATCGGTGTCACGGGCGTGCTGCTCGCCGCGCTCAACCGCGACGCTGGAGATGTCGGTCGCGACCACGGTCCATCCGTGCTGGGCGAGCCAGATGGCATCGGCTCCCTCGCCGCACCCCACGTCGAGCACCCGACCGGGTGACCGGCCGGCGACCTCAGCGACCAGCTGCGGGTTCGGGTTGCCGCTCCAGACCTGTGGCGAGGAACGATAACGCTCGTTCCAGAAACCCTCGTCGAACATGGGTACGGCGCCGTGAGCGTGCTCACTCATCCCCCCAGTATGGCCTCCCGCAGTACCCCGGCCATGTCCAGCTGTCACTGCCCTGACGACGCTATCCAGCTGGCGATCTGGGCCCGCGAGTTAGCGACCAGGTGAGCTACCTCGGCCTCGCGCTTCCCCAGCAGGCCATCGCCAGCGGCACCTGAAGCCGGGACCAGCAGCTGGGTCACTGTGGAGCGATCGAGGTGCGTGCCGGGATCGCGATCGCGAAGAGCAGGCCGAGCAACGTGAATCCCAGCAGAGTCAGCAGTGCCGCGGCGAAGTTCTGGCCTGTCGACAGCGAGGCAGCGACGAGCACAGAGCCCGCGATGGCGGTGCCCAGTGACGAGCCCAGGTTCGAGACGCTCCGGGACAGGCCCGAGATATCACCCTGATCGGCGTCGCCGAAGCTGGACTGCACCACGTTGACCGACGAGGTCAGCATGATGCCCACTCCGGCGCCGGTCAGCAGCAGGCCGGGGATGAACGTCCAGAGCCCGGATTCCTTCCGCACCAGAGCGAGCAGCAGCAGGAAGCCGAGGCTAGTCAGGACGAAGCCGGTAATGATCAGCGTGCGCTGCGACCGGCGCTTCGCCAGTCGCTCGGCCGCCGTCGACGTCAGCAGGATTCCGATGATCGCTGGCATCAGCATCAGCCCGGTCTGGACCGGGCTGATGCCGCGCTCTTGCTGCAGGTAGACCGAGACCACGAAGAATGAGCCCTGAAGTGCCAGCCACTGGATGAGCTGAGTGCCCATGCCCCGGTTGGCGGTCCGGCTCCGGAACATCCGCATCCGGATCAGCGGCGTGCGGCCCTTTCTTTCCGCCGAGTGAATGTGCCAGAAGAAGCAAGCCAGGATGGCGCCGCCGACGCCAGCGAACAGCCAGACCGGCGAGACGCCGCCCTGGTGGATGATGACGACGTTGCCGATGCTGAAATCCTTCTTGGCGGTCAGCCAGCCGTAGCTACCGGACTGCAAGATGCCAAGCACCACCAAGAACAGGCCAGCCGCCGAAAGCACGGCACCGAGCACGTCGAAGTCAGACTTCGGACCGGAGCGGGCCGGCTCGGTGATCCGGCGCGCGAGCACGATGATCCACAGGACGACCAGCACCTGGACACCGAAAGATGCCCGCCAGCTGATCGCCGTAGTGATCAGGCCGCCGATCAGCGGCCCGGCGGCCGCGCCCAGTCCGCCGGCACCGCTCACCGCGCCGAAGTACTTGGCCCGGGTCTTGACGTCCGGGAAGCTTACGGTGACCAGGATGTAGACCGGCGGGATCATCAGGGCGGAGCCGATGCCCTCGAGCAGCGAGTAACCGAAGATCAGCAGGCCGAGCCCCTGGGCCAGCAAGGCCACCAGGGCTCCGCCCGCGTAGACCGCGAGCCCGAATATGAAGCAACGCTTGCGGCCCAAGATGTCGGTGAGCTTGCTGCCGGGGATCATCAGCGAGGCCATCGTCAGGGTGAACAGCGTTATGGTGGTCTGCAGGCCGACTACGGTCGTGTCCAGGTCCTTGGCGATCGTGCTGATCGCCACGTTCATATTCGTGCCCGCGTAGCTGGCGATGAATTGCGCCAGGGCCAGCGGCAGTACGAGCGCCCGCGCTGCCTTCACGTCGACCAGCGGCGCTTCGCTGGTCATAGCCGGCCTGCCCGTCGCACCCGGATACCGTGCCAGCCGCGCCCGACNGCTGGCTTCACCCTGACCGGGTGATCAGCGCATCAGACGCGCGGGTCAGTCTGTGGGAACCAGGTCAGCGACACCGAGGGCCGCGATCTCAGCGAAGCTCTCCTGCAGGCACTCGAGCATCACGTCCGGGTCCGGCACCGCGGCGGTGTCAATGTTAATGCCGATATCGCAGGTACCACCGTAGGACAGGAGCGTGACGTTGAGGGACGCCCCGATGGTAGGCCCGAACGCGAAGAAGCCGGTGATCTTGCTGCCCGCGACGTAGATCGGCACCGGGGTGCCAGGCACATTGCTCGCCAGGAAATCGATGTGCTTAAGCACCCCGCCCACGTAACCGGCGGGCAGCATGTTGAGCGCCTCGGCGATCGCGTCGGTGACCGGAAGCGACGGTTCCTTGCGGGCTGCCTCGGTGACGTGGTGCAACTGGCGCATCCGGGTGGCTGGGTCCGGCTCCCTGACCGGGACGGTCAGCCGCTGCAGGGTGATCTTGTTGCCCCAGCCCTTGTCCCCCTCGGACCGGATGTTGATCGGCATGACCACCCGAAGGGACTCGACGGCCGCGTCATGGCGCTCGTGGTATCTGCGCAGCCCACCCGTGACAGCCGCCAGAAAGGCGACATTGAGGGTCACGTCGACAGTCTTGGCCGCCCTCTTCAGGGCGTCCATGGGGACCTCCATCATCGCGAGATGGCGAGTCATCGCCCGTTCCCGCATCAGGGGTGACATGGTGTCGAGGATCGGAGCGGCCGTGCGGTAGACCGAGCGGGCCATCGCCACGGCGCCACGGACCTGGCCAACGGGGTTGCGCGCGTAGCCCACCAGGGTCGGGACCACCGCTTCAGCCCCCCGCCGGGCCAGGCTGGCGCCACGCCCTGCCATCGAACCGACGGTGCCGGCCAGCATGGCGCGCAGATCCATCGTCTCTCCTGCTGGCGCCGGCGGCATCTCCCCCAAGTCAGGGGACTCGCGCTGGAGGTCGCACATCAGCGTCAGCATCTGCATCCCGCCCACGCCGTCCGACAGGGAATGGTGGATCTTGAGGATCAGCGCCGCGTTGCCGCCCCGGATGCCCTCCACCAGGGTGAACTCCCAGAGCGGACGATCTCGGTCGAAGGCGCCCATCGCCGACTGGCGCGCCAACTGGAGCACCGCGTCCCGGGTGCGGGGCGCGGGAGCGGTGACCCGGCGCAGATGCCAGCTCAGGTCGAAATGCGGATCGTAGGTCCACCGGGGTGCGGTTAGCCGGAATTGCGACTCCACGACGCACTGGCGCAGCGAGGGCACGAACCGGGATATCCGGTCGACGCGTGCGACAAGCACGTCCCAGTCGGGTGCGCGGTCGAGCCAAAGAGCAGCGACAACAGTCGACCGGAGCGCGGGGTCGCGTTCCATGTACCAGGAGAACGCGTCGCTCGCCCGCATGTAGGCACCGGCGGGCACTGTCATCTGCCGATCGTATGACCCCGTCACCTGCACGGGCAGGGCCATAGGTCCCGGTGCGCCGACCCTGCGCCACCGGCCGATCCCGGTCACTTAGTGAATCTCGGCCTGAAGGTGCTGGCGGGGCGGAGCGTGCCGTCGTCGTCGAGGTCGTTGAGCACGGCCGGCAGTCCCACGCTGAGCATCTTCCTGCGAACACGGCCGAGCAGCTGTGCCATGAGCCCCGCCCAGGCGGCCCAGGTCATGGTGCTGACCTCGCGACTCACAATGGACGCACGGAACCACGCCGCCATCCGCCCACCACGGCGACCAGACGGTGGATCAGCCGATGATTGCGATCGCCCATGGCCGCTTCCCGGCCGCGATCGGCGGCGCGGGGACGCCGGACGCGAGGTTCACCGGCGTGATCGTGCCGTCGCCGTAGTTGGCGACATAGGCGGTCTTCCCGTCCCTGGTGATCGCGATTGCCCACGGGTGCTTCCCGACTGTGATCGGCGCGTCCGGGAGCAGAGGATGATCCGCGGCGAGTGCTGGCGGGGCGAGCCTGAGCGGGGTGACCGTTCCGTCCCCGTGGTTGGCGACGTAGGCCGTCGTGCCATCCGGGGTGATCGCGATAGCCACGGGGCGTTTCCCCGCAGCGATCGGGAGGCAGGTTGTGCCGGTGGCGAGGCTGATCGGGGTGACCGTTCCGTCCCCGTGGTTGGCAACGTAGGCCGTCGCGCCATCCGGGGTGACCGCGATCGCGTACGGGCGTTTCCCGGTACTGATCGGTGCCCCAGGCGTGCCAGTGGCGAGGCTGATCGGGGTGACCGTGCCGTCCCCTTCATTGGCAACGTACGCGGTCGTGCCATCCGGGGTGACCGCGATCGCGTACGGGCGCTTCCCGGTACTGATCGGTGCCCCAGGCGTGCCAGTAGCGAGGCTGATCGGGGTGACCGTGCCGTCCCCTTCATTGGCAACGTACGCGGTCGCGTCGTCCGGGGTGATCGCGATCGCCACCGGGCCGTTCCCCGCCTTGATCGGACGCCCGGGGGTACCGGACGAGATAGCAATCGGAGTGAGCGTGCCGTCGCCGTAGTTGGCGACGTATGCCTTCGCGTGGTCCGCAGTTACCGCGATAGCCCTCGGCCAGTTGCCGGTCCTGATCGGGGTGCCCGACATGCCGGTCAGGAGGTCGACAGGCGTGACCGTGTTGTCACTCTCGCAGGCAACGTAGGCGATGGCGCCGACGTCAGCCACTCCAAGCGTGGACCTACCTCCGGCCCGAAGCGATGCCCGTGCCGCAGGTCGCCCGGCGGGCACGGCCGGTCCTGGCGCGGGCGGAGAAGTGACGGTCGGAGGCCCGGCAGCGGTCGTGAGCAGGCCAAGCGCGATCGCCATCTCGCCGACGACCCAGGCGCATGCTTCAGGGCTAAACATCGTGGCGCTGGCGAAGAAGGAAGCGGCAAGCCTGGCCGCGGTAGCGGCGTCCATGCCCTGTGATACGTGGTCGCGCAGCGCGTCCGCGATGTGGTCCTCGGCCGCCGCCACAAGCATCCTGGCGACTCTTGGGGCATCTGGGAGCAGGTCCTTCAGCAGGTTGGACATCGTGGCCGGCCTGGACAAGACCTCCGGGCCGTACTCGGCGACAATCGCGCGCAAGGCTGCCCTGGTCTCGCTGGAGTACTCCGGCGGCGTGACGGCCATCTGGTTAGCGCGCACCGCCCTGCGCGCCACTCCGCGCCGAGCGGATCATCGGTACCGCGATGACACCGCACGCTGCGAGCGCGGCTAGCAACCCTAGGTAGGATCCGAATTCGTGCCCCAAGCCATCTGACTGCAAGAAGGCGATCAGGACGAAGAGCAACTGCACGCCAGTGCCGATGAGGAGCAGTGGCGCATGCGCTATCGGCAACCTGAACGGAGGAGTCTCCCAGCCGGCTCGCAGCGCGAGGTAGGCGAGCAGTGCCAGGTCAGCGAGCAGCGCGATCACCAGGTACCCGTGCAACGACATGCCACTAATGGTGTAGCTGAGGAAGCCGAACCACGGCAGGAAGAGGGAAATGAATACGACAATGCTGGCGCCGCCGATTATCAGGTCAGGGGTGGCCAGGCGCTTGAGATCGAAGCTGAATGCCGGCGCGGAAGACCGCTGGACCTGGTTCGGCAAGCTTGGTGCGGGCTGGGTATTCGGGGGCTGGCCAGGTGCGGGCTGGGTGGGGGGCGCGTTGCCGCCGGCGGTGGATGCCGACCGCAGCTGCGCGCCGCAGTTCGTGCAGAAGTCAGAATCGCCTCTGGTGGGTGCTTGGCAGTTTGGGCACATCGCTGGTATCTCCTCGGGGTAGCAGAGGCTCGTCGGTCATGCAACAACGGTCGGTGGATTACCCGATTGCATTCATCAGTTCTTTGTAGGTTCGTAGTACAGAACGTTATTGTTTGAATCCGTGCCGGCGCAAGTTGCCACAGCCGAGCAGCTCAGAGCCTTGAAGGTGTTATTGCCATCGATCTTGACAACCGACGACCAGCTGCCGTGCTGATAGGTGGAGAAACCGCCCGAGGTGTCGACCGCGACGCAGTAGCCATTCGCGGGGCAAGACACCCTAACGGCAGAAGTTCCGACCGGTCCTTCCGTCCAATGGCCATTGGAAAAGACTGCGTAAGAACCGTTGCCGTCGACGGCCATGCAGAAGGCTGAGCTGGGACACGACACCCGAGTGAATCCGCTACTGGTATCAAGCTGGGTGCCGGAATCCCATGTGCCGCCGCTGTAGATGAAGGCATACCCTGAGGAGTCGACGGCCGCGCAGAATTTGGCACTCGGGCAGGAGACCGATGTCAGCTGGCCGTTATTGTCGACGATCGCCTGAGTCCAGTGAGTCACCAGCCCGGTGTAGGTGAACGCGTGGCCATTGTTGTCTACCGCGACGCAGAAACTGGCTGTGGGGCACGAGACATCGTTCAGCTGAGCTTGGGTGTCGATCGCGATCGGGTCACTCCAGGTGCCCCCGGACAGCACGATCGCGTTCCCCGAGGAGTCGACCCCGACACAGAACTTGGCTGACGCGCACGAGATCGAGTTCAGGCCGTTCGCGCTGTCGGTATGTACCACGGCCCATGCCGTCTTGGCGGATGCCTGAAGCACATTGCCTCCGCTGTCCACCGCGAAGCACTGCGTCGCCGACGGGCAGGACAATCCAGATAGCGTGTCGCCATTGTTATTGAATGCCTGCTGATCAACAAATCTGGGATAGGTCCATCCAGCCGAGCCAGTGGCAACAGAAGTCGTGGAGGGGGTGGGGGTCGGGGATGAACTATTCGTAGGAGTCGGGGATGCGGTCGGGCTGCCGGCCGTAGGAGTCGCCGCCGGGGCGGACTTGGACGGTCCACGAGATGCCTCGCCGGGGCTGCGGTGGCCCAAGAGCGCGAAAGCAGCGCCACCGCCGCCCGCCAGAATGACTACCGTGACTGCCACTATCACCAGCCACCTCAGGCGCCTGCGGTTAGGCTGGCCGCCCTGTCCTGACTTGCGTCTCTTGCCGCGCGCCGCACGGCCGCCCGAGTCGCCGCCAGCGGAGAGCGGCGCGGTCGCTTGGCCGCTGGACGGGAAGGTCGGCATCGCCGCGGTGGGCGACGAGGACACCCAGCCGGGGGGATTCAGATCGCCACCGGGCGTAACGGCCGTCGCTGTGGCCGGACCGGTCACGGCCGAGGGGGATGGCACAGGCGGGGACAGCAGCAGCGGAGTCGCGTCGCCTGCTGTATCCATGCCCTCGCGCGTCAGCGGAGCGCCACAAGTCCCGCAGAATACCGCATCCGCCGGAACGGGATGCCCATTTGTGCATGTTGGCACGCGAATACCGGTTCCCTCCCCTAGATCCGGCCATGCTAGGGCGATTCCGGCCGGCCATGCAAGCCAGATGACTAATTGTCAGCTACGTAGCGCGCCGCACCTGGTACAGAACGCATCACCAGGTGCCATCCTGCCGCCGCACTTATCACAGGAAGCGGGCCGGGCTTCCGGCGCATGACTGGGAGGTGCCTCGTCGGCGTGGCTATGGCTGGCGGGGCGGCCACGCACTCCGGACTGGATCTTGTTACCGCATTTTGGGCAGAACTTGTCCGTCGGTAGCGCGCCGTACCCGCAGTTAGAGCAGGTCCAACCGGTCTGTAGGAACTGCGCGACGCGGGACATCAGACCTGGGGCGCGTGTGCCTGGCGGCAGCGGCGGCGATGACCCGGTTGGGGAGAGAGGCTGGCCCTCAGTGGTCGGGCCGAGGAGGCTCCCGGTCGGCCCTGCTGGCATCGCAGGGGTCGGTCGTCCAGCGGGCATTCCCGTGGGACGGCCAGCGGGTGTCGCTCGCGGCACTTGGCTCGGCGGCAGGAGGGTACCCTCGTCCATCCCCTGCCTGGCCAGCTGCTGGTCATACCGCTCGCGTTGCTCCGCCCCGGAAAGCAGGTCCTGCTTGATAGCGCGTACCTGGTCGCGCAACTGTCGCGCTCGCTCCGGCGCGGTTACGGAAAGGGCGTTCGCCTGCCTGGCTAGTCGTTCGACCGCCGCGGTGATCTGTTCTGTCGTCGCAACCGGATCGACGCCAAGGACGGAGTACCAGTCGTTAGACCGCTCCGCGTCGCCTGGATGAGGCATCACGTTACTCGACGGCCATGGCCCTGACCGCCACGTCGGCGGCGTCTCCGCTGAGCTGCCGATGCGCGTGCACGATCGTGGTGCTTGCCGCCGTTCCGGTGGCGACATCGGCCGCGGCGACCTGCAGGATGCCATCTCTATCGAGCCGCATTGTCACAAGAACCTCCTGGTGTGCCGGGCGGAAGGCCGGCAGCCCCTCGACGACCACTTCGCCGATCCGCATGCAGAGTTCAGGGTCAGCTTCTTCCCCTTCGAGAATGGGAACCATGATCCGCCGCTCGCCCGGCCGCATGGTGTAGAACGTCCGCCTGGTATCGAAGGGGAGCCGGGTATTGCGTGGCAGCAGCGGCACCATGACCTGCCTGCCACCTACCCTTCCACCTGCCCGCCCACCAGCTCCTGCACCCGACCCGCCGTCGGCATCGAACACACTGATTCCCAGTGTGTGGGCGGCGACGTCGGTGACCGTCAGGTTCTCCAGGTAGTCGCGCGCCTGAGGCTCCATGACGAGCGCACTGCCCTGCTCAAGCTGACGCTGGGCGGCGAACAGCGCCGCACCGAGGGCGACTGCCTCGTCCGGGCGCACCGAGGTATCCGGTGGCCTGCCGAAGATCTCCCGCACCCGGTCTCGGACCGCAGGAATCCTGGTCGAGCCACCCACGGCGAGCACAAAGTTCACGTCCTTCGGCGGCACCCCGGCGGCCGCCACGACATCGAGGATCTTTTCCGTGACCTCATCGAGCAGCGATCTGCTGCGTGCCAAGAAGGTGTCGCGCCCGACCTCGACCCGCAACAGCAGCCCGGCGGCATGCAGCGCCACGGCGGTCCGCTCGCGAGAGGTCAGGTCGTGCTTGGCCCTGGTTGCCCGCAGCAGCCAGTCGTGCGACACCTGCGTGCATTCCTCAAGCGATAGGGAGTCGGGATCATTGATGTCCAGGCCATGTGCGGCGCGGAACTGTTCAACGAAGTAGTCGAAGAGAACCTTGTCGAAATTGGTTCCGCCGAGATAGTAGTCGCCGCCCGTCGCCCTGACCGCGAGGTCATGGCCGTCGTAGTCCATGACGGTCACGTCAAAGGTGCCGCCACCGAGATCCACCACCACGCCAGTCGCGCCAGCTGGCCTGCGCTCGTACCCGAACGCCAACGCCGCCGCCGTCGGCTCTGACAGCAATCCGAGCACGTCGATGCCCGCCAGCTCGGCTGCACGCCTGGTGGCAGAGCGCATCGGATCGTTGAAATAGGCGGGCACCGTCACCGCCGCCTGGTTGACCGGCCCTGCGAGCAGCTGTGCGTCTGCAAGTAGCTTGCGCAGGATGACCGCCGAGACATGCTCGGCGCCGTAGCTGATGCCCTGGTAGTCGAACGACCAGCGCGAGCCCATGTGGCGCTTGACGAGCTGGACGACGAGCTCGGGCTCTGTGGCCAGCGATTCACGCGCGACCGAACCCACCACTGCCGTTCCGCCATCGAACAGAACCACCGACGGTGTCGTCTGCGACCCCTCAGCGTTGGGTAGGACGACGGGCAAACCCGCCTGATTGACCTGAGCGACGACCGACAACGTGGTACCGAGGTCGATGCCAAATGCCGTTGGCTCAGACACGCCGCTCCCCGACTCCCCACCCCTGGACCAGCCAGCCTCATGGCCAGGGTAGCGCCGCTGACCGCGATTCGCAGTGCCGAAGTGCAGCGGCACTTCCGGGCGGAGTACTTAGCCAGGTACTCACCGCACCGGCACGGCCGGTCGGCGCATCGTCATCCCGCAACTGGCCATCGAGTCCTTCATCATCGCGACCGGAGGGCGGACGGCGTGCGTCACCGGTACCTGAATCGAGCTCGCGCGGGCACGATGGCTGCTAGGCCCCGCCCGGTTAGGACTCGTGTACAAGGAATCGCAGGATGTCGCTCCAAGTCGCGACCCGGGCGGCGGCGTCTGCGGCTGGCGTCCCGCCGTACTGAAAGGGCACCCCCGGTCCCGGGAAGACCGATTGAGTCGTCGGCCGGTACGGGACGGCCGCGATCAGGTGTCCGGCTTGCTCGTGGATGACGTGCTTCCAGGGGTGGGTGTGTCCGCGCCTGGCCAGGCGCTGCGCTGCCGCCTCCTGGAAAGCCGGGCCGTAGGTCTGGTCGTCTCCGCCGGATATCAGCAGGACAGGTCCGGCTATCCGCTCCACCGGGATCTCCGCCTCCGCGACCTGCTCGGCGCGGCTCAGGTCCGGGGCGGCCCAGCCGAGCGAGACCGGGCCGCCCGCGGCCACGGCTGCCTCCATCCGGGGCGTGACGACGTTCGGCAGGTACGGCAGCTCGCGGCCCTGATAGGTCCAGCTCGCTACCGGAGTGCTGAGGATCTGCAGCAGGGACCCGGTCAGCACCGACTGGCTGATGCCCTGGGTTACCAGTCCGCTGCCGACCACGCTGATCACCGCCCGGACGGCGGAGGGGTAGGTGGCGCCGGTGAGCAGCGCCGCCTCACCGCCTTTGGACACGCCGAGCAGAGCGATCCCGCCGGCCGCTACCTGCGGATGACGGCCCAGGTAGCCCGCAGCCCGGCCGAAGTATTCCACCGGCACGTTCTGCAGAGTCTGCGGCAGCCCGGGAAGTCCGTAGTACGCGAGGGCCAGTACGGCGAAGCCGTGCGCCGACAGCAGTGCCGCGTCGTCTTCGTGCAGGCCGCCCTCCGCGCCGCCCAGGTGCACCACACCGGGCCATGGCCCTGCGCCGTCGGGGTGGAACAGCACCCCGACCAGGCCATCCTCCCGGACCTCGGTCCGGGCGAGCCCGTCGGGCATGAACGAGCGCCACACCTGGGCACTGGCCTGCCGGGCGCCGTCAGCTTCCGCGGCCAGGCGCAGTGGCACCGGGGCCAGCCGGCTGCGGGCCAGGCCAGGGTCGGGCGGCCCGACCGGCTCCATGGACCAGACCAGGCCCATAGCGTCGGCGTTCCGGTAAGAACCGGAGAGCGGCGCGGCGCGGGCAAGGTCCACCGTTCCGTCGCTGTCGGCGGCATAGGTCGCGTGCGCACGCCACGTCTGGCCGGCCGCGTCCACGGACTCCGCCCGCACCGTCACCTGGCACCAAGGAGGCAAATCGAGCACCCGGATATGCAGCACGGTATCGATCAGGGGCCGCCGCGGAGCAACGTCCAGCCGCGCCCGCCGCAGGTTCGGATCTCTGGTCATATCGGAACCGTAGGGTGAAGTACCTGCCCGCGCTGTGTCGGCTTTCCGAAGGAGTTTCGCCCATGTCGCCCAGCCTGAAAGCGCCCGTCATGCCGCGAAGACTCACCGACACCGAGCGGGTCAACGGCATGGTGCAGCTCCATCAAGCACTGCCGCTCGTCGAACGCCAGCATGCGCTGATCGAGGAGCTACGCGCCCGGACGCCGCGCTATGTCACAGGAGCCGTGCTGGCTACCCGCACCGGCACCACGATCCGTACCGTCGAACGTGACATCGCACGGCTTACCGCCGCCGGGGTACCGGTACAGGTCAAGCGCGGCCCCGGCGGCGGCTACCAGCTGAACACCCGCCGCGACCTGCCGCCGATCGCGCTCTCACCCGGTGAGGTCGCCGCCCTCATCGCCTCGCTAGTCGCGATCGGCCCTTACACGTCGGCGACCGCCCGCAGCGCGCTGGACAAGCTGCTATCAGCGCTAGCAAGTAACCGCACCCCAGACCACCACGCAGCTAGGTAGCCCCAGCCTGCAGCTCCCGACGACCGGATGCTCAGCGATGACGAGTGAGCGCACCGCGCTGCCTCGCCGGTCACCACTGGCTTTGGGCGCTGTTGGCGGTCCGCATCGTCCGGACGTAGCCGGCGCGCTCGTATGCGGTCTGGTCGGCGCCATCGGGCACGGCGAGCATTCCGCGCAGTTCGCCGACCGAGGCGTATCCCTTGCGGACCATCCACTCGGACAGGCCGGCCAGCAGCACGGCCGCGTGCTCGGGGCCATGCCGGATGAGCGCCGACGCGGTCATCACCACGTCGGCGCCTGCCAGCAGGTACTTGACCACATCGGACGGCTCGTCGACGCCGGTGGTCGCGGCGAGCGAGGCGCGCACCCGGTGGCGCAGGATCGAGATCCAGGTACGCGGTAGCCGGGCTTCCCTCGGGCTGGAGAGGTCCATGGCGGGCACCACCGCCAGGCTCTCCGGATCGATGTCGGGTTGCAGGAACCGGTTGAACAGCACCAGGCCGTCCGCGCCCGCCTCGTCAAGCCGCAGTGCCATCTCGCCGGTCGAGCTGAAGTGCGGGCTCAGCTTGACCGCGACCGGCACGGTCACGGCGGCCTTGACCCGGCACAGGATGTCGATGTGCCGCTGCTCGACGTCCCGGCCGGAAATGCGCGGATCGCCTGGTATGTAGTAGATGTTCAGCTCGATCGCCGCGGCCCCAGCGTCCTGCATCGCTCGCGCGTAGCTGGTCCAGCCGCCGGGCGTCACGCCGTTCAGGCTGCCGATCACCGGTATCTCGACAGCTGCCGCTGCGCGCTCGAGCAGGCTCAGGTAACGGCGCGGGCTAGGTTCCTCCGCGGCGACATCCTCCGCCGCCTCAGCCTCAGTCTCCGCCGGGAAGTAGGACAGCGCCTCAGCGAAGACCTCACTGCCGGCCTCGGCAAGCCGCGCGTTCTCCGCTGCCTCTCGGCGCAGCTGCTCCTCGAACAGGGAGTAGAGCACGACCGCGCCGACGCCGGCGTCGGCAAGCCGCCGGACACCATCGAGGGTGTTCGACAGCGGTGACGCGGAGGCGACGAGCGGGTTGCGCAGCGCCAGTCCCAGATAACCGGTCGATAGGTCCATCAGCGTTCCTTCCGCGCATCAGCGGGGAACCGGTGGGCGCCGCGGGTAGCCATCTCCTCGTAGGTGTCCCAGCGCTGGTCGACAGCCTCCTGGGCCAGGACTGCCAGCCGTTCGGCTTCGGCCGGGTCGGTGTTGCCGAGCGTGCGGTACCGCAGCTCCCGCTGGGTGTAGTCGGTCAGCCGGATGCGCGGCCTCGGCGAGTCGAGCAGGAACGGGTTGCCGCCTGCCGTGCGCAGCATCGGGTCGTACCGGATAAGTGGCCAGTACCCGCTGGCGACGGCACGGTATTGCTGGCTGAGCCCATCGCGCATCTCGATGCCGTGCGCGATGCAATGGCTGTAGGCGATCACTAGCGACGGCCCGTCGTAGGCCTCGGCCTCGCGGAAGGCGCGCAGGGTCTGCTGGGGGTCGGCGCCCATTGCTACCCGGGCGACGTACACGTAACCGTAGGCGATCGCCTGCAGCGCGAGGTCTTTTTTCGGCATGGTCTTGCCTGCGGCAGCGAACTTGGCGACAGCGCCAAGCGGAGTCGCCTTGGATGCCTGCCCGCCGGTGTTGGAGTAGACCTCGGTGTCGAGCACCAGCACGTTCACGTCGCGTCCGCTAGCCAGGACGTGGTCAAGGCCGCCGGACCCGATGTCGTAGGCCCAGCCATCGCCGCCGACGATCCAGATGCTGCGCCGGAGCAGGTGGTCCACCACGCTGCGCAGGTCGGTGGCTGGCCCGACAGCCTGGTCAAGGCCATCGAGCCGCCGTTTGAGCTCGGTGACCCGGTCGTGCTGCGCGCGCAGCTCCGACTCGCGGAGCTGTGGCGCGGCCAGGATGTCATCTGTCAGCTCGGCGCCGATGACGTCCCGCAGTTCAGCGAGGCGGCTCCGGGCAAGTCCGGCGTGCCGGTCGGCGGCCAGCCGGAAGCCGAGGCCGAACTCGGCGTTGTCCTCGAACAGAGAGTTCGACCAGGCCGGCCCCCGCCCGTCAGCGCCGACCGTCCACGGCGTGGTCGGCAGGTTGCCGCCGTAGATGGAGGAGCACCCGGTTGCGTTGGCGACCATTAGCCGGTCGCCGAACAGCTGCGAAAGCAGCTTGATGTATGGCGTCTCCCCGCAGCCCGCGCAAGCGCCGGAGAACTCGAACAGCGGCTGCAGGAACTGCGTGCCCCGCACCGTGCCGAAATCCACCCGAGAGCGGTCGGCGACCGGCAGCGTCTCGAAGAACGCGATGTTGTCCCGCTCGGCCGCCACCAGCGGCTCACGGGCCGCGAGATTGATGGCCTTGCGCGCCGGGTCCGCTGGTGCGCTGACCGGGCAGGCCTGCACGCACAGCTCGCATCCGGTGCAATCCTCCACGTACACCTGGAGCGTGAACCGGGTGTCCGGGAGCCCGCGGGCGTCCAGCGGGGCTGACCGGAACTCCGGCGGGGCCCCAGCCAGCAATGACTCCTCGTAATAAGTGGACCTGATCACGCTGTGCGGGCACACGAAACTGCAGTTGCCGCACTGGATGCACAGGTCGGGATCCCATTCCGCGACCAACTCTGAAATGTTGCGCTTCTCGAAGGCGGCGGTGCCGCTCGGGTAGGTGCCGTCGGCGGGCAGCACGCTGACCGGCAGGTCGTCGCCGAGGCCGGCCATCATCGCCGCGGTGACGGTCCGCACGAACTCCGGTGCACCGGCGGGCACCACCGCAGGCAGCTCCCGGCTGGAGGTCACTGCGCCGGGTACCTCGATCTGGTGCAGCGCCTGCACGGTGCGATCGACCGCGGCTAGATTCCGCTCGACCACCTCGGCGCCGCGGCGGCCGTAGGTTTTGGTGATCGCCGCCTTGATCTTGCCGATCGCCTCCTCCCGCGGCAGCACGCCCGAGATGGCGAAAAAGCAGGTCTGCAGAATGGTATTGGTCCGCCCGGCCAGGCCGACGTCGCGGGCGATCCGGCCGGCGTCGATCGCGTACACGTCAATCCGCTTAGCGAGGATCTTCTCCTGGACCGGGCGGGGCAGGGCATCCCAGACCTCACCCGGCGGCAGCGCGCAGTCAAGCAGCAGCGTCGCGCCCGGCGCCGCCCGGCCGAGCACGTCGACCCGGTCCAGCAGGCCGAAATGATGGCAGCCGACGAAGCTGGCCTGGTCCACCAGGTAAGGCGCCCGGATCGGCTGCGGCCCGAAACGCAGGTGCGACACAGTCTGCGAGCCCGACTTCTTCGAGTCGTAGACGAAGTAGCCCTGCGCGTGCAGGCCTTTCTCGGCGCCGAGAATCTTGATCGTGTTCTTGTTCGCACCGACGGTCCCGTCCGAGCCGAGGCCGAAGAAGACCGCTCGGACCGTGCCAGGCGGCTCGATGTCCAGCGACCGGTCGTACGGCAGGCTGGTGCCGGACACGTCATCGATGATGCCGATCGTGAACCGGCGTCGCGGCTGCTCGCGGGCCAGTTCCGCGAACACCCCGGCGACCATGCCAGGTGTCAGCTCCTTCGACGACAGGCCGTAGCGCCCGCCAGTCACCAGGGGCAGAACCGCGCGCTCGCCGCCGTTATGCGCCTCGGCCAGCGTGGCGATCACGTCAAGGAACAGCGGCTCGCCATTCGAGCCTGGTTCCTTGGTCCGGTCCAGCACGGCGATCCGGCCAGCGGTCGCGGGCAGCGCGTCGAGCAGCGCCCGTGCCGGGAACGGCCGGAACAGCCGGACCTGGAGCACTCCGACTCGCTCGCCGTGCGCACACATGTGGGCCACCGTCTCGCCGACGGTCTCAGCAGCCGAGCCCATCACCACGATGACCCGCTCAGCCTCCGGGTGACCGGCGTAATCCATGATGCGATAGCGACGGCCGGTACGCGCGGCGAGGCCGTCCATCGCATCCTGCACCGCGTCCGGCACGGTGGCATAGAACGGGTTCACCGTCTCCCGTGCCTGGAAGTAGACGTCCGGGTTCTGCGCGGTTCCCCTGATAAACGGTTGCTCCGGTGACAGCGCCCGGCCGCGGTGCGCGCGGACGAGCTCCTCAGGCACGAGGGCTCGCAGGTCCTCGTCGGAGAGCAGCTCGATCGTATTCAGCTCGTGCGAAGTCCGGAACCCGTCGAAGAAGTGCACGAACGGCACCCGCGTCGCAAGCGTCGCGGCCTGCGCCACCAGCGCGAGGTCGTGTGCCTCCTGAACCGAAGCAGAGGCGAGCAGCGCGAATCCGGTCTGCCGCACCGCCATCACGTCGGAGTGGTCGCCGAAGATGGATAGTCCCTGCGTCGCCACCGACCGGGCGGCGACATGCAGGACGGCCGGGGTCAGCTCACCAGCGATCTTGTACATGTTCGGGATCATCAGCAGCAGACCCTGGGACGCGGTGAAGGTAGTGGCCAGCGCGCCGCTCTGCAGCGCGCCGTGCAGGGCACCCGCCGCCCCGCCCTCGCTCTGCATCTCCGCTACGGCCGGCACGAGGCCCCATAGGTTAGGCCGCCCTTTGCTGGACCACTCGTCCGCCAGTTCGGCCATCGGTGACGACGGCGTGATCGGGTAAATGCAGCAAACCTCATTCAGCCGGTAGGCGACTGAGACCGCGGCCTCGTTGCCGTCGACCGTGGCACGCGTCATCAGTCCTCCGGGACCATCTCGATTGAGTGCACCGGGCACTGCTCATAGCACGCGCCGCAGCCGGTGCACTTGTCGTAGTCAAAGCTGTACCGCTGCCCGGGTCCGAGCTTGATCACCGCATCCTCAGGGCACGCTCCCAGGCAGCCATCGCATTCGCAGCAGTTGCCGCATGACAGGCAGCGGCGCGCCTCGTACGTCGCCTCGTGGTCGGATAGTCCGCCGAGTACCTCGCTGAAGCTGGCGGTCCGCTGCTCCAGCGGGGCCTCAGGCTGCTGCTGGCGGTCGGCGTCCCCGAAGTACCACAGGTTCAGCTGTCCGAAGCTGACCTGCTCATGCTTGGGCGGACTGGCCGCGGAGGCGCCTCGCAGCCAGGCGTCGATGTTCCTGGCCGCCTTCTTGCCGTGTCCCACGCCCACCGTCACAGTGCGCTCGGCCGGCACCATGTCCCCGCCGGCGAACACGCCGGGGCATCCGGTCATCATGTTCGACGACACTCGAACGGTGCCGTCCTGAGCGAACTCGACTCCGGGCACCTGGCGCAGGAACGCGGTGTCGGTCTCCTGGCCGAGCGCGAGGATCACCGTGTCAGCGGCCAGAGTCTCAAACCGCCCGGTTGGCTGGGGGAATCCGTTCTCGTCCAGTTCCATAGCCTCGATCGTCAACTCAGGCCCATCGAAGGCGGTGATCGTGCGCAGCCAGTTGATCCGCACCCCTTCCCGCTCGGCCTCTTCCGCCTCCTCGGCGTGGGCCGGCATCTGTGCGCGGGTGCGCCGGTAGACGATGAGCGCGTCGTTCGCGCCCAGACGGCGGGCGACCCTGGCGGCGTCCATCGCGGTGTTGCCGCCGCCGTACACGGCGACGCGCCGCCCGATCACCGGCCGGTCACCCGAGGCCACGCTGCGCAGGAACGCCACCGCGTCCACGATCCGGCCCGCGTCCTTGGCCGGGATGTCAACGCGCTTGGACAGGTGCGCGCCCACCGCGACGAAGGCCGCATCGAAGCCGCCTTCGCGGCGCTCCGCGTTCAGGTCGGTCACCCGATGGCCGGAATTGATGTGCACGCCCAGCGCGGCGATCCGGTCAATCTCGGCGTCGAGCACGTCACGCGGCATCCGGTAGGCGGGAATGCCGTAGCGCATCATCCCTCCGGGCTTCTCGCCCGAGTCCCTGATCTCGACCTGGTGGCCCAGCCGGGCCAGGTGGTAAGCGGCCGAAAGCCCACTCGGCCCGGCCCCGATGACGAGCACCCGCTTACCGCTTGGCACGGGCGGGGGGTCGAACGACCACCCCCGGTCAAGCGCGAGATCCCCGAGGAACCGCTCTACCGAGTGGATCGAGACAGCGCTGTCGAGGCTGGCGCGGTTGCAGACGCTCTCGCATGGGTGATAGCAGACCCGCCCATGAATCGCCGGCATCGGATTGTCAGCGACAAGCTGACGCCATGCCTCCTCATGATGGCCGACCTCGGCGTGCGCCAGCCACGCCTGGATGTTCTCGCCAGCCGGGCACCCCGCATTGCACGGCGGCAGCAGGTCAACGTAAACGGGCCGCAGTTCCCGGACCGGCCCGGTGAGCGAACGTCCGTGCAGCAGATCCGGCAGCGGAGTGACGTCCCGGCGCGCTGATCGGTCGGCCATGCGCTCAGCTACCTCCCGTGACGGCTAACAACCCGGCCGCGGCAACGTTTGCCAGCCCCGGGCGGGCAATGCGCCGGTATCGCGGCCGCTGGCCTCGTACGGAGCAGCCGAACTCCCGCGGAGTCCGATGGTCGGTCCATGTCCATGGGCTCCTCACCTGTTCCGCCGCCGAGGGCGGACATGGCTGCCGCCATGGTCCGGAGCGACACGATCGCCTGCAGCGTGCGCAGCAGTATGACACCGTGTTCTCCTGCATGACGCTACGCCGTGCCCGGGTCCAACGAAACGCCGGTGCCGCAGTCAGCATCTGTCAGGCATGTGCGCGGCGACGGCCAGGCCAGGCTCTGCGGTCAGTCCGGGTCTGGCAGGGTGAGCTGCCGGCGGTGGTAGCCGAAGTGGCGGGCCGGGTACCGGTACAGGTCGTACAGGGTCAGGTAGCCGGTGAAGAACGGGTCCCACGAAGCGGGGTACTGCATGCCCCGCCGCAGCGCGGCCTCAGGCTCCCGGTCCAGGCGGCACTGCAGCACCGCAATGACCCGGTCGAACCTCGCCGCCATCCGCGTGCTGGGGATGATCCGCGCGCCGGCGCAGGACCCGGCGTAGTTGATCAGATGAAACGGCGTCCTGCAAGCATCAAGCAGCCGCGCGAACCCGGCGCTGGCCGGGCCGGGCAGACGGCCGAAGACGTGGGCGAGCACCAGCAGCGCGCGGACGATCAGGTAGCCGAACAGCATGTGGAACAGCAGCTGTTCGTTGGTCCACCTGGTCCCGTCCGACGCTCGGCGCAGGTCCGCGACAGTCGCATGGTCCAGCAGCTGGCGAAACACCTGCCGGGCCTGCTCCATCTCCTCGCGAACGGCTCGCCTGTCCAGCTCAGCTGTCACCGCTCACCCTGCCCGTGCTGACAGCTCCGCGCTGGCCGTGGTCTTCCCGCCCTGCCCTGCCCGGCACGCCCGGAACACGCGCGCCGGAACCGGGAGTCAACCCCGTCCGCCGCTCCCGCCCGGCCGAGACGCCTGGTCGGGCCCTGGGCCAGGACCGCTGCCTGTTCTGGCATGCCGCCTCCTCAGCTCTCATAAGTAGGTTAGCTAGCTATCGACCTTATCGTAGGATACCTACTTATGAAGGCGGAGGCGCAGGTGCTCAAGGGGCATCTCGGCAGCGCTGACCTGGGATGCTCACAACGACCGGCCTTCCTGCTGAAGCATTCGTCCCTTCCTCGTCAGGCAGCTTGGTGGCGATGTCGCCGAGTCGGCCGATCACGGCCTCACCCGCGAGGCGCAGCGGGCGCTCAGTGTCCCGGCCCTTCTTCCCAAGCCGCACAATCTCGGCTGCTGCATCGGCTGCCTCAGCAAGATCTGCCAGAAGGTCGTCCACGCCTCTAGTCACAGATCCAATCGCTATAAGAGTGGGACGAGTCGAAACAGATGAGAGAACTCGTCTCACGGTGTCCGCGAGGGCCCCGGTCAGGTGCCGACGTAGGCCGCGAGGTGCTCGCCAGTGAGGGTGGAGCGGGCGGCGACGAGGTCGGCGGGTATGCCCTCGAAGACGATCCGGCCGCCGTCGTGGCCGGCGCCGGGGCCGAGGTCGATGATCCAGTCGGCGTGCGCCATGACCGCCTGGTGGTGCTCGATGACGATCACCGACTTGCCGGAGTCGACGAGCCGGTCGAGCAGGCCGAGCAGCTGCTCGACGTCGGCGAGGTGGAGGCCGGTGGTCGGCTCGTCGAGGACGTAGACGCTGCCCTTCTCGACCATGTGGGTGGCCAGCTTGAGCCGCTGCCGCTCGCCGCCGGACAGCGTAGTAAGCGGCTGGCCGAGGCTGAGGTATCCGAGCCCGACGTCAGCGAGCCGGCCGAGGATGGCGTGCGCGGCCGGCGTGCGCGCCTCGCCGGTGCCGAAGAACTCCTCGGCCTCAGTCACCGACATCGCGAGCACCTCGCTGATATCGCGGCCGCCGAGGTGGTGGTCAAGCACCGATGCCTCGAACCGCTTCCCCTCGCACTCCTCGCAGGTGGTGGCGACGCCGGCCATCATCGCCAGGTCGGTGTAGATGACGCCGGCGCCGTTGCAGTTGGGGCAGGCGCCCTCGGAGTTGGCGCTGAACAGCGCCGGCT
>JGI12269J14319_10001466_pt1 | contig 23400 bp, 34 predicted proteins | sample PeaSoiSIISIP2007_FD_14319 | JGI IMG/M metagenome (IMG submission 14319)
CCGAGCCACATCAGGAAGAGGGTGCCGGTGGTGAGCGTCGTGACCGTCGTCAGTACGAAGAAGATGCCGGGCGTGTCGACGATGCCCTGGCTGTTCGACAGGCCGACGGCGATGCCGAACGACTGGAAGATGGCGAGCAGCACGGTGAGATAGCGGGTGTACTGGTTGAGCTGCTTGCGGCCCGCCTCGCCGCCCTCCTTCCTGAGCTTCTCCCAGGGCGGATAGACCGTCCCCAAAAGCTGCACGATGATCGAGGCCGAGATGTAGGGCATCACGTTCAGCGAGAAGATCGCCATCCGCGCGACCGCCCCGCCCGAGAACATGTCGAACATCCCGAGCAGGCCCTTCGACTGGCCCTCGAACGCCTTGGTGAAGGCGGCCATGTCGACGCCGGGGATCGCGATGTAAGTGCCCAGGCGATAGACCACGAGGGCGATCAGGGTGAACCAAAGACGCTTGTGCAGCTCGGAGGCCTTCTGGAAGGCCTCGAGGTTCATGTTGGCGGCGAGCTGTTCTGCAGCAGAGGCCATGGCGTCCCCTAGACGATACCCGATTCAGACATAGGTGAGGCCGCCGAAGTTGGCGAGGCGCCGGTTGCAGGCTTTTTCAGGCTTCCGCAACGACGTCCCTGGGCTTGCGGGTCTCTGTGACCGCGCCGCCCGCCTTCTCGACCGCGGCCTTGGCCGAGGCCGTCGCCGAATGCACGGTGAGCGTCAGCTTGGCCTTGACCTCGTCGTTGCCCAAAAGGCGCACGCCGTCGCGGGCGCGGCGGATGACGCCGGCCGCCTTCAGCGCCGCGGCGTCGACCGGCTTCTTCGCGTCCAGCTTGCCCGCCTCGATCGCCACCGCGATGCGCCACAGGTTCACCTCGACCAGATGCTCGGGGAACGGCCTGCGGAAGCCGCGCTTGGGCATGCGCATGTGCAGCGGCATCTGGCCGCCCTCGAACCCGTTCAGCGCGACGCCCGAACGCGACTTCTGACCCTTGACGCCGCGGCCCGCCGTCTTGCCCTTGCCCGAGCCCGGCCCGCGCCCGACGCGCATGCGCTTGGCGTGTGCGCCTTCGTTGTCGCGGATCTCGTTCAGCTTGGTCATCGCTAGCCTTCCTCGACCTCGACCATGTGGGCGACCTTGGCGATCATGCCGCGCACGGCCGGCGTGTCGGCGAGCACCGAGGTGCGGCCGACGCGGTTCAGGCCGAGTCCGGCCAGCGTCGCACGCTGATCGCTCTTTCGCCGGATCGGGCTCGCCGTCTGGCGGACTGTGACGGTCTTTGCATCAGCCATCGGTCTTAGGCCTCAGCCTCGGCGGCGTCGCCGCGGCGGATGTCGCTGACCCGCTTGCCGCGCTTGGCGGCGACCTGCCGGGGCGAAGCCTGCCGCTTTAGCGCGTTAAAAGTCGCGCGCACCATGTTGTAAGGATTGGACGAACCGATCGACTTAGCGACCACGTCCTGCACGCCGAGCGTCTCCAGCACCGCGCGCATCGGGCCGCCGGCGATGACGCCGGTGCCGGCTGGGGCCGCGCGCAGCATCACCTTGCCGGCGCCGTGACGGCCCGCGCCGTCGTGATGCAGGGTGCGGCTTTCGCGCAACGGCACGCGCACCATCGACTTCTTGGCTTCTTCCGTCGCTTTGCGGATGGCCTCCGGCACCTCGCGCGCCTTGCCGTGGCCGTAGCCGACGCGGCCCTTCTGGTCGCCGACCACCATGAGCGCGGCGAAGGAAAAGCGGCGCCCGCCCTGCACGGTCGCAGCCACGCGATTGATGTGCACAAGCTTCTCGACGATGTCGCCGTCGCCGCGTTCCTCCGAGGGAGGGCCGCCTCGCCGGTCCCGGCGGTCGCCGCGCTGTTGTTCGCCTCGAGCCATGCTTCGATCCGTTCCTAGAAGTTCAATCCGGCTTCGCGCGCGGCGTCTGCAAGCGCCTTCACGCGGCCATGGTAGAGATAGCCGCCGCGGTCGAAGACCACGTCCTTGACCCCTTTGCCGATCGCCCGCTCGGCGATCAGCTTGCCGACGCGGGCGGCGGCGTCCTTGTCCGCGCCCTTGAGCCGCTCCTTGCCGCCCTCGAGCGAGGAGGCGTGCGCCAGAGTCACCCCGCCCTCATCGTCGATGATCTGGGCATAGATGTTCTTGGCGGAGCGGAAGACCGACAGCCGCGGGCGCCCGCCGGCCAGGGACCTCAGGCGGGTGCGGGTGCGGCGGATGCGCCGCTCGGTGGGAGAGAGATGCTTGACGGGCATGGAGACTACTTCTTCTTGCCTTCCTTGCGGCGGACGACCTCGCCGGCGTAGCGCACGCCCTTGCCCTTGTACGGCTCGGGCGGCCGCATGCGGCGGATACGGGCGGCGGTCTCGCCGACCAGTTGCTTGTCGATGCCGTTGACCTTGATTTCCGTCTGCCGCGGCGTCGCGAAGCTGATGCCGTCCGGCGGCGGCACATCGATCTCGTGCGAGTAGCCGAGTTGCATCGAAAGGTTCCGGCCCTTCATCGCGGCGCGATAGCCGACCCCGACCAGCTCCAGCGTGGCCTCATAGCCCTCGGTCACGCCTTGGACCATGTTGGCGACCAGGCTGCGGGAAAGGCCCCACATGGCCTTGGCGCGCGCGCTCTCATCACGCGGCGCGAATGTCAGCGCGCCATCCTTGTGCTCGACGGCGATCTCGTCGGTGACCGTCCACGCGAGCTGGCCCTTCGGGCCTTTGACCGTGACCGTCTGGCCGTCGAGCGTCGCTGTGACGCCAGCGAGGATGGCGATGGGTTTTTTGCCGATGCGGGACATGGCTGTCAGTACACCCGACAGAGGACTTCGCCGCCGACGTTGGCGTCGCGGGCGGCGTTGTCCGACATGACGCCCTTTGGCGTCGACAGGATCGAGATGCCGAGGCCGTTCTTGATAGGCTTCAGATCACGGATCGACGAGTAAACACGCCGGCCGGGCTTCGACACACGCGCGATCTCGGCGATCACCGGCTCGCCGTCGAAATACTTCAGCTCGATCTCGAAGGCCGGGAACTCACCAGGCCTTTCGACCAGCGCGTAGCCGCGGATGTAACCCTCGTCCTTCAAGACGTCGAGCACGCGCTGACGCAGCTTCGAGGCCGGCGTCGAGACCTTGGAGCGCTTGCGCATCGCGGCGTTGCGGATGCGGGTGATCATATCGCCGATCGGGTCGTTCACAGCCATCTAGACCCTCCTCACCAGCTCGACTTCACGAGGCCGGGGATCAGCCCGGCCGAGCCCAGTTCGCGCAGCGCGATCCGGCTCATCCTCAGCTTGCGGTAATAGGCGCGCGGGCGCCCCGTCACCTCGCAACGGTTGCGGTAGCGGGTGGGCGACGAGTTGCGCGGCAGCTCGGCGAGCTTGAGCCGGGCGGCGAAACGGTCCTCGAGCGGCAAGTTCTGATCGTTGGCGATCGCCTTCAGCGCATCGCGCTTGGCTTTCGTCTGCCGGATCAGACGCCGGACCATGTTGTTGCGGTTTATGGTGCTCTTCTTGGCCATGGGTTCTTTTCCGCCGCTCACTGCGCCGTGAACGGAAATTGGAATTCGGTGAGCAGCGCCCTCGCCTCGTCGTCGGTGCCCGCGGTTGTGCAGACGATCACGTCCATCCCCCAGATCTGATCGATCTCGTCGTAGTTGATCTCGGGAAAGACGATGTGCTCGCGCAGGCCGAGCGCGAAGTTGCCGCGGCCGTCGAACGAGGTCGGCCGCAAGCCCCGGAAGTCCTTCACGCGCGGCAGGGCGACCGTGATCAGCCGGTCGAGGAACTCGTACATGCGGTCCTTGCGCAGCGTAACCTTCGCGCCGACCACCATGCCCTCGCGCAACTTGAAGCTGGCGATCGACAGCCGGGCCTTTGTCGCCACCGGCTTCTGGCCGGTGATCTGGGCCAGATCCTTCATCGCGGCCTGGGCCTTCTTGGAGTCGGCGACGGCTTCGCCGATCCCCATGTTGACCACGATCTTGTCGAGGCGCGGGATCTGCATCTCGTTGGAATAGTTGAATTTCTCCTTCATCGCGGCGCGGATGCGGTCGCGATATTCGGTCGTCAACCTTGGCTCGTAAGCTTGCTCAGCCATCGATGACCTCGCCGGACTTCTTGGCGAACCGCACCTTCTTGCCGCCTTCGATGCGGAAGCCGACGCGAGTGGGCTCGCCGGTCTTGGGGTCGACCAGCGCCACGTTCGAGACGTGCAGCGCGGCTTCCTTGTGCTTGATGCCGCCCTGCGGGTCGCTCTGGCTCGGTCGGGTGTGCCGCTTGACCATGTTGATGCCCGAGACGACCAGGCGGCCCTCCTTCGGGAAGACGCGCACCACCTGCCCCTGCCGGCCCTTGTCCTTGCCGGTCAGCACCACGACGCGGTCGTCCTTCTTGATCTTGGCCGCCATCACAGCACCTCAGGCGCGAGCGAGATGATCTTCATGTGGTTCTTGGCGCGCAGCTCGCGCGGCACCGGACCGAAGATGCGCGTCCCGATCGGCTCGTTCTGCTTGTTGACGATCACCGCCGCCGAACGGTCGAAGCGGATCACCGAGCCGTCCTTCCGCTTGATGCCCTGGGCAGTGCGCACGACGATGGCGCGCAGCACGTCGCCCTTCTTCACACGGCCGCGGGGGATGGCTTCCTTGACCGAGACCACGATCGCATCGCCGACGCCGGCATACCGGCGTCCGGCGCCGCCCAGCACCTTGATGCACATGACGCGGCGCGCGCCGGAGTTGTCGGCGACCTCGAGGTTGGACTGCATCTGGATCATGACGCGGCTGCCTCCTTGGGCAGGACTTCCCAGGTCTTGAGCTTGGAGCGCGGGGCGCACTCGACGATGCGCGCGACGTCGCCCACCTTGTAGACGTTGGCCTCGTCGTGGGCGTGGTACTTCTTCGACCGCCGCACAGGCTTCTTCATCACCGGATGCAGAAGCGTGCGGTCGACGCGCACCACCACGGTCTTGTTGCCTTTGTCGGAAACCACGACGCCCTCGAGAATTCGCTTCGGCATGTCTTCTTCTTGTCCTTAAGCCGCGGGGGTCTTGGCGCGCATGACGGTCTTGACCCGCGCGATGTCCTTGCGGATCTCGTTCACGCGGTGGGTCTTCTCGATCTGGCCCGTCGCCGCCTGGAAACGCAGGTTGAACTGCTCCTTCTTCAGGTTGGTCAGGGCGTCGGCCAACTGGTCGGCGGTCATGCCCCGCACTTCATCGATGCGCATCAGGCGTGCTCCCCGGCGCCGATACGGGACACGACGCGCGTCTTGATCGGCAGCTTGGTCGCGCCAAGCCGCAGAGCCTCGCGTGCGGTCACGTCGGAGACGCCGTCGACCTCGAACATGATGCGGCCAGGCGCGACGCGGGCGGCCCAATACTCGATCGCGCCCTTGCCCTTGCCCATGCGCACCTCGGCCGGCTTGTCGGAAACCGGCACGTCGGGGAAGACGCGGATCCAGACCCGCCCCTGGCGCTTCATCTGGCGGGTGATGGCGCGCCGCGCGGCCTCGATCTGCCGGGCGGTGACGCGCTCGGGCTCGAGCGCCTTTAGGCCGAACGAGCCGAAGTTCAGCGTCGCTCCGGCCTTGGTCATGCCGTGGATGCGGCCCTTGAACTGCTTGCGGTATTTCGTCTTTTTCGGCTGCAGCATGACGACCTCTTAACCGGCCCGCTCGCGACGCTGCGGCCGGTCGCCGCGGTCAAGCCGATCGCGGCCTGGACCGTCGCCCGGCGCGCCCGACTCCGTGGCCAACCGCTTGTCCTGCGCCATCGGGTCGTGCTCGAGCACCTCGCCTTTGAACACCCAGACCTTGACCCCGATGATCCCGTAGGTGGTGTTCGCTTCGGCGAACCCGTAGTCGATGTCGGCGCGCAGCGTGTGCAGCGGCACGCGGCCCTCGTGGTAGCGCTCCATGCGCGCGATCTCGGCCCCGCCTAGACGGCCGGAGACCTGGACGCGGGTGCCCTTGGCGCCGAGCCGCATGGTCGACTGCATCGAGCGCTTCATGGCGCGACGGAACGCGACACGGCGCTCGAGCTGCTGGGCGATGTTCTCGGCGACCAGCTGCGCGTCGGTCTCGGGCTTGCGGATCTCGACGATGTTCAGGTTGACCTCGCCCTCGGTCATGGCGGCGAGGTCCTTGCGCAGCTTGTCGATGTCCGCGCCCTTCTTGCCGATGATCACGCCCGGGCGGGCGGCGTAGATCGTCACCCGGCATTGCTTGTGCGGGCGCTCAATGATGATGCGCGACACGCCGGCCTGGCCAAGGCGCTTCTTCAGCTCGCGACGGACCTTGATGTCCTCGTGCAAGAGCCGCCCATAGTCCTGGCCGCTGGCGAACCAGCGGGAGTCCCAGGTGCGGTTGATGCCGAGGCGGAAGCCGATCGGGTTGACCTTCTGGCCCATCAGGCGGCCTCGCCGAGATCTCTGACCACGATGGTGATCTCCGAAAATGGCTTGAGAATGCGCGTGGAGCGTCCGCGCGCGCGGGTGGCGATGCGCTTCATCACTAGGTTCTTGCCGACGTAGGCCTCGGCCACGACCAGCTGGTCGATGTCGAGGCTGTGGTTGTTTTCTGCATTCGAGATCGCCGAGTAGAGGGCCTTCCTCACGTCCTTGGCGATGCGCTTGGGGCTGAACTCCAGTTCGTTCAGGGCCCGCTGCACCTTCATGCCGCGGATCGACTGAGCGACCAGGTTGATCTTGCGCAGGCCCGTGCGCACCAGGCGCACCTTGGCCATGGCCTCGGCGGGACCCACGCGGCGCTCGTTGGCTTTCTGGCCCATGGCTAGCTGCGCCTCGCCTTCTTGTCGGCGGCGTGCCCGTGGAAGTAGCGGGTGGGCGCGAACTCGCCGAGCTTCATCCCGACCATGTCCTCGCTGATGAGAACGGGGATGTGCTTCTGGCCGTTGTGCACGCCGAACGTCAGGCCGACGAACTGCGGCATGATGGTCGAGCGCCGCGACCAGGTCTTGATCACGTCCTTGCGGCCCGAAGCCTGCGCGGTCTCGGCCTTCTTCAGCAAATAGCCGTCGACGAACGGGCCTTTCCAAACGGAGCGGGTCATCGCTAGCGGCCCTTCCTGGCGTGACGCGAGCGGATGATGAACTTGTCCGTCGCCTTGTTGCGGCGCGTCTTGGCGCCCTTGGTGTGCTTGCCCCACGGCGTCACCGGGTGGCGTCCGCCGGAGCTCTTGCCCTCGCCGCCGCCGTGCGGGTGGTCGACCGGGTTCATCGCCACGCCGCGAACGTGGGGCCGCCAGCCGCGGTTGCGCACGCGGCCGGCCTTGCCGAGCACTTCGTTCATGTGGTCGGGGTTGGAGACGGCCCCGACCGTCGCCATGCACCCGTCCAGCACCATCCGGAGCTCGCCCGAGCCAAGGCGAATCTGGGCGTAGCCGGCGTCACGGCCGACGAGTTGGGCGTAGGTCCCGGCCGAGCGCGCCAGCTGGCCGCCCTTCTCGGGCTTGAGCTCGACGTTGTGCACGATGGTGCCGATCGGCAGCGAGCGCAGCGGCGCGGCATTGCCCACCTTCACGTCGACGCGCTCGGCGGCGATCACCTCGTCGCCGACGCGGATGCGTTGGGGCGCCAGGATGTAAGCGAGCTCGCCGTCCTTGTACTTGATCAGCGCGATGAAGGCGGTGCGGTTTGGGTCGTACTCGAGCCGTTCGACCGTGGCGGCAACGCCCCATTTGCGCCGCTTGAAGTCGACCTTGCGATAGAGGCGCTTGGCGCCGCCGCCGCGGAAGCGCACGGCGATGCGCCCGTCGCCGCCGCGACCGCCGCTCTTGTTGAGACCCTCGATGAGGCTCTTCTCGGGCTTGCCCCTGTGCAGGTCGGAGCGGTCGACGAGCACCAGCCCGCGGCGGGATGGCGAGGTCGGATTGAAGGTCTTGAGCGCCATAGCCTAGAGCCCCGTCGCAATGTCGATCGACTGGCCGGGCGCCAGCGTCACGACGGCCTTCTTCACGTCGGAGCGGCGGCCCTTGTGGCCGCGGAAGGTCTTGGTCTTCCCCTTGACGATCAATGTGTTGACCTTGGTCACGTTGACCTTGAACAGCTGCTCGACAGCCTCGGCGATCTCGTCCTTGGTCGCGTGCATGGCGACCTTGAACACGACCTTGTTCTGTTCCGACAGCAGGGTCGCCTTTTCCGTGATGACCGGCGCGAGCACGGTGTCGTAGTGGCGGACGGTCGGCATCAGGCTGCGCTCCCGTTGGCAAAGCGGGCCTCGATGCCCTCCACCGCCGCGCGGGTGAGCACCAGGGTGTCGCGGCGCAGCACGTCGTAGACGTTCAGGCCGGCGTTTGGCAGCACGTCGACGCCCGGGATGTTCCGCGCGGCAAGCTTGAACGCGCCGTCGATCTCAGGACCGGCAATGACTAGCGCGCTCTTCAGGCCGAGCTTGTCGAACTGGGCGCGGAGCGCGGCGGTCTTCGGCGTCTTCAGCGTAGCGGCGTCCAGCACCACCAGCGCGCCGTCCTTGGCTTTCGAGGAGAGCGCATGTCTGAGCGCCAGTGCGCGGACCTTCTTCGGAAGTGCGAAAGCGTGGCTGCGCACGACCGGCCCGAACGCGCGGCTGCCGCCGACGAACTGCGGCGCGCGCCGGGAGCCGTGACGGGCGCCGCCCGTGCCCTTCTGGCGGTACATCTTTTTGCCGGTGCGAGAATTCTCGTTGCGCGTCTGAACCTTGTGCGTGCCGGCGCGGCGCTTGGCGAGCTGCCAGTTCACGCAGCGCGCCAGGATGTCGCCGCGGATCTCATCGATGCCAAAGATGGCGTCGGAGAGCTCGATCTGGCCGGCCTTGCCGCCGGAGAGGGTGACGACGTCCAGCTTCATTGGGCTTCGTCCGTTGTTGCTTCGGCCGCTTGCGGCTCGGCATCGGGTTGCGCAGCGGCCTCGGCGCCGGCGCCTTTGTAGGCGCCCGGTTTCGGCAGGTTGGCCGGCGCGGCGCGCTTGGCGGCGTCGCGGATCTTCACATAGCCGCCCTCGGCGCCCGGAACCGCGCCCTTCAAAATGATAAGACCGCGCTCCGCATCGACGCGGAACACGGTCAAATTGAGGGTGGTGACGGCGTCCTGGCCCATATGGCCGGCCATCTTCTTGCCCTTGAACGTCCGGCCCGGATCCTGGCGCTGGCCGGTCGAGCCCAGCGAGCGGTGCGATACCGATACGCCGTGGGTGGCGCGGAGCCCGCCAAAGTGCCAGCGCTTGATCCCGCCCTGGAAGCCCTTGCCGATGGTGATCCCGCTTACGTCGACCGACTGTCCGGCGACGAAGTGGTCGGCGGTGAGTTCGGCCCCGACCGGCAGCAGGTTGTCGTCCGATACCCGGAACTCGGCCACGCGGCGCTTGGGCTCGACCAGCGCCTTGGCGAAGTGGCCGCGCATGGCCTTCGAGGTGTTCTTCACCTTGGCCTGGCCGGCGCCGAGCTGCAGCGCGGTGTAGCCGTCCTTGTCCTTGGTGCGCTGGGCGGTGACTTGGCAGCCGTCGAGCGACAGCACCGTCACGGCGACGTCGGCGCCCGCCTCGTCGAAGAAGCGGGTCATGCCCAGCTTTTTGGCGATAACGCCGGTGCGCATGACCCCGCCCCTCTTAGAGCTTAATCTCGACGTCCACGCCGGCCGAGAGGGCGAGCTTCATCAGCGCGTCCACGGTCTGCGGGGTCGGGTCGACGATGTCGAGCACGCGCTTGTGCGTGCGGATTTCGAACTGCTCGCGCGACTTCTTGTCGATGTGCGGCGAGCGGTTGACGCAGAATTTCTCGATGAGCGTCGGCAGGGGAATCGGGCCGCGCACCGTCGCGCCGGTCCGCTTCGCCGTGTTGACGATCTCGCGTGTCGAATGGTCCAGCACCCGGTGGTCGAAGGCCTTGAGCCGGATGCGTATGTTCTGTCGATCCATCTAGCCCGCGTTCCTTTGCAAACGCTCGCCTCGTTCATCCACCGTTTCAAAGATCGGCCCGAAGCTCTTTTGGAGCCTCGAGTTACGTCTACTCACATGATCCGCGAAAACGAAACGGCCCACGCGATGCAGCACCGCGGGGGCCCTCATCCCAGCCCGCGCAAGGCCCTGGCGAAAGCCGGCGTCGCGCTTGTGGCTGGTCGTCTCGCGGACCGCGTCTAAGCCAATAACTTACGGCCGGTCCTTGAAGAGGCGCGGGTCATACGCGCGCGAACCCGCGCCGTCAAGGTTCGGCTGTCCTAGCCGAGCGGCCCTCCTCCACTCAGCTCGAATCTCGCGAAATCCGGAAGAGCAGGTCGCGGCCGAAGCAGACGTCGATCGCCACGCAGTCTGGGAGGGTCGACAGCATCTCCTCGGCGCGTTCGCGAGCCCCGCTGTCGTTTTGGCACAGCACCGGCTCGAAGGGATCGCGGTCGAGGTCGTGCGGCGCGTGCACCGGCCGGTCCGCCTGTTCGCCATGGCGGAGATAGAAGGTGTAGGTTTTGAGCACGACGTGCGTTCCCCCTGAACGCCTGCCGGATCGGCGGGTGTGGCGCGCGTGTCCTTGATCTGGATCAAATCGGGCGTCGACACGACTTGATTCAAGTACAGAGTCGGATTTATCAGCGTTTTCTTAGCTAGATTCATGTTTGAAACATGATCACCGCCGCTCAACTCCGCGCTGCCCGCGCTCTCGCGGGCCTCGACCAGCGTCGGCTGGCCGAGCTGTCCGGGCTGTCGGTGCCGACCATTCAGCGGATGGAAGCGAGCGAAGGCGTCATCCGCGGCAATGTGGACTCGCTGATGAAGCTGATCGGCGCGCTGGACGGCGCGGGCGTCGCCTTGATCGGCGACGGCGCCGCCAGCGCCGACGGCGGCCGTGGCGTCAGGTTGAAGTGAGCGCGCTGCAGACGGTGCTGGCGGCCGCCGGCGCGCTCCTGGCGCTGGCGGCGGTGGGGGTGGCCGGCGGGCGATCGGCGGCGGCGCGTTGGGGCGTCTATGCCGGCGCCGCGGCTGTTTGCTCATTAGCCTGCGGGGCCGCCCTTCTGAGCCTGCTCGGCCTCATCCCAGCCTCAGCCGATGTCTCCCTGCCGCTTGGCCTGCCCTGGATCGGAGCTCGCTTCCACCTGGACGCGCTCGCCGCCGTCTTCCTGGTGGTGGTGAACCTGGGCGGCGCGATCGCCAGCCTCTATGCGCTCGGCTACGGCCGCCACGAGCCGGAGCCCGAGCGCGTCCTCCCCTTCTACCCGGTCTTCCTGGCCGGGATGAACCTCGTCGTCAATGCTGCCGACGCCTTCTCCTTCCTGATCGCGTGGGAGGTGATGTCCTTGGCTTCGTGGGGCCTGGTCATGGCCCGTCACCGCGAGGCGGGCAACGCGCGCGCCGGCTACGTCTATCTGGTGATGGCGAGCTTCGGCGCGCTCTGCCTCTTGCTGGCGTTCGGCCTCCTGGCCGGCCCGACGGGCGCCTACGGCTTCGACATGATGCGGGCGCGCCCGCCGACCGCCGCGATCGCGAGCGCCGTCCTGGCCCTGTCCATCCTCGGCGCGGGCTCCAAGGCCGGTTTGGTCCCGTTGCACGTCTGGCTGCCGCTCGCCCACCCCGCCGCGCCCAGCCACGTCTCGGCCCTGATGAGCGGCGTGATGACCAAGGTTGCGGTCTACGCGTTCGTGCGCATCGTCTTCGATCTCGCGGGGCCGCCCCAGTGGTGGTGGGCGGTGACGGTTCTCGCGCTCGGCGGGGCGACGGCGGTGATCGGGGTGCTGCAGGCGCTCATGCAGCACGACCTCAAACGGCTGCTCGCCTACCATACGGTCGAGAACATCGGCATCATCTTCATCGGGCTCGGGTTGGCGCTCGCCTTCAAGGCCGCGTCGCTCCCGCTCGCGGCGGCGCTCGCCATGACGGCGGCGCTCTTCCACGTCTTCAACCACTCGCTGTTCAAGAGCTTGCTGTTTTTCGGCTCGGGCGCCGTGCTCACGGCCACCGGCGAGCGCGACATGGAGCATCTGGGCGGGTTGATCCGGCGCATGCCGCAAACCGCCTTCGCCTTCCTGGCCGGCTGTGTCGCCATCTCCGCGCTGCCGCCTCTGAACGGCTTCGTTTCCGAGTGGCTAACCTTCCAGGCGATCCTGCTCAGCCCGCGCCTCGATCCCTGGGCCCTCAAGTTGCTCGTGCCCGCCGTCGGCGCGCTGCTGGCGCTGTCGGCTGCTCTGGCCGCCGCGTGCTTCGTGAAAGCCTTCGGCGTCGTCTTCCTCGGCCGGCCGCGCACGGCGGACGCCGCGGCGGCGCACGAGACCGACCGCTTCTCGCGTACGGCCATGTTCATCCTCGTGGGCTTGTGTCTCGCCGCCGGCGTGCTGCCGGGCTTCGTCATCGATGCCTTGGCGCCTGCGGTGCAGGCGCTGGAGGGCGGGCGGATGCCGGCCCAGGCGAGCCAGGCGTGGTTGACCATCGTCCCGATCGCCCAGGCCCGCAGCTCATACAACGGCCTGCTGGTGCTGGTGTTCATCACCGCCTCGGCCGGGCTCTGCGCGCTCGCGATCCACGAGTTCGCCTCACGCAAGGTGCGGCGCGCGCCGGCGTGGGATTGCGGCGCGCCCGATCCAAGCCCGGCCACCCAGTACACTGCGGCCAGCTTCGCCCAGCCGATCCGGCGCGTGTTTGGGACGGTTCTGTTCGCCGCACGAGAGCGGGTCGAGATGCCCCCGCCGGGTGACCTCAGCCCCGCCCGCTACGAGGCCGTCGTCCACGACCCGATCTGGGAGGGTCTCTACGCGCCGATCGCCGGCGCCGTCGGCTTCGCCGCCACACGGCTCAATAGACTGCAGTTCCTGACCATCCGCTTCTACCTGACTCTCGTCTTCCTGGCCCTGATCGGCCTCTTGCTGGTGCTGGCCGTATGGCGCTGATCGCCTCGCTTGCGATCCAGGGCGGCCAGATGGCTCTGGTGCTGGCGCTCGCGCCCCTGCTGACCGGTTTCGTGCGCAAAGTGAAGGCGCGTCTAGTCCGCCGCCGCGGCCCGCCGCTGCTGCAGCCCTACCGCGACCTCTGGCGGCTGATGCGCAAGGAGGCAGTACTGGCGGAGAACGCCTCCTGGCTCTTCCGCGCCGCGCCCTACCTGGTCTTCGCCGGGACCTGGGTCGCGGCCGCGCTGGTTCCCACCTTCGCCACGGGTCTGCTTTTCTCCTGGTCCGCCGACCTGATCGCCATCATCGCGCTCCTCGGCAGCGCGCGCTTCTTCCTGGCGCTGGCCGGGATGGACGTCGGCACGAGCTTCGGTGGCATCGGGGCTTCGCGCGAGGTCATGATCGCCTCGCTGGCCGAACCGGCAATGCTGATGATCGTCTTCTCGCTGGCGCTGCTGGCCGGCTCGACCCAGCTCTCCACTGTCGCGAGTTACATGCTTTCGTCGAACGTCGGGCTAAGGGTCACGCTGGCGCTGTCCCTCGTCGCGCTCATCATGGTGGCGCTCGCCGAGAACGCGCGCATCCCAGTCGACAATCCGTCGACCCACCTCGAGCTGACCATGGTCCATGAGGCCATGGTGCTCGAGTATTCCGGACGGCACCTGGCGGTCCTTGAGCTCGCCTCGTCGCTGCAGCTGCTGCTCTATGTGTCGCTGATCGCCTGCGTCTTCGCGCCCTGGGGCATCGCCCCGGCCGGGGCTGGCCCCGAAGCTCTTGCCATCGGCGTCGCGGCGTACGTCGGCAAGCTGGCCGTCGCCGGCGTCCTGCTCGCCGGATTCGAGACGGCGATCGCCAAGATGCGGGTGTTCCGCGTGCCCGCGTTCCTGGGCGCCGCGTTCATGATGGGCTTCCTCGGCGTGCTCCTGCTGTTCGTCTCCCGAGGTGGCCTGCGATGAGCGGACTTTCCTTCGACATCGCCCACCTGCTCGCCGGCGGCTTGGTGCTCATCAGCCTACTCATGCTCTACCAGGACCGGCTGACGGCCCTGATCAACGTGTTCGCCGTCCAGGCAGTGACGCTGGCGCTGTCGGTCGCCTGGCAGGCCTACGTCCAGGGCGAGCCGCATCTCTACGTGACGGCGGCGATCGCACTGCTGTTCAAGGCGCTGGTCATTCCGATCGCCCTGCACCGGATGATCAAGGCTCTCGGCATCCACCGCGAGATCGATCAGGTGGTCGGGGTCGGTCCCACCATGCTCGCCGGAATCGGCCTGGTGGCGCTGGCGCTGGTCGTGATGCTCGGCGTCACGCCGGACGCCGACCGGCTCGCGCGCGAGGATCTGGCGTTCGCGCTCTCGGTCGTGCTGCTCGGGCTCCTGATGATGGTGACGCGGCGCAACGCCGTTGGGCTCGTCGTGGGTTTCATGTCGCTCGAGAACGGCCTTGTGCTGGCGGCGACCGGGGCCAAGGGCATGCCGCTGGTGGTCGAGATCAGCGTCGCCTTCTCGGTGCTGATCGCCTTCATCGTGATCGGCGTCTTCTTGTTCCGCATCCGTGAGCGCTTCGAGACCGTCGACGTGACCGCGCTCGATCGATTCCGGGGAGACCGCGGATGATCAACGCGCTCGAAACGATCCTGATCATCCCGCTGGTCGCGGCGGGCGTGCTTGCGTTGCTACCAGGCTATCGCGCGTCTGCAACCTTGAACGTGCTGGCCAGCCTGGCCACGCTCTGTGCTGCGCTGTCGCTCCTCGTCGTGCGGCCCGCCGGCGGGCTCTATCTGAGGGTCGATGATCTCAGCATCGTCTTCATCGTGCTCTCGGCCTTCGTCGGCTTCACCACCAGCGTCTTCTCCGCCAGCTACATCGCGCACGAGGTCGAGACCGGCCGCCTGACGCCCACGCGCCTCAGGTTCTACCACGCCATGTACCAGGTGCTGATGTTCGCGATGAACCTGGCGCTGGCGGCCAACAACATCGGGCTGATGTGGGTGGCGATCGAGCTCGCCACGTTGACGACGGTGATGATGGTGGCCGTCTACCGCACGCACGAGGCGATCGAGGCGGCGTGGAAATACTTCATTCTGGGCAGCGTCGGCATCGCGCTCGCGCTGTTCGGCACCATCCTCGTCTACGTCGCCGCCAGGCCGGTCGTGGGCGAGGGGTTGCCGGGCATGGTCTGGACCGTGCTCGTCGCCCATGCGCACGCCTTCGATCCAGCTCTGCTCAACCTCGCCTTCGTCTTCCTCATGCTGGGCTATGGGACCAAGGTGGGCCTGGCGCCCCTGCACGCCTGGCTGCCTGACGCCCACGCCGAGGGACCGACGCCGATCTCGGCCGTGCTTTCCGGCCTCCTGCTGAACGTCGCGCTCTACGCGCTGCTGCGCTTCAAGATCCTGCTCGCGGCCAATCCGGCGGCCATCGCGCCGGGACCGCTGATGATCGTGATGGGACTGGTCTCGCTGATCTTCGCCGCGTTCATGCTCTACCGGCGGCGCGACATCAAACGGCTGTTCGCCTACTCCTCGATCGAGCACATGGGGATCATCGCGTTCGCCTTCGGCATGGGCGGACCCTTGGCCAATTTCGCTGGCCTGCTGCACATGACCATGCACTCGCTGACCAAGTCGGCGATCTTTTTCAACGTCGGCCACATCGCCCAGGTAAAGGGCACGCAGTCGATAGCCGACATTCGGGGACTGACGGTCACCCATCCCGTCTTGGGTTGGGCGCTGGCGGCCAGCGTCGCCGCCATCGCCGGCCTGCCGCCCTCTGGAATCTTCACCTCGGAATTCCTCGTGGTCAGCTCGACGTTCGCGCGCCAGCCGTTGCTCGCCATCCCGCTCGTCTTCGGCCTGCTCGTCGCCTTCGGCGCGCTGTTGCTGCGCTTACAGGGCCTGGCGTTCGGCGAGCCGAGCCCCGGGGCCGCGCCGGCCAAGGCGTCGTACCTGCCGATGTTCAGCCATCTCGCCCTGGTGGTCGTCGCGGGCGTCTTCTTTCCCCCTCTCATCACTGTCTGGTTCCAGCACGTAGCGAAGCTGCTCGGATGATGTGGGCGCGCGAAACGATCGACGAAGCGGGCTGGGGGGACGCGATCGAGGCTCTCGTGAGCGGCGAGCGGACGCTGCTCGCGCTCTGGGGCCAACCGGGCGTGGCGCGCATGGCCACGCACGCCGGCGGACCCGCAATCGCGGTGCTTGAGCTGCCCTGCCCGGGCGGCCGCTTCCCCTCGGTTGGCGCGCGCCATCCGCCCGCGATCCGACTTGAGCGCGCGCTCTTCGACCTGACCGGCCTGGCCGCCGATGGCGCGCTCGATACGCGGCCCTGGCTCGATCACGGGCGCTGGCCCATCGGCCATCCCCTCGGGACCGCGGCGCCGGCGGCCGGACCGACCCCATACGCCTTCCTGCCCTCGGAGGGTGAGAGCCTGCATCAGATCCCGGTCGGGCCTGTCCACGCCGGGATCATCGAGCCCGGCCACTTTCGCTTCACCGCCAGCGGCGAGACCGTCGTGCGGCTGGAGGAGCGCCTTGGCTATGTCCACCGCGGCGTCGAGCGGCTGATGCGCGGCGCCGATGTCGGTCGCGCGACGCAGCTCGCGGGCCGCGTCAGCGGCGACTCGACGGTCGCTTACGCCATCGCCTTCGCCCGCGCCGCCGAAGATGCCCTTGCGATCGAGGCGCCGGCGCGTGCGCACTGGCTTCGCGCGCTCATGGCCGAGCTGGAGCGCCTCGCCAACCACCTCGGCGATATCGGCGCTGTCTGCAACGACGCGGCCTTCGCCATCATGCACGCCCACTGCGCGATGCTGCGTGAGCAGGTGCTGCGCGCGGCCGATGCCGCTTTTGGCCATCGCCTGATGATGGATCGCATCACCCCGGGCGGCGTCGCCGTCGACCTTGATGCCGCCGGAGCGGCCGCGATCGCAGCGCTGGTCGGGCTCGTCCGTGAGCGCCTGGCGCTGCTCGCCGAGGTCTACGACGACACCGCATCGCTGCAGGACCGCATGGTGGGCACCGGCGTCGTCGGGCGCGAGCTCGCACGCCGGTTTAGCGCCGGTGGCTTTGTCGGCCGGGCAAGCGGCAGGGCCTTCGACGCCCGCAAGGCGTTCGCCTACCCACCCTACGACACGCTCGACTTCCAGGTCCCCACCCGCGACGAGGGCGACGTCAACGCTCGCGTCTGGGTGCGGATCGAGGAGGTCTGGCAGAGCCTGAGCCTCGTCGAGCAGATCCTGGCTCGCGCCCCTGACGGACCGGTCGCGGTCGGGCTTTCGTCATGCGACGGCGAGGGGATCGCGCTCGTCGAAGGCTTCCGCGGCGACGTGTTCGTCTGGCTCCGATTGGCCGGCGGCGCGGTCGCCGGCGCCTGCCTGCGCGATCCCTCGTGGTTCCAGTGGCCGCTGCTCGAGGCCGCCATTGAGGGGAACATCGTTGCCGACTTTCCCTTATGCAACAAGTCCTTCAACTGCTCGTACGCCGGGGTCGACCTCTAGAATGAGTATGACGAGGCTCTTTGCCGAAGGGCTCCTGAGGCCTGCCGCGACCGAGGCCGCGCCCGCGCCGCTCGGCCTCAGCGAACTGGGCGCCGCGTTCGAGGCCGCCGCGCGCAAGCGGCTCGGCCGGAGCCTTTCGATCCGCCAGGTCGACGCCGGCTCGTGCAACGCTTGCGAGCTCGAGATCCATGCGCTGAGCAACGCATACTATGACCTTGAGCGTTTCGGCCTGCGCTTCGTCGCCTCGCCGCGGCATGCCGACGTGCTGCTGGTCACCGGCCCCGTGACGCTGAACATGAAGGAGGCGCTGGAGCGAACCTTCGCGGCCACACCGGCGCCCAAGTGGGTCGTGGCGGCTGGCGTCTGCGCGATCGACGGCGGCCTCTTCGCCGGCAGCTACGCCTGCGCCGGCGGCGTCTCTGCCGTGGTTCCTGTCGACCTCACCATTCCAGGCTGCCCGCCGAGCCCGACGGCGCTCCTTGGGGGACTGCTCGCGTTGCTCGGCTGAGCCTTAAGGCCCGACTTCGACCGAGCCGGCGCCGGCGATCGACCGGCTCACCGCGCCCAGGACCTTGGCCGCGTGAATGTCGCCGGAGCCCGCGATGTTGGCCTGGAGCGTGTCGGCGACGCCGCCGTAGTCGACGTCGCCCGAACCCATGATGTTGACGCCGACGCTGGTGGCCCGACCCCCGTCGATGCGCACGCTGCCGCCGCCAGCCATGTTCACCTCGACCGGGCCCGAGGCTTGGCCAACGTGCACATCGCCGGCGCCGGCGATGGACACCTCGAGTCCGTCTTGCACCTCGGTCGTCGTGGCGTCGGAGGCGCCGGCGATCGACAGGCTCATGCGGCCGGCGGAGCCGGTATGCAGGCGCCCCGATCCTGCCGCGACCACGTCGAGCCCGCCGGCGACGTTGGCGACGGTCCACGCGCCGCAGCCGGCGATGCGTAGGTGAAGGCTCTGGGAACGGCCGACGCTCCCATAGATCGCGCCCCCCGCCTCGACGACCGCATCCTCCGGCACGCGCACGGTGATCTGCGGCAGGTCCGCATAAGCGACGCGGCCGACACTCGGCACGTCGGTCCAAGGCGCGTCGCCGCCGCTGCAGTCGGCATGTGCGCCCCAGAACAGGCCGAACCAGTCGCCGCCGTTGACGATAGTCCGGTCGCCGAAGCTCTTGCTGATCCTGAGCGGCAAGCGCGGATTGGTTTTCAGGACGATGACCTGCACGTCCGAGCGCTGCTCGGGGATGATCACCACGCGGGCGGAGACGTTGCGGAATTCGATGCTCTGCGCCGAGGCCAGGCCGGCCCAGCCAAGGGCGGCAAAGCCCGCGACAAGGGCCAACGCTGCACGCATCGTCAGTCTCTCCCAGGAGAACAAGCGGCGAAGCTAACCGCATCCGCCCGCGCAAAGCAGCTTAATTCGCTGTCATTCAGCGTCGATGGACTGCCTACTGGCTCGCCAGCAAGAGTGCTGGGTCGACCGGCCTCGCCTTGTCGCGCGGGGTCGGCGCGTAGCGGATTTCGAAGTAAACTTCCGATTGGGCGGCGCTGCCCGACTGGCCGGCTTGGCCGACCTCCTGGCCCTGGGTCACGTGATCCTTGATCCTGACCTCGGTCTTCGAGAGATGCGCGTAGGCCGTGATCCAACCGTCCTGATGCTTCACCAGGACCAGGTTGCCCAGCTCGGGGAGCGCGCCGGCGTACACCACATCGCCGGTCGCCGCGGCCATGACGGGCGTTCCAAGCGGAGCGGCGATGTCGATACCGTCGCTGCGTTGTCCGCCGGCCTTCGGGCCGAAACCCGAGAACACGGTCCCGCGCACCGGCCAGACGAAGCGCCCCCGCCCGGCCATCAGCACGGAGGCGTCGGGCGGCCCCAACGGCTGCGGCTGCGCCACCGGCGGCACGATCGGGCGTTCAGGCGGGGCCGCGATGGACGGGACGGGTGCGTATGACGCGTTCGGCCCCTCGAGGTGGCCCGGCAGCTCGGCGTAAGGAATCGGATGGTCCGGCTCGGTCATCGAGCGCGCCGCCTCGCTCGACGGCGCTTCTGTGACCGGCCGCGAGGGCTCGACGCGGGGCGGCGTCCGCTCCTCAGCAACTTCGACCTCCGAGCCGGGAAGCCGAACGAGCTCGCCGGTTTTCAGCCGGGTCTTTTGGGTAAAGCCGTTCAGCGTCTCGATCGTCTTGGGCGAGATCTTGAAGCGGCGACCGATGGAATAGATCGTGTCGCCTTTGTGAGCGCGATAGGTCTTTCGGGTCCGGACTTCGCGCATCTCGGCCGCCGCTTCCGCGCGTCTTTCGCGCCGGGTGAGCGCAGCGGGAGCTCCGGGGACCACGATCGGCTCGCCGACCGCCAGATCGCCCGGATGTCTGATCCCATTGGCCTTCATCAGCGCCCGTGCAGTCGTGCCGTAGCGTTTGGCGAGCAAGCGCAGCGTGTCGCCCTTCCTTATCCTGACCGTCTTGGCCTCGCCGGCGGCCTCGAGCCGGCCGCGCGCGTCGACGTGGGTGCGGGCGCGCTCGTGTTGTACCCGGCGGTGTCGCGCCGCCTGCCAGAGCTGCAGCGGCTGGGTCCATTCAACTGCATAGGTCGGCCGGGGCCCGAAGTCGGCGGTCGGCTCAGAGGTGGGCGCCGGCGGCGGCAGCGGTTGGGCGGTCACCGGCGGCGTCGGACTGGCGACCGGGTCGTGCGGATCGGCCGACTGAGCCGGCGGCGGCTGGTCCTGGGTGACCGGGTATTGCGGCTTCGGCGCCTGCAGCGCGGCTGGCGTCTGATAGTCCTCAGACGGCGGATATTCCGAATGAGGCATGGTGCATGCCTGCAACGTCAGCACGCTTGCGGCCGCGGCCGCCGTCCGCACCCAGAATGCTGTCATCGTCGCTACGCCCTCACCCGGATTCGCCTGCGCCGCGCGGTCAGTTTCGGCCATGCGCGCCGCCAGCGCCACCCCGAACCGTCGCCAACGCTCATAGTTCGCGCGCCACGCCGTCAAGCAACGGCACAAAGCGGACATCGCACAACACCTCTTCCTTAAACCCGCCACTGCCGTCGCCGGCGTAGCGCTTGAGCGTCTGGATGGGGCCGCGGCCGACCGGCGCAACCAGGATCCCCGACGGTTTCAGCTGCGACAGCAACGTCTTGGGCTCGCCCGGCGCCGCTGCTGTGACCAGAATGCGGTCGAACGGCGCCTGCTCCGGCCAGCCGGCGCCGCCGTCGGCGAAGCGGGTGATGATGTTGCCGAGCTCGAGCGCGCGGAACCGCGCCTCGGCTTCGGCCAGCAGCGTTCGATAGCGCTCGATCGTGTAGACCAGGCGCGCGAGCCTGGAGAGGACGGCGGTCTGGTAGCCCGACCCGGTGCCGATCTCGAGCACCCGGGCGCGCGCCTCAATCATCAGCGCCTGGGTCATGAGCGCCACGATATACGGCTGGCTGATCGTCTGACCGCAAGCGATCGGCAGCGCCGAGTCCTCCCAGGCGCGATCCTGAAACAGGTTGGGCGTGAAGAGGTCACGCGGCGTCTGCTCCATCGCCGCCAGCACCGCTGGGTCGGAGACACCCTGCGAACGGAGCGACAGGATGAGGCGCGCCCGCTGGGTCTGCGGCTCGTCGAAAGGCTCGTCGGCGCTCATAACTTGGGCGGCGCGCCGCCGAGCACGGCCTTGAGCGCGTGGACGGTCTGCATATGGGTCAGATCGATGTGCAGCGGGGTCACCGATATCTTGCCATCATAGATGGCCCGCAGGTCGGTGCCATCGGCCGGTTTCGACGGAAGATTGCGGTAGCCGAGCCAGTAGTAGTCGCGCCCGCGCAGGTCCTTGCGGCGCTCGAAATGCCGCGTCTGGGCGTCGCGGAACGCCTGCCGTGTGACCTCGACGGCCCCGACCTCCTCCGGCGGGCGGCCGGGAAAGTTGACGTTCATGATTACGCCCGCCGGCCATCCCACCTCGACCAGCCGCCGTACGAGGCCGGGCCCGAAGGTTTCGGCGGTGTCGAAGTGGATCGTCGGCTCCTCGCCGCGCTTCCAGGTCAGGCCCTGGGAGAGCGCGATGGACGGAACGCCGAGCGCCATGCCTTCGATCGCGCCGGCGACAGTGCCGGACATGGTCACGTCCTCCGCGACGTTGTGCCCCCGGTTGACGCCGGAGAGCACAAGGTCGGGCTTCGGCCCGTCGATCAGCTCCATCAGCGCCAGCGTGACGCAGTCGCAGGGCGTGCCGGCGACGGCGAAGCGGCGCTCGTCCAGCTGGCGTACGCGGAGCGGTTCACTGAGCGTCAGCGCACGGCTCGCGCCGGACTGCTCGGCCTCGGGCGCGACCATCCAGAGATCGTCCGAAAGCTCGCCCGCGATCTTCTCCAACGCCTGAAAGCCCTCGGCGTTGATGCCGTCGTCGTTGGTGAGCAGGATGCGCAAAGCCGACGCTCAGCCGCCGATATGGGTCAGGCCGCCCATGTAGCCCTGCAGCGCCTGGGGGATGGCGATGCGGCCGCGCTCGTCCTGATAGTTCTCCATCAGCGCCACCAGCGTGCGGCCGACCGCCAGCCCGGAGCCGTTCAGGGTGTGCACGAAGCGCGTTCCCTTCTCGCCGGCGCGGCGGCAGCGGGCATCCATGCGCCGCGCCTGGAAGCCGCCGCAGTTCGAGCAGGAGGAGATCTCACGGTAGGTCGCCTGCGACGGCAGCCAGACCTCGATGTCGTACGTTTTCCTGGCGGAAAATCCCATGTCGCCGGTCGAGAGCACCACGGTGCGGAACGGCAGGTCGAGGCGCTTGAGCACGGCTTCCGCGCAATCGACCATGCGCTGGTGCTCGGTCTCGGAGTCCTCCGGAGCGGTGATCGAGACCAGCTCGACCTTGTAGAACTGGTGCTGGCGGACCATGCCGCGGGTGTCCTTGCCCGACGCGCCGGCCTCCGAGCGGAAGCAGGGCGTGAGCGCCGTCAGGCGTAACGGCAGCTCCTCTTCCGGCGTGATCTGTTCGCGCACGAGATTGGTCAGCGACACCTCGGCGGTCGGGATGAGCCATCGGTCGTCGGTCGTGTGGAACAGATCCTCGGCGAACTTGGGCAGCTGGCCTGTGCCGAACACCGCCTCGTCGCGCACGAGCAGCGGCGGCGAGACCTCGTGATAGCCGTGCTCGCGGGTCTGGATGTCGAGCATGAACTGGCCGAGCGCGCGCTCGAGCCGCGCCAGCTCGCCCTTCAAGACCACGAACCGCGCGCCAGACATACGCGCGGCCGCCTCGAAGTCCATCAGACCGAGGTTCGCGCCCAGGTCGACGTGGTCCTTGGGGTCCTGGATAGCGAAGGGTTCGCCCCAACGGTGGTCCTCGACGTTTGCGCTCTCGTCCTGCCCAACCGGCACGCCTGCGGCCGGGATGTTGGGCAGGCCCGCTAACAGCTCATGCAACGCCGCGGACCTCGCCCGCTCCAGCTCGGCCTGCTCGGCGATGATGGCCCTGAGCTGTTCGACCTCGGCCATGAGTTCGGCGGCCGCCGCCCCGTCCTTCTTGGCCTTTGCCATGCCGATCAGCTTGGACGCCTCGTTCCGCCGGCTCTGCGCGGCCTGCAGCGCCGTCTGCGCGGCGCGCAGCTGGACATCGAGCGCGAGGATGGTCTCGGTTTCCGGCGGCAGGCCGCGCGACGCCCAGCCCTTGTCGTAGGCGGCGGGGTTTTCGCGGATGGCCCTGATGTCGTGCATGCGAGGTCTGGGTGGTGCTCTGTCGGAAGCGCCTTCCTTAAGGCGCGCCGAACGGAGCGGCTACCCCTCCGCGGCCGAGGCGGCAGCGGACGTCGAATATTGACAGGCGCCGTAATCCGGCGCCCTTGGCGCCGGAAAAAGAGGAACGCAAAAGGAGCATCGGCATGACAATCACCCAGGAGCGCATCGAGGATGGCGGGGTCGTGCGCCGCTCGTTCGAGCTCACCGTCGACGGCGAGCGCGTGCCGGCCGTGATCTGGGCGCCGGAGGGCGCAAAAGGCCCACGGCCGCTGGTGCTGATGGGCCACGGCGGCTCGCAGCACAAGAAAACGCCGACGCTCTCGGCCCGCGCCCGCCGCTA
>JGI12269J14319_10001467_pt1 | contig 23399 bp, 25 predicted proteins | sample PeaSoiSIISIP2007_FD_14319 | JGI IMG/M metagenome (IMG submission 14319)
GGGGGCGAGCCAGTTCGCCGCGGTCGGTGTCGTGGCGGCCGGCGGCGCGCCGGCCAGCGCGATCGGCGCGGCCGCCCTCTTGGGCACTCGCAACGCGCTCTACGGGATGCAGATGGCCCCGCTGGTGCGCGCCCGGGGGCTGCGACGCATCGCCGCGGCCCAGGTCACGATCGATGAGTCGACGGCGGTCGCGCTGTCCCAGGCCCCGCGCGGCGTCGCCGCCATGCGCGCCGGCTTCTGGCTGACCGGCGGTGGGGTCTACCTGTTCTGGAACATCTTCACCTTGATCGGCGCGATCGGCGCGCACGCGCTAGGCGCTCCAGCGTCGTGGGGACTCGACGCGGCGGTCCCGGCCGCGTTCCTCGGACTGCTGTGGCCGCGCCTCGAGAACAACTTCCTCCGCGCGGTGGCCGTTGCGGCGATGGCCTTCGCGATCGTGATGACGCCGCTGGTGCCCGCCGGCCTGGAGATCGTCGCCACGGTGATCGTCGCGGTCGTCGTCGGGTGGCGACCGCGATGAGCGACTGGTTCGTGCTCGTCGCGACCAGCGCGCTCTGCTTCGCCATCAAGCTGCTCGGCCACTTCGTGCCGGAACGCTGGCTCTCGGGTGCGCGACTTCAGCGGATCAACGCGCTGATTCCCGTCACGCTGCTGAGCGCGCTGGTCGTCGCCGAGGGACTCGTCATGAAGACCCGCATCGTGGTGGACCACCGACTCGCCGGCCTGGCGGCCGCGCTCATTGCGCTGGTCGCTCGAGCACCCTTCCCGGTCGTCGTGGTGGTCGCCGCGGTGACGTCAGCCGTCGTGTACCACCTGCACTAGCCCGCGAGGGCCACGCCCAGCACGAGCGCAGCGGTCGACGAGAGCGCCGCCAGGCCCGCGTAGACGCCGCGGGCGCGCGCCGTGTCGGCGCGCGTGTGCATCCACGTCGTCGCGCCCGCGACGACGACGGTCGCCATCTTGACGCCGAAGACGACGCCCCACGCGCCCGTGGTGTGGTGCCCCACCACGGCGGCGTTCCACACGCCGGTCGCGATCAACGCGCCGAAAGCCGGCCAGCTGAGTCGGGCGAAGGCGCGGGCGACCTTCTGGGTGGCGCCGTCACCGAGCTCGCGGACGGTGGGAACGAGTCCCCCGAGGACGAACTGGCCGCCGACCCACACCGCCGCGGCCAGCACGTGCAGCGAGAGCCGGACGATGGTGACGGCGTCGGCCAGGCGGGCCACGTCGGCCGCGGCGTTCACTGGCCTCGCCAGTTCGGGGGGCGCTTCTCGGCGAAGGCGACCGCGCCCTCGAGCGCGTCGGAGCTGCGCCCGATGGCGCCGAACGCCTCGTCGTTGACCGGCCAGGCCTCGGCCTCGGTGAGCTCGAGCGCCTGTCGCATGACCCGCTTGGAGGCCCGCACCGCCAACGGCGCGTTCTGGACGATCCGCTCGGCCAGCGCCATCGCGGCCCCGACGACCTGGGCACCGGGCACGACGCGGTTCACCAGTCCCAGGTCGTAGGCCCGCTCGGCGTCGATGGGCTCTCCCGTGAGCGCCATCTCGAGGGCCACGGTCAGCGGCACACGCTTGGGCAAACGGATGAGGCCGCCGGCGCCGGCCACCAGGCCGCGAGTGGCCTCGGGGATGCCGAAGCGCGCGTGGTCGGCCGCGACGACCAAGTCGCACGAGATCATGATCTCGAACCCGCCCGCGAGGGCGGCGCCGTTGACCGCGGCGATGAGCGGCTTGGAGAAGTTGCGCTGGGTGATGCCGCCGAACCCGTGCGCCGTGAACGGAATCTCGCCGGCGGCGAAGCCCTTGAGGTCCATCCCCGCGGAGAAGGCCTTGTCGCCCGCCCCGGTGAGGACGACGACCCAGACCTCGTCGTCGGCCTCGGCCGCGTCGAGGGCCGCGTCGATCGCCTCGGCGGTGGCGCGGTTGATCGCGTTGCGCGCGTCGGGCCGGTTGATCGTCAACAGCTCGACGTGCCCGCGTCGCTCGGTGAGCAGTTCGTCAGCCATGCTCCTCCTTCGTGGGGACCCTCGGTTTGGCAACGACGCTAGTAGTTGCCTCATCGAGTGCGTGCGAGACTGACCGAGTGAGCGAGCGTCCACGGGTGCTGGCGACCCTCGACGGCTACGCCGTCGAGGGAGGCCTCGACCGGCCGGGAGAGCCGGCCACCTGCTGGCGGCCGACGATCGCCCTGGGTCGTCACGCGGGCCCGGGAGAGGCGCGAGATCTGTGGACGCACTACGAGACCGTGATCGACGTCGCCGCCGCGATGGGCCTGGACGGAATCCGACTCGACCTGGAGTGGGCGCGCATCGAGCCGCGTCGAGGAGCGATCGACGAGACCGCGCTCGCTCGGTACCGCGCGGTGATCGGCCACGCGAGGTCGAGCGGACTGGACGTGACCGGGGTCCTCGTCGACGCGGCCTGGCCGGCGTGGCTGGGCCTCGAGGCGTGGCTCCTGCCCTGGGTGGAGCCACGCCTCGTCGCCCACGCCCGCGTGATCGCGGGCGAGCTGCGCGACCTCCTCACGGGGCTCGTCATCTTCGCCGACCCCGAGGGGATCGTTGCTCGCGGCTTCGTGGAGGGCACCGCGCCGCCCTGGCGCCATGGGGCGTCCGCCGACGCCGCCTTCGCGGCCGCGCAGGTGTCGCGGATCGAGGCGGCGCTGCGCGCCGACGACCTCGCGGGTCCCCTGGTCGTGGGAGCCACCCGCACGATCTCGCTGGAGCGCCCGGCGGTTGAGGTGGCGGCCGCACTGGCCACGCCGGCCCTCGAGGAGGTCTACCTGCGCAGCCTCGTGCGCGGCGCCGGGCCGACGGCCGCGCCGATCGGACTGGTGACGTGCGACCAGGGTGAGTGGCGCGCCGATGTCCCGGCCGGCTTACGGGCCGTCCTGGCCGGCCTCGCGACGCTCGCGCGCGCGGCGCCGCAGGAAGAAGTAGACCCAGATGGCCACGACCACGGCCAAGAGTGAGAGGCTCGCCCACCCGGCCCACTTCTCGATCTTGGTGAGCGCCCCCCCGGCGAAGTAGCCCAGGAGAGTGAACGCCACGCCCCAGATCAGCCCGCCGGACGCGTTGGCCAGGAGAAAGCGCCGGTACTGCATCTTGCTCAGGCCGGCGAGGCCCGGCATCACCGCGCGCAGGAACGCGGTGAATCGTCCGACGAAGACGTAGGTCGGCCCGCGCCGGCGCAGTCCCTCCAGGGCGCGGTCGACCTCCTTGCGCCGCTTCGCCATGATCGGGATGGCCAGGAGGCGCTCGCCGTAGCGGTGGCCCACGCCGTACCCCACCGAGTCGCCGATGATCGCCGCGGCGACCACCAGCGCGCACAGCGCGGCGACGTTGACGTGACCCTGGCTCGCCACGACGCCGGCGACGATGACCGACGTCTCTCCCGGCAGGACGAAGCCGATGAAGAGCGCCGCTTCGCCGAAGACCAGGAGCGCGACCATTGAGTACACGAGCGGTCCGGGCAGACGGTGAATTTCGTGCAGGACGAACGAAAGAATTGACGCGACGAGCACGACACCATTGTGGTGGATAAAGATTCAATAAGGAGACCACTCTCGCGGGGACATCTCCCGGCGGGTGTGTCACCATGGTCGGATGCCGACCCCCCGCCCGGTGCGCCGCGTTCCCCTCCGCGAGCGTCGACTGCCCCTCGGGGCACCGGTGCGGGCGTGGTCGCAGGCCGAATGGGCGCTGCTGCCCCTGCGGTGCTTCCTCGGGGGCACCTTCCTCTTCGCCGGGCTGCAGAAGCTGGCGAATCCCAACTTCCTCAACTCGCAGAGTCCCAACTCCATCCAGGCCCAGCTGATCGCGGCGACCCGGATCAGCCCCATCAAGTTCCTGCTCACGCACCTGCTCCAGTTCGCCAAGCCGATGGGCATCGTCATCGCCTTCGCCGAGATCGCGATCGGCGTCGGGGCGTTGCTGGGTCTGTGGACCCGGGTCGCGGCGATCGGCGGGGCGATCCTCTCGCTGAGCCTGTTCCTCACCGTGAGCTTCCACGCGTCGCCCTACTACACCGGCGCCGACATCGTGTTCCTCTTCGCGTGGCTGCCCTTCATCGTGTCCGGCAGCGGGTCGCGACTGTCGGTGGACTCGTGGATCGCGGTGCGCGCGGCCAAGACCGAGCGGGCCCCGTCGCCCGTCCTCGTGGCCATCCCCTTCGCGCAGGTGCAGCGGATGTGCGGCCACTTCAACAAGGGACGGTGCAGCGCGCGCGAGGGCCTCGCGTGCGACGCCGCGGTCTGCCCCGTCCTGCTCGGCGATCGGGCGCCGCTCGTGACCCGGGTTCACCTCGACGCCGTCGATCGTCGCTCGATCGTGCTGGGCAGCGCGACCGCCGTCACCGTCGCCGGCGCGGCGGCCCTCCTCGGTGGCGCGACCGCGGCGATCGGTCGCGTGCTGGGCCGCGCACCGGCGCCCACCGCGCCGAGCCAGCTCGGGGGACCGACGACGACGACGCCGAGCGGGGGCACGACGCCCACGACGACTCCGGTGGCGGCGGGCACGCTGCTCGGCCCGGCCAAGGACGTGCCGGTCGGCAACGCGGCGACCTTCACGATCCCGGCCACGGGCGACCCGGGCATCATCGTCCAGCCCGTCGCGGGGACGTTCCTCGCCTACGACGCCGTGTGCCCCCACGCCGGGTGCGTCGTGGGGTACTACGCCGCCAACCACGTGTTCGCGTGTCCCTGTCACGGCTCGACCTTCGCCCTCGACACCGGCGCGGTGCTGGGCGGCCCGGCGCCGCGCGGGCTGGCCAAGCTGGCGGTGGAGGAGTCGAACGGTAACGTCTATCTGAAATGAGTGACGATCGGCGCCGAGCGCTCGTCGTCGAGGACGACGTCAACCTCGCGCGGGCGGTCGCCAACATCCTTTCGGATGAGGGCTTCTCCGTGGTGGAGTGCCACGACGGCGAGAGCGGATTCGACGCGGCGATGTCGGGGCGCTTCGACGTCATCGTCCTCGACGTCATGCTGCCCAAGCGCAACGGCTTCACGGTCTGCCTCGACCTGCGAGCGGCCCAGGTGCAGACGCCGCTGCTCATGCTCACGGCCAAGGACGGCGAGCTCGACGAGATCGAGGGCCTCGAGGTCGGCGCCGACGACTTCTTGCGCAAGCCCTTCGAGAGCTCGATCTTCATCGCGCGGGTGCACGCGCTGCTGCGCCGCCACGAGCGCGGGCGACCGCCGCCGGTGGTCGTCGGGCCCGTGTCGCTCGACCCGGTGGCGCGCCACGTCACCAGCCACGGCCGCGAGGTCGCCCTCACACCGCGCGAGTTCGCCCTGCTCGAGTACCTGATGCAGCGCCCCGACCAGACGATCGCCAAGTCCGAGATCCTCGAGGGCGTGTGGGGCGCGCGCTTCGACGGCGACCCCAACATCGTCGAGGTCTACGTGGGCTACCTGCGCCGCAAGCTCGGCGACGCGCCCGCGCCGTCGATCATCTCGACGGTGCGCGGTGTGGGCTATCGCGTCTCCGCGTGACGTGAAGACCCAGCTCTCGATCCGCGCGCGCCTGACGCTGACCTTCGTCGTGGCCATCGCCGTGGTCCTGACGTTCACGGGCCTGGCGATCGTCAACCTCGTCCACCGGTCCCTGGTGTCGAGCGCGACGAACCAGATCGAGGGCGTGATCGCCGAGACGCAGAACCGATTCGCCACCTCGGCACTGGGTCCGACGCCCGTGACGTTGCCGATGCACGGCAACGTCGTGATCCAGGTGACCAACCTCACCGGCACGCGGGTGTGGGCGGCCAGCGTGACGATCGCCCACCAGCCGGTGCTGGCGCACGCCTACACCGACTTCACCTCGACCAACGGCCTGACGATCGGCCTGGTCAAGGGTTCGCGCACCGCGGCGGTGCGCGCGGAGCTCGGCCAGGGGGCCGTGCAGTACATCTCGACCAGCCGGGGTCAGGGGTTCATCTTCGGATTCGTCTACGGCGCGCCGATCTCGCACAGCGAAGCCGTCCTCCTCGCCAGCGTGGCCATTTCGTTCCCGCTGCTGATGCTGATCGCCGGGGTGCTGATCTGGCTCGGCGTGGGCTTCACGCTGGCCCCGGTGGAGGCGATCCGGCGTCGGGTCGACGCCATCGCGGCGCGCGACCTCTCCGAGCGGGTGCCCATCACCGGGGGCGACGACGAGATCGCCCGCATGGCCCGGACCCTCAACGCGATGCTCGACCGGCTGGAGGCCGCGTCAAAGTTCCAACAGGAGTTCGTCTCCAACGCCAGCCACGAGTTGCGCAGCCCGCTCACGACCCTCCTCGCCACCGTCGAGCGGGCCCGGCGCGACCCCGCCCACGCCAACTGGTCGGAGGTCGCCGACACCGTCATCCTCGAAGGCCGACGCCTCGACGGGCTCATCGACGACCTGTTCTGGCTCGCGCGCAACGACGAGGACGAGATCGAGGTGCGTCGGGTGGACGTCGACGTCGACGACCTCCTGTTCGAAGAGGCCCGTCGCGTGCGCGCCATGAGCGAACTCACGGTCGACACGTCGCTGGTCCAGCCCACCCGCGTGGTGGGCGACCCCGCGCTGCTCAAGCGCATGATCCGCAACGTGGTCGATAACGCGACGCGATTCGCGGCCAGCTCGCTGCGCCTGGACGCGCACTTCGACGGCGACGACGCCGTGGTGCGCGTGAGCGACGATGGCGAGGGACTGGACGTGGCCCAGAGCGCGCGCCTCTTCGAGCGGTTCGCCCGCTCGGACAGCGCGCGGAGCCGGCGCTTGGGCGGCACCGGGCTCGGGCTCGCGATCGTCAATGAGGTGGTCACGCTGCACGGGGGCACGGCGCGCTTCGTCGAGGTCGAGCGCGGCGCCACGATCGAGATGCGGATCCGTCGCGACGGTGCGGGTCGAGGGAGGTTGGGCAACTCGTAGTCTCGCACTGTGGATGAGATTCTGGTGGTGCGCCAGACTTCGGGCCCGGCGAGGTAACCGCCGTGGCGCGCCGTGCCCCCACGACACGCGACACCGTGCTCAGCACCTTCGCCCTCGTCGCGGTGGCCGAGATCGGCTGGACCATCTACCTGGGCATGTCGCTGCCGCGTCACTACACGGCCAACCATTGGGACCTGGCGTGGGTGGGCCTCGACACGGCTCAGGTCGCCATGCTGGTGTGCGCGGCCTGGGCCGCCTGGCGCCGTCGCGCGGTCCTGATCGTCTTCGCCTGCGCGTCCGGGACCCTACTGGTCGTCGACGCGTGGTTCGACGTCACCACCGCGCGCTACAGCGACCTCGACGAGAGCCTGCTGCTGCTGGCCGTGGAACTGCCGCTGGCGATCCTCATGTTCTGGATCGCGCGGCGCATCTTCCGGCGCCTCACCGAAGCGACGTCGAGCGAAGACAGCAAGGAACGAGCGACCCTGCCCAGCGGGTGGGGCGGCCGGGAGGACTCGCCCGCCGACTAGCGGGTGACGCCCTCGAGCTCGAGCAGGAAGAGCTTGACGTCGATGCCGCCGCCGTATCCGCCGAGCCCGCCGTTGGCGCCCACGACGCGATGGCACGGCACCACCACGGGCCACGGGTTCACGTGGTTGGCGTTGCCGACCGCGCGCACGGCTCGCGGCCGACCCACGGCGGCCGCGACGTCGCCGTACGTGCGCACCTCGCCGTAGGGGATGGCGCGCAGCGCGTCCCACACCTCGCGCTGGAACGAGGTCGCCGGGACCGGGGCCAGCGAGACGGTGAAGCGCGTGCGCGCGCCGGCGAAGTACTCGCCCAACTGGTCGGCGGCCGCCTTCACCGCCGCCGGGGCCGCGCCGCGCGAAGCCGGCGTGGGCTCGTGGGGCATGATGATGCGGGTCACGGCACGCTCGTCGCCCTCGACGACCCACGTGCCGACCGGAGATGTCACGGCGTGGCGAAAGAGTCCCATGCGCCTGTTCTACTCGTGTACCGTCACACGCGTGCCGTCCCTGAGCGTCCGCCACGACGACGTCGAGATCGTCGTGGACGTGCGCGGCGACGGACCGACCGTGCTGCTGCTGCACGGCTGGCCCGACACGGGCGCGCTCTGGGACGACGTCGGCGCGCGACTGGTGGAGGCCGGATACCGGGTCGCCGCGCCGGACCTGCGCGGGTGCGGGCGTTCCTCCAAGCCCCGCGCCGTGGCCGCGTACCAGATGCACCACCTGGTGGGCGACGTGGCGGCGGTGATCGACGCGCTGGGCGCGGCGCCGGTGGTGCTCGTGGGCCACGACTGGGGCGCGGCGCTGGCCTGGGCCGTGGCGGCCCTCGAGCCGACGCGCGTGTCACACCTGGTCGTGTTGTCGGTCGGCCATCCGACGGCCTTTCGCTCCGCCGGCCTCGACCAGCAGATGCGCAGCTGGTACACCCTCCTGTTCAGCTACGAGGGGCTGGGCGAGAGGTTCCTGCGTCAGCGCGACTACGAGGCGATGCGGTCGTGGCTGCGCCACCCCCGGGTGGACCAGGTGATCGCCGAGCTCGAGCGCGACGGCCAGATGACGACCCACCTCCTCTGGTACCGGGCCAATCTGGCGCCCGACGCATTTGTCGCGGACCCGCCGGTCCTGCCGCCCATCCTCGCGCCGACCCTGGGCGTGTGGTCCAGCCGCGACCTCGCCCTCACCGAGAGCCAGATGACGAATTCGGCGCAGTACTGCTCCAACGGGTTCACCTACCGACGCCTCGACGGCGCGGGGCACTGGACGCCACTGGAGGTGCCCGACGACATCGCCGCGGCGATCGTCGGATTTCTGCAACCGGGCATGTGACCAAGGTCACGAATCGGGCCCCATGACGCGGTTCCCGGTCGGAGACCGGTGGCGCGACTGATAGAAAATAACTATGAAAATTGCGATCTACAGAGAGTCACGCGCCGGTGAGACTCGCGTCGCTCTCACCCCCGAGGCCGTCAAATCCCTGATCGCCGAGGGGTGGGAGGTCGCCGTGCAGGCGGGCGCCGGCGAGCGCGCCCACTTCACCGACGACGCCTACCGCGCCGTCGGCGCGAGCGTGGCCGACGCCCCCGTCGGCGATCTCGGCCTTCGTGTCAACCCCCCAACCCTCGACGAGGTGGCCGCGCTGCCCGAGGGTACGGCGCACCTGTCGTTCCTCTCGCCGCTGCTGGCGACCGACATCGTGCGCGCCCTCAACGAACGCCGGATCACGGTCCTGTCCTTCGACCTGCTGCCGCGCATCTCGCGGGCCCAGTACATGGACGCCCTGTCGAGCCAGGCCACGGTGTCGGGCTATCGCTCCGCGCTGGCCGGGGCCACCTACTTCGACCGCTTCTTCCCGCTGCTCACGACGGCCGCCGGCACGATCCGACCGGCGCGCGTGCTGGTGATGGGCGTGGGCGTCGCCGGTCTCCAGGCCATCGCCACCGCGCGTCGTCTGGGCGCGAAGGTCCGCGCCTACGACGTGCGCTCAGCGGCCAAGGAGGAGGCCGAGTCCGCCGGCGCCACCTTCGTCAAGCTGGGCGTGACCGCCGACGCGGCCGGCGGCTACGCGCGCGAGCTCACCGAGGACGAGCGGCTCGCCCAGCAGGCCGCGCTCACCGGCGAGGTCGCCAACTCCGACGTCGTGATCACCACGGCCGCCGTGCCCGGGCGCAAGGCGCCGATCCTGCTCACCACCGCGATGGTCGAGGCGATGGGCGAAGGGTCCATCGTCATCGACATGGCCGCCGACGGCGGGGGCAACTGCGAGCTCACCCGCGCGGGCGAGGTGGTCACCCACGGCGGCGTGCGCGTCGTGGGTCTCACGAACCCGCCGGCCGAGATGGGCGCCAGCGCCAGCTTCATGTACGCCAACAACGTGCTCAAGCTGATGGCGGTCCTCGGCAGCCAGGGCGCGTTCAACCCGGACTGGAATGACGAGGTCGTCATCGGGGTGACCGTGGCGCGCGATGGAGCCATCGCCCACGCCGCGACCGCCGAGGCGCTGGGCGTGGCCCACGTCGCGATCACCCCCGACGTGAAGGAGAACGCCTGATGGGCAACACCCTCTTGCAGTACGGCACCGTCCTGGTGCTGGCCATCTTCGTGGGGATCGAGGTGATCTCCAAGGTGCCGAGCATCCTGCACACGCCGCTCATGAGCGGGTCCAACGCGATCCACGGCGTCATCCTCGTCGGCTCGATGCTGATCCTCGGCTCGGCCACCACCCACCTCGAGGAGGTCCTCGGATTCGTGGCGGTGATCCTGGCGACCCTGAACGTCGTCGGAGGATTCGTGGTCACCGACCGCATGCTCGAAATGTTCAAGGCCAAGAAGCCCACGGCGCCGGCGCCGAAGAAGGACGAGGTGGCCTCGTGAGTCGCGAGACACTCATCGACCTGCTCTACCTGGTGTCGGCCACGACCTTCATCGTGGCGCTCAAGGGACTCTCGAGCCCCAAGCACGCGCGCCAGGGCAACCTCATCGCGGCGGCGGGCATGCTGCTCGCGATCGTGGCCACGTTCTTCAAGTACGTCGACGGCCACGCCCTGTACCACCTGCCGCTGATCATGCTGGCGATGGGGATCGGCGTGATCGTGGCGGTGCCGGTGGCGCGCTTCGTCAAGATGACCGCGATGCCCCAGCTGGTGGCGATCTTCAACGGCGTGGGCGGCGGCGCGGCGGCGCTGGTGTCGATCACCGAGTTCGTCCACATCCACTCGACCAAGCCGGCCACCTACGTCACTCTCGAGGTGCTGCTCGGCGTCCTGATCGGGACGGTCTCGTTCTCGGGCTCGGCGATCGCCTTCGCCAAGCTCCAGGAGCTCATGACCGGCCGTCCGATCACCTACCCCGGTCAGCAGCTGATCAACGGCGTGGTCGGGGCGGGCGCCCTGGCGCTCATCGTGACGATCCTCGTCACCAACTCGACCAGCCTGCTGTGGATCCTCTTCGCCCTGGCCTTCGTGCTCGGCGTGGCCTTCGTCCTGCCCATCGGCGGCGCCGACGTGCCGGTGCTGATCTCGCTGCTCAACTCCTTCACCGGCGTGGCGGTGGCGGCGTCGGGCTTCACGCTCGGATCCAACCTGCTCATTGTGGCCGGCACCCTGGTCGGCGCGTCGGGCATGTTGCTGACGCGCATGATGAGTCACGCCATGGGTCGCAGCCTGCCGAACATCCTCTTCTCGGCCTTCGGCTCGGTGATCACCGCCAGCGGCGCGACCGACCGGGCCGACGGGCGCAGCGTGCGCTCGGGCTCGCCCGGGGACGTGGGCGTGCTGCTGAGCTACTCCAGCCGCGTCGTGATCATCCCGGGCTACGGGCTGGCCGTGGCCCAGGCCCAGCACGTGGTGCGCGAGCTCGCCGAGGAGCTCGAGGCCAAGGGCATCGAGGTCTTCTTCGCCATCCACCCGGTGGCCGGGCGCATGCCGGGCCACATGAACGTCCTGCTGGCCGAGGCCAACGTCCCCTACGAGCAGCTGATCGAGATCGACGAGGCCAACTCCGAGCTCCAGACCGCCGACGTCGCGCTGGTGGTCGGGGCCAACGACACCGTGAACCCCGCGGCGCTCGACGACAAGAGCTCGCCGATCTACGGCATGCCGATCATCAAGGCGGACCTGGCCGAGAACGTCGTGTTCCTGAAGCGCTCGATGCGCCCCGGCTTCGCCGGGATCGAGAACGAGCTGCTCTACAACCCCAAGACCGTGCTGGTCTTCGGCGACGCCAAGGACACTCTGACCAAGCTGCTGGCGACGGTCAAGGCCTCGTAGGCCTAGTAGCCGTAGCCCCCGCCGCCCGACGTGGTGGTGGTCGTGCCCGAGGTGTGCGCCGCGGCCTTCACGACGGCCAAGGTGAAGCCGTTCTGGTCCTGGCCGGTCGTCGTGCCCTTGGAGTCACCGGTGAACGTGTAGAGCGGGCGGCCCTTGAACGTCACCTGGTACTTGCCGGCCGAGCGCTTGAAGGAGCCGAGCCCGGCGACGCCGGTCGGCACCACTCCCTTGCTGACCCACAGCACCGGCCAGGCGGCCGCGCACGCGCCCGAGCACGTCGAGTGGTTCTTGGAATCGGTGTTCAAGGTGTAGAGAGCGAAGCCCTTGACGGTGGTGAGGATCGTCCCATGACTCTTCGTCTTGAGTGTCTTGACGACGACCTTGGTCGTGGCGCCGGCGCCCACCGGGGCCATCACCATGGGTGCGGCCACCGCGCCGGCCAGGGCGACGGCGGCGCCCACGCGGCGCAGCGAACGCCACGGCACTTCGCGCGACGTGAATTGGTACTGAGCCATGTGTTGGTCTCCTCTTCTCTTCAGGTCGTGTGACCCGTGTACGGCGGGGCCAACCCGCAGCGTACGGGGCACGGGGACCGGTCGGCCGTCAGGCCCGGACCCGGCCCCGCGCGCGGGCGACCCTCACCAGTGGTACGCGCGGCGACCCCATATGGATTGCCCGTCAGGGCGCGGTGATCGCGTCGAGTCGCGCGCGCGTCGCCGGGTCCAGGTCCGTCGCGGCGAGCGCGTTGGCCCGCACCTGGTCGGGGGTCGAGGCGCCGGCGATGACCGAGCGCACCGGCGCGTGGCTGAGCAGCCAGGAGACCGCCAGCGTGAGGATCGGGATCCGGACCTCGTCGGCCAGGGCCAGCAGCTCACCCACGCGGTCGACCAGGCGATCGCTGAGCCAGTGCGCGCTGCGGTCGGGAGCCATGAGCGACAGGCGGGTCCCCTCGGGGATCGGTTCGCCCGGCTTCACCTTGCCGGTGAGCAGCCCGTTGGCGAGCGGGTAGTAGGGCAGGAACCCCATACCCAGCGCCTCACAGGCGTCGAGCACGCCGTCGCGCTCGGGGTCGCGTGCGAGCAGCGAGTACTGGTTCTGCACCGAGACGAACGCCGGGCCGGCCCCGGCCGCGTTGCGGGCCTCGCGCAGCTGCGCGGCCGAGAGGTTCGAGCAGCCGATCTCGCGGACCTTGCCGGCGCTGACCAGCTCGGCCAGCGCGCCCAGGGTGTCGGCGAAGGGCACGCGGTCGTCGGGCGCGTGGAGCTGGTAGAGGTCGATGCGGTCGGTGCCGAGGCGCTGGAGCGACGCCTCGCAGGCGGCGCGCACGTACTCGGGCCGGGCGCCGTAGTGGTCGTCGTCGATGGGCATGCCGAACTTGGTGGCCACGACGGCCTCGTCGCGGCGCGTCCCGAGGGCCCGGCCGAGGAAGACCTCCGACTGGGTGGCGCCGTAGATGTCGGCGGTGTCGAAGAGGTTGACGCCGGCGTCCAGGGCGCTCGCGACGACCTCGAAGGTGCGCGCCTGGTCGATGCGCGATCCGAAGTTGTTGCACCCGAGGCCCACCACCGACACCGAGAGCGAGCCCAACGCGCGATGCTCCATGTGACCCCCTCGTGTCGATTTGTAGTGTACGCAGCGGTCCTTCGCCACCGCCGGGTCCGACGCACGACCACTACGATGGCGTCGTCGCCGGGGAGGGATCATGAAGGTCATCGTGGACTACGACCTGTGCACCAGCAACGCCGTGTGCATGGGCATCGCGCCGGAGGTGTTCGAGGTTCGCGACGACGGGTTCATGTACATCCTGAACGACCAGCCGGGCCCGGAGTTCGACGAGCGACTCCGCGAGGCCGTCGCCGGCTGCCCCAACGGCGCCCTGTCCCTGGAGGAGTAGCGGTGGGCGCGACCCGGGTCCGCTTCGCGCCGTCGCCGACCGGGTTCTTCCACGTCGGGTCGGCGCGCACCAGCCTGTTCAACTGGCTCTTCGCGCGCCAGACCGGCGGGGTCTTCGTGCTGCGCATCGAGGACACCGACGTCGAACGCAACGACCCTCGCTGGTCCGACGGCATCATCTCGGCCCTGGCCTGGCTCGGACTCGACTACGACGAAGGCCCCTACTTCCAGAGCCAGCAGCTGGGCGATCACACCGCCGCGGCCGAGGCGCTGTACGACGCCGGCTACCTCTACGCGTGCGACTGCACGCGCGAGCAGATCGACGAGCGGGTGCGCGGCGCCGCGACGCCCGGCTACGACGGCTTCTGCCGCGAGAGGGCCGTGGCGCGTTCGACGGCGACGGCGCTGCGCTTTCGCGTCCCCGACGACGGCGCCACGGTCGTGCACGACCTCGTGCGCGGCGACGTGACCTTCCCCCACGAGAGCTACGAGGACTTCATCGTGGTCAAGTCCAACGGGGTCGTGCTCTACCCGCTCGCCAACATGGTCGACGACCGCTCGATCGGCATCACGCACGTGATCCGCGGCGAGGACCTCCTGCCCACCACGCCCAAGCAGGTGCTGATGTGGGAGGCCCTCAACCGGTGCGACCCCGCCACCGGCGTCGACCTGCCGGTGTACGCGCACCTGCCGATGCTGGTCAACGAGCAGCGCAAGAAGCTCTCCAAGCGCCGGGACCCCGTGGCCGTGGAGCGTTACCGCGACGAGGGATACCTGCCCGAGGCCATCGTGAACTACCTGGCGTTGCTCGGCTGGAGCCCGCGCGGCGACGTCGAGATCGTTGCGCGCGACGCCATGGTCGACCAGTTCCGGCTCGAGGACGTCTCGCACTCTCCGGCCTTCTTCGACGTGAAGAAGCTGACCCACATGAACGGCGAGTACGTGCGCGCGCTCAGTCCCGCGCAGTTCGTCGACGCGTCCGTGCCGTGGGTCGCGCCGTGGGCGGCGCCGTGGCGTCCGAGCGACCGGGAGGTCCCGTGGAGCGAGTCCCAGTTCGACCGCGCCCTCTACGAGCGCGTCGCGCCGCTCGTCCACGAGCGCGTCGCCACGCTCGGCGAGATCCCGTCCATGGTCTCCTTCTTCTTCCTCGATCAGCCGCTCGTCGACCCGGCCGCCTACACCAGGGTGATCGGCGACGATCCGCTCGGACGCGCGATGCTCGAAGAGTCCCTCGAGCTCTTCGTCGACGTCGAGTGGAGCGCCCCGGCCCTGCACGAGGCCGTCAGCGCCCTCGGCGAGGGCTTGGGAATGGCGTTGCGCACGGCTCAGGCCCCGCTGCGCTGCGCCGTGACCGGAACCCTGGTCGGTCCTCCGCTCTTCGAGTCGATGGAGATCCTCGGACGCGAGCGCACCCGAGAGCGCCTGCGCCGTGCCCTGGACCACGTGGCGCCGTGATCCTCGGGCCGCTGAAGCTGTTCTTGCGCCTGCTCAGCCTCGTGATGTCGCTGATCGTCATCTATTTCGCGGTGGGCTTCGTGCAGATCTGGATGACCGGCCGGGAGCATTCCAAGGTCGACGCCCAGGCCATCCTGGTCTTCGGGACGACGGAGAACAACGGCAAGCCGTCGCCTGAGTTGAAGGCCCGCCTCGACCACGCGCTCAGCCTGTATCGGCGCGGGCGCGCGCCCTGGATCGTGGTCACCGGCGGCAGGCTGTCCGGTGACACCCACACGGAGGCGGGCGTCTCGGCCGCCTACCTTGAGGCCCGCCGGGTCCCGGCGTCGCGGATCATCGAGGGCTCCGGCAACGACACGTGGCAGAACGTCGGGTCGGTGATTGCCGCGATGCGCGCGCACCACCTGGTGACCGAGCTCAGCGTCACCGACCCGTTCCACGAGTACCGCGCGATGGCCATCGCCTCGGACCAGGGCCTCACGCCCCTGCCGGCGCCCGTGCCCAATGCGCCCTCGTCGCACGGCTCCCTGTGGTGGTACTACGTGCGCGAGACCGTCGCGGTGGGCGTGGGACGTCTCGTCGGCTACCACACGCTGAGCAACTGGACCACCGGGCACACCACGGTGACCCTGCCCTCGAGCGGTCCGTAGATCATCGGGTAAGATTGCCGGGCCTTTCGGGGGTGGTGTAATTGGCAACACAACTGGTTCTGGTCCAGTTATTCAGGGTTCGAATCCTTGCCCCCGAGCGAAGAGTGCCCGCGGCGCGCCGCGAGCCCGCTTCAGGGTCCCATCGTCTAGTGGCCTAGGACATCACCCTCTCAAGGTGGAGGCACGGGTTCGAATCCCGTTGGGACTGCCAGCCTGACCTGTCACGACCCCGGGACGCGGATCGGTAATTCTCCTGATCAGACCGCTCGAACACGGGTGGTGCACTCGCCGGCGGCCCTCGAGCGCCGCTCATCGGGCGCCGGACGGCGTTGGCCTTGACGCGTCCGACGCGACGATAGTATTCCAAGTGAAAGACATATATCATTGTTTATTAGCCACCGTTGACCAAGGAGAATCGTGTTCGGCGAGGTCGAGTTTGCGTGGGAGGGCCGCCGGGCGACGGCGTCCGTGCCACCGGCGTTGGCGGGCGTGCGCGTCGAGCTCCCGGAGGCGGTCGTGCGCTCGACGGAACGGGCCGTCGCCGCCGTCGTGCGCTCGAGCGACCGTCTCCCGGCGTCGTGGGAGCCGCTCGCTCGGTTGCTGCTGCGCTCCGAAGGCGTCGCGAGCTCGGCATTCGAGCAGATCCGCGCCCCGCTCGACGAGGTCGCCGCGGCGGAGGTCACGACCCTGGTCACCGGTCCCTCCGCGTGGGTGGCCGACAACCTCGCGGTCGTGTCGGGCGCCATCGACTCGGCGCGACTCGAGCCGCTCCACGTGGCGACCCTGCTCGGGTGGCACCGCCGGCTCATGGAGCACGCCACGCACCACCTCGACGCCGGGCTGATCGGTGCCTTCCGCGATCGGCCGGTCTGGGTCGGCGGGAACTCGCCCCTCACCGCCGCGTACGTCGGACCGCCCCACGATCTCGTGGGCGCGCTCATGGACGACCTCGTTGCCTTCGCCAACGCCGACTCGTTCGACGTGGTCACCCAGGCCGCCCTCCTACACGCGCAGTTTGAGTCCATCCATCCCTTCGTCGACGGCAACGGCCGCCTGGGCCGGGTGCTGATCGGCTGGCTGGTCGTTCGGCGACTCGGCGTCCTGGTGCCCCCGCCCTTCAGCGTCTTCGTCGCCCGGGACCCGGGTGGCTACCTGTCGGGCCTCGCCTTGTACCGCGGCGGCCGGTTGGCGCCCTGGGTGCGCTGGTTCGCCACGACCCTCGAGCGGTCCGCGAGCGCCGCCACCGCGCTCATCACGCAGACCGAGTCGCTGATGGCCACGTGGCGCGCCCGGGCGTCGGCGTCGTGGCCCGCCGGGGGACGGGCCGTTCGCGCCGGCGCCACCTTCTGGGACGTGCTCGAGATGCTGCCCGAGCACCCCATCGTGTCGGCCGGGCTGGTGGCGGAGCGTTTCGGCGTCACCAACGAGGCGGCCCGCCAGATGCTGCACCGGTTCGAATCGCTCGGAATCCTGGCGCCGACCGAGCTGCGCACCGGGGCGCCCGGTCGCCCGGTGCGCTGGTGGGTGGCCCGCGAGCTCATGGACCTCGTCGAGAGGTGGACCTAGTCGCCGCCGGCGCGGGCCATCTCAGGCGCTGGCCGTCACCTCCGCCAGGCGTCGCTGCAGGTAGCGGCGCTCGGCGTCGCCGCCGACCAGGCCCAGCGCCTCGCGGTACGCCGCGGCGGCCTCGTCGCGCCGGTCCAGCCGGCGCAGCAGGTCGGCGCGCGTCGCCGCGAGCAGGTGGTACCCCGTGAGGGTCCCCGCGGCGTCGAGCTGATCGACCAGGTCGAGCCCCGCTTCGGGTCCGCGGGCCATCGCCACGGCGACCGCCCGGTTGAGTTCGACGACCGGCGACGGCGCGAGGAGCGACAGCTCCTCGTAGAGCAGGGCGATCTCGTGCCAGTCGGTGTCCTCGGGCCGGGCCGCGCTGTCGTGGCAGGCCGCGATGGCCGCCTGGACCTGGTAGGGGCCGGTGCGCCGCTGGCGCAGCGCCGACTCCAGCGTGGCGAGTCCCTCGGCGATCTCGCCCGCGTCCCAGGTCGCGCGGTCCTGCTCATCGAGGGTCACGAGGTCGCCGGCCGCGTCGACGCGCGCCGCCCGGCGAGCGTCGTGCAGCAGCATCAGCGCGAGCAGTCCGCGGGCCTCGGGCTCGTCGGGCATGAGCTCGACGAGCAACCGCGCCAGACGGATGGCCTCGGCGCACAGGTCGCGACGGATCATCTGCGCGCCGTGCGTGGCGCTGTAGCCCTCGTTGAACAGCAGGTACAAGACGCCCAGGACCGCGGTCGTGCGCTCGGGCAGGAGGTGCCCGGGCGGCACCCGGTAGGGGATGGCGGCGTGGCGGATCTTGGCCTTCGCGCGCACCAGGCGCTTGGCCATCGTCTCGTCCGAGACCAGGAACGCGCGCGCGATCTCGGTCGTCGTGAGACCGGCCAGCGTGCGCAGCGTCAGCGCCACCTGCGCGTCGACGGTCAGCGCCGGGTGACAGCACGTGAAGATGAGCCGCAGGCGGTCGTCGGCGATCTCGTCGCTGCGGGCCGTCGACCCCTCGCCTGACACCACGACCATCTCCTCGTACTTGGCCGCCTCGACGCCGGCGCGCCGCAGTCGGTCCAGGGCCCGGTGGCGCGCGACCGTGGTCAGCCACGCCCCCGGGTTGGTCGGCACGCCGTCGTCGGGCCAGCGCTCGAGGGCTCGCGCGAACGCGTCCTGAGCGCACTCCTCGGCGAGGTCCCAGTCACCGGCCACGCGGATCAGCGTGGCGACGACTCGCCCCCACTCGCTCGCGAACGCGGCCGCGACGGCGTCGTGGGCCCCTACATGTCCCAGATGGGCCTTACCTCGACGGTGCCCACGTGGGCCGCCGGGACGGCCGCCGCGACGCCGATCGCCTCATCGAGGTTGTCGCATTCGATGACGAAGTAGCCGCCGATCTGCTCCTTGGTCTCGGCGTAGGGCCCGTCGGCCGTCGCCAGCTGCCCGTTGCGCACGCGCACGGTGGTGGCGTCCGACGTCGGCCGCAGCCGCTCGCCGCCGCGCAGCACCCCCTTGGCGCCGTACTCCTCGCCGAACTTGTCGTAGGCGGCCATCATCTGCGCGCCCTCCTCGGGGCTGAGCGCGGCCAGGGAGGCCTCGTCCCCGTAGATCATGAGCAAGTACTTCATATGACTCCTTTCGTCGTGTACCCCTACGACGAACGGGACCGGGCCACGTGGACAGAAACCTAGCGGCCGGCCGGGACTTTGGCGCGCCGGTTCAGAGGTCGAACGCGCGAGTGAGGGGCTCGTAGCCCGGGGCGGTGCGCGCCCACGGGAGCGCGGCCTCGACCATGGCCGCCAGGTCCAGCAGGCGCCGGTCGTGGAAGTGGGGCGCCGTGACCTGGAGGCCGAACGGCAGGCCCGTCGGCAACGAGCCGACGGGCACGCTCAGCGCGGGGTTCGCGGTCACGTTCTGCAGGGCCGTCGAGTACACCTCCGGCGGGAGCCCGTGCACGTCGCTCTCGGCCGAGAGCCGGCCGTCGGCGAGCCAGCCGTCGCTGGCGACGGTGGGCGTGAGCAGCAGGCCGTCGTCGCCGAGCAGCGTGTCGAGCGTGCGCACGTACTCGAAGCGGCGACGACGAGCGGCGAGGTACTCCTCGGCGCTGACCTCGAGCCCGACGCCCAGGAACTCCCTCGTCGAGACGTGGAACTCGTCCATGTGCTCGCGCACCCAGGCCCGTCCCAGGGAGGCGACGTGTTCGGCGGTCGTGACGGTGAACCAGTCGAGGTCGGGGTCACCCGCGGAGAAGAAGCCGTCCGCGTCGCGCCACTCGACGCTCAGCGAGAGCAGGTCAGCGATGGCCGCGACGGCGTCGCGGAACGCGCGCTGCACTCCTGGTGGCAGGGGCCCCAGCGGCGAGGTCCGTTCGGCCGCGATGAGCCTGGTCGGCCCATCACCCCAGCGCACGAGCTGGTGCGCCAGGGCGCGCGGTGGCGAGCCCGGGTCGCCCGCGACGGGCCCGACCATGACGTCATAGAGCACCGACAGGTCATCGGCGGCGGTGGCGAACGGCCCATCGGTCGAGTAGTCGATCCAATCGTGGGCGGGCCATCGGCCGATCATCCCGTTCGTCGGCTTGAGGCCCACGAGCCCGCACAGCGACGCGGGGATCCGTATGGATCCGCCGCCGTCGGTGGCAGTGGCGACGAGGACCGCGCCCGCGGCGATCGCGGCGGCCGAGCCGCCGCTCGACCCGCCGGGCGAGAACTCCGGATTCCAGGGATTGGTCGTGACGCCCGTGAGGAGGTTGGCGGTGTAGCCCTCGATCGCGAACTCGGGCAGGGTCGCCTTGCCGAGGATCACGGCGCCGGCATCGAGGAGCCGTTGCGCGACGACGCCGTTGCCCGGAGCGGGTGGCGCGTCGCGAAGCGCCCGCGATCCCTTGCGCGTGGGGTGGCCGCGCCAGTCCTCGAGGTCCTTGATCAAGGTNGGCGCGCCGGCGAGCGGCCCCTGGGGCGCCCCTCGGGCGTCAATGCTCGCCGCCGCGGCGAGCGCCTCGTCGAACGCCTCCTCGGCGAGCACGTTGAGCGCGACGGCGCCCTCGAGCCGCTCGACGCACGCGGTGACCAGNGCCGTCACGCTCACGCGACGCTCGCGCACCGCCGCGCTCAGGGTGGTCAGCGGGCCTGGAGNAACCCCGTCGATCACGTCACCGTNGGCTGGTCGCCGTCGGACTCGAGCGGGCCTCCGGCCTCGACCCACGCGACCATCCCGCCCTCGAGGTTCACCGCGTCGACGCCGTGCTCGAGCAGGAAGAGGGCGGCGCGCCGGGACCGCGCTCCGGAGCGGCACACGCACACGACGCTGATCGTGCCATCGAAGTCGCCGACGTGGTCGGGCAGTTCAGCCAGGGGAACGTGGCGTGCCCCCGGAGCGCGGCCCGCCGACCACTCGTCGTCCTCGCGCACGTCGAGCAGGAGCGCGCCGGCGTCGCCCAGGCGCTGGGCCTCGTCGGGACCGACCGCGCGAAGAGCGTCCATGTCCCCTCTCGAAGGTGGCGCCGACCGGGCATCGGCTGCGCAGAATCTACTCGTAGACTCGCCACGTGGCCGGGCGAGACCTTATTTCTACGCTGTCGCCCGACGAATTGGTCCCGCTGCTGGACCAGCCCGACCAGTTGTTCCTGCTCGACGTGCGCGAGCCCGATGAGGTGGCCGACTGGTCAATCGACCTCGCGCACAACATCCCCATCGGCGCCCTCGCCGCGCGCTGGAGCGAGGTGCCGGCGACGAAGCGCGTCGCGGTGATCTGCGCCAGCGGGTCGCGGGCACGCCAGGGCGCGGAGCTCCTCGCGGGCCACGGGGTGGCGAGCGCGGTCGTCGACGGCGGCATGCACGCCTGGGCCTCGACCTACGACACCGTGTCCGGCGTGTTCGCCGGCGCGACGGTCGTGCAGGTACGACGCCGGGGCAAGGGCTGCCTGTCCTACGTCGTGGGCGCGGGCGAGTCGTGCGTCGTGATCGACCCCTCGCTGGAGGTCGCGCGCTACCTCGACGTCGCCCGCGATCACCAGTGGGCGATCACCCACGTGCTCGACACTCACCTGCACGCCGATCACCTGAGCGGCGCGCGCGCGCTCGTTGAGGCGACCGGGGCCGCGCTGTGGTTGAGTCCGGCGGACCCCTTCGAGTTCGAATTCGAGCCCCTGAGCGACGGCCGGACCATCGCCCTGGCCGACGGGGTGGAGCTGACCGTCTCGGCGGTCAGCGTGCCGGGACACACCGAGGGGTCGACGATGTACCGGCTTGGTCACGCGGCCATTTTCACTGGTGACACGGTGTTTTTGGAGAGCGTGGGGCGCCCCGACCTGGCCGACCAGGCCGAGGCCTTCGCCCACCACCTCTACCGCAGCCTGCACGAGCGCGTCCTTCCCCTGAGCGACGACGTGGCCGTGTTCCCGGCGCACTACGGGCCCGGGGTGAGCGTGCGCGTCGGCGAGTTCGTGTCGCGCCCGCTGGGCGAGCTCCGCCACACGTTGCCCGCCCTCGCGCTTTCCGAGGTTGAGTTCGTCGCCTGGGCCGTCGCCAACGTGAAGGACCGGCCGCCGAACTACCGCGAGATCGTCCTCATCAACTCCGGTCGACGGAGCCTGTCGCGTGACGGGGCCGAGCTCGAAGTCGGCCCCAACCGCTGCGCCATCGCCTGACGCGATGTCGTCAACCGGTGGTCGTCGCATGTCGTGGACCGTCTCGGGTGGTGCTCGCACGCGGGACGTAGGTCACTTCTTGTCTGGCCGAAACTGAGACGATGCTCAGCGCGAAACCGGTGTGGCGTAAGGAAAAAGGGCGATTACGACTCCGTGAAGATTTATAGTTGTCGCGGGGTTGTGCGTCACGGCGCGCCAATCATCGTCGCGACTTAGCCGTTTATCAGGGATTTCATATGTTCGGCGCACGCCGACGAGGAAAAAATCACCTGATGAAAACGGAGATTCAGTATTCGCGTTCAGGTTTGGGCCTTATCTATACTGACCGAAGAGGTAACGACCGTGCATCGACACGTGGCGGGTGCCTTTATCGCTTGTCGTTGTGCTGCTGTTCCTCAAAGTAATCGGGTCGATGGGAGTCGGCCCCCGTGAATGGAGCGAAGTGAAAATGAACGCCGCAACCAAGGAAGGATTCGTAATGAATACTTTGCGACGCATGTCTGGAGTCCTCGTGAAGGCGTTCGCCGCCGGTGCCGTCATGGTCGCCGTCGCGCTGCCGGTAGCGGTCATGGGAGTGGGCACCGCGGGGGCCGCGACGAGCCCGACGCTCTTCTGCTCGCAGCTCTCATCGACCTTCGTCACCAACATCGCGGGGAACCCGTACTGCGGCTCGCTGCCCTGGACCACGCAGAACAGCATCTTGACGTTCTACGTCCAAGGCGCGAACCTCGGGTTCACGAACGGGCCGGCGACGGCCACGACCAACGCCACGGGCGTCACGGTGACGGGGTTCACTGAGTTGAACACCTTCAGCGCGCGGGTCACGGTGGCGGTCGGTTCGACGGTGACTCCCGGCTACTACGGCCTCACCATCACGGACGGCAACGGCACGACGACCCTCACCACCGCGTACGGCGTGGACCCGGCGTCGACGGTCACCTCATCCTCTCCCACCTCCATTCCCGAGGGATCGACCGTCCTCATCACGGTGACGGGCGTGGGCTTGTCATCGGGCACCGTCAATAGGGACGTGGCGGACCCCGCTGGGTTCACCGTGGGTGGCGTCAACGTCGGCGTTGCTAACGGCGCCGGCACGTCGCTGACCTTCTTCGCGACGGCCTCGGCATCACTGGCCCTGGGCACCTACGGCGTCGATATTGCCGGGGTGAATACCACCAACATCGACGGCAATCCGGGCATCAACGTGACGGTCTCGGGTGCCTCCATCACCACCGTCTCGCCCAGTGAGTACACGACCAACGTCGGCCCGGCCGTGGCGTCGGTCCTGACGATCACCGGTTCGAGCTTCGCGCCCGGTGCCATCGTGCGCATCAACGGCAACACGTTGCCCACGAGCCCGGTGGTCGGCTTCACCTTCGGGCCCGCGACGGTCGTCAACACCACGACCATCACGGTCCCCGTCACCAACGCCTCCGCTGACGCGACGGTCACCCGTTGGAACGTCAGCGTCACGAACCCCGACGGCACAAACTCGACGATCGTCGGGGCCATCGGCTGGAACGAGGC
>JGI12269J14319_10001470_pt1 | contig 23381 bp, 23 predicted proteins | sample PeaSoiSIISIP2007_FD_14319 | JGI IMG/M metagenome (IMG submission 14319)
ACCCGCCGGCGGGCGCCGGTGCGGCTGCCGTGGCCGTGGCCGCCGGCCAGATCGGACCGGACCCCGACGTGGCGGCCGGGTCGTACTGCAACCCCTACGGCCCGTGCGAGCCGTGGTGCGCCCTCTTCGTCACCTGGGCCTGGAACCAGGCCGGCATCTCGGTGCCGGAGTTTCCGTTCACCGGCAACCTCGACACGTGGGGGGCGGCCCGGGGCCTCGACCTGTCGCCCAGGGCGGTCCCGGCACCGGGCGACCTCGTGCTGTACGGGACGGGTCCCCAGAACACGAACACCTCACCCCACGTGGCGATGGTCGCCCAGGTGTGGCCCGACGGCGCCATCACCACTGTCGACGGCGACTCGGGCCCGGAGCCGACGGGGGCCTACGCCGTCACCATGAACGGGCCGTTTCTGCCGGCGGACTCCCTGGGTTACAACGGCGTGCCCATCTACGCCTACGTCCGGCCCTGATCTGTTGCGCCCACCCGCGGCCGAGCTCGGGCGCGGGCTGCAGCGTCGGCTCACGGCACCGGCCGGCCCCCCGGGTTGCAGAAGGAACGCTGTCGACGGCGGCGCCGCGGCCAGGGCCGCCGATCGACGGCCACTCGAGGCCATGTCCACGACCGTTGCGCCCGCCCTGCCGGTGAGCGTCCCCATGACGAGCCCTTCCACGCATTTCTCATGACTTCTCCCGTGTTCTGTGTCCTGTGCTGCCCGCACACCGGCACGGCCCGCACTGCTCACCGCCCCCGTCCGCCCGTAGACTGGCCCTCCCCGGACTGAAAGCGCTCAAACGAATGTCGACCCGGAGACATACGGTGCCGCTCGTCATCGTGGCGGTGGAGGATCACGCCGTGACCTCTTCGGCGATCGCACGTGATTCGAGGTGATCGCAGTGGAGCCGAACGTGCGCCCTGTGCACGAGCGTGTCCCGAGGAAGACGGTAACGGCGGGTGGTCGCGCCGCGTCGAGAAGGGCGCCGTCGGGGCGATCGGGACGCCGCGACGGGCGCAACGAACCGTCCGCCACAGCGCGGCGGCACCGGCGCTCCGCCGCCGGTGCCGATGCGGCGATGTTGTCCGCCCTTCGACCGACCGGCGTCGTGGTCTTCACCGAGTTGGGGGGTGCGGCGGTGCCGTCGACGAACCCGGCCGGCCCCGAGACCGGTACCCGCTCGCCGTGGAGGCGCCTGCGCTCGAGCCTGCGGTGGTTGCTGGGCCGCTGACGCGCCACGGTGGCCCGGCCGGGCCGGTGCGGTCCACCCCGGGCGGTGCCGGCCTCCCACGAGGCGCGGCCGGCCCGTCAGGTCGAGGGTGCGGTGGAGGACGGGGCGGTCCGGGCCCGAGCGCGTCGCGTCATCGACAGGGCTTCCACGGCTTCGCCCGCAGCGCCAGGCCCTTCAGTATGGCGTCGCGTCCCGCCGCGTCGGCCTGGGAGCAGAAGCGCCTGGTCGGGACGTGGTACTCGATCTCCACCACCGCCTTCCCGGCCTCCGTCCAGGCGTCGTAGTCCGAGCACTCCTTGAACTGGGCGCACTGCTCGTTGACGGCGAAATCGAAGACACCCTGCAGCTGGCCCAACTGATCGAGGTCGTTCTTGAGTCCCACCGACAAGTCCTGTGCATGGGCGATCGACGCCAGGTCGGTGTTGAAGGTGAGCTGCTCGGCGGCCGTGAGCGCGAACCCGGTGTCGTTCTCGTAGCCGTCGACGTTGTCGAAGTCCACGGCGTCGAAGCCCGCCGCCGCGCACTTGGCCACGCGGGCCTCGATGATGGGGAGCAGCACGCCCGTGTCCCTGATGTCGACCCAACGCTCACCGGGCCATCCGTTGGCATTCCCCAGCACCGAAGCCGGGTACGCACCGGCGTCGGGACGCCAGTCCTCCCACGTCCCGGCGTCGACGTAGCACACGGCGTGCGCGCCGGCGGCGTGGATGGCGGCCACGTCGGCGGCGTTGAGCGTGACACCGTCAGCGGCGTAGAGGTCGAACTCGTAGACCTGGGGTGTCACGCACGCCCCGCCCGTGACGGGGCTGACGCACAGGCCCGTCTTGACCTTGCCTTGCAGCTGGATCTGCCAGACGAGGCCGGGCCCGGGTATCCAGGGTCCGCTGGCGCCGGCGGGCTGGCCGGGCAGCAGTGCGAGCGCGCCCAGGACCGCGACGCCCGCTACAGCACCCCGCACCCGCCCCACGGTGCCAGCCTAGGGCGCGCACGCCCGGGCGGCACGAGATCCGCGATGGTTGCGGGTCTGTACCGGGTGCATTGCGGGGTGAAACGGATGTGCGGGCCAAACGCCCGTCCCTAACCTGGGCCAAGCGGGCTGGGGCGTCGTGTCTGATGTGCGCCGATCCAGGAGATAGCCCCCCCATGCAGAGGCGTCGGGACGTCGGGGCCTCAGCCCGCCCCCCACCTGTCGTCAGCGGTGCCCTTCGAGCAGGACCGTGGCCCCGACGGCTCCNGACAGGTCCCCGAGGGCGGTGGGGAGCACGGCCGGGGGGTATTCCGGGACGCGCAGGTTCTTCGCCATGGCGCGCTCCACCCGGCGGACGAAGGGTTCCCCCAGGCGGTCACCGAGCCCACCGCCCACGATGATGGCCTCGAGCTCGATCAGGTTCTGCGCATTGGAAAGGGCCACCCCGAGCATCTCCACGGCCTCGTCGATGAGTTCGATCGTCATGCGGTCACCCTGGTCGAGCGCGTCGGCGATCACGGAGCTGGTCACGCGGTCGCGGCCCTTTCGCTCCATGATGTCGAAGAGCTTCGTCTTCTGACCCTTGGCCACGCGACTGCGAGCCGTCTGCTCGATGGAGAGCCGTCCGGCATAGGCCTCCAGGCAGCCCAGGCGGTTGCACCCGCACCGTCGGCCACCAGGCTTGACCGTCGTGTGGCCGATCTCGCCGGCGTTGCCCCGGCCGTGGCGCAGCACCCCGTCGAGGATGAGCCCGCCCCCGACCCCGGTGCCGACGAACACGCCCAGCAGGTTCTCGTAGGGGCGGCCGGCCCCCCGGCGGTACTCACCGATGATTGCCACCCGGACGTCGTTGTCGATGGTGACCGGCGTGGCGCCGAAGGCGGCGCTCACGGCGGGCCCGAGCGGGACGTCCTGGGTGAAGCCCGGGACGTTGGGGGCCTTCGACACGTGACCGGTCACCCGGTCGACCGAACCCGGCGTGCCGATACCGATCGCCGTCAACTCGGACGATCCGACCCCGGCACTCTCCAGGGCGTCGGCGATGCAGGCCACGATCTCGGCCACGACTTCGTCGGCACCGCCCTTCGGGGTCTGGTGACGCGCCTGGCCGATGACGTCGCCGTCGGCGACGACCACCGACTGGATCTTGGTGCCTCCCAAGTCGACGCCCGCAGTGACCTGCGCCATCTCTATCGGGCCCTCCCGCGTCGTGGGTTGTGCGACCCCCGACTCACGGTAGCCCCGCGGTGACCCGTATCCGTGCCATGGTGGCGGCCTGGTCGGGCCGCCGTGCCATGGTGGCGGCCCGGTCGTGCCGCCGTGCCATGTCAGGGGGTGTCGCCCACCGGTGCGGTCCGGAGCCGGTGCCCACCTTCGTCACCGGACGGTGCGGCGTCGGCCGGGTTGGCGCGCGGCGCCGGTCGACGCTGGATGACGAACAACATCAGGCTGCCCACGGCCGCCACCGCCCAGCAGGTGATGGCCCGGTACACGATGGTGGCGGCCAGGGCATCGCCGGCCGGCGACCCGACCAGGGCGAAGGCGCCGACCATGCCCCCCTCGACGAACCCGATCCCGCCGGGCACGGGCGCCAGGCTGCCCGCCACCTGGGCCACGGCGTAGGCGAAGAGCACGGCGTGCCACGGGATGGGTCTGCCGAGGACCTCGAACGAGGCCACCAGGCAGAAGACGTCCAATGTCCAATTGGCGAGGCTCAGCGCCAGGACGTGGGCGCCGGTGGGGACGGTCATCCGGAATTGGACGATGGCGGCGGCGCGGGTGGCGAGACCCCGCAGTCCACGCGCCCACCGGTGCCGTCCCCGCACGTCGAGCCACGACTCCACGGCGGACAGCCGGTGGACCACGGTGATGAGCGCGGCCCCACCGCCGAAGACCACCACCGCGCACCCGACGGCTTCGAGGGGGGACAGAAGGCCGGCGATCGCCGCGCCCACGACGAGCAGGACGAGGATGGACACGACCGCCGCGAACCCGCCCGCCAGTACCGCCCACATGGCCAGGGGCATGGAGATGCTCCGGCGCCGGTACTGCCCGACCAGCCATCCGCTCGCCGGTGCCGTCCCTCCCGGCACCAGGTTGGTGATGCCGGTGGCGGCGACGGCCAGGCCGACCATGGTGCGCCGGCTCAGCCGGGCGCCTCCCGCCCGCAGCAGGCGGCGCTGGACCAGGGCGTAGCAGAGGAACGACAGCATCTCGGCCCCCACGGCCAGGATCAGCCACGGCAGCCGGGCCGGGTCGAAGTGGGCGAAGGCGGTGACGAAGTCGTGCTCGGCGGAGTGGGCCCGCAGCAGGGCGAAGACGACGATGCCCAGCACGAGCAGGCCGAGCGCGATGCGCGAGGGTGTCCCCAGCCGGTGCCGTCGGGAAGGCCCGGCGCGACGCTGTTGCGCCGCCACCGGCGGGGTCTGGCTTTCGCCCGGGTTCTGGTGCATGTCGCTCGCCATCGGCGACGACCTTTCCGATGCCCGACCGGATCGGGCATCCGGGCCGACACGGGGTGGTGCGGCGCGATGGCGGCCGAGCACAGGTGAGGTTACCCGGGAGCCGGGACGAGTGAGCCGACGGGGTGAGCGGTGCCGGCGCACGCGCCGGCGCGGGTCACCCGCTGTTCGCGCCGGACGCCAGACGTGCCGCCTGGCGGTGCATCCACTGCCATCTCCCGGCGGCGACGTCGTCGAGCTCGGGCGGCTCGAGGAGGTAGCGCCGGGCCCGTACCGCCGCGTTGCGGAAGACGCGCAGGTCGGCGGACTTGAAGGCCCAGTGGGCGTAGAGCTGGTTCCAGGTCTTGCGCAGGTCGCCCCACGGCCGGCCGGGATGATGGGCGACGAACAGGGCCAGGGCGAGGGACTTCCGGCTGACCGACCGGCCGCGCGCCCCCTGGCGCAGGACCCCGGCGCGCACTTTCTGCCACATCGCGGCCACCTGTGCAGCACTGAGGGTGGGGTCGAGAGCGAGCGTCACCTTCGTCGTCGCCTGCCACTCGCCGACGGTGGTGACCCCGAGCACCCGGACGGGGTGGGCGATCTCGTACGCGGCCGCGTCGTCGGACGGCATGGGATCGGCGCTCGACCGTCGGCCCGTGGCGGGGGCCCGGCCCGTGCGCTCCAGATAGAAGAGGTGGGCGGCGGCGCGGGCCCGCTCCCACAGGCCCGGTCGGTCGCCGTCGGTGGGGTCCTCCGACGCCTCGAGCTCGGCCTGGATGCGCGTGACCAGCTCGGCGTTGGACACCGTCGGATCGACCACCGCCAGTCGTGCCGGGGCGCGCTCGGCCGCCATGGCGTCCACTTCCCGGCGAAGCTCCCGGAGCTCGCCGGCCAGGAACGTGGCCGGGTCGTCCTCCGCCTGGGCGTCCACGAGGGCGCCGCTCCTGTCGAGGAAGCCCCACTCGGTGCTGCCCGTCAGGGGCCAGCCCCGCCGTCGCAGGACGGTGTCCACTCCCCGGCGCATTTCATCGCATGCCTTCATGGCCGCACAATAACGCCGGGCGGCGTCGGGGGGCACCGGGTGACGCCGGGTGCCGGCTTCCCCGGGGCGGTTAACACAACCGTCATCGTCGGGACCCCCGGCGTTCATGCGCCGTCCGTAGCGTGGGCGCGTACACGGTTGGAGGCGGGCGGGATGTCGGAGGGTCCCATGTTGTCTGGTTACGAGCCGGGGCCCGGATACGACGAGCTCCTCGGGCCCGACGGGTCGCCGTGGGCCATCACGCAGGGATTGTGGCGGCACCTGCAGAATCTGGGGCCCGAGGCGCTGGTGGAGCGCCAACGGGCGGCCGACCGCGAGATCCGCAGCATCGGCATGACCTTCCAGACCACCGAGGGCGGCGACGTCGTCGACCGCCCCTGGCCGTTCGACGTCATCCCCCGCATCCTGGCCTCGTCGGAGTGGGCGCGGATCGAGGAGGGGCTGGTGCAGCGCCTGCGCGCCCTCAACCTCTTCATCGACGACGTCTACCACGAGCAGCGGGCGGTGCAGGAGGGCGTCGTGCCGTCCGACATCGTCATGGGGTCGCCCAACTTCCGCCCCGAGTGCATGGGGGTCGATCCCCCCGGCGGGATCTGGGCCCACGTGTGCGGGAGCGACCTCGTACGGGGTGAGGACGGCACCGTCTACGTGCTCGAGGACAACCTGCGCGCCCCGTCGGGCGTGTCGTACGTCCTCGAGAACCGCATGGTGGCCAAGCACGTCTTCCCCGAGCTCTTCCGCTTCTACAGCATCGAGCCCGTGGACCCCTACGTGGCACGGTTGGCCGAGCTGCTGTCGTCGCTCGTGCCCGTTCGCGACCCCACCATGGTGGTGCTCACCCCCGGGGTCCACAACGCCGCCTACTTCGAGCACGCCTTTTTGGCCCAGCAGATGGGAGTGGAGCTCGTCGAGGGCCGGGACCTCGTGGTCCTCGAGGACGACACGGTGTGCATGCGGACGGTGGGCGGGCTCGAACGCGTGGACGTGATCTACCGCCGGATCGACGACATGTACCTGGACCCCGAGCTGTGGCGGCGCGACTCGCTCATCGGCGTGCCCGGGTTGCTCCGGGCCTGGCGCCGGGGCCGGGTGGCGCTGGCGAGCGCCCCCGGTGCCGGTGTGGCCGACGACAAGGCCGTGTACCCCTTCGTCCCCGGCATCATCCGCTTCTTCCTGGGGGAGGAGCCCATCCTCCCCAACGTCACCACGTGGCGCTGCGGCGATCCCGCCGACTGCCGCTACGTGCTCGCCAACCTCGACGCCCTGGTGGTCAAGCCGGCCAACGCCTCCGGCGGCTACGGGGTGGTGATCGGCCCGAGTGCCGGGCCCGAGGCCCTGGCCCTGGTGGCGCAGCGGATCGAGCAGTACCCGCCCAATTGGGTGGCACAGCCGGTGATCCCGCTGTCGACGATGCCCACCTTGTGCGACGGGGCGGTGGAGCCGCGCCACGTCGACCTCCGCCCCTTTACGCTCCTCGGCCCCGACGGGGCCTACGTCAGCGCCGGCGGCCTGACCCGGGTGGCCAGGAACGCGGGCTCGCTCATCGTGAACTCGTCGCAGGGGGGAGGGAGCAAGGACACGTGGATCGTGGACGCCACGCTCGTCGAGGTGGAGGAGCCTCTGGTCGTCCCGCGCCTCGAGGACGCCGTCGAGCCCGACCGTGGTGATGCCCCCCTGGTGACGGCGGGGGCGGCCCCGGGCCCGGGGCCCGGCACGTGGGAATCGGCGCAGTAGCGCGGGCGCCGGCGGACCACGAACACGACAGGGGAGCGGCGAGCGTTGCCGGTACCGACCGGCGAGACACCACCGGCGTCACCGCACGACGAGGAAGGAGGACAGGCGATGTTGCTGGCGAGGCTGGCCGAAGCCGCGTACTGGACTGGTCGGTACCTCGAGCGGGCCGAGGACATGGCCCGCATCGTGCAGGTGCACGGTGACACCCACATCGACCTTCCCGTGGGCGAGGACGTCGGGTGGGGCCCGTTGGTGGAGGTGGCCGGTGTGCGCGCCATGTACGAGGAGCGCTACGGCCGCTACGGCGCCGGCCCCGTCGTGCCCGGGGTCCCCGCCACCGGGGAGGCGCGGCCCGCCCGCCGGTCCCCGGCGCCGGCCGACGAGGCCCGCATCGTGGCCTTCGTCCTCACCGACCGGAGCAACCCGTCGTCGATCGTGTCGTCGGTGGCCGGGGCCCGGGACAACCTGCGCCTCGCCCGCCCTGTCGTCCCCCGCGAGGTGTGGGAGCTGTGCAACCACCTGTGGCTGGCCCTGGCCGCGGACGGCGCCCTGGTGAGCCAGCGCCAGGTCCGGGTCCGGTGGCTGCGTCAGGTGATCCAGGAGTGCCAGCGCATGAGCGGGGTCTTGACGGGGACGATGCGTCGCGACGAGGCCCTGGCCTTCCTCCAGCTCGGCCAGCAGATCGAGCGGGCCGAGCTCACGTGCCGGTTGCTCGCCGTCCGGGCCGACAGCGCCGTGCCCGGCGGTGCCCGCGAGCCCTACGACGAGGTGCACCGCATGGCGCTGCTGCGGTCCCTGGCCTCGTACCAGCCCTACCGCCGGGCCATGCCCGCCCGGCCCGACGCCGGCTCGACACTGCGGTTCCTGTTGCAGGACGAAGCCTTCCCCCGCGCCGTGTCGGCGTGCGTGAGCGAGATGCGCGACCTGGTGAAGACCCTGCCCCGCAACGAGTCGGTGCTGGCGGCGTGCACCGACGCCGCTGTGGTCGTGGCCGAAGCGCCGGTGTCGGAGCTGACGTCGGTGGGACTGCGGGCCTTTCTCGACGAGCTCCAGCCGGCGGTGGGTGCCGTGCACGACGAGATCGAAGCCACGTACTTCGCGTCCGAGCCCACCACCGGCGTCGCCGGCCCCGGCCCCTCAGGTGGCGCGGCCGGCGCCGGTCTGGCGGACCACGGCACGGCCGGCTCCGCGCCGGTGCGGACCCGGCCACCAGGGTCCGCGCCGGAGCCGGATCTGCCGGGCAGTATCGGCGGCGTGCCCGAACGGGTCTACCTGGTGACGCACCGGACCACCTACGACTACGACGCGCCCGTCGAGCAGTCCTACAACGAGGCCCATCTGCGGCCCCGTTCCGGGGAGCACCAACAGTGCCTGATGCACGACGTGGTGGTCGACCCCGCCCCGAGCGTGTGGTCGGAGTACACCGACCCCTTCGGCAACGACGTGACCACCTTTGTGGTGAAGGGCGGGTTCAGCCGCATGTCGGTCACCGCCACCAGCGAGGTCGCGGTGTCGAGCCCACCGGCGCCGCCCCCCGGGCCGCCGTGGGAGTCGGTCCGGACCCTCCTCGACATCGACCGCCAGCCCGCGGCGCGCGACGCCCGTCGCTGCCGGGCGGCGTCGCGTCTCGTGCCCACGTCGAGCGCCCTGGCCGACTACGCCACGCCGTCGTTCCCCCCCGGCCGCCCGCTCGTCGACGCCCTCGAGGACCTGGCCGGACGGGTCCACCGGGAGTTCGTCTACGAGCCGGGCTTCACCTCCATCGCGACGCCGCTGCTGGCCGTGCTCGAGCACCGGCGCGGCGTGTGCCAGGACTTCGCCCACCTCATGATCGGGTGCCTGCGCTCGCTCGGACTGTCGGCCCGGTACGTGAGCGGCTACCTCGAGACGGTCCCACCGTACGGGGAGGAGCGGTTGGTGGGGGCGGACGCCTCGCATGCCTGGGCCTCCGCCTACCTGCCGGGATGGGGATGGGTGGACATCGATCCCACCAACGACCAGTTCGTGGCCGAGTCCTACGTCACGGTCGCCTGGGGCCGCGACTACTGGGACGTCTCCCCGTTGCGCGGCTCGGTCGAAGGCGGGGGCGCCACCCATCGCCTGGACGTGGCCGTGGACGTCACCCGGGTGGTGCGCGCCTCGAGCGCCCGCTGACCGGCGCCCCGCGAGGGGGCCCGGTCCACCACACCCTCAGGGCAACAGCAGCGCCGCCATGCGGCGGGTGGCCACGATGAGGCCCACCATCCCGGCCACCACGAGATAGGCCACGTGGCCCAGCAGCGACCACGACAGGATGCCGGTGTCGAGACCGCGCAGCAGGGCCACGCCCTGGTACAGCGGTGTGCACCGGATGACCACCTGCAGCCACCCCGGGTACACCGACAGCGGGTAGAAGGTGGCGGAGAACAAGAACAGGGGGATGAGGGCGAGGGAGACCTTGTCGAAGTCCTGCCAGCTCCGCATGTAGGTGGTGCCGGCCATGCCCACGGCGGCGAAGGCGAAGCTGACGAGCGTGGCGGCCGGAAGGCACAGCACGGCCCAGGGCGACAGCACGTACCCGAGGCCCGCCATGACGGCCAGGAACGCCACCGAGTACGTCGTGGCGCGCATGAGCGACCACGTCAGCTCGCCCAGGGCCACGTCGCCGGGGCCGAGCGGTGTCGACAGCACGGCGTCGTAGGTCTTGGCGATCTTGAGCTTGAAGAACACGTTGAAGGTCGAGTCGAGGGTGGCGCCGTTCATGGCCGACGAGGCGAGCAGGCCCGGCGCCACATAGGCGGTGTAGGGGACGAGGGTGTGCCCGACGTGGATGGCGCCCACCAGCTTGCTCAGCCCCACCCCGATGGACAGCAGGTAGAAGAAGGGCTCGAAGAAGCCCGACACGAAGAACACCCACCCCCGCCGGTAGACGAGGATGTTGCGCTCCACCAGGAGTCGGGCGCGCCGCGTCCCCAGCATGCCGAGCGGCGTCACCCGCAGCGAGAAGCCGGCCGAGGCGCCGGGTCCGGTGACGACGGGCCCGTCGGTCACGTGACGAGCCGCCTGTTGTACGTACCGACGGCCGCCACGAAGCCCACGGCGCACAGCGCCAGCAGGTACACGAGGTGCACCGCGGCCGGCCCGGCGCCGAGGTGGCCCGAGACGAGCCCGCGGCACAGCGCCACCCCGTGGTACAGCGGCGTCCCTTCGGCCACCGGCTGCAGCCACCCGGGCAGCTGGCCGATGGGGAAGAACGTCCCCGAGAAGAGGAACAGGGGGATGAGGCCGAGCCGGTAGATGGTCGAGAACCCGGTGTCGTTGGTCTGGGTGGCGGCGAAGGCGGCGATGGGGGCGGCGAAGGCGAGCCCGGTGAGCACTCCCACGGGCATGGCCAGCACCGCCAGGGGTGAGTGCACCGTCCCGAAGGCCGCCATGACGGCCAGGTAGATCGACGTCACCATGACCAGGCGCGCGCCGATCCAGGCCAGGTGCCCGATCAGGATGTCGATCACGGTGAGGGGCGTGGCCAGCATGGCGAAGTAGGTGCGCAGCCACTTGATGGCCGCCATCACCGGGTACATGGCCTCGTTCCCCCCGATCTGCATGGCGGTCGACGCCAGGAGCCCGGGCGCCAGGAAGTCGAGGTAGTCGGCCTCGCCGCCGACGGCGTGCACGTGGTGGTCGACCAGGGACCCGAGGCCGAGACCCATGGCCGCCAGGTAGAGGACGGGGTAGAGGAAGCTGGTGGTGATCGAACCGCGCCACGTCCGCTTGTACTGGTAGACCCAGTACCCCATGGCCCGCACCCACGCCGGCGAGGCGCGCCGGCCCGTGGAGGCGGTGACGGACGGGTCGGCAACGATGTCGGTCGCCATGGAGCTGCGCCGCCCGGCTCAGTCCACCAGGGACCGGCCGGTGAGCCGGAGGAAGACGTCTTCGAGGGTCGACCGGCGCACGAGGGCGCTGTCGGGGGTGAACCCGAGCCGGTGCACCTCCCCCAGGGTGCCCTCGCCGTCGTCGGTGTAGAGCAGCAGCCGGTCGGGCAGCACCTCGGAACGCTGGACGAGCCCGTCGAGACGGGCCGCCACATCGTGGGCACCGACGTCGGCGTCCCGGAAGCGCAGTTCCAGCACCTCACGCGTGGCGTAGTGGTCGATGAGGTGGCGCGGCGATCCCTCGGCCGCGAAGCGGCCCCCGTCCATGACCGCCAGCCGGTCGCAAAGCTGCTCGGCCTCGTCCATGTAGTGCGTGGTGATCACGAGCGTCACGCCCTGCTGCTTGAGCCGGTAGAGGCGGTCCCACAGCAGGTGCCGGGCCTGGGGATCGAGGCCGGTGGTGGGCTCGTCCAAGATGAGCAGCTCGGGGTTCGACACGAGGGATCGGGCGATGGTGAGGCGGCGCTTCATGCCGCCCGACAGGGGGTCGACCTTGTCGTGGGCCCGGTCGGACAGCTGGGTGAACTCGAGCAGCTGCTCGGCGCGCTCGCGGATGACACGGCGCGGCAGATCGAAGTAGCGGCCGTAGACCATGAGGTTGTCGAGGACGGTGAGCTCCAGGTCCAGGGTGTCCTCCTGGGGGACCACACCGATGCGGCTGCGGATGCGGGTGCCGTCGCGCGCCGGGTCCATGCCGAGGACGCGCAGGGTCCCGCCCGACACCGGCGACATGCAGGCGATCATGCGCATGGTGGAGGTCTTGCCGGCGCCGTTGGGGCCGAGCAGTCCGTACGACTCGCCCCGGGCGATGTCGAAGTCGATGCCGTCCACGGCCACGAAGTCGCCGAAACGTTTGGTGAGCCCCCGTCCCATGACGAGGGACTCCGTCGGTCCCGGTGAGGCGGTCGGCGTGGACGATGACACGGGTCCTCAACCTACCCTCGGGGCAGCGCTCCCCGACCGGGGGACTACGACACGAGCAGCGCGGCGGCGCGTTCGGCCATCTCGGTGCGCGCCATGTGGGTGGTGGCGGCGGCCCGACGCAGCAGCCCCTCGAGGTACACGGCCAGGCTGATGGCGGCGGCGCCGGGGTCGGCGACCACGAGCGGGACCGGCTCGGTCCGCTCGTCGAGCCCGGACGCCTCGAGCAGGGCGTGGCGCAGCGTCAGCAGGGCGGAACGGGCCCGACGAGATCCGATCCCCGCCCGACGCATCCACAGGCTGAGGCCCAGCGCCACGGTCAGGTTCCCGGGCACCAGGTCCTCGGGGTCCAGGGTGGCGAGGCCGTGGACCGCCTCGGTCACGAAGCGTTCCACCGACTCCTCGCTGAGAGACTCGAGACGTGCACCGTGCACCGGAACCTCCTGGTCAGCCCTCCGTAGGCCCTCGATGCCAGTGTGGCGGGAGGGTGTAACACGGTGGTGGATCTGGGTACCGGTCCTGGTCAGGGCGTCGCGACCCGTGGTTGACTGGTTGGACCCCGCCGGCGAAAGGAGCCGCCATGCCCAGGGCGATCTGGACGGGGTCGCTGAGCTTCGGTCTCGTCAACGTCCCGGTGGGGCTGTTCAGCGCCACCGAGGACAAGACGATCCACTTCAACCAGTTCCAGTCGGGGACCTCCGACCGGATCCGGCAGAAGCGGGTCAACGAGCGCACCGGCGACGAGATCGAGTACGCCGACGTCGTCAAGGGGTACGACCTGGGCGCGGGCGAGTACGTGATCATCACGCCCGAGGAGCTCGAGGCGGTCGAGCCGGGGCGGTCGCGCACCATCGAGATCACCGACTTCGTGGACCTCGACGACATCGACCCCATCCACTACAAGTCCACGTACTACGTCGGGCCCCAGGGTGACCAGGCGGCGCGCCCCTACGCCCTGCTCCGCCAGGCCATGGAGTCGGCCAACAAGGTGGCCGTGGCCACGCTCGTCCTGCGGTCCAAGGAGCACCTGGTGGCCATCCGGCCCACCCGCTCGGTGCTCGCCCTCGAGACCATGTACTTCGCCGACGAGGTGCGCGATCCGCTCAAGGACGTGCCCGGGCTTCCCCACGATCTGACGTTCACGGACCGGGAGCTCGACACGGCCCGGTTGCTCATCGACTCGATGACGAGTCCCTGGGACCCCGCCGTCTACGAGGACGAGTACCGCAAGCGGGTGGAGCAGCTCATCGACGAGAAGCGACAGGGCAAGGTCCTGGTGGCCGAGCGCGCCGAGCCGGGCCCCACCCCCGTGGTCGACCTGATGGAGGCCCTGCAGGCGAGCGTCGAGGCCGCCCGGGCCCACACGCCGGGGCGGCGCCTGTCGATGCCGGCGGCCGATGCACCGCGTCCGGCCGCGGCGGCGCGTCCAACGGCGCGGGGCACTGCCGCCGCGGTGGCAGAGGACCTGTCGGGACTCAGCAAGTCGGACCTGCAGGCGCGGGCGGGCGAGCTCGGCATTGCGGGGCGCTCGCGGATGACGAGGGCCGAGCTCGAGGCGGCCGTGGCGGCGGCGACCCGACCGGCGAAGCGCCGTAAGGCGTCGTAGCCTGTTCCCGGCGGGCGTCCACCGGGCCCGTCGCGGAAGGATCCCGATGGCACGTGCCGAGGACCCATCGTGACGACGGTCGACCCGGCCGTCGGTTACGAGGGGATCAGCGCCAAGGCGTACGAGCACCCCGCCGACCGCGCCGCCACCGCCGCCTTGCGGTCGATCCCGCTCATGGACCAGCTCGTCAAGCGCCTGTGCGACTTCGGCCACGAGCGCCGGCTGCGCCAGGTACTGCTCGGGAACGCCGTGCGCGTCGGCGACGACCAGGTGCCGGTGCTGTGGGAGAGCTACCGGTACTGCGTGCGCGTGCTCGACCTCGATCGCCTGCCCGACCTGTACCTGACGCAGACCCCGATGGTCAACGCCATGACGGTGGGTGCCCGGAATCCCGTGGTGATCGTCTACTCGTCGCTGGTGTCGTCGTACCAGCCGCTCGAGGTGCGGGCCGTGCTGGCCCACGAGGTCGGGCACGTCCTGTCCGAGCACTACGCCTACACCACCGCCCTGGTCATCCTGGCCCAGGTGGTGCAGGGGGGGCTGCCGCTGTCGCTGTTCGCCGGCCTGCCTGTGCGGGCCCTGTACCTGGCCCTGCTCGAGTGGTCGCGTACGGCGGAGCTGTCGAGTGACCGGGCTGCGGCGCTGGTGCTCGCCGACCCGTTGCCCGTGTGCCAGATGCTCATGCGAGTCGCCGGCGGTGCCGTCGAGGGCATGAACCTCGACGCCTTCATCCGTCAGGCCACCGAGTACGAGGACGAGGACGACCTCTACGCCCGCCACGCCCGGTTCTGGGAGGAGGTGGGCCGTCCCCATCCCTTCGCCGTTCGCCGGGTGGCGCAGCTCGTGCAGTGGGTGTCGGGCGGCGACTTCGACCGGATCCGGTCGGGGCACTACGTGCACCGCGGTCAGGAGCCCCCGGCATCGGCTGAGTTCGAGGCGGCGGTCGGCCACTACGGCGACAGGTTCGTGGCCATGGTCGACCGCGTGGGTGGGGGGGTGCAGCGCGTGGCCGATCAGGTCGGCGCCTGGCTGCGCGCCCGCCAGGGTGCCGCCGCGTCGTCAGCGGGTGGCGACGACGACTGGGAGGACGTGGAGTAGCCGTCCGCCCCCGACCGTCGGCCGGCGTCAGACGACCGCTTCGGTGCTCCGGCTGGTGCTGCGACCGGCAACGTTGCCGGACGGTTTGGTGGTGCCACTACCACCCGTCGACTCTGTAGCACCACCTGGGTGTCCGCAAGGTGCCACCCTTGGCGCTCGGCAGCGGTCGGTATACCGTCGACTGAGGGAAACCCATCAAGGAGGCGGAGCCAAATGCCGAACGAATCCTCGGTCACCAGGTTGAGGCAGGCGGTTGTCAGGGGCCGGACGTTGATCCTGCTCGCTGTCGGTGACGTGCTTCTCTTCGTCGTAGCGGCGGTTGCGAACGGAGCCGGGAATCAGCATGGCTTCCGCCTTGTCGTGTCGAATGGGGTGTGGGCCCTCTTCTTGATCGGTTGTGTCCTCCTCGTCGTGTTGGCAATCGCCGTGCTGGCCCAGTCGCTTTTCCGACTCGCCAAGCGACCGGCGTGACCCTTCTGGGCCCGAGTCAGCACGTCACAGGGGCAACGTCCAGGCGACGCCAAGGAGCGTTGGGGCTCCACCTACCCTGAAGAGCCGGCTGGTCACGTTGGCCAGCTTGGGCTCAGTGGAGAACACTGAGATCAGGAGGTCATCTTGAGCGCGCTGTGGTTGGTGTTCGGCGCCGAGTTGCGCCGCCGATGGCGCTCGTGGTTGATCCTGGTCATCTTGATTGCCGTCGTGGTCGGGTTGGTGCTCGCCGCCGCCGCCGCCGGACGCCGAACGGCCACGGTCTTTCCGCGATTCGTCGCCGCCCACGGCTATGACGTGTACATCTACAACAACCAAGCCGTTCCGGCGCTGGCCCGATTGCCCGAGGTCGCCTCTCTCACGACGGTCGGCGTCCCGGCTGTCGGACAGCCGACATGTGCCTGTACCCACGCCATCAACTCGTCGGACTTCTACATCAACGAGCTCTCCCCTGCAGCGTTGCATCGGGTGGTGAAGCTGGTCGCCGGCCGGATGCCCGCCCAGTCGTCGCCCGATGACGTGCTGGCCTCCTTCACCCTCCAACAGGACTACGGCGTGCACATCGGGTCGGTGGTCCACGCCCCGCTGTATGCACCGTCACAGTTGCCGGCGCTCATGAACGGGGCCAACGTGGCCCCGTCGGGGCCGACGGTCTCGCTCCACGTCGTGGGCATCGATGCTGCCGAATTGGAGTTCCCGTCCGGGACCACACCCGAATACGACCTTTTCACCACCCAGGCATTTGCACGCGACGTGAACCCCAGGACGGTGCTCTCTTCGGTATACCTCGTTCGACTCCGTCACGGAACCGCCGATCTGCCCCGCTTCGCGGCCGAGACCAACGCTCTGCACCTCGTCTACCTCTCGAATCTGGATGCCACTGCCGCGGCGGTGTCGGCGTCGATCCACCCCCAGGCCGTGGGCTGGTGGGTCCTGGCCGCACTGGCCACCCTGGCGGGACTGGCCGTCATCGGACAGGCCCTGAGTCGCCAGAGCGCAGTGGAGAGCGAGGAATACCTCACACTGGTGGCCCTGGGTTTGCCCCGACGCCACCTCGTGGCGCTGGGCGCGGCGCGGAATCTGGTGGTGGCGACGGCCGGTGGCGCCGGTGCGGTCGTCGTCGCCTACGCCTTGTCCCCGCTGACTCCGGTGGGTGAGGCGCGCTTGGCCGAACCATCGACCGGTCTTGCCTTCGACCCCTTGATCCTCCTGCTCGGGGCGCTGGCCACGGTCGTCATCGTCCTGCTCCTGGGCATCTGGCCGGCGATACGCGCTTCACGGGTGCGTATCGACGAGGACCGGGCATTGGAGGCCCACCCGTCGTCGATCGTGGCCAAGGTGGCCGCCACCGGGGCACCGCCCAGTGGCGTGATCGGGGTCCGCCACGCGCTGGAACGGGGACGTGGCGCCTCGTCGGTCCCCGTGGGCACCGCCCTCTTCGGGTCGGCACTGGCGGTCATGGCCCTGTGCTCCACAGCGGTGTTCGCCGACAGCTTGTCGCACCTCACCGCCACGCCAAAGCTGTACGGCAGCGACTACCANTTGTCATTTTCGAACTCGAGCGGGAACAACCCCAGCTCCGTGTTGCCCAGACTGGAACACGATCACGCTATTACCGCCATCATGCTCGCCGGCCAAAATGAGATCTCGATCAACGGGGTCAGCGTCCTCGCCATCGCCGGTCGAGCCGTACGTGGACCGCTGCTCATGTCGGTGATCGACGGTCGTCTGCCGACCAGCGACGGCGAGATGATTCTCGGTGTCTCGACGCTGCACCAGGTGGGCGCCCATGTGGGATCTATCGTTCGCGGGACCGTGCAACTGCCGACTGGCGGCTCCCGCACCACTGCGTTTCGCGTTGTCGGGACGGCGTCGTTCCCGAGTGACGCAGGGTTCGGTGGGCTCGGCGTCGGGTCGGCCTTCACGTTCACCGGCTACCTCAACGCCGTGTGCCCGCCCGGTCGGTCCGAAGTCGCGTGCCGGAGTCGTTTTGCCGCCAATGAGAATGTTGTCGTCTTGGCGAGGGCGACCTCCGGCCCGCAGGGTGAGGCCGATATCGCCCACTACATCTCACAGGACAGCGCCACGCGGCCGACCGTTCCCACCTCTTTGGTCAACTTTGGCGAGGCGGTGAACTTCCCGCTCATCCTCGGGTTTGTGGTGGCGGTGTTCGGGGCGGCGACGCTCGTACACCTGCTCGTCGTCAGCGTGGCTCGCCGTCGTCGCGAGATGGGCCTCCTGAAAGCACTTGGCTTCGTGAACCGCCAGATCGAAGCGGCCGTGTGCTGGCAAGCGACGACCGTTGCGCTGGTGGGGATCGTCGTCGGTGTCCCCTCGGGGCTCGCCGTCGGCGGAGCCGTCTGGCGCGCCTTCGCCAGCAACTTGGGCGCCGTCCCCGTCTCGACGGTACCTGTCGGGGCGATCGTCGCCCTCGGGGCGGGCGTGCTCGTCGTGGCGAACCTGTTGGCGGTTGCGCCGGCATTGGTGGCGGCGCGATCGAGAACCGCGGGAGAGCTCTTGCGTACCCAATAGTCAATCGGACAGGTCGAGTCGGCGACTATCCGAACAAACGTTTGCCGCTCAGGGCACTAGTCGCTCCCCGGCCCCGGGCTCCGCACCGGGTCGGCGTCCGACGCGGCGTCGTGCACGTCGGCCAGTCCCTTGCGGAACTCGGTGCGGGCCGTGCCGAGCGAGCGTGCCAGCTTGGGGATCTGGCTCCCGCCGAACAGGACCGCCACCGCCACGAGCAGGACGATCACGCCGTCCACCCCGAAGATCTCAGCAAGCATGGCGTTGCTCCTTTGTCTGTCGAACCGGCGTCGTCTGTCGAACCGGCGTCGTCTGTCGAACCGGCGTCGTCCCACCGGGTGTCACCCGAGCCGCCGTATCCGACCACGGGCCCGCCGCCACGGTGTCCGCGGCCCGCTCGGCCAGGTGCAGGCCCTCGAGGCCGGGCAGTCGCCCCACCATGCGGTCGACCCGTTGTGCCGCCTCCCTGCCCTCGGCGTCACCGAAGAGGTGCTGCACCAGGAACGCCAGCTCGGCGGGGGGCATCACGCCGGACCCCACGGGCGCCCAGTAGCGGCGCAGGGCGCCGCGGGTGAGGCGGCGGGCGGCCGCGCTGGCCGCCAGTCGGCGGCGCGCCTGCAAGGCGTAGAAGTCGATGTGCCGGCCCTCCTGGCGCATGATCCGTCGCAGCAGCTCGGACAGGACGGGGTGCTCGGCCTTGGCGGCCAGCCGACCGTAAGCGGCCTGTGTCGTCCACTCGTTCACTGCCCCCCACGTCATGTGCACGGCCACGATGTGGGGGGTGAGGGCCGACGCCAAGGTGAAGGCCAGGGGTCGTAGCGCGTCCCGGCGGGGGAGGCGGCGCCGCACGTCCACGAGGCGGTCGGCGCCTGCCGCCGAGCCGTGGGCGCGCAGCACGCCGGCGATGGCCTCGCCGTGCCAGTGCTCCTCGTAGCCCCAGCACGCCAGGAAGGCGGTGACCTCGGGGTCACGATGGGCCCGGGTGGCCAGCAGGTCGCGGAGATAGCAGGCGGTATGCCCCTCGACGTCGTGCATGTAGCCCAGGCACCGCAGGGTGGCGGCGTCAAGGGGGCGGCGGGCGAACCCGGCCATGTCGATGTCGTCGACCTCGAGGCGGGCCGAGCGCCGGATCAGGGTGGCGACGTCGGTGCTCACACCCGGTCTTCGGTGCACGGGCGCGCCGCGGATGGGGTTCGGATGCGCCGGGCACGCGGGCGCCGGCAGGCCCCGGCCGGGCGGTACCGTCGTGGTGTGCCCGGCCCCGACCCATCCAGAGTCCCGGGTGGCTCCGGAGAACCGGATGCCATGCCGAGCTTGGAGACGGCCAGCGATGCCGCCCTGGTGGTGGCCATCGCCCGTATGCACGAGCGCGCCCTGGCGGAGGCCTACCGTCGCCACGGCGGTCCGGTCTTCGCCCTGGCGCGCCGGGTCCTGGGGTCGGCCGATCTGGCCGAGGAGGTCACCCAGGAGGTCTTCGTGGACCTGTGGGACGCCCCCGAACGCTTCGATCCCGGCCGGGGGGCGCTGCGCACGTTCCTGATGACCAAGGCCCATGGCCGGGCCGTCGACATCCTGCGATCGGAGTCGGCGCGCCGGCGGCGCGAGGAGCGCACCGTCCGGGAGACGGTGACGTCGGGCTACGACATCGAGCACCTGGCCTGGGACCTGGCCGTGGCCGAGCAGGTGAAGGCGGCGGTGACCAGCCTGCCCGCCGACGAGCGGACGGCCATCGAGATGGCCTACTTCGACGGTCACACCTACCGGGAGGTGGCGTCGATCCTCGGGCAGCCCGAGGGAACGGTGAAGAGCAGGATCAGAAGCGGACTGCGCCGGTTGCGCACGGTCCTCCCGCAGCACGGGGTGGAGGTGGCGTGGACCGACAGCTGAGCCACGACGAGGTCGCCGAGCTGCTCGGGGCCTACGCCCTCGACGCGGTGGACCCCGAGGAGGCGGTCGCCGTCGAGGTGCATCTGGCCGCCTGCCCCCGCTGCACGGCTGAGGTCGCCCAGCACCGAGCGGTGGCGGGGCTCATCGCCAATGCCGGCGTGGACGCCCCCACCGCCCTCTGGGACCGCATCGCGGCGCGCATCGACCGCACGGGCGAGCCGGTCCGGTCGCGGCCGTCGCCGTTGCCGTCTCCGTCTCGCCCGGACCGGAGCCCGGTGGTCCAGGCCCCCTCGTTGCACCGCCCGTGGCGGCGTACGGCGACGTGGTCGGCGGTCGGAGCCGTGGCGGCGGCGGCCGTCGTGGCCGTGGTGGTGCTGGCCGTACAGGTCGATCATCTCGATCAGCGGGTGACGGCGCTCGAGCCCTCGGTGGCGGCGAGCGGCGTCGCGCAGCAGGCACAGGCCGCCCTGCTCGACCCGGCCGCCCACCGGGTGACGCTCACGAGCACCGCGGACCACGCCACGCAGGCGGCCGTGCTCGTGATCCTCCCGAGCGGTACGGCGTACGCCATCAACACCGACATGCCCCGACTGGCCTCGGATCAGACCTACCAGCTGTGGGGGTTCGTGCGCGGGCGCCCGGTGTCGCTCGGGGTCCTCGGCAGCGACCCGCTCCAGGTCGCCTTCAGCGTCGACCCGGCCGCGGTGACCTCGTACGCCGTCACCGACGAGGTTGCCGGCGGCGCACCGGCGCCCACCCACGCACCGCTGGCGCAGAGCGTCGCCTCGACCTGAGTCGGGACGGCCGGGTTCGAGGCCGACCGGCGGTCATCGTGGTCGGCACGCCCACGACAGCACCCTGACCCCGCTAACCGCGGAGCGCATCAGATGCCGCCTTCGATCCGCTCCGGGATCGAGCCGCTCGTGCCGGCGTGGACCTGAGTCCCGCCAGCAGGTGACCGGCGGCGTCCTCGAACCGCGTGATGTCGCCGAAGGGCCTGGCCACGAGCATCGCCCCCTCCAGGCCGCTCACGATCATCCGGGCTGTCTGGATCGGCGGACCCGTGAACGTCAAGGTCCCTACCTTGCGGCCTTGTTCCAAGACACGGGCGAGCCACCGCTCGTTGTCGTCGAAGAATCGAACAACGGCGTCTTGCATGGGGGTCGGGAGGGTCTCGTACTCGGCCGCCATCATCCCGCACAGACACATGCGCTGCTCGCGCAAGACGCCGAGGTAGAGATCGGCGTAGGCATCGAGCCTGCCAGGCGCATCGCCGCGCCGCGCCTCCACCCCCGCCAGGGCCTCGGCGAATTGGGTTGCGTAGCGGGCGACGAGGGCCTCACCGAGCTCTGCCTTCCCGGCGAAGTGGTAGTGGAGGGCCGCCTTGGTGATCTTCAACTGGGCGGCCACGTCCGCGTAGCTGAACCCGTTGAAGCCGCGAACCTGGACGAGTCGCTCGGCCACGTCGAGGATCTGGGTCGCCGTATCGACCCTCTCGGCCTGGTTCTTGCGCATCGGATCCGTCCTCTCCCAGAACCCCTTGACATCTTACCTATTAGTAGGTAAGTCTACCTTGCCGTCGATGAAGGTGTGGACAAGCGAGGAGGCGACCATGGTGGCGACCGAGCACCGGAGTTTCGAGAAGCCCGACGAAGTCCGGGAGTTCCCGAACGGGGGAGCCGAGATCGTGAAGGCCGGTGGCGGGGAGATCGGCCGTCTTGTCCTTCAGCCCGGATGGCGGTGGTCCAATGACGTGAAGCCGATCGCCAACACCGAGAGCTGCGAGGCGCCGCATTTCCAGTACCACGTCAGTGGGCAGTTGGCCATCCGCATGGACGACGGAGCCGAGTTCATCGCCGGCCCCGGAGACGTCACGTCGTTGCCCAGCGGTCACGACGCCTGGGTGATCGGGAACGAACCGGTCGTGGTCGTCGACTGGTTCGGAGCCGGCAACTACGCCACATGACGGGCTCGGGCAGCGAGATGGGGCCCGTCGAGGTGGTCGAAGGGTTCGGGGCGGCCTGGGCCGGTCACGACCTCGACGCCGCCCTGGAGCTGGTGACCGACGATTGTGTCTTCGACGCCACCGGCCCGGCCCCCGACGGGATGCGCCATGTGGGTCGAGCCGCCATCCGACAGGCGTGGGAGGCGATCTTCAGCGAAGCCTCCTCCCGGTTCGAACCGGAGGAGACCTTCGCCGCCGGCGACCGGGTCGTGCAGCTGTGGCGCTACTCCTGGGATGGTGGACATGTGCGTGGCGTGGATGTGTTCCGCGTGCGCGACGGCAAGGTCGCCGAGAAGCTCTCGTACGTCAAGGGTTGACCGACTCCGGGTGGTGAGTTCATGGGCTCGACAGACCCCGTAACTGCGTTCCTGGCTGGTATCGAGGACGCGGCGCTCCCTGAGGACATCTTCTGCGAGGACGTCGTCCTGGATGCGACGGTCCCGAACTGGCGGTTCCGAGTCCAAGGCGCAGGCGCCGTGCGGGACGAGCTGGGGAGGTGGTACGCCGACGTCGGACGTTTCGGGGAGTTGCGACGCAACAGGATCGACGACGGCGAGTTGGTGGAGTTCACCCTCAGCTGGGAAGAAGCGGGGGTGCCGCATCGCTGCCATCAGGCTCACGTCGTCCGCCTGCGTGATGATCGGATCGCCAGCGATACGGTGTTTTGCGGTGGCCGATGGCCCGAACCCCTGCTCGCCCAGATGGAGCAGGCACAGCTGGAGCGAAGCACTGTTCCAGGTTCCGAGTGAGGTCCGGTGTCGATCTCAAACCCTCCTGAACGAGACCGAGCGGATGCGGGATCTCATGTCAGCACTCCGTCGTGACGTCCATACAGGTCAGGCCTGGGCGATGCGGACCAGGTTGCCCGAAGGGTCGCGAAATGCACAGTCTCGCACTCCCCAGGGTTGCGACGTCGGCTCCTGGAGCACCTCGGCGCCCGCCGCCCGCACCTTCTCGAACGTTTCGTCGAGGTCGTCGGCGCGGAAGATCGCCGCCTGCAGTGAACCCTTCGTCACGAGCGACAGCAGGGCGTCGCCCTCAGCCTGCGAACGACCGCCGTGCGGCTGGGACAGAACGATGTCGACATTCTGTCCCGGGGCACCGACGGTGACCCAGCGGAAGTCGCCGGACCTGACGTCGTTGCGGACCTCGAGGCCGAGCGCGTCGCGGTAGAACACGAGTGCGGCGTCGGGGTCGTGGACGGCGATGAACATTGCGGAAAGGGTGATTGCCATGGTTCGATCGTACAAGCACGGAGCCGTGACCTGCTTCTCCGATCCTGCTCGATGCCGGGGCGCGTCAGGCGCCCGGTGTGCCGCCACTGCTCGTTCGAAGGCCGAACCCGGTACAGGTCCGAAGCGGTCAGACCGTGACCATGGTGCGGCGCGGTCGAGTCACGAACATGCTGATGCACGACGGAACGACCTCGAGGTCGCGGTGGTCGCGCTGGCGGTATTGTGACGGCGTCACGCCGACGATCTCGGTGAAGCGTGAACTGAACGAGCCGAGTGACGTGCAGCC
>JGI12269J14319_10001471_pt1 | contig 23371 bp, 21 predicted proteins | sample PeaSoiSIISIP2007_FD_14319 | JGI IMG/M metagenome (IMG submission 14319)
CGCCGTCTCGGCGTTGAAGCGCACGGTGACGAGACGGCCCGCGACTTCGTGCGCGGGTGCCACGCTGGCGCGCTGGGTGGTGCCCTCGAAGCCGGTCGCGGCGCAGAACAGGCGATAGAGCGGCACCGACGCGGCGACGAGGCCGCCCATCGCGGCGAGGACCGCGACGAGCGAGATGACGGTCTTGCGGTTTCCGCGCGCGCTCATGGCCCGGCGCCCATGCGCACCAGGGTGATCACGTAGAACAGCATCGCCAACCCCGCGAGCACGGCGAGGAGCGCGAGATTCTTGACGCGCTGGCGGCGCTGGCGATCGTCCACGGCTGGGTTCGAAATCGTCATCCCGCCACGCCCGAATGGTCCATCACCATCGCGGCGAACAGCAGGAAGAGATAGAGGATCGAGAAGCCGAACATCCGCCGCGCCGCGCGCTCGCCGGGGTCACGAAGGACGCGGAGCGAAAGGTACGTGAAAGAGACGGACAGGAAAAAAGCGATCGCGCCGTAGACCCAGCCCGCGACGCCCAGGAAATAGGGAGCCATGGCTAACGGCCACAGGATGAGGGTGTAGACCAGCATCTGCCGCTTGGTCTCGAGGGGCCCGGCCACCACCGGCATCATCGGCACGCCGGCGCGCTCATAATCGCCGGCGCGATAGAGCGCGAGCGCCCAGAAATGCGGCGGCGTCCAGAAGAAGATGAGCGCGAACAGCACCAGCGCGGTGACGCCGACCTCGCCCGTCGCCGCGGCCCAGCCGACCAGCGGCGGCAGCGCCCCGGCCGCGCCGCCGATGACGATGTTCTGCGGCGTGCGGCGCTTGAGCCAGACCGTGTAGACGAAGACGTAGAACGCGATGGTGAGCGCCAGCAGCGACGCCGCCGCCCAGTTGAGCGCGAGCCCCATCACCATGATCGACGCGCCCGCCAGCACCACGCCGAACCCCAGCGCGTCGCCGGGCGCCATGCGGCCCGCCGGCAGCGGCCGGTCGCTGGTCCGGCTCATCAGCGCGTCGATGTCGCGGTCGTACCACATGTTGATGGCGCCGCACGCGCCGGCCGCGACCGCGATGCACAGCACCGCGACTGCCGCCAGCACCGGATGGAGATGGCCCGGCGCCAGATAGAGTCCGACGAACCCGGTGAATACGACGAGCGACATCACCCGCGGCTTCATGAGCGCGATGTAGTCGCCGAGCGCTGGGCTCAGCGCCTCGGCGCGGCCGAGCGGGGCTGCGATCTGGGGCATCGCGGCGGGCCTCAGTGGCCGCCCTCGGTCACGACGTGCGGCAGCTCGTCGTAGGAATGGAACGGCGGCGGCGAGGTCAGGGTCCATTCGAGCGTGGTCGCGCCGGCGCCCCAGTAATTGTTGCCGACCCGCTTGCCGGCCAGCAGCGTGTGAAAGATGATGAAGATGAAGAACAGCGTGGACGCGCCCGAGATGTAGGAGCCGATCGAGGCCACCATGTTCCAGCCGGCGAAGGCGTCGGGATAGTCGCTGATCCGCCGCGGCATGCCCGCGAGCCCGAGGAAGTGCATCGGGAAGAACGTCAGGTTGACGCCGATGAACGTGGTCCAGAAATGGATGCGGCCGAAGGTCTCGTTGTATTGCCGGCCCGACATCTTGCCAATCCAGTAGTAGAATCCGGCGAAGATGCCGAACACGGCGCCCAGCGACAGCACGTAGTGGAAATGCGCCACCACGTAGTAGGTGTTGTGCAGCTCCATGTCGACGCCGGCATTGGCCAGCACCACGCCGGTGACGCCGCCCACCGTGAACAGGAACAAAAGCCCGACCGCCCACAGCATCGGCGTTTCGAAATCGATGGCGCCCTCCCACATGGTGGCGATCCAGGAGAAGATCTTCACCCCGGTCGGCACCGCGATGACCATGGTCGCGGCGGTGAAATAGGCCCGCGTGTCGACGCTGATGCCGGTGGTGAACATGTGGTGCGCCCAGACGACGAAGCCGATGACGCCGATCGCCACCATCGCGTAGGCCATGCCGAGATAGCCGAAGATCGGCTTCTTCGAGAAGGTCGAAATCACCTGGCTGATGATGCCGAAGGCCGGCAGGATCATGATGTAGACTTCGGGGTGGCCGAAGAACCAGAACAGGTGCAGGAACAGCAGCGGATCGCCGCCGCCGGCCGGGTCGAAGAAGGTGGTGCCGAAATTGCGGTCGGTGAGCAGCATGGTGATCGCGCCCGCCAGCACCGGCAGGGACAAGAGCAGCAGGAACGCCGTCACCAAGAGCGCCCAGATGAACAGCGGCATCTTGTGCATGGTCATGCCGGGCGCGCGCATGTTGAGGATGGTGGTGATGAAATTGATGGCGCCCATGATCGACGATGCGCCGGCGAGGTGGAGCGAGAAGATCGCCATGTCCACCGACGGCCCCGGATGCCCGACCTTGGAGGAGAGCGGCGGATAGACCGTCCAGCCCACCCCGGCGCCATCGCCGACGAAGGCCGAGCCCAACAGCAGCGCGAAGGCCGGGATCAGCAGCCAGAAGCTGATATTGTTCATGCGCGGGAACGCCATGTCGGGCGAGCCGATCATCAGCGGAATGATCCAGTTGCCGAACCCGCCGATGAGCGCCGGCATCACCACGAAAAACACCATGATGAGCCCGTGCGCGGTGATGATCACGTTGTAGAGCTGATGATTGTCGTGGAACAGCGGGTCGCCGGGATGCATCAGGTTGACGCGGATGATGATCGAGAACAGTCCGCCGATGAGGCCGCAACAGACGGCGAGGATCAGATAGAGCGTGCCGATGTCCTTGTGGTTCGTCGAACAAAACCAGCGGACGAAGAACCCCGGCATATGCTCATCGTGCCCATACCCGTGCGCCGTCGTGTCGTGTGCCATCGTCCTAATCCTCCGACGCTCTAATGCGCCGCTGAAGCGGCGAGCCGCAGCTTCGCATCGTCGTCATGCGCGAATTTCTTTTTCGCATCGACGATCCATTTGGCGAAGTCGTCCTTGGACACCCCCTTGATCTCGATCGGCATGAAGGGGTGGTTGACGCCGCAGATCTGGTTGCACTGGCCGTAGAACGTTCCCTCGCGGTTGATCTCGAGCCACGATTCGTTGGTGCGGCCGATGACGGCGTATTCCTGCACGCCCATCGACGGCATGAACCAGCTATGCAGCACGTCGGTGCCGCTCACCAGGATGCGGACCACCGTGCCGACCGGCAGGACCACCGGATTGTCGACCTCGAGAAGGCGCGGCTTGCCCTCCTTCACGGCCTGCTCTTCCGGCATCATGTTGCTGTCGAAGCTCAGATTGCCCTGATCGGGATACTCGTAGCTCCAGTACCACTGGTGGCCGGTTACCTTGAGCGTCATGTCGGCGTGCTGCGCATGGTCCATGTAGAACATGAGCTTGAACGACGGCACCGCGATGATGAACAGGATGAACACCGGCACGGTCGACCACAGCACCTCGAGGAGGGTGTTGTGGGTCCGCCGCGACGGGACCGGGTGACGCTTGGCATCGAAGCGTACGATGACATAGAGCAGCAGCCCGAGCACGAACACCGTGATGAGGGTGATGATGACCAGCAGCTCGTTGTGGAGCGCGTCGATATGCTCGCGCACCGGCGAGGCCGCCGGCTGAAGCATCATCTGCCACGGCCGGGGCTGCTCGACATTGTCGGCGAGCGCGGCGGAAATTTGCCCGAAATACGCGCCGGCCAGCGTCAAGACCAGTGCGAGCGGCGCTCTCGCGATGGCAACCATCCCCGAACCGCGTCCCCGTCCCATCCGCGTCGCCCTCTCGTTCGTGGATGCGCGCCCGGCCATGGGCTCGGACCAGCGCAACGTTACCCCAAGTGCCGCCATGCGCTCAACTCTACCCCCGGAGCGGCCGGCCCCCTAATACCGCCCCGCGAGGCGCCGCGCCAACCGCAACCTTGCGACCATGTGACGCAGAATTGGTGGCGGCCCGCGCGCCTCGTGCCGGCGCTTCCGGATGCGCAGGCCGATCCCCATATTCCGTCCTGGCGCCGCCGCGCCCGCCGTGGCAAGAAGCCCGCTGCAAGGAGTCCGCCGATGACCGATCTCGCCCACACCGACGAGCTGTTCTTCGCCCGCACCGGGATGGACCGCGCCCGGGTCGAACGCATCGTCGGCGAGGCGCTTGCCGGCATGGACGACGGCGAGCTGTTCCTGGAATGGAGCCAGTCGGAGAGCCTCACCTTCGACGACGGGCGGATCAAGTCGGCCTCATTCGACCAGAGCCAGGGTTTCGGTCTGCGCGGGCTCTCCGGCGAGGCTTGCGGTTATGCCCATGCATGCGAGCTGTCCGAGGACGCGATCCGCCGCGCCGGCCGGACGGTTCAGGCGGTGAAGTCGGGCTCGGGCGGCACCCTCGCCGCGCCGCCGCCGGGCACCAATCGCCAACTCTATACCGAGGTCAATCCCCTGGGCGGCTATGATTTCACCGTCAAGGCCAAGCTCCTGGCCGAGATGGACGCCTATGCGCGCTCGCTCGACCCGCGCGTGCGCCAGGTCTCGGCCTCGCTCGCGGGCTTGTGGCAGGCGGTGCAGATCATCCGGCCCGACGGCTTGCGCGTCGCCGACATCAGGCCGCTGGTGCGGCTCAATGTCAGCATCACCGTGGCCGACGGCGACCGCATGGAGAACGGCAGCGCGGGCGCCGGCGGCCGGCTCGAATATCACCGCTATTTCGATCCCAAGCAGTGGCGCGCCCAGGTCGACGACGCGCTGCGCCAGGCGCTGGTCAATCTCGGCTCGGTGCCGGCGCCGGCCGGCGAGATGGTGGTGGTGCTGGGGCCGGGCTGGCCCGGGGTGATGCTGCACGAGGCGGTGGGCCACGGGCTCGAGGGCGACTTCAACCGCAAGAAGACGTCGGCCTTCACCGGCCTCATCGGCACGCGGGTGGCATCGCCCGGCGTCACCGTCGTCGATGACGGCGTGATGCCGGACCGGCGCGGCTCGCTCACGGTCGACGACGAGGGCACGCCCACCACCACCAACGTGCTGATCGAGGACGGTATCCTCAAGGGCTACATGCAGGACCGGCTCAATGCGCGCCTCATGGGCATGCGCGCCACCGGTAACGGCCGGCGCCAGAGCTTCGCCCACGCGCCGATGCCGCGCATGACCAATACCTACATGCTGGCCGGCGACAAGGACCCGCAGGAGATCATCGCCAGCGTCAAGCGCGGCCTCTACGCGGTGAATTTCGGCGGCGGCCAGGTCGACATCACCTCGGGCAAGTTTGTGTTCTCGGCATCCGAGGCCTTCCTGATCGAGGACGGCAAGGTCGGGCCCGCGGTCAAGGGCGCGACCCTCATCGGCAACGGGCCGGACGCGCTCACCAAGATCACCATGATCGGCAACGATCTGAAGCTCGACGACGGCATCGGCACCTGCGGCAAGGACGGCCAGGGCGTGCCGGTCGGCGTCGGCCAGCCCACCGTGCGCATGGACGGGTTGACGGTCGGCGGCACCGCGGCGTGATGCGCGGACGCCCTTGTTCAAATGTCCCTCGCCCCCACGACGTGGGGGAGAGGGCAGGGTGAGGGGGCGCCTCAGCCTGCACGTCGATCGCCCACCAGCGGCAGGGCCCTCCTCAACCTGCCCTCTTCTCCCGCCAGGCGGGAGGAGGGGGTTTTTCGTGTTGCTCGGCTTTTTGCTGCTTGCCGCCGCGCCGGTGCGTGCCTGCGATCTGGATCACGCGCCGTCCGCGCGCTGGTCGGTGGTGCGCGAGGGCGCGGCCGCGTGGCTCGGCGATCCGTGCGGCAAACGGCTGCTGGCGGTCGGCGTCGATGTGGTCGATGCCGGCGCTTCGAGCGAAGGCGTCGAGCGGCCGCACTATGACTGGCGCCGGTTCGCGCCCTCGCGCGAAGCCTGGGCCGAGGAGGCGCGCGCGCGTCTCGGCGCCTGGGGCTTCAACTCGGTCGGGGCGTGGTCGCTCGCGCCGGAGGCGCTGCGCCTGCCGGAAACGATCAATCTCGAACTCGGCCGCTATGCGCGCTTCCACTGGTTCGATCCCTACGATCCGGCGATGCCCGACCGCATGCGGGACGAGGCGCGGCGCCTCACCGCGCCCTATCGCGGCTCGCCCTATCGCATCGGGTATTTCTCCGACAACGAGGTCGGATGGTGGGGCGGCGCGCTGTTCCTGTTCTTCTCCAAGAAGCCGGCGGAGAATCACACCAAGCAGCGCTGGGTGACGCTCCTGCGCAGCCTCTACCGCGACGACTGGCAGGGATTCGCACGCGATTTCGTGCCGCCGCCGGGTGTCGCATCGTGGGACGCGCTCCTGCACGCCGAGGCGGTAACGCGCTTGCGGCCGGGCGCCAACGGCATGCGCGCCGTGCGGCTCTGGACCGCGACCGTCGCGACGCACTACTACGCGCTCGCGGCGCGGGCGATCCGCGCCGCCGATCCCGGCGCGCTGTTCTTCGGCGATCGCTTGCCGATCTACTACGATCCCCTGGCGGTCAGCGCCGAGGCGCATTTCGTCGACGCGATCGCCGTCAACTACAACGTCGACAGTCCCGAAGGCTGGATCGCGCCCTATTTCTTCGACGGGCTGAGGCGCCTGAGCGGCGGCAAGCCGGTGTTCGTCTCGGAGTGGTTCTACGCCGCGCGCGAGAACCGCACCGGCAACCGCAATAACGGCCACCTGATGACGGTGGAGACGCAAGATCAGCGCGCCGCGGGCGCGGCGGCGGCTGCGGCCCGCTTCGCCGCGCTGCCCGAGCTCGTCGGCCTCGACTGGTTCCAGTATTACGACTATCCGCAGGGCGGACGCGCCGACCGCGAGGACTACGATTTCGGCCTCGTCGATATCGAGGATCGGCCCTACGAGCGGCTGGTCGAGGCGCTGAATTCGGTCAACCGCGACATGACTCGCCTGCATAGGGAGGGCAAGCCGCTCGCGCGGCCGAGCCTCGCGACGTTCGCCGCGCCCGAGGCCACGATCGATCCCGCGCACCGCTCGCTGGTCGATTGGCCGAAGCCGGCCGCGCTGCTGCCGCCGTTCAAGGCCGCGCCCGGCGACGTGCCGTTCGGCGAGGCCTATCTCGCCTGGAGCCGGGACGGCATCGCCTTGGCCCATGTCGGCCAGGATTATTACGATCCCGATCTCCTCGCCTATGATGGAACCTTCCCGCCGGGCGAGGCCTATCATCTTGAGCTCGATGTCGATGCCGGCGCGGGGCCGCGCCGCTTCACCCTCGCGCTGGTGCCGCCGCCGCGCGGATCGAGCGACCGTGCCATGCGGGTTGCCCTCTGCGCGGGGGGCGCGGCGGACGGTGGCTGCGCGCCGGTCGCAGGGGCGCAGGCGCTCTATTTCGGCGCCGACCAGCCGCGCGTGGTGGCGGCGGCGCTGCTGCCGTGGTTGGCGCTGGGCGCTGCGGGCCCGCCCGCAAGCGGCCGCCTCAAGCTCGAGCTTTCAGCCGTGACGTGGTACCGCGCGCGGTGGATGTCGCTGTCGGGCAACGCCCCCGGCACCGACCCGGCGCGCTGGGCCGAGATCCGGCTCGCGCCGGCGCTCCGCTAATACGCCATCTCGCGATAGATGGGCGCAACGCGGCGGTCCCATTCGCCGTTGTAGCGCTCGAGCAGCCGCTCGGCCGGGGTGCGGCCCGACCGCGCGATCTCGATCAAGGACGCGATGAAGTGGGTCTCGTCCTGGCCGGTACCGTCGAGCCGCGCACGCCGCTGCAACCCGGCCTGCGCCAGCGCGAGCACCTCGATCGCCAATTCGCGCAAGGTGCTGCGGCGGAAGGGCGCAGCGAGGCCCATGCGCGGCGCGTCGCGGCGCAGGCCCTCGCGCTCCTCGTCGGTCCAGTCGGCGATGAGCGCCACCGCCGCGTCGAGCGCTTCCTGGTCGTAATAGAGCCCCGTCCACAGCGCCGGCAGCGCACAGATCTGCTCCCATGGGCCCGCATCGGCGCCGCGCATCTCGAGGAAGCGCTTCAAGCGCACCTCGGGGAAGGCGGTGCTGAGATGGTCGACCCAGTCGCTCATGGTCGGCGTCGCGCCCGGCAGCCCGGGCAGGCGCCCCACCATGAAGTCGCGGAACGACTGCCCCGCCACGTCGATGTAGTTCCCGTCGCGATAGACGAAATACATCGGCATGTCGAGCATGTAGTCGACATAGCGCTCGTAGCCGAAGCCGCGCTCGAACACGAAGGGCAGCATGCCGCAGCGGTCGGGATCGACGTCGGTCCAGACGTGGCTGCGATAGCTCAAATAGCCGCTGGGCTTGCCCTCGACGAAGGGCGAGATGGCGAAGAGCGCGACCGCCACCGGCTGCAGCGCGAGCCCGACGCGGAACTTCTTCACCATGTCGGCCTCGTCGCCGAAATCGAGGTTGACCTGCACGGTGCAGGTCCTGAGCATCATGTCGAGGCCGAGCTTGCCCTTCTTGGGCATGTAGTTGCGCATCACCGCATAGCGCCGCTTGGGCATGAACGGCACGTCCTCGCGCCGCCAGTCGGGAAGAAAACCGAGGCCCAAAAGGCCCAGCCCCAGCTCGCTGCACACCGGCCGGAGCTGCTTCAGGTGCTGCTGCACCTCGGCGCAGGTCTGGTGCAGATTGTCGAGCGGCGCGCCCGACAATTCGAACTGCCCGCCCGGCTCGAGCGACACCGACGCCTCGCCGCCCGACAGCGCGATGAGATTGTCGGCGTCGTAGACGGGGCTCCAGCCGAACCGCGTCAGCCCTTCGAGCAATGCGCGGATGCCGTCGGGGCCGTCATAGGCGACGGGGCGGAGATCCTTGCGCCGGAAAACGAATTTCTCGTGCTCGGTGCCGATGCGCCAGCGCTCGCGCGGCTTCTCGCCCGCGGCGATGTACTCGACAAGCTGCCGCTTGCCGGTGATCGGCTCACCGCCCGAAAGCGAAGGTCCGGACATGGATCGGGACGACCCCTCAATGCCTAGGATGATGCGTCTTCCGGCGCGCGCAGCCGCCGGCGCGCAGTCCTCCAGTCGCCAGCAAGCGCCTGGACCAGCGCGAGACCCGCAAGCGCCGCCGTCTCTGCGCGCAGCACGCGCGGGCCCAAGCCCACCGGGAAAACAAAGGGGAGTTTGCGCAGGGCGTCAAGCTCCGTTTCCGCAAACCCGCCCTCCGGTCCGGTCAGGACGGCGAGCGGCCCCGGCGGGAGCGATGCGAGCGCGGCCGCGGCGGGCGGCGCGGCGCCGGTCTCGTCACAAAGGATGAGGCGGCGCCCGGCGCGCCACCGAGCGAGGAGGCGATCGAGCGGCTGCGCCGGGCGCAGCTCGGGGAGCGCGACACGTTCGCTCTGCTCCGCCGCCTCGCGCATGATCGCGCCAACGCGCGTTTCGTTGATCCGCTCCGCCACCGTGCGCTGCGTCAGGACGGGAACGAGCGCGCCGGCGCCCAGCTCGGTCGCCTTCTCGACCAGCCATTCGAGCCGCGCGCGCTTGACCGGCGCGAAGACGAGCCACAGATCGCCCGTGTCCTCTTGCGCGCGCAGACATGCCTCCGCCACCGCGACGCCGGCGTCGCGGCCGAGCGTTTCAATGCGCGCCAGCCACTCGCCGTCGCGCCCGTTGAAGAGGGATATGGCGTCGCCCGCCCCGAGCCGCAGCACCGCGCGCAACCGATGCGCCACCTCGCGCCCGAGCGCGACTGGCGCGCCCGCGCCGAGGGGCGCGGCGACATAGAGGCGGGTCGCGGGTTTCGCGGGCATTGGCAGGGAGATTAGCGGATGGCGCGGGGAGAGGAATGGGCGCGGAAGGGATCGCCTTCCACTCCCGTGATGTGTACGTTTTGATAAAATCATACACATGCGGATTAGGCCATGCGGACCAATATCGACATCGACGATACACTCATGCGCAACGCCATGACCGCAACCGGTCTTAACACCAAACGGGGTGTGGTCGAGGAAGCCTTGCGTCTGCTGGTCAGGTTGAAGCAGCAGGAGAAAATCCGGGCGATCAGGGGAAAATTTCGCTGGGAAGGCGAGCTGAGCCAGATGCGTCAAGGCCGAAAATTCGATGCTCGTCGTCGATAGCTCGGTCTGGATCGATTATATGAACGACGCGCGCACGGAACGAGCGGTGCGGCTGGATGAAGTGCTCGGCCGCGAGCCGAATCGTTTGGTCATTGGTTGGGGGATGGCATGCAAATTATGCCCGGCTTCATAGCTATTGGCGCGTTGGCGGCATTTACCACGGTCGCGCGTGGCGACGGCATTGACGGGCGGTGGGACGGGACTATCGTGCCGGGCGGTCAGTGCGGCTTGCCGAGCACGCTGACAATATCCGCTCGGGGTACCGAAGTTTCCGGTGTGCTCCATTTGGTTCGCGGCGACCCTCCGGTTCACGGCGCGCTTGCGCCCGACGGCTCCTTTTCCGCTGAGGCGAATATCAGCGGCATAGCGCTGAAAGGGAAGTTCGCGCAGGAGCGGTTGGAAGGAACAGTGTACCTTGCCTGCGGCGACGTGCGGTTTCAGGCACAGAGGGGAGCGCCGAGCGCGTACGAAGGACAATGGTCTTTTGCCGGATTCACATCATGCCCGTTTCAGGGACAGATCGTCGTCTCCGGGCGGGAGGTGCTCGTGCGGCTGACCGCGAATAGCGGCTCGACGGCTCTGCTTGGAAATCTCGGACCGGACGGTTCGTTTCAGACCGGCGTCGGGCCGCTAGCCTCGCAGCTTTCGGGGCAATTCAAGGGCGACGAGGTTCAAGCCGCGCTTTCGGTCTCGAGTTGCGGCAAGGTGGCCATTGTCGGGAAGCGCGGCTGACGGACGACTCGCCGCCCCTACTCCCCTTCCCACCTTTTCGCCGCCTCGTCGTCGCTCGCATGCGCCTCGACCCAGCGTTCACCGCGCGGGGTTTCTTCGAGCTTCCAGAACGGCGCCTTGGTCTTGAGCCAGTCGACCAGGAATTCGCAGGCCTCGAATGCCGCCATGCGGTGCGCCGATCCCGTCACCACCAGCACGATGCGCGCGCCGGGCATGAGCTTGCCATAGCGGTGGACGATCAGGGTCGCCTCGAGCGGCCAGCGCCGCAGCGCTTCCTGTTCGATCGCTTCGAGCGCGCGCTCGGTCATTCCGGGATAATGTTCGAGCGTCATGGCGTCGACGCGCTCGCCGCCGGCGATGTCGCGCACCAGGCCCACGAATGTGACCAGCCCGCCGATATCGGTGCGGCCGCGGGTCAGCGCGTCGATTTCGGATCCCACGTCGAAATCCTCGCGCTGGACGCGGATCAATTCAGCCTCCGGTCACCGGCGGGAACAGCGCGACCTCGTCGCCCGGCGCCAGCGCGTGGTCCAGGCCGACATATTCCTTGTTGACCGCGATCCGCACCAGCTTCTGGTTCTTCAGCGCCTCGGCGAAATTGGGGCCGCGGGTCTTGAGCCATTCGACCAGCGCCGCCACGGTGCGCACGCTCGCCGGAGGATCGACAGTTTCCTCGGCGGTGCCGATCCGGGTCCTGAGCCAGGCGAAATACAGGAGTCTCATGGCCTTGAGCTAACCCCTCGCGGCGCGGGTTTCAAGCGCGGGGCGGCCGCGGCTCAATTCAGCACCTCGCTGAACGGCAGGAAGTCGACCTCGTCGCCCTCCGCCACCGCCGTGACGCCCTCGCCCAACGCCACCAGCCCGTCCGCATCCACCAGCGACGAAATGATCCCGGCGCCGTCGCGCGGGTATTTGCGCGCCGACCATTTTCCGTCGACGCCGCGCTCCAGCCGGGCGCGGAGATATTCGGCGCGGCTCGCCTTCTTGTCGTAGGAGAAGCCCGCCGGCACGCGGTAGAGATGCGGCGCGATCGCGCTCGCGCCGGCAAGGCGCAGGATCAAGGGCCGCGCCAGCAGCAGGAACGTCACCATCACCGCCACCGGGTTGCCCGGCAGCCCGACGAACGGCACGCCCGCGACCTGGCCCAGCGCCACCGGCCGGCCCGGCCGGATGGCTAGGCGCCAGAAATGCAGCTTGCCCTGCGCCTCGACGGCCGCCTTGACGTGGTCCTCCTCGCCGACCGACATGCCGCCCGAAGTGACGACCAGGTCGTGCGACGCCGCGGCATCGCCGATGGCGTCGCGCACGGAGAGGGCGCGGTCGGGCAGGATGCCGAGATCGCTCACCCCGCAGCCGAGGCCGGTGAGCAGCGCCAGCAGCGTGTAGCGGTTGGCGTCATAGATCGCTCCCGGCGGAAGATGCGTCCCCGGCTCGCGCACCTCGTCGCCGGTCGAGAACAGCGCCACCCGGAGCCGGCGATAGACCGGCAGCGCGACGCGCCCGACCGCGGCGGCGAGACCGACCTCCTGCGGCCTGAGGCGCCGTCCCGGCTCGAGCACGGTCGCCCCGGCGCGCACGTCCTCGCCGCGGCGGCGGCGGTTGGCGCCGCGCTTGATACCGCTAGGGACGGTAACGCTGCCCTCGCTCTCGCGGCAATCCTCCTGCATCAGCACCGTGTCCGGCCCCTCGGGCATGGGCGCGCCGGTAAAGATACGGATCGCCTCGCCTCGCCTGGCCGGCCGGCCCAGCGCATGGCCCGCGGCGGCGCGGCCCGTCACCGGCAGCGCGGTCGGCCGGTCGGGCGCCAAATCGGCGAAAAACACGGCATAGCCGTCGACCGCCGCGTTGTCGTGCGGCGGCACGTCGCCCTCCGCCACCAAGGGCGCCGCGAGAATGCGCCCGGATGCGTCTCGCAAGGACACGGACTCGATCCCGGGCAGCGGCAGAGCGGCGACGCGGATGCGCTCGAGCGCCTGCGCACCCGACATCAAGCCGCCGCCGAAGGCGAAGCAGTCATCGCTGAGCTGCGCCATGGGCGGCCTCGAGCCGGCAATGGGCGATGATGAAGCGGGCGATCGCGTCGGCGTCCTCGAGCGCGAGTCGGGGCAGGGCAAGGCCCTCGACCGGCGTGTCGCACGCGACCGCGACGATGTCGGGATCATCGGGATAGAGCAGCGGCTTGCCCAACGAGCGGCGGTGGATCTCGAGCTTGGGGAAGGGCTCGCGCTTGAAGCCCTCGACGATGACGAGATCGACCGGCGTCATGCGCGCCAGGAGCTCGGCCAAACTGGGCTCGCGCGCGCCGCGATGCTCGTGCATCAGCGCCCAACGCGCCGAGGACGAGATCAGCACCTCGCTGGCGCCGGCCTCGCGATGACGGAAGCTGTCCTTGCCGGGGTGGTCGATGTCGAACTCGTGATGGGCGTGCTTGATGGTCGAGACGACGATGCCGCGCTGGACCAGCGCCGGCAGCAGCCTTGTGACGAGCGTGGTCTTGCCGCTGCCGCTCCAGCCGGCGAGACCGAAGATGCTGGTCACGTGGCGCGGCTCGGTTTCGCCACCTTGATCGCGGGCGCGTCCTCCGTGATGTGGCTGAGGCCGGCATGGAGATAATCATAGCCGGTCATCAAGGTCAGCGCCGCGGCGAGCCACAGCAGTGTCTCGCCGATCGCCCGCACCGGCAGCCAAGCCGGCCCGGCATCGCCCACCAGGAGCACGCCAATCGCCACCATCTGGATGGCGGTCTTCCACTTGGCGAGGCGCGAGACCGGGATGCGCACGCGCAGCCCGGCGAGATGCTCGCGCAAGCCCGAGACCAGGATCTCGCGACACAGGATCACGAGCGCCGGCAGGATGGTCGGTGCAGAGAATCGCGCATGGACCCCGAGCATGAACAGCGTGGTTGCGACGAGCAGCTTGTCGGCGATGGGGTCGAGGAACCGGCCCAGCTCGGATTGCTGCTTCCACGCCCGCGCCAGGCGCCCGTCGAGCCAGTCGGTCACGCCCGCGGCCGTGAACAGGGCGCAGCCGATCCACGGCCCCAGCGGCGGCGCCACGTAGAAGGTCGCGATCACCAGCGGAATCGCCACGATGCGCGACAAGGTGAGCAGGTTGGGAAGCGTCGTCAGCATATCTAGCATCCGGCCCCGAGCGAGTTTAGCCCTCGGCATGAAAATGATCATAAACCTTTTTTGCGATGGTGCCGCTAATCCCCGCCACGCGCTCGAGATCAGCGAGGCCGGCGCGCGCTACGCCGCGGGCCGAGCCGAAATGATGCAGCAGCGCGCGCTTGCGCCGGGCGCCGATGCCGGGAATCTCGTCGAGCGGCGAGGCGCCGATCGCCTTGGTGCGGCGCGCGCGGTGGGTGCCGATGGCGAAGCGGTGCGCTTCGTCACGGAGCCGCTGCAGGAAATACAGCACCGGGTCCTTGGGATCGAGGGTCGAAGGCGGCCGCCCGGGGCGGAAGAACCGCTCGCGGCCGGCGTCGCGGTCGGGGCCCTTGGCGATGCCGACGACCGGCAGGTCGTCGATGCCGAGATCGACCATGACGCGTTGCGCCGAGGAGAGCTGCCCGGCGCCGCCGTCGATCAGGATGAGATCGGGCCAGGTGCCGCGCTCGCGCTCCGGGTCCTCCTTGAGGGCGCGGGCGAAGCGGCGGCCCAGCACCTCGCGCATCATGGCGTAGTCGTCGCCGCCGGCGGGCGCGCCGGAGCCCTGGTCGGTCGCCTCGGCGATCGCTGTCTCGAGCGTGCCGGTGCGGGTTTCCTCGCCCTCCGGCGCAGGCGCGGCGGCTTGCCGCGCGACGCCGCGAATGTTGAACTTGCGGTAGGCGTTCTTCATCAGCCCCTCGGGCCCGGCGACGATCATGGCGCCGACCGGGTGGCTCCCTTGGATGTGGCTGTTATCGTAGACCTCGATGCGCTGCGGCGGGGCGTCGAGGCCGAACGCCTCGGCCACGCCGGCCAGCAGCTTCTGCTGGGTCGAGCTTTCGGCCAGCTTGCGGGCGAGCGCCTCGCGCGCGTTGACCAGGGCGTGCTCGACCAGCTTGCGCTTGTCGCCGCGCTGCGGCGTCGCCAGCTCGATCTTGCGCCCGGCATGGGCCGAAAGCGCGGCGACCAGGAGGTCGCGGTCGGTGGGCACGTCGCTGGTCAGGATCAGCGGCGGGATCGGCTTGTTGTCGTAGAACTGGCCGATGAAGGCGGCGAGCACGTCGGGCAGCGCGAGCTGGCGGTCGTGGCTCGGGAAATAGGCGCGGTTGCCCCAGTTCTGGCCGCCGCGGAAGAAGAACACCTGGATCGAGGTCTGGCCGCCGGCCTGATGCGCGGCGACGATGTCGGCATCGCCCAGGCTCTCGACATTGATGTCCTGGCGGCCCTGGACCTGGGTCAGGGCGCGAATGCGGTCGCGCAGCAGCGCCGCGCTCTCGAACTCGAGTCGCTCGGACAGGTCCTGCATGCGGCGCGCGAGCTGCTCCTGGACCTCCTTGCTGTGCCCGGCGAGAAATTCGCGCGCCTCGTTCAGCAGCCTGGAATAGCCGTCGCGGTCGATGCGGCCGACGCAGGGGCCGCTGCAGCGCTTGATCTGGTAGAGGAGACAGGGCCGGGTGCGGCTCTGGAACACGCTGTCGTTGCACGAGCGCAGCAGGAACGCGCGCTGGAGCGCGATCAGGGTACGGTTGACCGCGCCGGCATTGGCGAACGGGCCGAAATAGTCGCCCGTCTCGCCGCGCGCGCCGCGATGCTTGGTGAGCTGAGGGAAGTCGCTGCCGCCGGTGAGATGGATGTAGGGAAAGGACTTGTCGTCCCGCAGCAGCACGTTGTAGCGCGGCATCAGGCGCTTGATCAGGTTGCACTCGAGCAGCAGCGCCTCGACCTCGGTATGGGTCACCACCACCTCGAGCGCATGCGTCTCGGCCACCATCCGCCGCAGCCGGTTCGACAGGGCGGCGACATGCATATAGTTCGCGACGCGGTTCTTGAGGTTGCGCGCCTTGCCGACGTAGAGCGCGTCGCCCTTGGCGTTGAGCATGCGGTAGACGCCGGGCCCGGCCGGCAGGGTGCGCACGAAATCGCGGATCGTCTCGACCCCGCGCCCGAGCGCGCCGCCCAGCGTCAGCTCGGGCGGACCGTCCGGAATCTCGGCCTCTTCGGCGGGTTCGTCGTGCGCCATGCGCCTGTCACTTGGCGCGATCCGGCGAGTTCGTCAACGCCCCGCGCGAATATCCACGATCTCTGTGGATAACTCTGTTGGGAACCGGATCGGGCGGCAGTCTGGCGCACGTCAAAATGGAGGTTTTCGGACCTTGCCTAAAAATAATGCAAAAAATTCAAATACTTGATTTTCCAACATAATAACGACCCCAACTGTAAACCATTGGTAACAAGGATTTAATGCTTCCGGCACGCGGCCGTATTCGCGAGTTCAATCTGCTCCTGTTGACAAGTCGGCATCCGCCATACTGGCGGAAAGGTCGCCAATTCCATCACTTAGCAAAACTGCGTCATCCGACTCGGCAACGGCGGCGCCTATTCGATCCCGATTCCGTCCGCCGCGGGTGCCCAGCCCAGATGCTGGCCGCCATCGAGCGCGATCATCTGGCCGGTCATGGACGGGGCGGCGAGGATGAAGCGCACCGCGTCGGCGATCTCCTCCGGGCTGGTGCCGCGACCCAGCGGCATGGCAGTCCATTGGCGGCGGAACTGCTCGTCGGTCTGGCGCGGGCTGGGGAGGGTCGGGCCGGGGCCGATGCCGTTGACCCGGATGCGCGGCGCCAACGCCAGGGCCATGGTGCGGGTGAGCGTCCACAGCCCCGCTTTGCTGAGCGTGTAGGAGACGAAATGCGGGGTCAGGTTCCACACCCGCTCGTCAAGCAGATTGACGATTGCGCCGCCGCATTCCGCCGGAAGCTGGCGCGCGAAATTCTGCATCAGGACGAACGGCGCGCGTAAATTGGTCTCGATGTGACGGTCCCAGCTCGTGCGCGTGACCGCGAGCGCCTCGTCGCGTTCGAACACCGAGGCGTTATTGACGAGCGCGCCCAGCGGCCCGAGCGCCTTGGCGGCTGCCGGCACCAGTCGTTCCGTTGCCGCCTCGCTGGTGAGGTCGGCGGCGATCGCGACGGCTTTGCCGCCGGCGCGCGAAATCTCCGCGACGACGGCCTCGGCTTGGGCTTGCGAGCGATGGTGATGGACGGCCACCGCCCAGCCGTCGGCGCCGAGCGCCAACGCTATGGCGCGGCCGATGCGCTGCGCCGCCCCGGTGACGAGGGCCGCGCGCGGGACCAGGGGCGGGGCGTCGGTCACGGCCCGCGCCGCCGCGAGCGCGCCTTGTTCTTCGCCATCTGCTTGGCCGAGGTGCCGGCCCGCCCGCCCTGCGAGCGGCCGGCGGGCCGTGCCCCGATGCCGGTTTCGCCGAGGCCGAGGTCGTACTCCTCGAGGCGCTTGATCTCGTCGCGCAGCCGCGCCGCCTCCTCGAACTCGAGATCGGCCGCGGCCGCGCGCATCCGCTTCTCGAGATCGGCCAGCACCGCCTTGAGGTTGGAGCCCTGGTAGTGGAGCGCGGCGTCCTCGCCCGTCTGAACGGTGACGTGATCCTGCTCGTAGACGCTCTCGAGGATGTCGGCGATGCCGCGCCGCACGCTTTCGGGGGTGATGCCGTGGGCGACGTTGTAGGCCTGCTGCTTCTCGCGCCGCCGGCTGGTCTCGTCGAGGGCTGCGCGCATGCTCAGGGTGATGCGGTCGGCATAGAGGATGGCGCGGCCGTCGAGGTTGCGCGCGGCGCGGCCGATGGTCTGGATCAGCGCCGTGCGCGAGCGCAGATAGCCTTCCTTGTCGGCGTCGAGCACGCCGACCAGCGCGCATTCCGGGATGTCGAGCCCCTCGCGCAGCAGGTTGATGCCGACCAGGATGTCGAACACGCCGAGCCGCAAGTCGCGGATGATCTCGATGCGCTCCAGCGTGTCGACGTCGGAATGGAGATAACGCACGCGCAGCCCGTTCTCGTGGAAATACTCGGTGAGCGCCTCCGCCATCTTCTTGGTCAGCGTCGTCACCAGCACGCGCTGGCCTTTCCGGGCGCATTCGCGGCACTCGGCCATCAGGTCGTCGACCTGATTCTCGACCGGCCGCACCACCGGAATGGGATCGACCAGGCCGGTGGGCCGCACCACCTGCTCGACGAAGACGCCGCCGGTGCGCTCCAGCTCCCACGGGCCGGGGGTCGCCGAGACGCACACGGTCTGGCCGCGCATCGCGTCCCATTCCTCGAACTTCAAGGGCCGGTTGTCGATGCACGAGGGCAGGCGGAAGCCATACTCCGACAGCACCGATTTGCGCGCGAAGTCGCCGCGATACATGCCGCCCAATTGCGGCACGGTGACGTGGCTCTCGTCGACGAAGATCAGCGTGTCCTTGGGCAGGTACTCGAACAAGGTGGGCGGCGGCTCGCCCGGGCGGCGGCCGGTGAGATAGCGCGAATAATTCTCGATCCCGGCGCAGCTTCCGGTCGCGGCGATCATCTCCACGTCGAACTGGGTGCGCTGCTCGAGCCGCTGGAATTCGAGGAGCTTGCCCTGGGTCTCGAATTCCTTGAGGCGGACTTTCAGGTCGCGCTTGATCTCCTCGATCGCCTGGGCGAGCGTCGGCTTGGGCGTGACGTAGTGGCTGTTGGGATAGATCTTGATCGCCTCGAGCGCGGCGGTCTTCTCGCCGGTCAGCGGATCGAACTCGTGGATCGCCTCGATCTCCTCGCCGAACAGCGAGATGCGCCAGGCGCGGTCCTCGTAATGCGCCGGGAACAGCTCGATCGTGTCGCCGCGCACGCGGAAGGCGCCGCGCGCGAAGGCGGTGTCGTTGCGGCGGTATTGCAGCTCGACCAGCTTGGCAAGCAGCTTGTTGCGGTCGATGCGCTCGCCGGCGGCGAGGTCCATCGCCATCTCGGAATAGGTCTCGACCGAGCCGATGCCGTAGATGCACGACACCGAGGCGACGATGATGGTGTCGCGGCGCTCGAGGATGGCGCGCGTCGCGGCGTGGCGCATGCGGTCGATCTGCTCGTTGATCGAGGATTCCTTCTCGATGTAGGTGTCGGTGCGCGGGACATAGGCCTCGGGCTGGTAGTAGTCGTAGTACGACACGAAATACTCGACCGCGTTCTCCGGAAAGAAGCTGCGCATCTCGCCATAGAGCTGCGCCGCCAGGGTCTTGTTGGGCGCGAGGATGAGCGCCGGGCGCTGGGTGGCTTGGATGACATGCGCCATGGTGAAGGTCTTGCCCGAACCGGTGACGCCCAACAGGACTTGCTCGTTCTCGCCCTGCTCGATGCCGGCGACGAGTCCGGCGATCGCCTCCGGCTGGTCGCCTGCGGGCTGGAACTCGGAATGGATGGTGAAGCGCCTCGCGACGTCGTCGAGCGGCCGGGCGGCGGTCAGGAGAGCCATGGCGCTAAGATAAGGCCGGTCGCCGCGACGCGCCAGACCGTGAGGAGGACCCCATGACCGTCGAACCCTTGACCGATCTCGCCGCGCGCCTGCCCGAGTGGGCGCGCGATCTGAAGCGCAACCTCGCCGACGCGCTCGCCTCGCCCAATCTCAGCGCGCAGCAGCTCTGGGGCGTGGCGGTGGCGTCCTCGATCGCGGCGCGCGACCCGGCCTTGCGCGCGGCGGCCTTCGCAGCGGCGGCGCCGCATCTGTCCGAGGCGGCGCTGGCGGCAGCCAAGAGCGCGGCCGCGCTGATGGGCATGAACAACGTCTATTACCGCTTCACCCACCTGGTCAACGAGCCCGCCTATCAGAAAATGCCGGCGCGGCTCCGCATGCAGGCGTCGATCCAGTCCGGCATCGAGCGCAACGATTTCGAGCTGATGGCGCTGGCGGTCTCCGCGATCAACGGCTGCGGCATCTGCATGGAGACCCACGAGCGCCATCTGGTGCAGCACGGCGTCACCCGCGAGACGGTCCAGGACGCCGTCCGCCTCGCCGCGGTGCTGAGTGGCATCGCGGCGGCGCTGGAGGCGGACGCGCGAGTCGATGTTGCACCGCAGCGTAACACGCCCTAGAGTGCGCGGCCCTCAAACCGAGCCCGTGCCATGCCCTTCATCGCCGACCGCCTGCTCGCGATCAAACCGTCGCCCACCATCTTCATCTCCAACAAGGCGTTGGCACTGAAGGCGGAGGGGCGCGACATCATCGGCCTCGCCGCCGGCGAGCCCGATTTCGACACGCCGCAGAACATCAAGGACGCGGCCAAGCGGGCGATCGACCGCGGCGACACCAAGTACACCCAGGTCGACGGCACGCCCGAGCTGAAGAAGGCGGTGTGCGGCAAGTTCAAGCGCGAGAACGAGCTGACCTACGCGCCGAACCAGATCAGCGTCGGCACCGGCGGCAAGCAGGTGCTGTTCAATGCGCTCTTGGCGACGGTCAATCGCGGCGACGAGGTGATCGTGCCGGCGCCCTACTGGGTGTCGTACCCCGACATCGTCGTGCTGTGCGAAGGGACGCCGGTCGCGGTCACCTGCCCACAGAACAACGGCTTCAAGCTCAGGCCCGAGGACCTCGAGGCGGCGATCACGCGCAAGACCAAGTGGCTCATTCTCAACTCGCCCTCGAACCCGACCGGCGCGGCCTACACCAGGGCCGAACTCGCGGCGCTGGCCGAGGTATTGGTGCGTCATCCCGACGTGTGGGTGCTCGCCGACGACATGTACGAGCATCTCGTCTACGACGATTTCGTGTTCACTTCGATCGCCCAGGTCGAGCCCAAGCTCTATCCCCGCACGCTGACCTTGAACGGCGTGTCGAAGGCCTATTGCATGACCGGCTGGCGCATCGGCTATGCCGGCGGGCCGACCGAGCTGATCAAGGCGATGGCGGGGCTGCAGTCGCAGTCCACCACCAACCCCAGCTCGATCAGCCAGGCCGCCGCGGTCGAGGCGCTCAATGGGCCGCAGGACTTCATCCCGGTCAACAACGCGGTGTTCAAGGAGCGGCGCGATTTGGTGGTGGCCGGGCTCAACCGCTGCAAGGGCCTCCATTGCCCGACGCCGCACGGCGCGTTCTACGTCTATCCGTCTTGCGCCGGGACCATCGGACGCCGCACGCCGGACGGCAAGATGATCGAGACCGACACCGACTTCGTGACCTATTTGCTCGATGCCGAGGGCGTGGCGGTGGTGCCCGGCACCGCCTTCGGGCTGGCGCCGCATTTCCGCGTCTCCTACGCCGCCTCGAACGCCGAGCTGCGCGAAGCCTGCAACCGCATCGAGCGGGCCTGCGCCAAGCTGGAGTAGGCTCTCCATCCGATCGGATCAACTTGGTGCGTCCTTCGACTACGCTGCGCTCCGCTCAGGATGAGGACCGTTCTTCGTGCGACAAAGAATTTCCTCATCCTGAGCGAAGTCGAAGGACGCACGGCGTTGATGCAATCCCTGTCAGGGTTATCTATGCCAGCGCCGGCATCACCTCGCGTGCGAAGAGGTCGATGGTGCGGGTGACTTCGGCCAGGGTCATGTCGCCGAAGGCGAATTGGCCGACGCAATAATTGGCGCCGGCCTCGACGAGCTGCTTGCGCAGCTCCGCGGCCACCGTTGCGGGCGAGCCGGCGATGCCGCGCCCGCCATGGCGGATCGCGTCGAAGTCGGGGGGCCGCGGGTTCTGGGTCGGCACGTTGTGCATGCGCGCGAGGTGGGTGAGGCTCGCCTGCCATTTCGGATAGGCGCGGCGCGCGATCGCGAGCGCCTCGTCGTCGCTGGGCGCCACCACGATGAAGCGCGCGAGACCCATCAGCGGCAGCGGCTTGGTGCCATGCGTCGCCGCCCAAGTGGCGCGATAGGCGTCGGTAATCGCCCGCACTTCGGGCAAAGGATGCGCGGAAACGAAGTTGAAGCCGTCGCGCGCGGCGCGCTCGGCGCCGTCGGGGCGCTCGACCCCGACCCAGATCGGCGGATGCGGACGCTGATAAGGCTCGAGCTCCATCGGCACGGCGCGGAAGCGATGGAACCGGCCCTCGAAATCGAGCGTCTTCTGCGTCAACCCGGCGCGGATCACCTGCAGCGTCTCGAGGTAGATCGGCACGCGGTCGTCAGGCGCGATGCCGTAATATCCCACCTCGATTGGCGACACGCCGCGCCCCACGCCCAGCTCGAGCCGCCCGCCGCTCAACTGGTCGAGCATGCAAATCTCCTCGATCAGCCGCAGCGGGTGATAGAGCGGCAGGAGATAAACGAGCGGCCCGAAGCGCAGCCGCTTGGTGCGCTGCGCCACCGCCGACAGGAACACGCTCGGGCTCGGTGCCATGCCCACCGGCGTCGCATGGTGCTCGGCGATGTGATAGGAGCGGAAGCCGGCGCGGTCATAGGCCTCGACGATCTTGAGCCGCATTTCGTAGAAATCGCTCAGCGCCAGCGCGTTGCGGTCGACGTGATCGAAGATTCCGAATTCCATGTCAGATCTTCGGATCGGGGCAGGGGAGACCGAGCGTCACCGCGCCATAGAGCGAGCCCTGGATGTCCCAGGTCATGGCGAGGTGATGCGAGATGGCGCGCAGGTCGCGCCAGCCGCGCTGCACCGGATGGTCGCTCATCAGCCCCTGCGCGCCGACGATCGGGAACAGCCGCTCCACCGCGCGCACGCAGAGCTGCCCCGAAAAGCTCATGTCGCGGCGATAACGCACCCGGTCGGCGAGGGTGATGGTCTCGCCCGCCAGGCCCTTGCGCACGATCTCGTCGCGGTCCTTGAAGACCAGCGCGTGGGCGGCGTCGATCTCGGCCTGCGCCTCGGCGACGCGGAGCTGGATGCTCTGGTTGGCGGCGACCGGCGTGCCGGCGCGGCTCTTCTGCACCTGGAGCTGCTCGACGATGGTCTCGGCGATGCCGCGCGCGACGCCCAGCGCGTTGCCGACGATGCTGAAGGTCAAGGGCGCCAGCACCGGCAGGCGGTAGAGATAATGGTCGTTGACCGCGCTGCCCGGCGTCGGCCCGCCCTTGACATCGTCGAGGTCGAGCAGGCGGCGGTCGGGCAGGAATACGCTATCGGCGACGATGTCGTTGCTGCCGGTGCCGGCGAGGCCGACCGCGCGCCAGGTATCCTCGACCCGGCACTCGGAGAGGCGCAGCAGGGCGAAGAAGACCTTGGGCGGGATCGGCAGCATCACCACCGCCCATCGGCAGTGATCGACGCCGCTGGAGAATTTCCACCGCCCCGAGACGCGATAGCCGCCTTGCGTGCGCTCGACCTTCGGCGCCACCGCCATGAACGAGCTGGACACTGTCGTCTCGGCGCTCTCGCCCCAGATCTCGTCCTGCGCCTCCGGGGGGAACATGCCGGCGAGCCAGGGATGGCACGAGGTGATGCTGGCAACCCACGCCGCCGAGCCGCAGGCGCGGCCCAGCTCGGCGCCGAGCTCCGTCTGGAGCCCGAAGCGCAGCTCGTAGCCGCCATAGCGGTGCGGCTGCATGATCTTGTAGAACCCGGCCTCGGCGAATTCGCGGTTGGTGGCGTCGGGCAGGCGGCGCAGCGCCTCGGTCTCGGCCGCGCGCTGGCGCAGCATCGGCAGCATGGCGCGGGCGCGCGCCACGATGTCGGCCTCGGTCGGGCGCGCGGTGTTGGCTCCTTCC
>JGI12269J14319_10001472_pt1 | contig 23368 bp, 21 predicted proteins | sample PeaSoiSIISIP2007_FD_14319 | JGI IMG/M metagenome (IMG submission 14319)
TCGGGGTCGGCCGCCTCGAGCAGGAGCCGCCACTCGGCGCGGGCGATCGACTGGCGAGCCACGTCGACCACGTCAGGGTTGACCGACACCGACGTGATGCCCAGGCGCACGAGGTGCTCGGCGAAGGCCGGGTGGTTCGACGGGGCCTGCCCGCACAGCGATGACGTGATGCCCGCGAGGTGGCACTGGCTGATGATCCGGCCGATCGTGTCGAGCACCGCGGCGTCCGACTCGTCGAACAGGTCCGCGCAGACCTGCGAGTCCCGGTCCACCCCGAGCATCAGCTGCGTGAGGTCGTTGCTTCCGATCGAGACTCCCGACACGCCCATGGCCGCGTACTCCGGGATGCGGTAGGCGACCGAGGGGACCTCGGCCATCACCCACACCGGCGTGCCCGCGGCCGGGCTCTTGGCCAGCAGCTCGAGGCAGTCCGCGAGCTCCCAGGCGGTGCGCACGAAGGGGATCATGAGCACGACGTTGGGTGAATGCTCGCGCACCCGGGCCAGGACCTCCAGCTCGAGGTTGAAGACCTCGGGCTCGCGCACGTAGCGGTAACAGCCCCGGTACCCGATCATCGGGTTCTCCTCGGACGGCTCGAACTCCGCTCCGCCCTCGAGGTTGACGAACTCGTTGGTCCGGAAGTCGATGCTGCGATAGACGACCGGGCGCGGGTTGAACGCCGTGGCGATGCGTGACAACGACGTCGTCATCTTCTCCACGAAGACCTTCTGGTCGCCGCGCTTGATCAGGAGCTTCGGGTGAACGCCGGCCAGCGCGTCGGTCACCATGAACTCCGCGCGCAGCAGGCCCACCCCGTCGACGTCCATCGCGGCCACCTCGTCGGCGTGCTCGGCGAAGGCGAGGTTGACGTAGAGGCGAGTGGCCAGCGGCGGCGCCACGGCGGCGGTCGCGGGCGGCGCGGTGACACTGGCCGCGGGGCTCATCGTGACCGCGCCCTCGTAGACGACGCCCTTGGAGCCGTCCACCGTGACGAGCTCGCCGTTGCGCAGGACGGTCGTCGCGTTGCGCGCGCCGACCACGCAGGGTACGCCCAGCTCGCGCGAGACGATGGCGGCGTGACAGGTGATCCCGCCACCGTCGGTCACCAGAGCCGCGGCGCGGCGCATCGTGGGCACCCAGTCGGGGCTGGTCATCTTCGCGACGAGGATCTCGCCGTCCTCGAGCTGGTCACCGTCGTCCGGCGACGCCAGGACCCGGACCCGGCCCACCGCGGTGCCGTGCGAGGCCGCGAGGCCCTGGACCAGCGGGGCGCCGGCCAGAGCGACCGGGGTCGCCGCCACGCTCAGCGTCGTGATGGGGCGCGACTGGACGAGGTAGAGGTGGCCGTCGGCCATCGCCCACTCGGTGTCCTGCGGTGAGCCGTAGTGGGCCTCGACCGCGAGACCGAGGCGCGCCAGCTCGACCGCCTCGTCGTCGCTGAGCACGCGGCGTCGAGCCTCGTCGCCGCTGAGGTCGACGCGCAGGTCCTTGCCGTCGGGCCCGCGCACGAGCTTGAACTCCTTGGAGCCCACGTGGGTGCGGATCAACGTGGGGCCGGCCTTGGTCAGCACGTACATGTCGGTCTCCACCTGTCCGCTCACGACGACCTCACCCTGACCGAAGGCGGCGTCGATGACGATGTTGCTGGTGTCGCCGTTGGACGGGTCCGCGGTGAACATCACGCCGGAGCGCTCCGACGCGATCATCGCCTGGACGATGACACCCATCTCCGGCGTGTCCGCGATGTGGCGCGTCGCGCGGTAGGAGATGACGCGCGCGCCGTAGAGCGACGCCCAGCAGTCAACCACCCGGTCGCACAGCTCGTCATCGCCGGTGACGTTGGTGTACGTCGAGTTCATCCCCGCGAACGAGGTGTCGCCGGCGTCTTCGCCGGTGCCCGAGGACCGCACCGCCACGATCTGGTTGTCGTCCAGACGGTGGTACGCCTCGAGGATCGCCGCGACCAGGTCGGGCGGCAGGGTGATCGTGTGCACGAGGCCCTGGGCCTCTTCGGCCACGACGTTGAGGTCCGCGGTGCTGTTGGCGTCGACGCCCGCGACCATCGCCTCGAGCTTCTCGGCGATGCCCGCCGAGGAGACGGCGTAGCGGTAGGCGTCCGAGGTGATGACGAAGCCGGGGGGCACGGGCAGCTGTCCGGCCGTCAACTCCCCGAGGTTCGCCCCTTTGCCTCCGACGAGGTCAGTGTCGGTCAGCCGTATCTGGTCAAACCACCGAATGAGTTCCATGGTCATGCTCCCATCCGTGGGTGTCATTGCCCACGACTCCACTCTGGTCCCGGAGTACCCCTCCTCGCCTAGAGGCAAAGGTCCACCGACGCGCCGGAGCAGGTGCGTTAGGTGGTGCGACGGTAGAATCGAGGCACGCAGGCCGGTCTGAACCCCGGCGTTCGCGCACCGCGCGAAAGAGACGGCACGAGAGAGGGTGATTCCAACCTCCGGTTGGACTCCGTATGCAAGAGAAGGACCCCTTCGTCCTGCGCCATCTCGCCCACGCCCAGCCCGAGCTGTGGTGGCTCGACTCGGACCCGCTCGAACCCGCGCCGCACCCCGCGCTGGTGGGCGACCTGGGCGCCGACCTGTGCGTGGTGGGGGCCGGCTACACCGGCCTGTGGACCGCCCTGCTGGCCAAGGAGCGCCAGCCGGGGCGTGAGGTCGTCGTGCTCGAGCAGTACGAGACGGGCGCGGGCGCCTCGGGCCGCAACGGCGGGTTCTGCTCGGCGTCGCTGACCCACGGGTTCCGCAACGGGCTGCGCCGCTGGCCCGACGAGATGTCGGTCATCGAGCGACTCGGGCGCGAGAACCTCGACGACATCGAGGCGACCGTGCGCCGCTACAACATCCCGTGCGACTGGGAACGCAACGGCGAGCTGCGCGTCGCGGTGGCCGACTGGCAGATGCGCGAGATGGCCGAGGAGGCCCAGATGCGCAACGACCTCGGCGACCACGTCGAGGTGCTCTCTCGCGACGAGGTCCAGTCGCGCGTCCACTCGCCCCTGTACGTCGGGGGGCTCTTCGATCCCGACGGGACGGCGCTGGTGGACCCGGCACGCCTCGTGTGGGGACTCGAACGCGCCTGCCTGCAGCTCGGCGTCAAGATCTTCGAGAACTCCAAGGTGGAGTGGCTCGAGGACGTCGACGACGCGGTGCGCGCGCACACCCCCTACGGCGCCGTGACCGCCGCGCGCGTCGCGCTCGGCACCAACGTCTTCACGCCGCTGGTGAGGGCGGCGCGCCGCTACGTCGTGCCGGTTTACGACTTCGCGCTGGTGACCGAACCGCTCAGCGCCGCCCAGCTGGCCAGCGTCGGCTGGTCCGGGCGCGAGGGGATCGCCGACTCGGGCAACCAGTTCCACTACTACCGCATGACCAAGGACCACAGCATCCTGTGGGGCGGCTTCGACACCGTCTACAACTTCCGGGGCAAGGTGCGGCGCGAGTACGAGTTCAACGCCGCCACCTACGCGACCCTGGCGGGTCACTTCCTCAAGACTTTCCCCCAGCTCGCCGGGATCAAGTTCACCCACGCCTGGGGCGGCGCGATCGACACGTGCACGCGCTTCTCGCCCTTCTGGGGGACGGCCTACGGCGGCAAGGTCGCCTACGTCATGGGCTACACCGGGCTGGGAGTGGCGTCGACGCGCTTCGGCGCCCAGACCATGCTCGACCTGCTCGAGGGACTCGATACCGAGCGCACGCGCCTGGCCATGGTGCGCAAGAAGCCGCTCCCCTTCCCTCCCGAGCCCCTTCGCTGGCTGTTCATCCGGCTGACCCAGGCGGCGATCCGATCCGCCGACGCGCACGACGGCCGGCGCAACCTCTGGCTGCGCACCCTGGACGCGATGGGCTTGGGCTTCGACTCCTAGGCGGGCCCGCCTACTCGGCGCCGAACGCCTTGATCACTTTCAGCTCCTCGGCGGTGAGCTCGCGCGGCTCGTCGCCGCGGGCCACCTTCTCGCTCTGGACGTAGTGGCGGATTCCGTCAACGACGTCCGGATTCGCCAAGGTCGTGATGTCGCCGACGTCGGTGAAGTTCGACACGCTGGCGATGACCCGGCGCATGATCTTGCCCGAGCGCGTCTTGGGCATGTCGGCCACGATCCACACGTTCTTGGGCCGGGCAATCGGCCCGATCTCGGTGACGATCATCTTCGAGACCTTGTCCTCGAGCTCCTTGCTGGCGGTGAAGCCCGGCTTGAGGGCCACGTAGAGCTCGACGGCGTGCCCGCGCAGCTGGTCGACGACCGGCACCGCGGCGGCCTCGGCCACCTCGTCCACCATCAGGGCCGCCGACTCCAACTCCTTGGTGCCCAGGCGGTGCCCGGAGACGTTAATGACGTCGTCGACCCGACCGAGGATCCGGTAGTAGCCGTCGGCGGCCTGCATCGCCCCGTCATTGGCGAAGTAGGGCCAGTCGTGCCAGTCCGTGGACTTGGGGTCCTTGTTGTACTTCTCGTAGTAGGTCTTCACGAAGCGATCCGGGTCGCCCCAGATCGTCTGGAAGATCCCGGGCCAAGGATTGCGGATGCAGATGTTGCCCGCCAGTCCGCTGCCCGGCTCGACCGGCTCGCCGTCCTCATCAAGAATCTGGGGGAAGATCCCGATCACCGCGGGACCGCAGCTGCCCGGCTTCATCGGGTTGAGAGCGGGCAGGGTGCTGCCCAAGAAGCCGCCGTTCTCCGTCTGCCACCACGTGTCGACGATGACCGCCTCGCCCTTGCCCACCACCTCGTGATACCAGCGCCACACGTCGGGCTCGATCGGCTCGCCGACGGTCGTCATGTGCTTGAAGTGGTAGTTGTACTTGGCCGGCTCGTCGGGGCCTAGTTTGCGCAGCATGCGGATCGTCGTGGGCGCGGTGTGGAATGTCGTGACGCCGAGGCGCTCGGCGATGCGCCACGGGCGCCCGGCGTCGGGGTAGGTCGGCACTCCCTCGTAGATCACGCTGGTCGTGCCGAGGGCCAGCGGCCCGTAGACGATGTACGAGTGGCCGGTGATCCAGCCGATGTCCGCGGCGCACCAGTACGTGTCCTCGGGGTGAATGTCCTGGTAGTACTTCGAGGTTCCGGTGACGTACGCTAGGTACCCCCCGGTGCTGTGCTGGCAGCCCTTCGGCTTGCCGGTCGTGCCACTCGAGTACATGATGAAGAGCGGCGCCTCGGCCGGCATCGAGACCGGCGCCACCTTCTTGTTCTTGAATTCGGGCATGAGCTCGTCCACGAAGAAGTCACGACCCTCAACCATCGGGCTCTTCGAGGCGTACTGGCCCGGGTGCCGACGCCAGACGAGGACCTTCTCCACGGTCACGCCCTCTTCCAGCGCTCGCGCGACCGCCTCGTCGGCCTTCACCTTGTGGTCGACGAGCTCGCCGTTGCGGTAGTAGCCGTCCATCGTGATGAGGATCTTGCTCTTGGAGTCCGCGATGCGGCCGCCGCAGGCCGCGCCGGAGAAGCCGCCGAAGACCTGGGAGTGAATGACCCCGAGGCGCGCGCACGCCAGCATCGACACGGGTAGCTCGGCCACCATCGGCAGGTGGAAGGTGATGACGTCACCGGTCGTGACTCCACCGAATCCCTGGAGCAGAGCCGCGAACTCGTTGACGCGCTCGTAGAGCTCCTGGTAGGTGATGACCTCGGTCGACGCGTCCTCGGGCTCGGGAACCCAGATGATGGCGGGCTTGTTGCGGTCCTTCTTCAGGTGGCGATCGACGCAGTTGTAGGAGGCGTTGAGGCGCCCGCCGACGAACCACTTCCAAAAGGGCGCGTTGCTGGTGTCGAGGGTCGTCGTCCAGTAGTGGTCCCAGGAGAGTAGGTCGGCGTACTCCTTGAAGCACTCCGGGAAGTTCTCTTCGCGGAAGCGTTCGTAGATCGCCGGGTCGTTGGCGTTGGCCTGGCCGATGAACTTCGCCGACGGGAAGTAGTAACCCTCCTCGCGCCAGTGGACGGCGATCTGGGCTTCCGAGGCCTGTGCCGGCTCGGCCTCGGAGCCTCCCTTTGAACCCTTGGGCGACATAGATTCTCCTCTCACTGCAACAGGCGTTGGGTACTTCACTGTCGTGGACACCGCGTCACAAGCGAAAAACACCTCGTGCACTCGCGCGTGCCGAGCCACACGGTCTCGTGAAAGTCCTACCACAGATGTCCTCGTCCGACAACGGTCACGCGCGGCGCGCGGGACTGGGTGCGAGGGCCTCGCGTACGGCGAGCGCCGCGACGGCGGGGTTCAGCGGTGCGATGGTTGACGTCGCAGCGCGCCCAAAATGCCAGCAGCGCCCGAGCCGGACGGCCGGGCGCTGCTGGCGGTTGGGTCCGGTGGCAAGCCACCAGTGGTCAGTACATTAGCCGCGCGGTCCCACCGGGAACACGACCTTTCCCACGGTGGCGTTGTAGACGCCGGCGAGGGACGCATACCAGGCCGCGGCGGCCGTCCCGAGCCCGAGCCAGCCCCCGATCTTGACCATCTGAAGGTGCTCGTCGGGGCTGGTCCAGTTGCCGATGGTCAGGAAGATGAACGTCAGCGACAGCAGCGCGAAGACCGCCAGGATGGCGTTGGTCGTCTTGGTGGCCACGATGGTCATGTAGATCGTGAAGATGGCCCACCCCAGCAGGAAGACCCCCAGTCCCCCGGCTCCGCGTTGCCAGTTGACGTAGGCGTAGAAGGCCAGCCAAAACGCGCCGTAGGAGGTGAAGGCGAGCGCGCCAAAGGTGTTCTTGCGAACGAACTCCCACATGCCGGCCAGCAGCTGGGCGACGCCCCCGTAGAAGAACGCCAGCGACAGGGCGGGCGTGACGCCCGCGCCATGCCAGAGGTTCGCGTTCGCGCTGCTGAGCGCGAAGGTGGTCATCGCGAACGCCGCCAGGCCCAGGGGCCCGGGATCCGCCACTCTGTGTTCCATGAAGTCCCCCTTGCTCGCCGTCGAGGGCCGATCACTGCCCCACGACGCCGCAGCGCCCGAGCCTAACGGCCGGGCGCTGCGGGTTTGTGGTTCTGGTGGCGTGCCACCAGGGCCGATTATTTGTTCAGCGGACCTACGGGAAGAACAACCTTTCCGTGGGTGTCGTTGATCACGCCAGCCGCCGACGCATACCAGGCCAGGGCTGCGGTGAGAAGTCCCACCCAACCTCCGGCCTTGACGATGCTCGTGTGACCCGCACCCCAGTTGCCGATGGTCAGCAACGCGAAGGTGATGGTCAGCGCGACGAAGACGCTGAGCACCGCGCCCGATGTCCTCAGGGCCGCGACGGTCATGTAGGCCGTGAAGATCGTCCAACCGAGCAGGTAGATCGCCACGGTGTCGGTCCCCGGCGCGATAGCGGGAATCTTTAGCAGTACGTAGAAGCTGATCCAGAACGCACCGTACGAGGTGAACGCCAACGCACCAAACGTGTTCTTGCGGTGGAACTCCCACATGCCGGCCGCGAACTGCGCGATACCGCCGTAGACGAGAGCCAGCGCGAGCGCGGCCGCCGCCCCCCCGCCGTGCCACAGGTTGGCATTCGCCGCGCTGAGGCAAAACGTGGTCATAGCGAACCCGGCCAGGCCTAGCGGGCCAGGATCCGCCACTCTGTGTTCATCAGCCATTTATAACCCCCAACTTCGTCTTTGAGGCGACCAGGATTGGCGCCTCAGTCACTATTTAAGACCTTGGGGAAACGCCGTGCAGGGATGAGTGCGCCGCGACCGCAAGAAAAGCGCGATACCTGGCGGTAACTCCGTCAACAACACGGGGTTCAGCCCGACGACGTCGCGTCCACTGCGTGCCGGAAACGCGCCAGGAACGCCTCGACGTCACGCGCGTCGCCGCCGTCGAGCAGGACCTTCACGAGAGCCGAGCCCACGATCACGCCGTCGCCCACCGCCGCGGCGTCGCGCGCCTGGGCCGGCGTCGAGATCCCGATGCCGACGTAACAGGGCCGATCCGAGACGCGGCGCACCGCGCCGGCCACCAGCCGGGCGTCGCCGAACTGCTCCGAGGCCCCGGTCACGGCCATGCGCGCGGAGGCGTAGACGAATCCCCGGCTGGCGTCGGCCAGGAGCGCCACCCGCTCCGCGGGTGTGGAGGGCGCCACGAGGAAGATGGGCGCGAGGTCGTGGAGAGCGCAGGCTTCTCGCCACTCGGCGCCCTCTTCGAGCGTGAGGTCGGGCACGATCGCCCCGGTGACGCCCGCGCCCGCCAGGCGGCCCGCGGCGCGCTCCAGGCCGTAGTGCAGCACCAGGTTGTAGTACGTCATCGCGACGAGCGGCACCGTCGCGTCGAATGCTTCGAGGTCGCTCAGGATGGTCTCGATCGTGGTGCCGCGCGCGAGCGAGCGCCGCGACGCCTCTTGAATGACGACGCCGTCAATCATCGGGTCCGAGAACGGCAGTCCGATCTCGATCACGTCGGCCCCCGCCTGGACGGCGGCTTCGACGTGACGGACCCAGTCATCGCTGAGACCGGCCACGAAATACGGCACGAGCGCCTTGCGACCCGCGTCGCGCACCGCGCGCAGCCGCGTCTCCAGCGGCGTCACGTCGGGTCCTGCAACATGGCGCGCACCTGGGCCACGTCCTTGTCACCGCGGCCCGACAGGTTCAGCAGGACCGTGGATCCGCGCGCCACGGTGTCGCCGACGGCCCTCGTCAACCACGCCACGGCGTGGGCCGTCTCGAGGGCGGGGATGATGCCTTCGAGCTCGCTGAGCAGGCGCAGCGCGTCCACGACGTCCTCGTCGCCGATCGCGTAGTACTCGGCGCGACCGATCTCGGCGAGGTGGGCGTGCTCGGGCCCGATGCCCGGGTAGTCCAGTCCGGCCGAGATCGAGTGGGCCTCTTCGATCTGACCAAACTCATCTTGGAGCAGCAGCGAGCGCATCCCGTGCAGGACCCCCGGGGTGCCCAGGCCCACCGCCGATCCGCCCGCCGCCTCCACCCCGACCAGGCGCGCCGAGGACGCCGCGAAGCCCGCGAACACGCCGGCGGCGTTCGAGCCGCCACCCACGCAGGCCACGACCACGTCGGGCGTGGCGACGCCCAGCTCGCGAAGCTGTTGGGCGGCCTCGCGCCCGATCACGCTCTGGAACTCCCGCACCATCCAGGGGAAGGGGTGAGGACCCATCACGGAGCCGATGCAGTAGTGCGTGTCCGCGACGCACGTGACCCACTCGCGCATCGCCTCGTTGACGGCGTCCTTGAGCGTGCGGCTCCCCGACGTCACCGGCACGACGGTCGCGCCGAGCAGCTCCATGCGAAAGACGTTGAGCTCCTGGCGCACGGTGTCGACCTCGCCCATGAAGACGGTGCACGCGAGACCGAGCCGGGCGGCCGCCGTGGCCGTCGCCACGCCGTGCTGGCCCGCGCCCGTCTCGGCGATGACGCGGCGCTTGCCCATGCGCCGGGTCAGGAGCGACTGGCCCACGACGTTGTTGATCTTGTGCGATCCCGTGTGGGCGAGGTCCTCGCGCTTGGCGTAGACGGTGACCCCCAGGCGTTCCGACAGGCGGTCCAGGGGCGTCACCGGGGTCGGTCGACCCGCGAAGAGTCGCAGCACCTCCTCGAACTCGGCGACGAAGACGGGGTCTCGCCAGGCCGCGTCAAACTGCTCCTCGAGCTCGATGCACGCCGGCACGAGGGCTTCGGGCACGAAACGCCCGCCGAAGGACCCGAAGTGTCCCAACGCGTCGGGACGCGACATCGGCGGCTCGGGCGCGCTCACGGGGCGGTCCGGGTGGCGAACGACCGCTGTGCCGCCTCGACGAACTCCGTNACGCGCAGCGCGTCCTTGACGCCGGGTGAGGACTCGACGCCCGAGGCCACGTCGACCCCCCAGACGCCGTACGCGCTGATCACGGCGGTGACGCTCAGCGCGGTCAGTCCACCCGCGGCGATGACCGGACGACGAAAATGGCGCTCGCGCAAGTCGTCGAATGAGTGCGCCGCCCCGCTGCCGGGCACGGGACCGTCGACGAGAACGGCGTCGACTCGTTCCTCGTCGAAGGACGCGAACTCCTCGGAGCCCCCCGCCAGCGCCTTGATCACGCCGAGGTCACGAGATCGGAACTCGTCGAGCAGCTCCGCGCTGAGGTCGCCGTGTACCTGGACGGCGTCAACACCCAGCCCCCCGAGCACCGCCTCGATCGAGGTGACGTCGCGCGAGTTGACGACGCCGATCGTGACGAGGCGGCCACCAACCCGTTCGGTGATGGCCCGCGCGGTTGGGGCGTCGATGCGACGTCGTGATGAGGTGAGGATCACGCCGAGCGCGCTGGCGCCGGCGCCGACCACGATGTCGGCGTCCGAAGGTGTCGTCACCGCACAGATCTTCACGAACCAGGGAGATGAGGTGAACTCACGCACGCGCGACCCGTTCTACTCCCGCCAACGCGGCGAGCGCCGCCGCGGGGTCCTTCGCGCGCATCAGCGCCTCGCCGATGAGCACGGCGTCGACGCCGGCGGCCGCGGCCGCCTCCACGTCACCACGCGTGGACAGGCCGGACTCCGCGACGACGACCACGTTGGCCGGGAGCGACGCAGTCACCTCGGTCGCGCGGCCCGCGACGACCTCAAAGGTTGTGAGATCGCGCTGGTTCACGCCCACGATCGTTGCGCCGACGTCCACCGCCCGCCGCGCATCGGTCTGGTCGTGCACCTCGACCAGCGCGTCGAGGCCCGCGCGCGCCGCGACGTCGATGAAGAGCGCGAGCTCGTCGTCGTCGAGGACCGCCGCGATGAGCAGGACCGCGGACGCGCCCATCTCGGCGGCGTCCAGGACGTCGTTGGCACTCACCGTGAAATCCTTGCGCAGGATCGGCAACTCGACGGTCCGTCGGGCTTCGGCGAGGTCGCTNGCGCCGCCGGAGAAGAACTCGGCGTCGGTGAGCACGGAGATCGCGGCCGCCCCCCCGTCGTCATAGGCGTGGGCCTGCGCCGCGACGTCCACGTCCTGATTGATCCAACCCCGTGACGGCGAGCGGCGCTTGATCTCGGCGATGACCGCGACCGAGGCGCCCGATCTCAGCGCGGCGTCCAAGCTCGGTCCCGCCGATCGCGGTGTCACAAGGCGCTCACGCCAGCGACGTCCGTCACGGGCGGCACGGGCGCGGTGATGGTCCACGATGCGATCCAGGTACGTGGCGGCCATCACAAAAGAGTACCGGTGGCCCCGTTGAGGTCCGCGGCCCGCCGACTATCTTGTCGCTATGCGTGAGGGCCGCCCACGGTGAGCGACTCGTTCGCCGCGGGCGTCTTACAGCCGCTGGTGGCGGGCACCGACCTCGAACGCCTCCAGGCTCGCGACGCCCTGGCCGAGATCCTCGCCGGTCGCGTCGATCCACTCCTGATCGCGGGGTTCCTCACGGCACTCACGATGAAGGGCGAGACGGCCGACGAGATGACCGGGTTCATCGACGCGATGGTGGAGTCGGCCTCGACCTTCGCGATCGGCCCGGACGCGATCGACATCGTCGGCACCGGCGGCGATCAGCTGCACACCGTCAACATCTCGACGATGGCCGCGCTGGCGGTCGCCGGCTGCGGGGTGCCCGTCGCCAAGCACGGCAATCGGGCCGCCTCCTCCTCGGTCGGCTCGGCCGACGTGCTCGAGGCGCTCGGCGTGCGGCTCAACGTGCCGGCCGAGGTCGTCACGGCGTGCGTGCGCGTGGCGGGCATCGGCTTCCTGTACGCGCCCACGTTCCACCTCGCGCTGGGTGAGCTGTCGCCGATTCGCCGGGCCCTCGGCTTTCGGACGATCTTCAACGTCCTGGGTCCCTTGGCCAATCCGGCGCTGGTGGAGCGCACGCTGGTGGGCGTGGCCCGGGCCCACCTGCTCGAGCCGATGAGCCACGTCCTACAGGCGCGCGGCATCCGCCACGCGATGCTGGTGAACGCCGACGACGGCCTCGACGAACTGTCACTCGGCTCGACCTCGACGATCTACACCGTGACCCCCGAGGAGATCGTGGCCAGCCGACTCGACGCGGGCGCGCTGCTGGGGCTGCGCCACTCCCCCGACGCCCTGCGCGGCGGCGACGTGGCGGCCAACGTCGCCGCGATCCGACGCTTCGTCGCGGGCGAGCCGGGACCGGTCTTCGACGTCGCGTGCGCCAACGCGGCGCTCGCGCTCATCGTCGCGGGTCGCGCGTCCACCCTGACCCAAGGCTTCGACGCCGCGGCGGCCAGCGTGCGCCAGGGTCACGCGGCCACCGCGCTGGATCGCCTGATCCAGGTCTCGAACGCCTAGATGTAACCAGCCAACACGTTGGTGACGCATTGACATAGGCGAAAGCCTCCGGAATTGTGGTGTTTGACGACAATCACAAACCGGAGGCTCTCATGTCGCACCGTAATGCACGTCTCACCGTCCACGGACGACGCCTGCTCGTCGAGCGAGTTCGTGTCCAGGGAATGCCCGTCGCTCACGTGGCCAGGGCCATGGGGATATCGCGCCAGTGCGCGCACCGCTGGGTGGCGCGATTTGACCTCGAGGGCGACGAGGGCCTCGCCGACCGCTCCAGCCGGCCGCACCAGTCGCCGCGGCGCTCCAGCGCCGACACGGTGGCCCGGGTGCTCGCGGCGCGTCGTGAGCGCCGCGAGGGGCCGGTGCCCCTTGCGGCGGCCCTCGGGGTCCCGGCGCGCACGATCTCGCGGATCCTGGCCCGCGAAGGGGTCCCGCGCCTCGCCCAGTGCGACCCGATGACCGGAGCGGTGATCCGCGCCTCGAAGATGACCACTCGCCGCTACGAGCGTGACCGGCCCGGCGAGCTGGTGCACGTGGACGTGAAGAAGCTGGGCAAGATCCCCGACGGCGGGGGCTGGCGGGTGCTCGGACGAGGAGTCGCCGAGACCTACGCCAAGAAGCGCCGGCGCATCGGCTACGACTACGTGCACTCGATGGTCGACGACCACAGCCGCCTCGCCTACTCCGAGGTGCTCTCCGACGAGAAGGGGGTGACCTGCGCGGGGTTCATCTCACGTGGCGCGACGTGGTTCGCCGCCCTCGGAGTGAGCCTGGAGCGCGTGATGACCGACAATCACCTGAGCTACCGGCGCAGCGGTGACGTCGCCGGCGTGATCGACGCGCTCGGCGCACGACACGTCTTCATTCGGCCCCACTGTCCCTGGCAGAACGGAAAGGTGGAGAGATTCAACCGGACCCTCCAGGTCGAGTGGGCTTATCGCCAGGTCTTCACGACCAACGAGGACCGAACGAAGGCTCTTCTTCCCTGGCTCGAGCGCTATAACTACGAACGACCCCACGGTTCGCTCAAAGGGCGATCGCCGATCAGTCGAGTGTCACCAACCTGATGGCCGGTTACACCTAGAGACGCCGTAGGTCCCGGCGGTACCAGAGGGCGTTCTCGACGTAGGAGGACGCGCCGGATTCGATGGCCTCGAGGTCGCTGGCGCCCTCCTTGATGGTCGCGGGCACGCCGACGGCCAGGGCGCCGGGCGGGACGTCCGTGCGGTTGCGCACGACCGCGCCGGCGGCCACGGTCGCGCCCGTGAAGACGTTGGCCCGGTGCAGGACGACCGACCCGCTGCCCACGAGGGCCCGGTCGTGGATCACGCAGCCCTCCAGGTGCGCGAGGTGCCCGATCACGCAGTCGTCGCCGATGACGGTGGGGAACTCGGGCACCGCGTGCACCATCGCGTTGTCCTGGATCGAGGTCCGCTCGCCCACGATGATCGTGCCGTAGTCGCCGCGCAGGACGGCGCCCGGCCATATCGAGGAGAACGCGCCGATGCGCACGTCGCCGATCACGACGGCGTCGGGATGGACGAAGGCCTCGGGGTGGATCGAGGGCGTGCGCTCACCCAGCGCGTAGATCGGCATCGTCCTCCTAGTGGCTCAGCCACGAAATTAACTGATAGATCCGCCACACGAGGTAGATCGCGGTCGCCACCAGGAAGAAGCGCCAGCGCCACGGGATGGCCGTGGGCTCGGGCTCGACGACGTCCTGACCGCACACCTCGCAGACCTCGCCATCGACCGGCCGGTCGCAGGTCTCGCACCACCTCGCCACTACTCGACCCGAACTCGGACCCGCAGGGGTGTCGAACCCAGGTCGAATCGCTCGCGCAGCGAGCGCTCGACGTAGCGCAGGTAGGTCGGCGCGAGCCGTCCCGACACGAACAGCGTGAAGGTCGGCGGCTCGATCGCGCCCTGGACCGCGTAGCGGATCTTGCCGGTCGGCGAGGGCTGGCGCACCTGGAGGTCGCGCACCGCTCGATTCAGCGCCCCAGTGGGCACGCGGTGGACGTACTCGGCCGCGGCGGTGGCGATCGCCGGCAGGATGCGGTGCACGCCCTTGCCCGAGGTCGCCGTCGTCTTGAGCACCGGCGCGTCGCCCAGGAAGGCGAGCTTGTCGGCCACCCCGGCCAGCACGTCGACCCGGTCGTCGGTCGTGATGAGCTCCCACTTGTTCAGCACCACGATCGACGGGCAGCCGGCGGCCCCGATCCGCTCGGCCAGGCGCTGGTCCTGGCCCGTGGCACCGGTGGTGGCGTCCACGACGAGCACCGCGACGTCGGCGCGGTCCAGGGCCTCGAGGCTGCGCAGGACGGCGTACGTCTCCAGTCCCGCCTCGGTCTTGGCGCGTCGGCGCATGCCCGCCGTGTCGATGAAGCGCACGCGGCCGATGGTCGTCTCGACGACCGTGTCGATGGCGTCGCGGGTGGTGCCCGGCAGGTCGTGCACGACCGCGCGCTCCTCGCCGATCAACCGGTTGAAGAGCGTGGACTTGCCCACGTTGGGTCGCCCGACGATGGCCACGCGCAGGGTCCCGTCGTCGGAGTCATCGTCGGGCGCGGCCGGGATCACGGTCGCGCCGACGTGGTCCACGATGAAGTCCAGCAGGTCGCCCGCCCCGCGCCCGTGCAGGGCGCTGATCGGATGAGGGTCGCCCACGCCCAGGGAGAGGAACTCCCACGTGGAGTTCTCCTGGGCCGCGTCGTCCACCTTGTTGACGACGAGCGCGACCGGCCGACCCGAGCGGAGGACCCAGCGCGCGGCGTGGCGATCCTCGTCGACCGGCCCGGTCCCGGCGTCGACCACCAACAGGACCAGGTCGGCCCCGCGCAGGGCCGCGTCGGCCTGCTCGGACACCTTCACGTCCAGGTCGTCGCCGCCCGTGAGCCACCCGCCCGTGTCGACGAGGTCGAAGGCCACGCCGGTCCATTCGGCCTCGACGCTCTTACGGTCCCGGGTGACCCCGCGATGTCCCTCGACCACGGTCATGCGCCGCCCGGCGAGGCGGTTGACCAGCGAGCTCTTGCCGACGTTGGGTCGACCGACCACGACCACGCACGGGCGGCTCACGTCGCGGCCGCCACGCGCGCGCGGCGTTCCTCCACGGCGAGGCGTAGGTCACGCCCCGTGGTGCGCACGGTGGTCACGCGACGGGGCAGGTCGTCCAGCGTCGTCCCGTCGAGGAAACGGCCCTCGTTGAGGCACACGTCGGGCACGAGGCAGACCGCTCGTTCGTCGACGTCGCCGAGCGCGCGCGCCAGGTCCACCCCGGTGAGCAGTCCGGCGACCTTGATGTTCCCGCCGAAGAACGTGTTCGTCACCGCCACCACGTCGACGTCACCAAAGCCGTGCGCGTCGAAGAGTTCGCGCAGCAGCGGCGCGGCGTACTCGCCGGTCAGGATCGTCACGGGACCGTCGCCCTCATCGGAGCGACCGGCACCGCGCTCGGCGCGGTACCCCCACTCCGGCGCGCCGTCCACCGACTGGAAGAAGCCGGTGCCCAGGCGAGCCGACTCGCGACCCTCGACGAAGCCCTCGCGGAACTGCGCCACCATGCCCACGCCGTTCTCGGCCTGGTCCAGGCTCTCGTAGTGCGACGGCGGCGGCGTGAGGCGCCCGGCGACGAGGTAGAACTCGTCGCTGGCGTAGACCGTGGTGCGCCCGAAGAGCTCGCGCGTGAGGGCCCCGACGTTCTCGGCGAGGTCGATTACCGCGCGAGCCTCGGCGCGCGTGTGCGGGCGCATCGTGGCCTCCTTCGAGAACGCGCTCACGCCCACCGGTACGAGCGCCACCGAGGCGAGCTCCGGGTAGCGGGTGATCACGTCATCGAGCGTGGCCGCGAGCTCGTCGGCGTCGTTCACGCCCGGGCAGACCACGACCTGGCCGTGGACCTCGACGCCGGCGCGCAGCAGCTCGGCCAGCCAGCGCAGGCTCGTCGCCCCCCGGGGGTTGCGCAGCATGCTCGCGCGCAGCTCGGGGTCCGTCGTATGGATCGAGACGTAGAGGGGCGAGAGGCGCTCGTCGATCACGCGCTCGAGGTCGAACTCGGTGAATCGGGTCAGCGTCGTGTAGTTGCCGTAGAGGAACGAGAGCCGAAAGTCGTCGTCCTTCACGTAGAGCGAGCGGCGCAGGCCCTTGGGTAGCTGGTAGATGAAGCAGAAGGAGCAGTGGTTGTCGCACGTGCGGATCCGGTCGAAGACGGCCGAGTCCACCGTGAGGCCCAGGGGCTCGCCGGCGTTCTTGGACACCGTCACTCGGCGGCGCCGCGCCTCGCCGGGGCGTTGGACGAGCAGCGTCACCGCCTCGCCGTCGACGAGTTGCTGGTACTCGATGACGTCGGTGGGCGCTCGGCCGTTGACCGCCACAACCTCGTCACCTACAGCCAAGTCCACCCCGGCGGCCGGGGAGTGCTCGCTGATCGAGGAAATCCGCGCTCCCGACACCCCACCAGCCTAGGGCCCGTGCCACAGCCACCCCTAGGCTGACAACGTGAACGTCGACAAGGTCGTCCTGGCTGCACCGCGGGGCTTCTGCGCCGGGGTGGAGAAGGCCATCAAGGCCCTCGACTGGATGACGCGCGTGTTCGCGCCCCCGGTGTTCTGCTACCACGAGATCGTCCACAACCGGTTCGTGGTCGACCACTTCACGTCCCTCGGGGTGGTCTTCGTCAACGACGTCGCCGACGTGCCGCCCGGCGCGCCGCTGATGCTCAGCGCGCACGGCTCGCCACCCCAGGTGATCGAGGCCGCTCGGCGCACGGGCGGCACCGTGGTGGACGCCGTGTGCCCCCTGGTCACGAAGGTCCATCACGAGCTCAAGGTGCGCGCGCGAAAGGGCTACACCGTGCTCTACGTGGGTCACGAGGGCCACGAGGAGGCGGTCGGGACCATGGCCGTCGCGCCCGACTCGGTGGTGCTGATCGAGTCCATCGAGGACATCGACCGCGTGGCCCAGGACAACGGACCCTTCGCGCTGCTCAGCCAGACCACGCTGAGCTTCGACGAGTGGCAGAGCCTACGCGAGCACGCCGAGGAGCGATTCCCCGAGATCTGGATGCCCAACCGCAGCGACCTGTGCTTCGCGACGACCAACCGCCAGGCGGCGCTGCGAGCCATCGCGGCCGACGCCGACGCGGTGGTCGTCATCGGGTCGGCGAACTCGTCCAACACCGTCGCGCTGACCGCCGTGGCCCGGGCCGCCGGCTGCGCGCGGGTGCTGCGCGTGAACGGCGTGCGCGACCTGCCCGACGACCTCCACGGCGTCGTCGCGGTGACCGCGGGCGCCTCCGCGCCCGAGTCGCTCGTCAACGAGGTCCTCGACTACCTCGACCCGCGCGACGGCGTCGACGTCCGGTCGGTGACCGTCGAGGACGAGTACTTCCCGCCGCCGCCCGAGCTGCGCGAGATGCTCAAGGCGTTGTCGGCGCTGATGGACCTCGCGCTCGCCGCACCGACCTCCTCGACGTTCGACGCGCAGGCCGATCGCGAGTTCACCGCGGCGCAGGTCCTCGCTCCCGTCGGTCGTTAGCCGGGTCCGCGCGCACCCACGGGCTAGACTTAGCGCCCGTGAGTTTCCCTCCGTGCCCGCGCCGCGGGCGCGGGCGGCGGGCCCCGGATCGCGCCGTCGCTGGAAGATCCACCCCGGTCGAACGGTCCTAAGGAGAGTCATGGCCGCCACCAACCTCGAGAAGTCGCGCGTGGCGCGACTGCGCGCCTACGCGATCGACCAGGCGCTGACGCGCCTCGACGTCGAACACCCCGGGTTCGCGCCCGAGCCGATCGTGGCCTCGATCTGCGCCTACGAAGAGGAGGGCAACATCGGCGGCGTCCTGGACAAGATGCCCGCCGACGTCGACGGTCGCCCCTACACCACCCTCGTCGTCGTGGACGGCGGTGACGACAAGACCGCCGAGATCGCTCGCACCTACCCCGGCGTGGTCGTGATCGAGTTCCCGGTGAACCTGGGACAAGGCGTGGCCCTCCAGGTGACCTATCGCTACTGCATCGCCCACGACGTGGCCTACGTCGTCACCCTCGACGCCGACGGTCAGAACGACCCGGCCGAGATCCCCGACCTGCTGGCCCCCCTGGTCAGCGACCAGGCCGACTTCGTCGTGGCCAGCCGGCGCCTCGGGGTCGACCAGACCTCGGACCCGATCCGCAAGGCCGGCGTGCGCTTCTTCTCCTTCGTCATGAACGCGATGACCGGCGCGAGCCTGACCGACACCTCGACCGGCTATCGCGGGCTGCGCGTGACGATGCTCGCCGACGTGATCGAGCGCCTGACCCAGGAGCAGTACCAGACGGCCGAGCTGCTGATCACGTGCCTCAAGCGCGGCTGGCGCGCGACCGAGGTGCCCACCGTGTGGCACCCGCGCGCCTCGGGCACGACGAAGAAGGGCGCCAACTGGCTCTTCGGGCTTCGCTACGCGCGCGTCGTCGTGGGCACCTGGTGGCGCGAGCGCTAGTCGATCCCCAGCGCCTGGTGGTAGACGGCCTGGAGCTCGCGGCGCAGCTCCTCGCTCTTGGCCGTGACCTGGGTCCTCGTGACGCGCCCCTCGGACGCGGGCGGGGCTAGGGGCGCGCCGACTACGACGCGGATCTTCGCGGGCCGGGGCAGCTTGGCGCCCTTGGGCAGCGCCCGCTCGCTCCCCCCGATGCCCACCGGCACCACCGTGGCGCCGGTGCGCGCCGCGACGAACATCGCGCCGTCGTGCAGGGGCGCCACCTCGAGTCCCTCCTTGCGCGTGCCCTCGGGGAACAGCACGAGCGCGTACCCGCGCCGCAGGACCTCTTCGGACAGCACCATCGCCTCGCGGTCGGCCGCGCCGCGCTTCACCGGGAACGCGCCGAGATGGCGCAGGAGCCGCGCCACCGGCGCGATGCGAAACAGCGAGTCCTTGGCCATGAAGAACGCCTTGCGCCGCGACATGAACAAGGTGAGGGCGAAGTCGACGTTGGAGCGGTGGATCGGCGCGATGAGCACCGGACCGGTGGCGGGGATGTTCTCGCGGCCGCTCACGCGGGGCCGGAAGAAGAGCCACGCCAGCACCGACACGAGCCCCGCCACGAGGCGGTAGACGACCGTCTTGTCCGGGTTCAGTTCGAGCGGCTGTTCAGGCATTCGATGATCTCCTCCACCACGTCGTCGACCTCGCGACCGGTCGTGTCCACCACCAGCGCGTCGCCCGCCTGGCGCAGGGGCGAGGCCGAGCGGTTCGTGTCCGCGGCGTCGCGCCGGGCCACCGAGGCGGCGCTCTCGTCGCCGCGGCGCCGGGCGCGCTCCTCGGCCGAGGCGGTCAGGTACACCTTGAGCGTGGCGGCGGGGAAGACGACCGTCGTGATGTCGCGGCCCTCGACGACAGTGCCCACCTCTTCGTCGGCCGCCCATTGGCGCTGTCGCGACACCATCGACGCGCGCACGCCGGCGTTGGCCGCCACGACCGAGACCCCGACGTTCACGGCGTCGGTGCGGATCTCGTCTTGCACGTCGCGCCCGTTCACGCTGACCCGCGGTCGCGTCGTGATGGCCAGCGACTCGGCCATCGCGGCCAGGGCGTCGGCGTCCGAGAGGTCCATCCCCCGGCGCAGGGCCTCACTGGTGACCGCCCGGTACATGGCGCCGGTGTCGAGGAACGCCCAGCCGAGGCGCTCGGCCAGCGCCCGCGCGACGGTCGACTTGCCCGATCCCGCGGGGCCGTCGATGGCGATCACCCGCTCGCTCACGTGAGGAACGCCAGGTCGGCGAAGAAGTCCGGGTAGCTCGACGCGACGGTGTCGCTGCCCTCGATCACTCCCCCGGCGCCCGCGGTCATCGCCACGGCCGCCGCCATCGCCATCCGGTGGTCGAGGCGGGCGTCCAGGGCGAACGGGGAGAAGGCGCCGGCATCGCCCAAGCCCTCGACGTAGAGGTCATCGCCCTCGGCCCACGCCCGACACCCCAGCGCGCGGGCCAGCTCGAGCGAGCCGGTGAACCGGTCCGACTCCTTGACGCGCAGCTCGCCCACCGCGCGAAAGGCGCTGACGCCCTCGGCCGCCGCCGCGGCAACCGTGAGGATGGGCACCTCGTCCACCGAGGGCACCTCGCTGGCGTGGACCTCGGTCGCCGCCAGAGGCGCCGACGACGCGCGCCACGTCACGGCGCCCCCGGTCTCCTCGCTCGTCACGCGCGCGCCCATGCGCGCCAGGACCCGGAGGAAACCAACGCGTTCGGGGGCCGTCAGCACGTCGCGCAGCTCGACCTCGGCGTCGGCGTGCACCGTCGCCAGCACCAGGAAGAAGGCGGCCTGGGACGGGTCGGCGGGCACCAGCCACTCGCGCGCCTGAGGTCGGCCCGGCGTCAGGGTCACGGTGCGTCCCGCCCCGGCGTCGACGCTGTGCACCGTGAGGCCGGCGTGGACCAGCATGTCCTCGGTCGTGGCGCGCGTGCGGACGTCCTCGGTGATGACGGTATGTCCGCCGGCGGACAACCCCGCCAACAGGATCGCCGATTTCACCTGCGCGCTGGGCACCGGGACGTGATACTCGATCGCTCTCAGCGTGGATGACCCGCGCACCGTCAGCGGGGCGCACGCGCGTTCGCCCTGTCCGTGCACGCTGGCCCCCATGAGGTTGAGGGGCACCGCGACCCGGTCCATCGGGCGTCGCGAGAGCGACGCGTCGCCCACCAGCTCGTGGGTCCCCTCGATCGCGCTGGCAACCCCGGCCACGAGGCGCATCGTCGTCCCGGAGTTCGCGCACGCCAACGGCTCGGCGCTGGCGTGCAGGCCGCCGTCGGGACCCTCGATGCTCACCGCGTCGCCATCGACGAGCATTCGGGCGCCCAGTTGCGCCACGATCGCCGCGCTCGCGCGCACGTCGTCGCCGGTCGACAGCCCGCGCACGACGCTCGTGCCCGCGGCCAGGGCGCTGAGCAGCAGCGCGCGGTGCGACGTGCTCTTGTCGCCCGGCACGCGCAGCGATCCGCGCACCCTCGCGGCGTGGCTCACCGCCCGCCCGGTCATTCCCGGGCCGCCACGTAGCCGAGCCGCCCGAGGGCCTCGCAGAACCCCTCGGCCTGGTGAGCGTCGACCGCCAAGAGCAAGGTGCCGCCCACTCCCTCGATCCCGTGGGCGATCTCGATGTCGTAGATGTTGACCAGCATCTCAGAGGCCGCCGTCGTCACCGCACTCAACTGTCCCGGCTGGTCCGAGACCACGACGCGCAGATACGCCAGGTTCTCGGCGCTGAGGGCCCGACCGGGCAGGTGGCGGCGCGACTGGGCTGCCGTGGTGAGGCTGGCCTCGACGACGTCACGCTCGCCCCCGTCGAGCGCGTGGCGCAGCGCGGCCAGGCGCCCCTCCAGCGAGCGCAGCGTGGACGAGACCGCGGCGCGATTCTCGAACAGGACGTCGGGCCAGATGGACGGGTCACCGGCGGCGACGCGCGTCATGTCGCGAAAGCCGCCCGCGGCGAGCTGCAGCAGCACGGCGTCCTCCTCGGCGGCGCGCGCCGCCTCGTTCATCAGGGCCACCGCCACCAGGTGGGGAACGTGGCTGGCCAGGGCCACCAGCCGGTCGTGGTCCTCGGCGCTCACGGCCACGACGTTCGCGCCGATCTCGCGCAGGACCCCGTGCAGGGCGCTGTAGGTGTGCGCCGAGGTCAGCGTGGTCGGCGTCAGGACCCAGGTGCACCCGCGAAAGAGGTCGGCGCGCGCGCCGCCCGGGCCCCGCTGCTCGGACCCGGCCATGGGGTGACCGCCGAGGAAGCGCGCGTCGGCGAGGTCACCGACGATGCTCGCCTTCACGCCCGCCACGTCGGTCACGATGAGGTCGCCAGAGGCGCGGGCCTCGAGGACGGCGCGCGCGACCTCGACGACCGATCCGGCCGGCGTCGCGATCACCACGAGCGACACGTCGTCGCCGAGGTCTCCGCCCGCGACGACCCCCGTGGCCCTCGCGACCGCCTCGACGCCCTCGTCGGCGTCGGTGCCGGTCACCGACCAGCCGGCGACCGCCAGGGCCCGGGCGACCGAGGCCCCGATGAGTCCGAGCCCGACGACGTGGGCGCGGCGATCAGCCCGGGAGGTCATCGCGCAGCGACTGCGCGTCGCGCAGGTAGACGTGGACCAGCGCGGTTCGTTCCCGCTTCGTGTAGGCGTGCATGAGGACCCGGATGCACCGGGGCTTGGCGCCGGGCACGTCGATCTCGGAGGCGCACAGCAGGGGCACGTCACCGAAGCCGACCCCCCGCGCCGCCGTGGCGGGAAAGGTCGACCGGAGGTCGGAGGTGGTCGTGAAGAGCACGCTGACCACGTCGTCGTGGTCCAGGTCGTTCCGCTCCATCAGGGCGACCAGGAGTTCCTGGGTCGCGGTCGTGACCTCGTCGGTGGTGTCCGCGCCGCAGGTCGTTGCGCCACGCAGGGCCCGGAGCGTGGTCGCGGTCATGACTGGATCGTAGAGGAGGCGTCCTCGACGAGACCAACGGACTCCATCAACCGGCGGACCTCGGCCACCGAGAGCTGGCGCGAGGCACCGGGCGACAGCGTCGCGTCTTGGATCGGACCGATGCGCGTGCGCACGAGGCGGGTCACCTCGTGGCCCACGGCCGCGCACATGCGCCGGACCTGGCGGTTGCGCCCCTCGTGGATGACGATGCGCACCAGGCCCTCGCTGACGCGGCTGACCTGCGCCGGGTGGGTGACCCCGTCGTCGAGCTCGACGCCCTCGCGCAGCCGTCGGATCGCCGCGGGCGACGGGTCGCCCTCGACACGCACCAGGTACTCCTTGGCCACTCCCCCGCTGGGGTGCGTGAGCAGGTGCGCGAGCCGACCGTCGTTGGTGAGGATCAGCAGTCCTTCGGTGTTCATGTCGAGGCGCCCGACCGGGAAGACCCGCACCGGCGACTCCACGAGGTCGAGCACGGTCGGGCGGCCCTGGGGATCGGTGGCCGTGGTCACGACGCCGTCGGGCTTGTTGAGCAGGAAGTAGACCTTGCCCGGCGCGGTGGGCGCCAAGACGCCGTCGACGTGAATGACCTGGGTCTCGGGGTGGACGCGGTTGCCCAAGGTGGCGACCCGGCCGTCGACGGTCACGCGACCCTCTTCGATGAGCCGCTCGCACGCGCGTCGGGACCCGAAGCCGGCCCGG
>JGI12269J14319_10001473_pt1 | contig 23339 bp, 19 predicted proteins | sample PeaSoiSIISIP2007_FD_14319 | JGI IMG/M metagenome (IMG submission 14319)
GTCGGGGTTGAGGCCCGACCCGCCGAGCGCGGAGGCCACCTGGCGGGGGAACGTCGGGTCGGCCAACTGCTGGGCCGACACGTTGACCGAGATGTTGAGAAGCCCGGGGTTCTCGCCCGCCGCTGTCCGACGCTCGTCCCACAGCGCACCCTGGCGACACGCCTCACGCAACACCCAGGCGCCGAGCGGCACGATCAGGCCGGAGTCCTCGGCCAGGCCGATGAACTCGCCCGGCAGAAGCAGGCCGCGGGTGGGGTGGTGCCAGCGGACGAGGGCCTCCATGCCGACCATGGACTCGGTATGGAGGTCGACCATGGGCTGGTAATAGAGCTCGAGCTCGTCGCGCTCGAGGGCACGGTGCAGCTCGTTGGAGGTCCTGAGGCGGCGGATGGTCCCCGTCTCGTCGTCGGCCCGGTAGACCTCGATGCGCGACGGCCCGATCTCCTTGGCGCGGTACATCGCCACGTCGGCGTTGCGCAACAAGTCGGCGCCCGACTCGGTGCCGTCGAGCGAAAGGGCGACCCCTACGCTCACCGACACGAACAGCTCGCTGTCGGCCAGGGCGAGGGGCTGTTGCATCGCCAGCACCAGCCGGTCGGCGATCTCGAGAGCCTCGGCTTTGTCGTTGACCTCGCACAGCACCGTGAACTCGTCACCGCCGAAGCGCGCCAAGGTGTCGACGGCCCGCAGTGCCCCGCCGAGTCGATGCGCCACCCGCTCGAGAAGCCTGTCGCCCACCTCGTGGCCGAGGCTGTCGTTGATGAGTTTGAAGCGGTCGAGGTCGAGGAACATGAGCGCCACGCAGTTGTGGTCGCGCTGGGCCCGGCTGAGGGCCAGCTCCAACCGGTCCATGAACAAGACGCGGTTGGGGAGCCCGGTGAGCTGGTCGTGGACCGCGGCATGCGCCAGGCGCTCGCGCATCTCGCGGCGCTCGGTGATGTCTTCGATCTGGCCGATGAGGTACACGGGATGCCCGGCGTCGTCCCGTACGCAACTGGTGCTCACCGTGACCCACACCTCGTTGCCATGGACATCGATGTTGCGCTTCTCCATGTTGTACCGGTCGATGGTCCCGGCGACCAGGGCGTCGAACTGCACGGCGTTGGCCTCCCAGTCGTCGGGATGGGTGACCTCCTTGATGGTCTTGCCGACGAGCTCGTCGGGGTCGCAGCCGAGGATGGCGGCATAGGCGCGGTTGACCCGCACCAGGTGCCCGTCCGGCAGGGCGAGACCCATCCCGATGGGGGCGTCCTCGAAGGCACTGCGGAAGCGCGCCTCGGCCTCGAAGATGGCGGCCTCCGAATGCCGCAACAAGCCACCCACCCACGCCACGATCTCTCCCACGAGCACGCAGCACGGAACGACGAAGAGGGCCGAGCTGAAGCCCATGGCACGTCGCGCTGGAGAGATCTCGAACAACGGCAGCGCGTACGCGGCGGCCAGGAGGGGAGCGAAGCGGACACAGGTCCAGCGGGGGTGGCCGAGGCCCAGCCACACGAAGACGACGAGGAAGAACGTGCCGTAGACGAAGGCGTCATCGCCCGTGGACCGGTTGTAGAGCGTGATCATCGCCAGCGCCACCGGGACGAGCCACAGCGTGGCCGATCGCCGCCACCGTGCCCACGGCATCCGGTACATCACGGCACCGATGACGACGCACGCCAACCCGAGCCCCACCATGCCGGGCCGTGAGAAACCGGGTCGGAACTCCAGCACCGTCCCGGCCACGGTGACGAGCATCCCGGTGGCGATCCACAGGGCGGCCGCCAGCCGTCCCACGAGGTGGGTCGTGAGGGTGCCCTGCCCGGCCTCGTCGCGCCCGATGGTTTCCACACCGTTTCATCGGCGCCGCGGCCCTCGCGCCAACGGACATGGCCTGCGAGTTGGGTCTGCGTTGTGAAGTCTCTCGGGTCAACCCATGGCGGCGAGCACCTCGGTGGCGGCGCGCCGGCCCGAGGACACCGCACCGTCCATGTAGCCCGACCACACACTGGCGGTCTCGGTGCCGGCCCAGTGGATGGGCCCGACCGGCTCCCGCAAGGCAGGGCCGTACCGTGTCCACACGTTGGGCCCGAACAGCGTGCCGTAACAGCCCCCCGACCACGGTTCGGCCTGCCAGTCGAGCTCCACGAAATCGACGGGGCGGCCCGCCTTGGGCCCGAAGTAGCGCACGAAGGAGTCGAGCACGGCCTTGCGCCGCACGTCGGGGTCGGCTCGTCCCAAACGCCGGGCTTCGTCGCCCTCGAGAAACCCGAGCAGGATGCCCGGCGTGGCGTCGGGCGGCGAATTGTCGAACACGACACGCGCCCCCTCGCCGTCACCGGTGGCTTGGCCGCTCAAGCCTTCGGCGCGCCAGAAGGGCTCGTCGTAGATCGCATTGCATTTGATGACCGATCCCATCGGGGTGCGTTGGGTGAGCTGGTTGCGCCACGGTGGGAGAAGGGGGTTGTAGTCGATCCGGCCCGCCAACAGCGGGGGCACCGACACGATGACGCGCCGGCACGTCCACGTCCCGTTGTCGGACACCACGGTGGCCTTGTCGTTGGCGACGTCGATACGGCGCACCGGCGCTTCGAGTCGGACGACGTCGGGGCCGAGGGCCTCGGCCATCTTGTCGCAGACGAGCTGGGACCCACCGACGAAGCGGTCCTGCTGCGCGCCGCCGCCGGTGTCGATCGCCATCTGGAAGGACCCCGCCGAGTGGGCATAGAAGAGCACGTGGAGCAGTGACACGTCCGCCGGCTCGCAGGCGAAGACCGCCTCGATGCCCAAGGCGAGCAACATCCTTCCCGCCCGGGTGAGGGTGTTGCGCCGCAACCAGCTCTCGAAGGTGACGGCGTCCCATGTCTCGGCCCGAGCTGCAGTCCACGGCGCGTCCAGGGGCACCTTCTTGGCGAGCGATTCGAGGCGCGCCTGGGCGCGTCCGACATCGGCGATCACGAAGGGGTTGATGCGCGGGATGGTGCCCTTGTACGTGCCGCGCCGGCCCCCGAAGTGCAGGACCCTGGCGCCGGTGTCGTAAGTGGGGAACGTCTTCACCCCGAGATCCTTGGCGAGAGCGAGCACCCGGTCCTGGGTGGGCCCGACCCACTGCCCGCCGACCTCGACGATCTTGCCGTCGCCGATGGGCTCGTTGCGGACCCGTCCTCCCACCCGGTCGCGCGCTTCGACGACGGCCACCGACCGTCCCGCCGCCATCAGGTCCCGTGCCGCCGCCAGCCCGGCGAACCCGGCTCCCACCACCACTACGTCCACTTCGGTCATCGCCATGAGGCGGTTCTAGTGCGTGGTGGTCCGCTCCGCATCCGGTTGGGTTCGGGGGTCCGACCGGCCCGGGTCCCGACGACCGGGGACCGAGCGACCGGGGACCGAGCGACCGGTGCCACGATCGAGCCACGACGCCGCCCCACGCGCCGCGCAGTCGGTGAGCAGGACGACGCTCACGCCCAAGGCGAGCCCCGCCGCAGCGTCGGTCGGATAGTGCCAACGCAGGGCCACCACCGCCACGCACTCCAGCACGGTGACCGTGCCGCCCACGGCGGCGACCACCGACCGCCACGGATCGGGTGTGGCCAGGAGGGCCACCGCGGCGATGGCCGCGACCACGGTGACCGTTCCCGACGGGAAGCTCACGACGTCGGCGAATGTCCGGCCCACGACGGGCTTCATCACCCAGTCGGACACCGCCACGGCCAGAACTGGTCCCACGAGCAGCGCCACGGCCCGGGGACGGTTGCGCCGCAACGTCGCCAGGAAGCCGGCCACGGCTGCGGCCACCACCACGAACGGCGATCCGATGCGTGTCAACGCGACCAGGAGCCCCGAGTGGTGCACGGGCCGGATCGCCGCGAACGTCCACCGATCGAGCAAGGTCGGGCCGGGGCGGGCCATGATGTAGAGGCCGCCCACGACCACGGCGAGCAGGAGGAGCCCTGCCGCTGTCAGCTCGGTACGGGCGCGCGTCGTGGGTGTCATGCGCCGCCGCGGCTGAGCGCGTCGAACTGCTCGTCGGAGAGCACGACGGCCGACGCCGCGCAGTTCTCCTCGAGATGTGAGACCTTCGACGTGCCTGGGATGGGCAGCATGACCGGGGACCGGCGCAGCAACCAGGCCAGGGCCACCTGGGCCGGGGTCCCCCCGACCGCCTCGGCGACCTTGGCGAGGGTCCCGCGCCGAGCCGACAACGTCCCGTCGGCGATGGGGAACCACGGGATGAACCCGATGCCCTCGCCCTCGCAGTGCTCGAGGACCTCCTCGGACCGACGGTTGGCCAGGTTGTAGAGATTCTGCACCGAGACGATGGGCACCACCTTCCTCGCCGCCTCGATCTGGGCCACGGTGACCTCCGACAGACCCACGTGGCGCACCTTGCCCTCGTCGCGCAGTTCCTTCAGGAGTCCGAACTGCTCGGCGGCGGGGACCTTGCTGTCGATGCGGTGCAGCTGGAAGAGGTCGATGCACTCCAGGCGGAGCCGGCGCAGGCTCATGAGGCACTCCTGGCGCAGGTACTCGGGTCGACCCACCGGCGGCCACTCGGCGGGATCGGGGCCGATGCGGGTCAGTCCCGCCTTGGTGCCGATGACGAGGCCCTTGGGATAGGGGTGCAGCGCCTCGCAGATGAGCTCTTCGGACACGTACGGACCGTAGGAGTCGGCCGTGTCGATGAAGTCGACGCCCAGCTCGACCGCCCGCCGCAAGACCCGAACGGCTTCGTCGTGGTCCTCGGGGGGTCCCCAGATCCCCGGACCGGTGATCCGCATGGCGCCGAAGGCCAGGCGGTGAACGGGCAGGTCGCCGAGCATGAAAGTCCCGCTCGAGCCCACGGGCCGGTCCGTTTTCGAAGCCACGTCCACCTCCTCGGTGCGCCCGTCGGGCACAGGGGCCCATCCTTGCATCTGGGTCCTCCGGGGTCGGAACCCCGGGACCGATCCGCCCGTCGCGGGGCGCTCAGTCGCTGCGCACTTAGTCGCTACGAACCGGGAACCACCCCACCACCGACCGCCCGAGGGCCCGTTCGGCGTAGGCGCGGGCCCGGTCGGCCTGAGCGAGGTCGACGGCCTCGAAGCGCAGCGCGTCGCCGGGGCGGAGTTGTCCGAGCACGCCGAGATCGGCGTGTACCACCGTGGCCGCCACCGGGTAGCCCCCCACCGTGGCGTGGTCGCACAACAGCACCACGGGCCGGCCATCCGGTGGGACCTGTACCGCCCCGGTGACCATGCCCCGCGAGGCGATGCCCGGTGCCGCCGTGTCGAGTGGCTCGTCGCCGAAGAGGCGGACCCCCATACGGTCGCTGGCCCCGCTCACCTCCCACGTCCGGGCGATGAGCCGATGGACGGCGTCGGTCTCGAGCCCGTCGGGCCCCGGGATCACGCGCAGGACCGGCGCGCCACGGTGCGCGCCATCGGGGTGCGATCGGGCGCCGCCTCGCACCATCCGACCCCGTGGGCGCGTCGGTGGCCCGATGCCGAGGACGTCGCCGACTCGCAACGCGCCCGGGCCCAGACCGCTGAGCACATCCGACGATCGGCTTCCGAGGACGGGGTCCACCTCGATCCCACCGGCGACGGCGACGTAGCAGCGCAGATCGTCGAACGTGGCGCCGATCGAGACCTCTTGACCCGGCGCCACCGGGACAACGGTGTCGACCGCCACGGGCCCGCCGTCCAGCCGCACCTCGCACCGCCCGACCACGGCGACATGGGCCGGTCCGGCGAAGCGGAGACGCGGCCCCAGGGCCGTCACCTCGATGGCAGCAGCGCCGTCGTCGTTGCCCACCAGACGATTGGCGGCGCGCAGGGCGAAGGGGTCGGCCGCTCCCGCCCGGGGTACCCCCAGGGCCGCCACGCCGATCCTGCCCAGGTCCTGCACCATCGACAGCAGACCCGGTGCCTCGACCTCCACCGTGTTCACGGCGTGCGATCGCAAGGGCGGCCGGGGCGTCGTCGTCACCGATCCGGGATCCTCCACCGCGACCAGGCGGACCGTGTCGCCGGGCTGGAGCGCCGCGAAGGGCGGGATCTCGGGGTCGAAGAGCGGGAAGCCGGTGCGACCCAGGATGTGCCAGCCGCCGGGAGAGACCCGGGGATAGATGCCCGCGAACCCACCCCCGACCGCCAGCGAACCGGCCGCCACCGTGGTGAGGGGTGACGACCGGCGCGAAATGGCGGCCAGGGCAGGCGGGAGGCCGTCGAGGTAGGCGAAACCGGGAAGGAAGCCCACGAAGGCGACCGACAGATCGCACTCGAGCAGCTGCTCGATCACCGCGCTCGGGGTCAGGGCGGCCCCGGCGGCCACGTCGTCGAGGTCGGAGCCGTCGAATGCCACCGGGATGTCCACCCGCTTCGTCGGGGTCGGGTCAGGGAGCTCCGCGGGTATCCGGGCCAGCTCGTCGGCGAGGGCGGCGAGGTCCGCGACCGAGGGATCGGCGACGACCACCACGGAGCGGTACCCCACCACGACGTCCTCGACCCCGTTCCGAGGCGTACGGCGCCGGACGGCGGACGCCAACCCGTGGGCCTCACCCACCGAATCCGTATCGGCGACGAGGGCGCCGTCCCCGAACCGGCGCACATGTCTGGGCGTGTTCATGACACGAACGGACGGAGCGTCACCCCGACGGCCTCGAGCGCGACACGCACCCCGGACGCCATCCCGGCCGCGCCGGGCGTGTCGCCGTGCACGCAGATCGACGACGGCGCCAGGCGGATGGTGGTCCCATCGATGGCGGTCACCTGATGGTCGACGGCGATGCCCACGGCGCGGCGAACGACCTCGGCGGGATCATCGAGCACCGCGCCCGGCGCCGTGCGCGGGGCGAGGCGCCCGCTGGGCAGATAGGCGCGATCGGCGAAGGCCTCGGTGGCCACCGCCACTCCCATCGACTCGGCCACCCCGACGCACGGGGTACCCGCCGGCGCCAGTAGGACCAGGTCGCCGACCTCCCCGACGGCGGCGGCGACGGCCCGGGCACACCCCTCGTCGTCGGCCATCCGCAGATAGAGCGCGCCGTGGGGCTTGACATAGCGCACCCTGGTCCCGCACTGGCGCGCCACGGTGTCGAGCGCGGCCACCTGGGACAGCACCTCGGCGCTGATCCGAGCCGGGACGATGTCCATGGGGCGCCGGCCGAATCCGGAGCGGTCGGGGTACGAGGGGTGGGCACCGACCACGACCCCGCGCCGGGCCGCGCTTTCCACGGTTCGACGCATGGTGTCGGCGTTCCCGGCGTGCACGCCGCACGCCACGCTCGCACTCGTCACGAGGCCGAGGAAGACCTCATCACCCCCGACGCCCTCGCCGACGTCGGCGTTCAGGTCGATCGAACCCGGGGCCCCACCCGGCGACGACCCCTGAACGACGTGGCGGTTCAGCGGAGGACGGCCTCGACGAGCGCCGGACCGGGCGTCGCCAGGGACCGCTCGAGTTGTGTCGTGAACTCCTCGGCGGTGGTGGCGCGGGTGGCGGGGACACCCATGCCCGCCGCCAGGGCCACGAAGTCGAGCTCCGGGTTCTTGAGGTCCAGCATGCCCCGCGCCCGGGGCCCGGGATTACCGGCGCCTACCCGGCTGAGCTCGAGCTCGAGGATGGCGTAGGAGCCGTTGTTGAGCAGCACCGTCGTCACGTCGAGACCCTCTCGGACCTGGGTCCACAGTGACTGGAGCGTGTACATGGCACTGCCGTCCGCCTCCAGGGACAACACCCGACGGCCCGGGCAGGCCACCGCCGCCCCCGTGGCGACGGGGAGGCCCTGGCCGATGGCGCCGCCGGTGAGACACAACCAGTCGTGGCGCGGTGCCCCGGCGGTGGCGCCGGACACAAAGATCCCCGACGTGTTCCCCTCGTCGCTCACTACCGCACCCTCGGGGAGCAGCGCTCCGATGGCGGCCGCGACGCTCTGGGCGTTGAGCGCACCGGTGGGACGGTCGGGGCGCGACCGCGCTTCGAGGGTGGCGGAGTCGATCGGTGCCCCGAGCGCCTCGGCGAGCGCTTCGAGCGCGCCGGCCACGTCGTCGGATCCGGTGGCGAGGGTATGGACCTCGCAGCCGTCGGGCACCAGGTATCCCGGCACGCCCGGGTAGGCGAAGAACGACACGGGGGCGAGGGCGTCGGCCAGCACCAGGTGCTTGGCCCCCTGGAGCTGGGCGATGGTGAACTCGGCCAGGTAGCCGAGCCGTTCGACGGCGGGGATTCCGGCGCCGCGCTCGAGGCGAGCCGGGAACGTCTCGCACAGGAGCCTGGCACCCGCGGCGTTGGCGACCCGGCTGGCCGCGACCAGGCCGCGCTCGCGTACCGCGTTCCCGCCCACGAGGAGCACGGCAGGCTCGCCGGAGCGCAGCGCCTTGGCCGCGCCGACCACGACATCGTCGTCCACGGTGGTGAGGACCGGCCCCGGGTGACTGGTGGTGGGGTCCCCGGCTTCCTGCCACGACAGGTCGGCCGGGACGACCAGGGTGGCCACGCCGCCGGGCGGACCGAAGGAACCCTGGACGGCCTGCACGGCGTCGGCGGCGAGCGCGTCAGAGCTCAGCGACGACCGGAACCATCGCGACACCGGGCGGGCCAGGCTCTCGATGTCCGAGGCGAGGGGAGGGTCGTGGGCGAGGTGGGTGGTGGCGTGGTCGCCGACGACGTTCACGACGGGGGTCCGGGCCCGCCGGGCGTTGTGCAGGTTGGCGATGCCGTTGCCCAGTCCTGGCCCCAGGTGCAACAACGTGGCCGCCGGGCGCTGCGCCATCCGGCCGTAGCCGTCGGCGGCGCCGGTCACCACCCCTTCGAAGAGCCCGAGCACGGCCCGCATTTCGGGCACGTCGTCGAGCGCGGCGACGAAATGCATCTCCGATGTCCCGGGGTTGGCGAAGCAGACGTCGACCCCGCTGCCGACCAAGGTCCTGATGAGTGCCTGGGCGCCGTTCATTCTGTGCAGTTCATCAGGTCAGTCGAGGAGATTGCCGGGGCCGAGGATCCCGTGGGGGTCGAAGGCGCGCTTGATGGCCCGCATGAGCTCGAGCTTCACCGGGTCCTCGAGCTCGAGGAAGTACTTCTTCTTCTCCGTGCCGATGCCGTGCTCGCCCGAGATGGCCCCGCCCAGGGCGGTGCCGGCCCGGAACACCGCCCGCAGTACCTCGGTGCGGACGTTGGGGTCGGGCTGGAAGACCGACAGGTGGACGTTGCCGTCACCCACGTGCCCGCATCCCGTGATGAGCGCGCCGTGCTCCTCGGCGATCTCGGCCACGGCCCGCATGTACTGCGGGATGGCGGCCCGGGGCACCACCAGGTCCACGATGTCGTCCGCCCCGTGCGCCTTGGCCACGAAGAACGCCTTCTCCCGGGCGCTGATGAGCTGGGTGGCTGCCTGGGGCGGCAGGACGTAGACCTCCATGGCACCGAGCTCGACCAGCAACGCACCCAGCGACGACACGTCGTCGTCGAGACGGGCGTCGTGGGTGCTCTCGAGCACGATGACGAGATAGGCGAGGGCCGCGTCGCGCACCGCCTCGGGGATCCCGAGGTCCAGGCCCACGTTGGCGGTGATGGCCGCCATGGTGATCATGTCGACGTACTCGAGGATGAGCGGACCGATCCCGCTGGCGACGATCCGGGGCACCGCGGCCGTGACGTCGTCGAGCGTGGTGAACGGGGCCAGCACGGTGACCGCGTGGGGCAGCCGGGGGTGCAGCTTGAGCGTCGCCTCGGTGACGAGGGCGAGCGTGCCCTCGGACCCGACGAGCAACTGGGTGAGGTCGTAGCCGGTCGAGGTTTTCACGAACTTGCCGCCGGTGCGGATCACGTCGCCGTTGGCGAGCACCGCCTCGAGACCGAGCACGTGGTGCCGGGTCACGCCGTACTTGATGGCCCGCATCCCGCCCGCGTTGGTGGCTACGTTGCCCCCGAGCGAAGCGCTCGACTCGCCCGGGAACACGGGGTAGACGAGCCCGTGTTCGGCCAAGGCGCCGTTGAGCTCCTCGAGGGTCACGCCGGGCTGGACCACCGCCACGTGGTTGTCGAGGTCGATTTCGAGGATGGCGTCCATCCGCTCGAACGAGAGCAGGATCCCGTCGGCGGGCGAGATGGCCCCGCCCGAGAGGCCGGTCCCGCTGCCCCTGGCGGTGACCGGGACATGGAGCTCGTCGGCCACCTTGAGCACGGCGGACACCTCGGCGGTGCATCCCGGACGCACCACCGCCAAGGGGAGGCTCGGCGGGGCGGTCAGCGCCTCGTCGTGGCCGTAGTCGACAGAGACGTCGTCCCCGGCGAGGACGTTGCTCGCGCCCACGACGTCGGCGAGCAACTCGACGATCTCGGCCACGAATGCCTCCTGCTCGGTCCTGTCGTCACCCTAGGACGCCGTCGGCAGCGACACCTCCGGGGCCACTGTAGAGCCCTCGCGAGGCAGCGTTCCTACCGCAGCACGAGCGTCGTGAGCAGGTGCCGGACGGGTGCGCGTGCGCGGTGTCGCATGTGGGGAAGGATCTACGACGATGAACTGGGTCGACTACGTGCTGCTCGTCATCGTGGCGTTGTCGGGCATCCACGGCCTGCGCCTCGGTGCCGCCATGCAGGTGCTCACCTTCGGTGGCCTCCTGCTCGGCCTGGTCCTCGGAGCGCTCGTCGCTCCGTCGATCGCCAAGGTGGTGCACGGGCGGTCGGCCCAGACGCTCGTCGCCCTGATCGTCCTGATCGGCGTGGCCACGATCGTGGGGGGTCTCGGCCGCTTGCTCGGGGCGCACTCGGGCCGGCTGCTGCAGCGGCTCCGGCTCGGGCCCGTCGACTCGATCTTCGGGGTGGCGGTGGCCGTGGTGGTGGCCCTCATCGTCACGTGGGTGGTGGCGATCCTGTTGCAAGACAGCCAGTACACCGCCCTCGACCGGTCGTTGCAGCAGTCGCGGATCGTGCGTGCCCTCGACGGCGTGCTTCCTCCCATCCCCACCGTCTTCGCGGGCATGGAGCGGTTCCTCGCCCAGAACGGCTTCCCCATCGTGTTCACGGGGCTGCCGCCCCAGACCGCCGCACCGGTGAACCTGCCGACCGACGCCTCGGCGCGCGCCGCGGTGCTCCGGGCCGAGGGATCCACGGTCCAGGTGGCCGGGGCGGGATGCGGCGTCATCCAGGAAGGCTCGGGCTTCGTGGCCGCGCCGGACCTTGTGGTGACCAACGCGCATGTGGTGGCCGGGATCCCTTCGCCCTACGTCATCGACGCCACCGGTCGTCACGCCACCTCGGTGGCGCTGTTCGATCCCAGGCTCGACATCGCCGTGCTCCGTGTGCACGGGCTCACCGACCCCGTGCTCCCCGTCGACGCCGTCGTGGTCCCACGCGGCACGACGGGTGTGGTCCTCGGGTATCCCGGGGGTGGTCCGCTCACCCCCCGCAAGGCCGGTGTGGCCGCCGCCTTCCAAGCCGTCGGGCTCGACATCTACGGGAGCTCGCAGACGACGCGTGAGATCTACCAACTCGACGCCGTGGTCCAGCCCGGCAACTCGGGCGGTCCCCTGGTGGCGTCGGGTGACCCCGGCGTCGCCGACGGCACGGTCATCGGCATCGTGTTCGCGCGCTCGACGTCCAATCCGGACGTGGGCTATGCGCTCGCCATGCCCGCCGTCCAAGCGGACGTGGCCCGCGCCCAGGCCTCGACGCTGACGGTGGGCACCGGCAGCTGTGTCTCCTAGCGCTGGTTCCGGCGTCGCGGGCCGGGCGGTAAGAATGACCCCCGTGTCGCTGCGGATCGAGGACTACGGGCTCATCGGGGACACCCATACCGCCGCCCTGGTCGGCCGAAACGGGTCGATCGACTGGCTGTGCCTACCCCGGTTCGACTCCGACGCGTGCTTCGCACAGCTGCTCGGCACCGACAAGAACGGATACTGGCGAATCGCGCCGACGGCGAAGGACTTCGAGGTGCGGCGACGCTACCGGGGCGACACCCTGGTGCTCGAGACGGAATTCGAGACCGCCGACGGCATCGCCAAGGTCATCGACTGCATGCCCATCCGCGAAATGCACCCCCAGGTGGTGCGAATGGTCGAAGCCGTCCGGGGCGAAGTCGCCATGCGCATGGACCTCGTCATCCGCTTCGGCTACGGGTCCATGGTGCCCTGGGTGCGGCGCGCCGACGGCCTGCTGTGTGCCGTTGCCGGGCCCGACGCGCTGGCGCTGTGGACGCCCATCGAGACGCGCGGCGAGAACATGACCACGGTGGCGGAGTTCACCGTGTCGGCGACCGAGCACATCCCCTTCGTCCTCACCTGGTACCCCTCACACGAGACTCCGCCCCGACCGGTCGACGCCAGCTACGCCGTGCACGACACCCAGATGTGGTGGGAGGACTGGTCGTCCACGTGCACGTTCGAAGGCGAATGGCGCGATCCCGTCATGCGCTCGCTCATCACCTTGAAGGCCCTCACCTATCTACCGACGGGTGGGATCGTGGCGGCCCCCACCACCTCGCTGCCCGAGACCCTGGGGGGCGAGCGCAACTGGGACTACCGCTTCTGCTGGCTGCGCGACGCCACGCTCACCCTCGAGTCGCTCATGCGAGGCGGGTACCACGGGGAGGCTCTGGCGTGGCGCGACTGGTTGTTGCGGGCCGTGGCCGGTGACGTCAGGGAACTGCAGATCATGTACGGGGCCTCGGGGGAGCGGCGCCTCGACGAGTGGGAGGTCGACTGGCTGGGTGGCTACGAGGGATCGAAGCCGGTGCGGGTGGGCAACGCCGCCTCGGGTCAGTTCCAGCTCGACGTCTACGGCGAGGTGCTCTCGGCTCTGTACGAGGCATGCGGGGTGGGCGCGGCACTGAGCCAGACGGCATGGGACCTGCAGATTGCGCTGGTGCAGTTCGTGGCGCAGAACTGGGAGCAGCCCGACGAGGGCATCTGGGAGGTACGGGGCCCCCGCCGGCACTTCACCCACTCCAAGGTCATGGCGTGGGTGGCCATCGACCGCGCCGTGCGGACCATCGAGGAGTTCGGGGTCGACGGGCCGGTCGAGGAATGGCGCGACCTGCGCGACCGCATCCACGACGAAGTGTGCACCAAGGGCTACAACGAGACCGTCGGCGCCTTCACGCAGTACTACGGGTCCGACGCGCTCGACGCCAGCCTCCTCATGGTCCCGCTGGTGGGCTTCCTTCCCGCCACCGACGACCGGATGCGCTCCACCATCGAAGCGATCGAGCGCGGCCTCACCGAGGACGGCTTCGTGCTGCGCTACCGCACCGACGACAGCGGAGGGGTGGACGGGCTCACCGGCCACGAGGGAGCCTTCCTGGCGTGCTCGTTCTGGATGGCCGACTGTCTCTATCTGATCGGGCGCTACGACGACGCCCACGCCCTGCTCGACCGGCTCATCGGGCTGAAGAACGACCTCGGGTTGCTCGCCGAAGAGTACGACGTGCGTGCCGGACGCCTGGTGGGCAACTTCCCACAGGCCTTCTCGCACGTGTCGCTCGTCAACGCCGCCTACAACCTGTCGGGCCATCCGGACATGGAGAACCAGGTGGTGGCCGACGAGCGCCTGCTCAGGAGCGCGGGCCGGCGGTGGGGCTGGGCCGGGTCGATGAGCGGGCTCGCCCCGTCGCGCCGGGCCCGGACCGCGAGGTCCGCCGCCCCGGCGACCACGACGAGAACGACGAGAACGACGAGAACGACGAAGAGGAGGTGGGCGCGATGAAAGCGCTCACGGTACAACCGCTCACGGCGGGCTCGGCTCGTCTCGAAGACGTCGGTGAACCACCCGACTCCGACGGTGCGGTCCTGGTGGAGGGGCTGGCGGTCGGGGTGTGCGGGACCGACATGGAGATCGTGTCCGGCGCCTACGGGTGGGCACCCCCGGGACGGGACCGCCTGGTGCTCGGCCACGAGTCCCTGGGCCGCGTGGTCGAGGCCCCGGTGGGAGCGACGGTGGCCGCCGGGGATCTCGTGGTCGGCATCGTCCGGCTCCCCGACCCCGTGCCGTGCGGGAACTGCGCGGTGGGGGAATGGGACTTCTGTCACAACGGCCTCTACACCGAACATGGCATCAAGAGCCACGACGGGTACTGCTCGGAGCGCTACCGCCTCCATCCGGAATACGCGGTGAAGATCGACCCGGGCCTCGGGGCGCTCGGGGTGCTCATGGAGCCCACCAGCGTGGTCGCCAAAGCCTGGGAACAGGTCGACCGCATCGGGGGCCGCGCCTACTGGGACCCCCAGACCGTGGTCGTCACCGGCGCGGGGCCCATCGGCCTGCTGGCCGCCATGATCGGGGTGCAGCGGGGGATCGAGGTCCATGTCTTCGACCAGGTCACCACGGGCACCAAGCCCGACCTCGTCCACGCGCTGGGCGCCACCTACCACACGGGCCGGATCGAGCACTCGTGCCCGCATCCCGACATCGTCATCGAATGCACGGGCGTGGCGTCACTCGTCTTCGACGCCATGGAGCACCTGGCCCCGGGCGGGGTGGCCTGTCTCACCGGGGTCTCGAGCGGCAAGCACGCCCTCAAGGTGGACGCCTCGATGCTCAACCGGTCCATGGTCCTCGAGAACCAGACCGTGGTGGGCTCGGTCAACGCCAACCACCGCCACTACGAGGCAGCCGCCGAGGCGCTCATGAAGGCCGACCGCGCCTGGATCTCCAAGCTCGTCACGAGGCGCGTGCCGCTCGAGCACTGGCAGGACGCGCTGGCCCGACAGCCCGACGACGTCAAGGTGGTGATCGAGGTCGGCACGTGACGACCTCGGAGATCGCACCGGGGATCGTCGAGATCGACACGCTCCTCGGCGGCTGGGAGAAGGTGACGGCGGGCTACCTGGTGCACGGCGACGCGCCGGTCCTCGTAGAGACGGGCAGCCAGAGCTCGGTGCGGGTACTGCTCGACGCCCTCGATGGTCTCGGGGTGAGCCCGGACGCGCTGGCCGGTGTGGCCGTGACCCACATCCACCTGGACCACGCCGGCGGCGTGGGTGACGTGGCGCGGGCCTTTCCCGCCGCGACGGTGTACGTGCACGAGAAGGGGGCGCGCCACCTCGTCGACCCCACGCGGCTCATCGACTCGGCGTCACGCGTCTACGGCCCGCTCCTCGACTCGCTCTACGGGCGACTCGACGCCACCCCGGCCGAGCGGATCCACGTGCTCGCTGACGGGGAGGAGATCCGGGTGTCGCCCGACCGGGTGCTCACCACCGTCGACTCCCCCGGACACGCCAAGCACCATCTCGCTCTGCACGACTCGGTGAGCGGCGTCCTCTTCGCCGGCGACGCCGTCGGGGTCCGGCTGCCCGACGCCGGGGTGTTGCGCCCCTCGACCCCGCCTCCGGACTTCGACCTCGATCTCGCCGTCCATTCGCTGCACCGCTTCGCGGCCCGCCGCCCCAGCGGGCTCGCTCTGGCCCACTACGGGCTCCTGGCCCAGCCCGAGGCGGTGCTCGCCGAAGCCGAGGAGACCCTGCGGCGGTGGGCGAGTGTCGCCGAACAGGCGTGGCGCGACGGCGCCGACATCGCGGCGGCCCTCGACTCCGCCTTCGCGGCCGACGTGGCGGGTGTCGACGACGCGCACCGGGACAAGCTCGACACCCTCAACGGCGTCCACTCCAACGCGGCCGGGTTCCGGCGCTGGCTCGACACGCGCGTCGAGAGCGCTCCGCCGCTGTAGCTCGAGCCCTGCACCGACCCTTCTGGGAGACTGAGGTCGCATGCGCAGCATCACGACACCGGTCGATGACGTCGTCACCGCCCTCGAGCGCGACGGCTACGCGGTGGTGGAGGACCTCCTTGCCGCCCCCGAGCTGGCCGCGGCGCGCCACGACATGCGACAAGTGCTGACGGGGACGCCCGGGGGCCGCAACCCCTTCGAGGGCGCGCACACCAAACGGGTGTACGCGCTGTTCGCCAAGACCCGGGCCTTCGACGGGCCCGCCACCCACCCCCTCGTGGCCGGCGTGCTCGATCGCGTGCTCGGCCACTGCCAGCTCAGCGCGCCCACCGGCATCGAGATCGGGCCCGGCGAAGCGGCCCAGGTCCTGCACCACGACGACGCCATCTACCCGCTGCCCCGGCCCCATGACGAGGTGGTGCTCAACACGATGTGGGCGCTCGACGACTTCACCGAAGCCAATGGGGCCACGCGCGTCGTCCCGGGGAGCCATCGTTGGACCGACGAGCAGCCTGACGAGCACACCCCGACGGTGGCAGTCGAGATGCCGGCGGGATCGGCGCTGTTCTATCTCGGCAGCGTGTGGCACGGAGGCGGGGCGAACACCACCGACCGGGCCCGGCTCGGCGTCATCCTCGAGTACGTGGCGTCGTGGCTCCGGCCCCAGGAGAACCACTTCCTGGCCGTGCCCCGCGCCGTGGTGCGCCAACTCCCCGAGGTGCTGCAGGAGTTGCTCGGGTACAACATCCGCCCCCCGTTCATGGGGTACGTCGACGGGCGCCATCCCCGTCGGGCCCTCGGGCGCGACGGGCCGTAGGGCGAGGACCACGGCGTCCCGGCCCGGTACCGTGCCGCTATGGCCGACACCGTCCTCTACGAGCGACGTGGCCACGTGGCCACGATCACCTACAACCGTCCCGAGGCCCTCAACGCGGTGAACGGCGAGTTGCGCCGGGACCTCAACGCCGCCTTCGCCCGCTTCCGGGACGAGGAGGAGGCGTGGGTGGGCATCGTCACCGGAGCGGGCCGCGCCTTCTGTGCCGGCGCCGATCTCCGCGACGGCCGGGGAGCGACAGGCGAGTTCCCCGGCACCTTCTGGGAGAAGCCCACGCTCAACTCCTTCGAGAGCGGATGGGAGATCCACAAGCCTGTCATCGCCGCTGTGAACGGACACTGCCTCGGCTACGGGCTCACTCTCGTGACATGGTGCGACTTCGTGCTGGCGAGCGACCGGGCCACGTTCGGCTATCCCGAGGTGCGTCTCGGCATCCCCGCCATCGTGGGCGCCATCCGGCTGCCGCTGAGAATCGGGTGGGCCGACGCCATGGAGCTCCTGCTCACCGGCGAGTCCGTCGATGCCGAGCGGGCGCGCCAGATGGGGCTGGTGTGGCGCGTCGTCGCCCACGACGACCTCATCGACGAGGCCGCGGCATTGGCCGACCGCCTGGTGGCCGGGGCTCCCCTGGCACAGCGGGCCATGAAGGAGGTGGCATCACGAACGCGTGACCTCTCGTCGCTCGACGCCATCCGGTTCGGCGAGACCATGCGCAGCGTCGTGGGCGCCACGGCCGACGCGTCCGAAGGCATGCGGGCCGCCGCCGAGCGCCGACCGCCGCGCTGGCAAGGGCGCTGACCACGGTTCGTTGCGCGGTGTCGTCGGCACCTCAGAGGTGAGGCGGTGTTGCCGGCGCCTCACGAGGTGAGTCGGTGTTGCCGGCGCCTCACGAGGTGAGTCGGTGTTGCTGGAAGAACTTCCAGATGATGGCGGTGGCGTTGATCTCGAAGGTCGACGGCCCGGTGATCGAGGCCAGGCTCGCGCTGACCTTGCTCCCGGGCCATGCGTGGCCGCCGCCGAGGATGATGTAGAACTCGACCGCGGCGCCCGGCGGGCACCGGTAGGTGCGCAGGATGACGTGGGCGCTCACCTTGTGGTCGGTCGGTTGCAGGTTGCACCCTTCCTTGGCCGCCCACGCCTTGACGTTCGCCGGGTAGCCCTTGCCGTTGAGGTTGACCGGTGGGGGTGTGGTCGTGGTCGGTGCCGGGCCCCCTCCCAGCGCGTGGTTGAGCACGGCCGTCCCGATGCCGCCGTTGAAGTACAGGATCGGGTCGGCGGTGCCGTGGAAGGCGAGGATCGGGACCTTTCGAGCCGGGTGGCACGGCGACGGCACGACGACGCCGGCCACGGGAGCGAACGCCGCGAAGCGGTCGGCCATCGTGCACGCCAGCAACGACGTGAACAGGGCGCCGTCGGACAGACCGGTGGCGTAGAGACGCGACTCGTCGACGCACTGGCTCTTCTCCAAGGCGTCGAGCATGGCGTTCATGAAGTCGATGTCGTGGTTCGGGTGCGCGTTGGTCGACGGAGCGATGTCCCACGAGACAGGGGTGCTCGTGCCTTCGGGGAACACGACGATGAACCCGTTTGCCTGCGCCTCGGGGCTGAACTGGGTCGTGTCGGCGTGCAGCGTCGCGCCCTCGCCCAGGCCGTGCAGATCGACGACCAGGGGGAGCGGCCCGGTGCCGTCGCGCGTCGGGGGGGTCGTGAGCAGATACCACCGGGCCACATCGTCGACGGTGATGTCCTGGCGCACATCGGTGAGCGGCGCCGACCCCACCCCCGACCCCGAGGCCGAGCAACCGGGCGAGGGCACCGGGGCACCGGCGGCGACCAGGGCCCCCGCTCCCGNGCTCCCCGCCGGGACCCGGGGGGCCCGGGTCGTGGTCGGGACGACGGCACGGGGCGAGGAGCACGCCCCGGCCACGATCGCCACCACTAGGAGGGCGAATGTCCAGCGTGCCCCTCGTGTGCGCCCCCCCATAGGGTCGAAGCACACCACATCCCGGCTCAGGGCGTCGAAATCTTCTGTGACCAGCGGTTTCCAAGGGCCGGTCGGGGGTGAGACAATGGCGCAACGCCAAGTGGGGGGTGGTGCGGCAGTGCGGGGAGGCGATCTCGAGGAGCGTTGTGTCCACGCGCCGATGGGTCGAATTCGGTCGCTTGCCCGGGCCCGCCGTCCACGCTTGCGCCGAGGTACGGCTCTGCGCTGTGTGCCGGTGCTCGCGGCGGTGACGCTGCTCGCGGCGGCCTGCTCATCTGGGCCGACAGGCCAGGTGGGATCCACGTTGGCGGCCCTGAACGGGACCGTGACCCTCGACAAGGTCCTTTCGCCCGCACCGGTCGAACCCGGCTCTGCCGTCGCCGTTCCCGGCCAGAAGCTGGTGGCCGTGGTCCTGACCGTGCACAGCCCGGCCGGCTCGGCCGCCAAATTCGCGTCCATCTACCACAACTCGAAGCTCATCGACTCCCAGAAGGCGGCACACGTCGGCCGGAGCACGACCAGGTTCGAGGTGGCCGCATGTGTGGCCTACCCCCCGTTCTCGACGTTGGGGCCGGGGCTGTCGGCAACCGGATGTGACGTGTTCAGCATGGCGGTCGCGGCCACGCCCGTGGAGCTGGTGATCTCGGGCAAGGCCAAGGGTGATTGGAAGATCGCCTCCACCGCCGTGCAACCCGGCCCCGAGGCCGCCCCCGTCGCCCCGCCGGTGAGAACGACTCCGACCACGGTGGCACCGGGGACGCTGTCAGCCGAGGGATCCACGACCACGACGGCTGCCGGTTCGCCGGGCACGACCACGACCACGGCGCTGGCCGCGATCGGTCCGACAGGCCGCCGTCCGCATCATGTCGCCTCCAAGGCCCCGAAGGTCTCCCACGTCACCCCCCGGGCGGGCCCGGTGGGATCACGGGTGCAGATCTGGGGCAAGCACCTGAACGGCGTGACCGAGGTCACCTTCAACGGGGTGCCGGCCCCCATCGAGGTCACCACGGGGGGCAAGCTCGTGGTGGTGGTGCCCGACGGAGCCAGCGCGGGCCCCATCGTGGTGACGACCCGAACGGGGACGGCGACGGACGGAAAGACCTTCTTCGTCCTCTAGGTCTCCCCGGGATCATGCCGCGTCAGGGCTCGCCGGCCCTCGGCGGTACTTCCCCATGAAGCGCTGGACGGCGATGAGACACCAGATGGCCTCGATGACCCCGAAGGGCCAGGCCCCACTGACGAAGCCGTAGCTGCTCGAAAGGGCGCAACCGAGTGCAAAGGCGAGGACGAACCACCTCCCTTTCCCTTCGACGGCATACATCACCATCATGAACGTCAAGACGGTCACGCCGTAGACGGTCAGCACGATGCCACCGATGCCGTGGTCCCCTTGGGCACTCGGACCAGGCCCGCTCAGTCCTCGGAGCGCCGCCGCGAGACGGGCCGGCTGCGACGTACTCCCCCGCGCGCCCGTTGCCACCGCGAGGTCTTTGTCGCCGCCGGCGCAACCGTGACGACACCGTCGATCCGAGCTCGTTCCGTCACGCTCCGACCATACCGGCCCGCCCCCGTCTCACCGCTGCGGTGGGGTCGACGTCAGGGCGTGACGCCGGGATCCCCACCGGCGCGCTAGACAAAGCCGATGCCAGGACGCCGATGACAGGGAAGCCGACCGGGCCCAGGGCCGCGCTCTCGGGTCCCGTCACGACGGGCCGCTTCATCGAGCCGGCCTCGACCGTCCCGATCGACCTCGCCGCCCACGGCTACGTCCGTGAGGAGTTCTTCGCGGCCGGATCGGCCACGGCCTACTCGGCCGCGGGCCCCCTCGGCCGGGACGGCGTGTGGTCGGCGACACCACACGACACCGCCGATTACCGGACCAGGATCGTGGTGCGCCGGCCCTCGGATGCGGCGCGATTCAACGGCACCGTCCTCGTCGAGTGGTTCAACGTGTCCGGTGGTATCGAGGCCAGCCCGGACTGGACGTATCTGGGCCCTGAGATCGTCCGCGACGGGTACGGCTATGTGGGGGTGTCGGCCCAGGCATTCGGCGTGGACGGCGGTCACGCCCTCCTCGGCGTTCCCGGCCTGGAGCAACGCGGTGGGCTGGTGGTGTCGGGGCCCGAGCGCTACGGGTCGCTGCGCCACCCCGGCGACCGGTTCGCCTTCGACATGCTGTCGCAGATCGGCCGGGCCCTTCGGGCCCCGGACTCCGCGTCCGCGTTCGGGCCTCTGCGCCCGGAACGGATCATCGCCATGGGCGAGTCTCAGTCCGCCTTCTTCCTGACCACCTACATCAACGCCGTGCAACCGACGGCGCAGGTCTACGACGGGTTCTTCGTGCACAGTCGGGGCGGGAGCGGTGCCGCCCTGTCGGGGACGCCCATCGCCAGCCCGGACGTGCCGCAAGGGCTCAAGATCCGCGGCGACAGCGATGTGCCCGTGCTGATCTTCGAGACCGAGACCGATCTCGGTCCCATGCTCGACTACGGGCCGGCCCGTCAGCCCGATGCGGAGCTGATCCGAACCTGGGAGGTGGCCGGGACCGCCCACGGCGACGCGTACGTGGTCGGGCCCTTCGCCAGTGCGCTCGGATGCGACTTCATCGTCAACGAGGGTCCTCAGCACTTCGTGGCGCAGGCCGCGCTCGTCGCCCTCAACCGGTGGATCGCCGACGGCGTGCTCGCTCCCTCGGCGCCCCCCCTCGAGCTCTCGAAGACGGCTCCGCCCGAGCTCGCTCGCGACCACCTCGGCAACGCGCTCGGTGGGGTACGGACTCCGGCGGTCGATGTCCCGATCTCGACGCTCAGCGGGGAGGCCCCGCCCGGGGCGAGCAGATTGTGCGCGTTGTTCGGGTCGACGGTGCGATTCGACGAGTCCACCCTGCTCGCCCTGTACCGGGACAGAGCCGGATATCTCGCCGCCTACCGTCGCAGCTTGGAGGCGGCCATCTCGGCCGGGTTCCTGCTCGGGTCCGACCGCGCCGAGCTGCTGGGGCTGGCCGAGGCGGTGTCGTTCCCCTCGTAGTCCCACCCGCCTACCGTGCTCGTAGGGCATTCATCTTCTTGTGCTGGCTGCACGGTCGCCAACTGCTCGAGGAAGATACCTTGCGACGAACCGACGGTCAGCTTTGGTGCGTCACGAAGGGGCGGATGAGGTGTCTTCGCCCCGAAACGTTGGAGCTGCGTCGGTCCCTAGCTTCGAGTCATTTGCGGCGAACGGATGCCCCGTTCAGCGCCACGGCCGCTCGGATGAGAGCCTTGAATGCCGCCACATCGATCTTTTCCCCTTCGTGAAGATCGATGGCGCGGCGGGCATTGCCTTCGAGGCTGGAGTTGAACAGGTGTGAAGGATCCTTGAGGGAGGCCCCCTTGGCAAAGGTAATCTTCACGTGGTTCTTGTAGGTCTCGCCCGTGCAGATCATGCCGTCGTGTGACCAGACCGGGACACCTTCGGGATTTGCAACCTTCTTCCACTTCCGCTCCTCAACCACTTCGGGATCGGCCTGCTTGATCAACTCGCGAATTCGGGAGAGCGTCGCGCCCTGCCAATCGTCAGACTGGACAGCCTCCCCACCCTTCGGCGAGTTGCTCTTCTTCGTGCGGTTGGATCGCTGTTGGTCGCTTCTCGGCATGCTTGATGAGGCTACCGCCACAACAACTGAGAGCGGGACAAGACAGATCGGATCATCTGGGGTAGCGCCACCGCGGTGGCCTCGCTCGCTCGTCACCTCCGGTGAGGAGTTGTGGGTCCTACTCCTCGATGGCGAGGCTGCCGTACGTGGGCACGCCCGCGGTCTCGTAGGAGAGGTGGAGCGTGCCGCTCGGGTAGGTGACCGATTCGGTGAGGCGCAGCGCCGTGGGCACGGTCCCGTCGGCGAACACGTGCTTGCCGCTGCCGAGCAGCAGCGGGTACACCCACAGGTTCATCCGGTCGACGAGGCCGAAGCGCAGCAGAGACTGCAAGAGGTCGAGACTGCCGATGACGTGGACTTCGTCATTGCGCCCCTTGAGGGCGGTGATGTTCTCGGCGAGGTCGTCGGCGACGAGCGTCGACCCGTGCCAGGCGAGAGAGCCAGCGAGCGTGCGGCTGGCAACGTACTTGGGGACGCCGTTGAGCAGGCGGGTGAACGGGATCTCCTGCGGAGCGCTTGGCCAGTAGTCGGCAAAGATCTCGTAGGTCCTTCGCCCGAGGAGGAGGGCGTCCATGCTCCTGGCTTGCTCGAATATGACCCCGCCTGACTCCTGGTCCGCCAGTGGCGCCTGCCACCCGCCGTGCGCGAAGCCGCCGTCGCGGTCCTCGTCGGGCCCTCCAGGCGCCTGTGCCACTCCGTCGAGCGTCACGAACTCGGTCACGATGAGTTTGCCCATGGTGTGCTCCGTGCCTGGTGGCGATGTGTTCCTGAGTAAGACGCTGCCGTCGTATCGAACTCATCCCCTGGCGCCGCGATCAACGGACCGCGTAGCCACGACGCTGGGCTCGGCCGGTTGGACCCGTGGGCGCTCCATACCCTTTCCGCCGCCGACGGGTCGTCGGACAGCAGGGGGAGTCAAGTCGCGCCCCTCGGGGGGCTGGGGGCCGGTCGTCGTGTCAGCCTCGCCCGGCCGGAGGTCAGGCCGGACGATTTTTCAACCAGGAGTTGGCTGGAATTTCAACCAAGACCCCCGCAGCGGAGGAGGTGGGATTCGAACCCACGGTGACCTTGCGACCACAACGGTTTTCGAGACCGTCCGATTCGTCCACTCTCGCACTCCTCCAACTGGACTTCGTGTAGCCGGCCTCTTCGCGGTCTGGACATCCGTCATCGACTTCTTGTGATACCGGTTACACGAGCCGCCAATGATACAGGCACGACGCGGGTAGCGACGAGCGCTGCTCATCCCTGCATGCGG
>JGI12269J14319_10001474_pt1 | contig 23339 bp, 21 predicted proteins | sample PeaSoiSIISIP2007_FD_14319 | JGI IMG/M metagenome (IMG submission 14319)
CCGTGCTCGACCGGAACGCCTCGTACGACCCACAGCAGGCGGTTCATCTCGAGGGGGCGCCAGGTGATCGGCTGTTCTGCCTCGCAGTATGAAGCCCAGGGTCAGCAGCGCGACGCCGAAGATGAGTGCGTAGGCGCCAATCGCCAAAGGCGGCACAAGCGCTCCGACGAAGGGGGACACCACAAGCATCCCGCCAAACACCATTGAGGCGACGCCGCCTAGCACCAGCCAGTAGCGGCCAAGGTCGATGCGGAGCGCAAAGGCGCCGCGATACATCAAGAAGCCCGAGACTAGCGCCCAAGCGCCAATCAACAACACGAGCGCCGTTAGGGCGATCCCGGGAAACAAGCAAATGAAGGCGCCCGCAAGGATTCCCGCCGCACCCTCGAGAGCCCGTAGTTCCCAGTGCCGGTGGCTGCGGGCGGCGCGAGAGGCGGAGGCCATCGCGAAGACCCCGTCGAGCACCGAGTATGCGGCAAAGACATAGACAAGAGACCGCATGGTGACGACGGGGAGCACGGCCGTGACGCCGAACAGGATGCAAAGCAGGCCCCTGATCGCGAACGCCCACCATTCCTGGGCGAGCACGGCGCCCGTCAACGCTTTCGACGCTTGCACGGGAGCAGCCACGACAGCCTCCTCGTTGGCGTGTGTGGATAGTACCGGACCTTAGGCGTCCGGTCTCCAGGCTCTAGAGGAGGGAGGGCCTGGCTCGAGCTTCTGACGTGCGATCAGCGCGTTTACGCCAATCCCCCCGGCCGGGACCCAGCGTCTCCTTTCGACCCAAAGCGGACCTGTGGCGCCATCAGCACAAGCACGCCTCTTCGTGCGTCGTCGAAGACGAAATGTGATCGCTGCGCCGCAAGCCTGCTACGATGGCGTTGGACGCTGGGGGACGTAGAAGATGTCCAAGAAAATTCAGGGACTCGGCGCGGTCGCGCGCTTTCCGTTTGACCGGTCGGGAGTCGTCTCGCTCACGATCGGGGTTGTTGCCGTCATCATCGCGCTAGAGCTCGGCTTTTTGCTGCTTTAGGCGCGCCGCCAATCGACCCGCGCGGTCGGTTGTATGACGCGAGCAGACATTGGACTGATCTGATTTCGCGTTTAGCGTCGCGGCATGCTGATCGACGCCGCCAAGGACGCGCTTCGCCAAGGCAAGGTCCTAGAACTTCGCCATGAGGGGTTGAGTCGCTTCGTCGAAGTTCATGCGGTCGGCTATAGCCGCGAAGGCCACCCGATCATGCGTTGCTGGCAAGTCGGCGCCAGCACCAAGCGCGAGCGCGTCGGCTGGCGATTGATCCGGCTCGACGAGGGCGCCACTGCCCACATCGGCCCGGATGCGTCGGCCGCGCCCAGACCAGGGTACAAGCGCGGCGACCGGGACATCGAACGCATCATGGTTGAGCTCTAACCAACGTCCGGGGGTCTGCCATGGGGCAGGGCCCCGACATCTGCTTTCGACCCAAAGGACATTCGCGAACGCCTGACTTTCGGGCTCAGGTCCTAGTCCGCTTCTGGCGCCCAGCGGACATTCCGGGGCAGGCCCGAGACCCTAGTCGGCGAGGCGGAAGCGGGTGGCGCGGACGAACTGCAGCGGGCGCTCCTTGTCCTCCCACTCGTGGTGCGAGGCGACGATGGTCCCATCCGCGGTCTGCAGCACGCTCGGATAGCCGATGTGCTGGTAGACGCCGGGGTTCTGCCAATCGATCGGCCGCGGGCCGGCGGCGGACTGCGTGCCCGGCTTCCCCGGCACGCCGTTCTCGGCCACGAAGAAGCTGTCCTTCTCGTCCCACGTGAGGCCATCCTCGGAGACCACGCCCTTCACCCCGTAAGGCGGGCGGCGGTAGCCGTAGATCATCAGGCAGCGGCCGTCTTCGAGCGCGATGGTCTCGGCCGGATAGCCCCAGATGTTGGTCCACTTCGGCGGCGTCCACGAGAAGCCGTCGTCCTCGGAAACCACGAAAACCATGTTCTTGGCGTCGCCCGACGGATTGACGTGCGTGCGCATGAAGGACACGAGCCGCCCGTCTTTGAGCCGAAGCAGCGACGGCTCTTCATAATCGATGATCGAGGCGGGATCGTAAGCGAGCGTCGAGTAGTATTCCCAGTTGTCGCCGCCATCGTCCGACCGCATCAGCGCCGAGCGGGTGGTCTCGCCCTCCCCTTCCTCGCCGTAGCCGCGGATGCGGCCGTAAAGGCCCATCAGCACCGATCCGGACGGCAGTTGCCAGCAGCCGATGCGGCACCCGCCGTGCTTGAGCGGACGCACGTTGACGGGGATCGGCTGGCTCCAGCTCGCTCCGCGGTCCTTCGACTTGACGACGTAGGTGCCGAGCCATCCCATCGTCATGGCGGACCAGGTCCAGTCGCCCCATTCCTTGGTCTTCGGCCCGTTGCGCCAGGAGACGCCCTCGGCCCTGACGCCCCGCTTGAAGAAACCGGCGATCGTCAGATTGACGATCCAGGTCCCGTCGGACAGCTCGCAGAAGCCGCAGTCCCAGTTGCCGGTCGTCTCGCTCCAGGGCAGCACCACCTCGGGCGCGGACCAGCTGACCCCGCCGTCGGTCGATCGCGACAGGAGCGTCTGGCCGCTGTCGTGGTGGAAGGGGAAGCGCTCCTCGTTGAACACCGCCACCAGCGACCCGTCGCTCAGCGCGCGCGTCGCGACCTGGTTGATGCAGTGGGCGTCGTGGCGATGGATGTCGTGGTGCGAGACGTCCTTGATGCGCACGGGCTTCGTCGTCCTCTCTCGTTCGGCGGCCGGGACGCTAGTCGACCTCACCCGCCTTGGCCTGAGCGATCCTCAGCTTCTCGATGTCGAAGCCTGGCGTTCGTGCGGCCTCGATGATCACCCGCTCGCGCGCCTGCAGGCGGCGCGCCGCGGAGGCGACCTCACCAGCGACGTCGTGGGGGATCACCACCGCGCCGTGCTGGTCCGCGTGGATCAGGTCCCCATCGCGCACGCGCATGCCGGCGACATCGACCGGGCGAGCAAAGTCGACCACGTGGACGAAGGCGTGCGACGGGCCGACCCGGCCGGCCAACATCTGAAAGCCTGCAGCAACGTCGGGAAGATCGCGCACCGAGCCGTCGGTGATGAGCCCCTCGCAGCCCAGGCCCTTGTGGATCGCGCTGTTCACCTCGCCCCAGAAGGCGCCATTGCCTCGGCGCTCGTCCGCGTCGTGCATGACGATCACGCTCGGTTTCGGCCCGGCGTCGATGTAGGCGTAGTAGGCATCGGACAGCGCGCGTGCGGCGGCGCCCGAGAGGTCGCTGGGGTGAGCGGCGCGGATGGTCGCTGTCTTCGCCACGCCCACCAGCGGCTTCAGCGCCGGGCGCAGGCAGAACAGCGGCTCCGTGGTAAAGCCGTACCCTCGCCTGGCCGGCGCGAGCGCTTCGAGCGCATTGCACACCGTCGGCGTGTCGAACGACTGCAGCTCCTGCTTCAGCTCTTCGGTCAAGACGAACAAGGCGGCTCCCCGGATGCGACGATTGCGGGCCGGTCGTGGGTCATGGGCGTCCTCCCGCGCCGATCTTCGCGCCTCTGCGCCGCCAGCGCCAGCGCTGGACGACCGCGCAGCAACGGCGCAACCTGATCGTTGCGGTCCGGAACGTGCGGGGGCGGATGATGAGGTTCGGCGCCACGGCGCTCGCGATTGCGGTCGTCTTCGGCGCTTCGGCGGCGCTGGCGGAGGACGTCGACTTCGCCGCGTTCCACCGCATCTGCGTGGCCACGGGAGGCGAACGCAACGCGGCGCTCGCGGCGGCCGAGGCGGATGGATTCGTGCGGCCGCCGAAGTTCGTCCTCGACCAGGTCAGCCAGTCGGCGGTTCCGCTCGACAACGCCGACGTGCGCGCCAAGCTGATCCCGGATGGAGTCGTCTGGGTGTCCGTCGGCAAAATGAGTGGCGCGTTCCAGAACCGCTACACCACCACAGACATGTGCGTGCTGGGCGTCGATCCGATGAACCCGGCGAGCGAAAAGGCCGCGATCGCCTGGGGCGGCGTCACGCCGACGGTCACCGACCCGCAGTATCAGATGCTGCTCTTCACCGGCGGCGAGGGCGCGCATCGCGCCGTCCCGGACGCCAAGGTGCTCGACGACAAGACGGTCGGCGCGGTCGCCAGCGCCGCCGACCTGCAGCTCCTCGGCGCTGGAAACACCGAAGGCGTCACCCTGATGCTGTATGGCCTGGTGAAGGCCGTTGCGGCGCCCGCTAGTTCAGCGTCGCCATCGCAGAGCGGTCGAAGTCCATAAGTTCGCTGGTGCGGCCCTCGTGGATCTTCACCGCCCACTGCGCGTCCTGCAGCAGGGCGCGGCCGACGGCGACCAGGTCGAAGTCGCCGCGCTCGAGCCGGCGGAGCAGCTCGTCCAGCGACGCCGGCTTCGAGACCTCGCCGCCGTAACCCGCAATGAAGTCGCCGGTGAGTCCGACCGAGCCCACCGTGATCGAAACCGCGCCGGTCAGCTTCTTCGCCCAGCCGGCGAAATTGAGGTCGGAGCCTTCGAACTCCGGCTCCCAGAAGCGGCGTTGCGAGCAGTGGATGGCGTCGGCGCCGGCCTCGACCAGCGGCATGAGCCAGGCCTCCATCGCCTTCGGCGTGTCGGCCAGCTTGACGTTGAAGTCCTGCTGCTTCCATTGCGAGACGCGGATCATGATCGGGAAGTCGGGGCCTACCGCCGCACGCGTGGCTTTCAGGATCTCGGCGGCGAAGCACGCCCGCTGCGGCAGTTCAGGCCCGCCGAACAGATCGGCGCGGACGTTGGTGCCCTCCCAGAAGAACTGGTCGATCAGGTAGCCGTGCGCGCCGTGCAACTCGACGGCGTCGAAGCCAAGCCGCTGGGAATCGGCGGCCGCGCGCGCGAAGGCGTCGATCGCGTCGGCGATATCGGCGTCGCTCATCCCCTCGCCGAACTTGTGCCCCGGCCTGGAGATGCCCGAGGGGCTGTCATACGGCCCTGCCGGCGCCCAATCCTCACGGTGACTGCGGATCGCGCCGACGTGCCAAAGTTGCGGGGCCATCAGCCCGCCCGCGGCGTGCACCTCGTCGATCACGTCCTTCCAGGCGTCCAGCGACTCCTCGCCGTGGAAGGCGGGAACGTTCGGGTCGTTGCGCGCCGCCGGCCGCTCGGGGCCGGTCCCCTCCGAGATGATCAGCCCGACCTGGCCCTCGGCCCGCCGGCGGTAGTAGGCGGCCACCTCGGGCGTGGCGACGCCCGCCGGCGACTGCGAGCGCGTCATCGGCGCCATCACGACGCGGTTCGGCAGTTTGAGGCCCTTGAAATCGAAGGGCTGGAAGAGTGCGTCGGCGGCCATTGGGGCTCCGGTTCGGTTGCGCCGCCACTGCCTAACCTGAGCGGCCCTGGCGGGTCAGCCTAGAAATCCTCGGGCAGGCTCCAGCCGCCCCTCAGATGGCGTCGAACAGCTCGATCTCGGGGCGTCCGGCGAAGAGCGGGCCGACCTTGCCGCCGAAGTCGCGCTGATGCCGCGCCTCGCGGTGCGCCGTGAGCGCCGCATCGTCCTTGTAGAGCTCGAGCACCTTGTAGGTGTTCGGATCGCTGCGGGACTTCGCGAACGTGTAGCCGAGGTTGCCCGGCTCGTTCGCCTTGACGTTCGCCATATGCGCGCGGGACGCCGCCTCGAACTCGGCGTTCGTCCCGTCCCGGATCTTCAACGTCGCCACGATCGCGATCATCGCGCTCTCCCATGATTTGTTCGGTTCAAACGGACGTTTAGACGGCCCTGCGCCGGGCCGGCAAGGCTCTTTAAGCGCCCTTGAACGCCGGCTCGCGCTTCTCGAGGATGGCGTCAACGCCCTCCATATGGTCCTCGGTCAGGTGCGCGAGCGCCTGCGCCGCCGCCGACATCTCCATCAGCGTGTCGTAAGAGGCGGTCTGCCCTTGGCGGAGCAGGGTCTTGGCCAGCCTGAGCGCGTGCGGCGGCTGCACCGCTATGCGGTTCGCGAGCGCGATCGCGTCGTCGACGAGGCTCTCGGCGGGAACGACCCGGCTGACCAGACCCCAGGCCAGCGCCGTGGCGGCGTCGATGACGTCGCCGGTAAACAGCAGCTCGGCCGCGCGGCTCATGCCGATCGTGCGCGGCAACAGCCACGCCCCCCCGTCCCCAGGGATCAGGCCGAGCTTGAGGAAGGTGACGCCAAAGCGCGAATTCTCGGCGCAGATGCGGATGTCGGTCATGCAGGCGACGTCGCAACCGAGGCCGATCGCCGCCCCGTTCACCGCCGCGATCGAGGGGACCTCGAGCCCGTAGATGGAGCGGACGATCCGGTGGATGTTGCGGCGATAGCCCTCGCGGATGGCGACGCCGGAGCCGGCAAACGCCCCTTGCCTGGCCTTCATTGCCTTGACGTCGCCGCCGGCGGAGAAGGCGCGGCCGGCCCCGGTCAGCACCACGCAGCGGATGTCCTGGTCGGCGTTCACCTGCTCGCAGACCGCCGCGACCGCATCTCCGTCGCCCGGCGCGCCGAGCGCATTCAGGCTCTCGGGCCGGTTGAGGGTGAGCAGGCCGACATGGCCGCGCTTTTCCAGGACAAGAAGGCTCATCGCGTCCGGCTCCGCTGTTCGGTTCGGTTTTCGAACAAACCCATACGCGACGACGCCACAAGCCAAAAGAAAAGGCCCTCCGGATCGCCGGAGGGCCTTCTTTGTTCGAGTGGGCCTTGCAGCCTTACTTCTTCTTCGGTTGCGCCGGGGTTTGCGGCCTCGGCGCCTCGTAGCCACGGCGATGCGGCGCGAGGACGCCGGAGAAGGCGAAGGACAGGATGGCCGTGTTCAGGCTCAGTTGGTTCATGGTCCGTCTCCCTTTGCCAGCGTTGAAGCCAGAAAGAGACACGTCGCGGCTCCCGTAGGGTGCAGACCTCGTAAAGTCGTCAGCGCGTCGATCGTGAATATGACACTCTTGTGACAAGATGCAAGAAAAAAGTCAGGGTTCGGACCAATTTGTCGCACCAGCGGTCCAGCAAGACCTTGAAATGCAGAGAAAATTAAGAAATCGGAAACTTTTCGAGGACGCGTTCGCGCACCGAAGTTGCGTTTCGACGAGAACCTAAGCTGTTGTTTGGGTTAGCGAAAGACGCCGCGCTACGCAGCGGAGTCGAACGTCAGCGCCTCGTATCGGCGCAGGTGGTGATCGGTCGAGCCGAACAGGCCATCCAAGACGGTCGCCCGCTTGAAATAGTGGCCGATCGCCATCTCGTCGGTCATGCCCATGCCGCCGTGCAGCTGGATGGCGTTCTGGCCAACGAATCGCAGCGCCTTGCCGACGTACGCCTTGGCGGCGGAGACCGCCATCGCCCGGTCCCGATCGGCCTCGCCTAGCTTCAGGGTCGCCATGTAGGTGATCGACGTCGCCTGCTCGACGGCGATGAACATGTCGACCATGCGGTGCTGCAGCACCTGGAAGGCGCCGATCGGCTGGCCGAACTGCTTGCGCTGCTTGGTGTACTCCAGCGTGTTCTCATGCAGCTTGGCCAGCACGCCCATGGCTTCGGCGAGCGAGGCGGCGGTCGCCTCGTCGATCACCCGCTCGACCAGGGCAAGCCCATGGTCGGCCTCGCCGAGCAGCGCCTCGGCCGGCAGCGAAACGTTCTCGAAATAGACCTCCGAAGCACGTCGGCCGTCGACGGTCGGATAGTCGCGCGTCGTGACGCCGGACGCGGCCTTGTCGACCAGGAAAACCGAGACTCCGAGCAGCTCCCGTTGGCCGCCGGCCGTGCGCGCGGTGACGATCAGGCGGTCGGTCCAGGGCGCGCCGGTGACCACCGCCTTGTGGCCGTTCAGCAAGTAGCCCGCGCCCTTCTTGCGCGCGACGGTCTTAAGGTCCGCCCAGTTGTACCGCGCTTGCGGCTCGGCGTAGGCGAAGGCTGTCACCGCCTCGCCCGCGATGATCTTGCCGATCAGCTCGGCCGCGGCGGCGTAGCCGGAGTGCTTGAGGAAACCGCCGGCGAGGACCACCGTCTCGACATAGGGCTCGATCACAAGCGCCCGGCCGAACGCTTCCATGACGATCATGGTCTCGACCGCACCGCCGCCCAGCCCGCCGAGCGCCTCGGGAAACGGCGCGCCAAGGATGCCCAGGTCGCTCGCGAACGCCTTCCAGAGGTCCGGACGCCAGCCCGCTTCGGACCTGGCGATCGCGCGACGCGTGTCGAAATCGTAGCGGTCGGCAAGAAAGCTCGCGACCGTGTCGCGCAGCATCGACTGTTCTTCGGTGAAACTGAAATCCATGGGGGTGCGCTACAGGCCAAGCACCATCTTGGCGATGATGTTGCGCTGGATTTCGTTCGAGCCCCCGTAGATCGAGGTCTTGCGGCCGTTGAAGTAGATCGGCGCGATCTCGTGGGCGTAGTCGGGGCCTATCGGATAGCGGTTGTCGCCGGCGGGTGCGCCGCGGAGATAGGGTGCGCCGTAGTGGCCGACCGCTTCGAGCGCGAGCTCGTTGATCCGCTGCTGGATCTCGGTGCCCTTGATCTTCAGGAGCGACGATTCCGGGCCGGGCCCCTTGCCGGAGCCTTCGGCCGCGACGGTGCGCAGCTCGGTATATTCGAGCGCCAAAAGGTCGATCTCCAGCTCGGCGACCTTGCGCTTGAACAAGGGGTCCCTCAGCAGCGGCTGGGCGTCGTCGCCGGCTTCGGCGGAGGCGATGGAACGCAGGTGCTGGATGGCGCGCCGCGAGCGAGAGACCGCCGCGATGCCGGAGCGCTCGTTGCCGAGCAGGAACTTGGCGACCGTCCAGCCCTGATTCTCCTCAAACACCCGCTGGTCGACCGGCACGCGCACGTTGTCGAGGAAGACGTCGTTCACCTCGTGCTCGCCGCCGAGCGTGATGATCGGCCGGACCGTAACGCCTGGCGATTTCATGTCGATGAGAAGGAAACTGATTCCGGCCTGCGGCTTGGCCTGCGTATCGGTGCGGACGAGAAAGAAGCCCCAGTCGGCGAACTGAGCGTAGGTGGTCCAGGTCTTCTGACCGTTGACGACATAGTGGTCGCCGTCGCGGACGGCCCGCGTGCGCAGCGAGGCCAAGTCCGAGCCCGCGCCCGGCTCGGAATAGCCCTGGCACCACCAGATGTCGCCGCTCAGCGTGGGGGGAAGGAAGCGCGTCTTCTGCTCGTCCGATCCGAAGGTGTAGATGACCGGGCCGACCATGTTGATGCCGAAGGGCATGATCATGATGGTGTCGGCGCGCGCCAGCTCTTCGGAGAAGATGTACTTCTGCGTCGGCGTCCAATCCGTGCCGCCGAATGCCTTGGGCCAAGTCGGCGCGATCCACCCCTTGTCGGCCAGGGTCCGATGCCAGGCGAGATAGTCTTCCTTCGTGAGCGCGTCTTCGCCGAGTTGTCGGTCTCTCAGGCGGGCGGGATAGTTTTCGTCAACGAAGGCCCGAACCTCGTCGCGAAACGCGAGGTCTTCGGGTGAGAAGTCGAGGTCCATGCCCACTCTCCGGATCGGGCCGCGGATGATAGGGCCTCGGCGCGGGTTCGCAATCGGCTTCGCTTGGCGTTGGATACGGCCATGCCGCGCATCCTGACCTACAATGTGCATCGCTGCGTCGGCGGGGATCGCCGCCTGGATGTCGGCCGCGTCGCCGGCGTGATCGCGGCGCTGGAGCCGGAGATCGTCGCCCTGCAGGAGCTCGACGTCGGCCGTGCGCGGACGGGCGGTGTCGACCAGGCGCACGAGATCGCGCGGCGGCTCGACATGGCCTGCCACTTCAACGCCGCGCTCAGGGTCGAGGAGGAGCAGTACGGCGACGCGATCCTGACCTCTTACCCCGAGCGACTGGTCAAGGCGGGCCCGCTGCCGGCGCTCGAGCGCGGCCTGGCGCTCGAGCCGCGCGGCGCGCTCTGGGTCGCGATCGACGTGGACGGCATCGAGCTGCAGGTCCTGAACGCGCACCTGGGCCTGGTGCCCCGAGAGCAGCGCCGGCAGGCGGCGGCTCTGGCCGGGCCGGAGTGGCTCGGCCACACGGACCGCGCCTCGCCGGCCATCCTGCTCGGCGACTTCAACGCCACGGCCGGCTCCATCGTCTATCGAACGCTGGCGGGCAAGCTCTTCGACGCGCGGCGGCGCGCAGAGCACCGGCGCCCCAACGCCACCTTCCCGTCCGCCTTCCCGTTGTTGCGCATCGACCACGTGTTCGTCACCGCCGACGTGCGCGTGAGCGCGATCCACGCGCCCTACGAGCCGGCGACGCGCGTCGCCTCGGACCATCTGCCGCTGGTGGTGGACTTCGCGCTCTAGCTAGGCGTCGCCGTCCCGCGCCCCGGCCGCGATCGCCCGCACCTCGGCGGCGAGCAGCGCCCGTCGCCGCCATGGCCGCCATGCGTCGTCGACCCCGAGCGGGTCTCCGAGATGGTAGCCTGAGATCAGCCTGCCGAGAGGACCCATACGCGGCGGCTCGATCTGCCTGAGGCGGCGGCCGCGATCGAGCGCTTCGATGCCCGCGACCAACCCCCCATGGCGCACGATCGAGCGGGCGACGTCCAGCGCCGACCGGTGCAGATAGTGGCCGATCAGGCGGTCGCGCAGGCGCTCGATCGCCGCGGCCGTCTTGGGCGCGTCCCCGGCCTCGATGGCGAGCTCACACTCGGTGTCGAGCCCGAGCGAGCGGTTGTTCAGGTTGGCGGAACCGATGCGCAGCAGCCGGTCGTCGGTGATGCAGAGCTTGGCGTGCACGATGATCGGCTGGCCCAGCGCGGTCTCTGGGCAGAAGGCGCGGAACCGGCCGAAGACGTCGGCCGCGCGCAGCCGACGGAGCGCCACGCCCCGCGCCTGGTCCATGCTCAGTCGGTCGAACCAGCTCGGACTGGCCTCGGTCGACACCAGCACGATCTCCGGACCCTCCGGTTCGCCCAGCCGCCTGGCCAACGCCTCGGCGATCGTCGGCGAGGTGAAGTACTGGTTCTCCAGGTAGATCGTGCGCCGGGCGGCGGCGATCGCCGCCAGCGTCAGGCGCTTCCACTCCTGCACGGCCGGCCGTCGACGCCAGGCCGGCTCGGTCCGCGCGATCGCAACGGGAACATCGGCGATGTCGGGCCTCAGGCCGGCAGGCCAGGGGTCGCTGTCGCCCGGCGGCGGCGGCGGCGGCGCATCGCCGCTCGCGCGACGCCAGCGCTCGCGCGCCAGCTCGCCCAGCGCCCTGGCGGCGTCGCCGTCGACCAGCATCGCCACCTCGTGGCGTGGCGGGTGAGTCGAAAAGGTCGGGTCGATGCGGCGTGCGTCCCGGTCGGAGTGCGCCGGGGTGTCCCAGCGGTCGACGCCGAAATCGGCGCCGCCGCAAAAGGCGATCTGGTCGTCGATCACCAGCACCTTCTGGTGGTGGCAGCCGGCGAGCGGGGTGGCGTCGTCGAGGCGGAACTTGACGGCCGAGTCGGCGAACCAAGCGCGGGCGCGGTGGGGAAAGAAATCCTGCGAGGCCTCGATCGGCAGCGCCGACTTCCAGATGAGAATGCGGATGTCGATGCCCGGGCGCGCAGCGGCAAGGGCGAGCAGGACCTGGCCGATCTCGTCGGGCTCGTCGCCACGCTCGAACCCGTCCGGCAGAAGGCGCGTGCGCGGGTCGAAACCCCAGCCCAGCAGGAGCACCGACCGACGGGCGGCCTTCAGCGCCGCCAGCACGGCGGCGAAGTAGTCCTGACCGTCGACCAGGAACGCTGTGCGGCCGGCGTGCTCGACCCGCCAGCAGTTGATGCCAGGCTTCAGAACGGCCGGCGGCATAGTTGCTGAAATTCCGGTTGGTCCCTGGGTGGATTGTAAGCTGGCCGGCTCCGGCTTGTTCCAAATTGTTGATGCGCGGGCCTTGCGAACGCCGGCGGCGCGCGCGAGATCGGACGATGCCGCCCGACCCCGCCCCGCCGATCGAGAGCCCCTGCATCCGCGTCTGCATGGTCGATGGGCGCAGCGGCCTTTGCCTCGGCTGCTACCGGACCCTCGGCGAGATCGCGCGCTGGAGCGCCTACACCGACGCCGAGCGCGCCCGGATCATGCGCGGCTTGCCCGAGCGCCGAAGCCGCATCGCGCCAGACGTGCTGGAGCGCTTCGGGCGCTAGCGGCGCGCGATTCACCGCTTGCAAAGGCTCTTGGTCCATAGTCCCGGGCAAGGGCCGAGAAACGGCCTCGAACAGAGCCTTTGAAGGCGGGGTGTTGGGATGTTGAGGCTGGCCGCGATCGCGGCGATCGGCGCGCTGAGCGCGGCTGCGAGCGCCCAGGTGGTGATCTCGCTGGCCCGGGACCATCCGGCGGCCGCGAGCACGGCCGCCCCCGAGTTCGCCAGCGCGCAAGTTTCAGACGCCGCGCCGGCCAGCGGTCAGGACGCGGAGGTGCCGAAAAGCCCTGACGGCCACTATTGGGCCGAGGCGTCGGTCAGCGGCCACGAGGTGCGCTTCCTGGTCGACACCGGTGCGAGCGCCGTGGCGCTGACGCCCGAGGACGCCCAGCGCCTGGGCATCGATCCGAACAGCCTCACCTATGGCTACACCGTGACCACCGCCAGCGGCCATGCCCCGGCCGCGCGCGTGCAGCTGGCCAGCATCGCGGTCGCCGGCGCCGAGGTCGACAACGTCGACGCCTACGTGATCCAGAATGGCCTCGAGCATTCCCTGCTCGGCATGAGTTACCTCGGGCGGCTGAGCCAGTTCGAAGCCACCAAGAGCTCGCTCATCCTCAGGCCTTAAGCCGGCTCCAGCCGCCGCTGGGCGGCTGCTTCGATGGCCGCCAGCGCCGCGTCAAGCACCTCCAGCCCGCCGCCTGGCCGGATCGACTCCACCGTCAGGATGCGCCGCCAAGTGCGGGCGCCGGGCGCGGCGTGGAACAGGCCGAGCAACGGCTTGACCAGCGCATTCAGCCGCGTCCCGTCGGCGAGCTCGCGCGCGACATGCGGCCGGTAACGCCGGACTGCCTCACACGCGTCGATCACCGGCGATGTCAAGTCGAACAGCCGCCGGTCGACGGCGCCCAGCAACCCGGGCTCGTGATAAGCGGCGCGGCCCAGCATCACGCCATCGACATGGGCGAGGTGCGCCTCGGCCTCGTCCAGCGATGCGATCCCGCCGTTGATGACGATCGTCAGGTGCGGTCGTTCAACCTTCAACCGATACACCAGCCCATAATCCAGCGGCGGGATCTCGCGGTTTTCCTTCGGCGACAGCCCGTTGAGCCAGGCCTTGCGCGCATGGACGACGAAGGTCGAGACGCCGACGGCGGCGCAGCCGTCGATCAGGCGAGACAGGCTCTCTTCGGGGTCCTGATCGTCGACGCCGATCCGGCACTTGACCGTCGCCGGAACGCCCGCCGCCGCGCAGATCGCCGCCATGCATTCGGCGACCAGCTCCGGCTCGCGCATCAGGCAGGCGCCGAAGCGGCCGGCCTGCACCCGGTCGGAGGGGCAGCCGACGTTGAGGTTGATCTCGTCGTAGCCGAAGCCTTCCCCGATCCGCGCAGCCTCGGCGAGCTTCGCCGGATCGGCGCCGCCCAGCTGCAGCGCGACGGGATGGTCACCTGCCTCGAAGCCAAGGAGACGCGCGCGATCGCCGTGGATGATCGCCTCGGCCGTCAGCATCTCGGTGTAGAGCCGCGCGCGCGCGCTCAGGCCCCGATGCAACCGCCGGCAATGCCGGTCGGTCCAGTCCATCATCGGCGCAACGCAGAGCCGGTGGGTCTGATATCGTTCCATTTCCCGCTGCGCGCCGGCCGCCGAGAGCCCGTTGGGGGCCTGTCTACGGCAATCCGCATTGAATTTCGCCCCCGACGCGTGGCGGCTTGCCCGCTTTGATCAAGATCAGCCAGCGTCCGGCAAATCGTGCCAATCTCAAGGACGATGCCTGCCCCGTTCTGGACACGAACGCCTGCCGCGGCCGCCGCAGCGATGGGCTGCACGGTCGATGGACTGACGAGCGCGGACGCAGCGAGCCGGCTTGCCCGCTTTGGGCCTAACAGCGACGCTCGCACGCGCAGTGTCGGCCTATTCGGCGCAGCGGCGCGCCGGCTGCTCGAGCCGATGTGCCTCATCCTGATCGGGGCTGCGCTGGTCTCGGCGGTCACCGGCGATCGGCCGAGCGCCGTCATCATCCTGATCATCCTGACCGCCTCGGTCGCGCTGGACACCTTCCAGGAGGCCGCCGCCAAGCGCTCCGCCGAGGCGCTGGAAAGGTCCGTGGCCATCAAGGCCGAGGTCAAGCGGGGCGGCGCCTTTGTCTCCATCGACTCGAGCGGCGTCGTCCCCGGCGATGTGTTCCGGGTCAAGGTCGGCGACATCGTGCCCGCCGATGGCCTGGTTCTCGAGGCGAGCGCCTGCACGGCCAACGAGGCGGCGCTCACCGGCGAACCCTACGCCGTCCCGAAGCGGCCCGGCGTCAGCACGGCGCAGTCGGCCGGCGACGCTGGGAACGCCCTCTTCCGCGGCGCCGTCGTGCAGACGGGCGAGGCGGTGGCGCTCGCCGTCGGCACAGGCCCGAACACGCTGTTCGGCGAGGCGGCCAAGGCGCTCAGCGCCAGGGCGGAGGCGTCGCCGTTCCAGCACGACCTGCGGCAGCTCGGTCTGCTCGTCGCGCGCGCGACCGCGGTCCTGGTCATCGCCGTGCTGGCGGTGAACGTCGCCTTCGGCCGGCCGATCATCGAAGCTCTGATGTTCTCGGTGGCCCTTGCGGTCGGGCTGACGCCCGAGCTCCTGCCGATGATCACCACCGTGACGCTGTCGCGCGGCGCGGTGCGGATGTCGGGCAAGAAGGTGATCGTCAAGCGCCTAGCCGCCATCCACGACCTCGGCGCGATGACCGTCCTCTGCACCGACAAGACCGGTACGCTGACATTGGCGCAGATCGAGCTGTCCGGCTCGTTCGCGCCCGATGGCGGACCCGATCCCCGCGCGGCCGAACTCGCCGCTGTCTCGGCCAGCCTGGGCGGCGACGCCGGCTCGCTGGACCAGGCCCTGATCAAGGCCAAGCCCGACGCCGCCAACGGATGGGTGCGGAAGGGCCTGCTGCCCTTCGACTACCAGCGCCGCATGGGCGCCGTGCTCGCCGAGGGTCCTGCGGGACTCACCTTGGCGGTGAAGGGCGCGCCGGAGTCGGTGCTGGCCGCCTGTTCGACCGTGAACGGCCAACCGTTGACCGCCAAGGACCGGCAAGGCGCATTGGATCGCGTGCGCGAACTGGCCAAGCAGGGCCTGCGCACCGTCGCGGTCGCACAGCGGCCCTGGGCCGGCCCCGCCCGCGATCCCCTCTCCGAGGACGAAGCCGACCTCGCCTTCGAGGGCCTCTGTACCTTCGCCGACCCTCCGAAAGCCAGCGCGCCAGCCGCGGTCGCCCGGCTCGCCGCCGCCGGCGTGCGGGTGGTGATCCTGTCGGGCGACGATCCGCTGGTCGTCCAGCGGCTGTCGAAGATCGTCGGGCTGCGGGCCGGGCGGGTGATCGGCGGTCCGGAACTCGACCGGCTGTCGGTCGAAGCACTGCGCGTGCGCGCCCTGCAGACCGATGCGTTCGGTCGCCTGAGCCCCGACCAGAAAGTGCGGATCATCCACGCGCTTCGCGCGGCCGGAGAGGTGGTCGGCTTCTTGGGCGACGGCATAAACGATGCGCCGGCCATCAAGAGCGCCGACGTGGGGCTGTCGGCCGACGGAGCGACTGCAGTCGCCCGCGCCGCGGCGGACATGATCCTTCTGGACACCGACCTGGCGGTGGTCGCGGACGGCGTCGAGGAGGGCCGGAGAACCTTCGCCAACATCCTGAAGTACATCCGCATGGGATCGAGCTCGAACTTCGGCAACATGTTGTCGATGGCGGCAGGATCGCTGTTCCTCCCCTTCCTGCCGATGCTCGCGATCCAGATCCTGCTCAACAACCTGCTCTACGACACCTCCGAGATCGGCATTCCGTTCGACAACGTCAGCGCCGCCGACATTGCCGGCCCACAGCGCTGGAGCACCGCAAGCGTCGCCAGGTTCGCCGCCGTGATGGGCCCGCTCTCCTCGATCTTCGACCTCGCCACTTTCGCCGTCCTCTACCTCGTGTTCCGCAGCACGCCGCAGGCCTTCCGGACCGGATGGTTCATCGAATCGATCGCCACGCAGACGCTGGTGGTCTTCCTGATCCGGACGGCGCGCCGCGCCTGGCGGGACGCGCCAAACCCCGTGCTGGTCGCATCGACGCTCGCGGCGCTCGCTGTTGCCCTCGTCATTCCCCTCTCGCCGCTCGGGCGCTGGTTCGGCTTCGTGAGCTTGCCTCCCGCCCTGCTGGCGGCCATGGCCGGCATCGTGGTCGCCTACCTGGTCCTCGCCGAGTTCATCAAGCCGTTCGCGATCGGGATCGCCCAGGCCGGCTCGCGACCGCGGCTCCGGCCTGCCCGCGGTTGAACCTGTAACAATACCGTCGTTGACTAAGACCGCGTGGACGCCAGGTTCTGAAAGGAGTGGCGCTTTGGCGAACCAACCTCCTCCGCTGAGCATCGCGCTCTCCGACGACCGGCGTCGGCTTGTCGTCGCCTGGGCCGACGGGCGGACCACGACGGCGCCGGCGCCATGGCTCTACGACAACGCCGACGGCGCCTTCGACCCAGCCAGCGGGCATCGCCTGGGCGGTGGGCTGGCCCTCGACGGCGCTCGCGCGCTGGAGAGCGCAAGGCTCGATGGCGACACTGTCGTTCTTCGCTTCACGCCCGGCGGCGCGGAGAGGCGCGTTCTGCTCTCCGCTTTGTCGTCTTGCGAACCCGGACGCCCAAGGGAGGCGGCCGAGCTTTGGCTGTCAGCCGTGGCGTCGCCGCCCGCGCCGCCTTTCGGTTTCGACGCCTACATGACCGACGACGGCGCGCTCGCCGACGTGCTGAACGCGCTCGTTCGACGCGGCATCGTCTTCCTGTCGGGCGCGGGCTCGGGGCCGGGCGCCGTGGAGAAGCTTGTCCAGCGGTTTGGCTACGTCCGGGAGACCAACTACGGGAGGCTGTTCGACGTCCGCGAGGAAACGGGCGCCGCCACCCATCTCGCCTACACCGCCGTCGGGCTCGAGCTGCACACGGACAACCCCTACCGCGATCCAGAACCCACGCTGCAGGTGCTGCACGTGATCGAGGCGGCCGAGGACGGCGGCGAGAGCCTGTTCGCGGATGGGTTCGCCCATGCCGAGGCCATGCGCGCCGCGGCGCCGGCGCGTTTCGCCGTGCTGGCCGCGACGCCGGTGGAGTTCGCCTACGAGGGGCAGGCAGGCGAGCGCTATGCCGCCCGGGCCGCGATCTTCGAGACGGCGCCGTGGGGCGACCTCAAAGCGGTGCGGGTGAACCATCGCGCGCTTCGCCCGATCCCGCTCACGTGCGCCGCCATCGAGGCCTGGTACGAGGCCTACGTCGATTTCTATGCGCGCGTTCACGCGCCGGAGGCCCTGCTCGCTCGACGGCTCGCGTCCGGCGATATCGTGATGTTCGACAACCGGCGGATTCTGCATGGGCGCACCGCATATGCAGCCGCTCCCGGCGGACGCTGGCTGCAGGGATGCTATGCCGAGCGCGACGGGCTGCTGGCCACGCTTCGCCGGCTCGAGCGACGCGCGGCGCCTGGAGGTGGACGTTGACCGTGGACAGCTTCGTCGACGAGATCTTCGCCCTCTACCGGCAACGCGGCCACGAGCACTACGGCGAGCGGGTGACCCAGCTCGATCACGCGCTGCAATGCGCGGCCCTGGCCCGCGCCGAAGGGGCGCCGGACACGCTCGTCGCCGCGGCCCTGCTCCACGACTATGGCCACCTTCTCGACGACCGTGGGCACATGGCCGAGCACGAAGGCATGGACGGCGCGCACGAGGCGGTTGGCGCCGACGCGCTCGCAACCTGGTTCGGCCCCGACGTGACGCAGCCGATCGCGCTGCACGTGGCCGCCAAGCGGTATCTTTGCGCCGTCGAGCCAGGTTACCTCGGCGCGCTCAGTCCAGCCTCCCAGCTCAGCCTGCGTCTGCAGGGCGGGCCGCTCGCGCCGCGCGGGGCCGGGGCGTTCAAGACGCTGCCGTTCGCCGAACAGGCCGTGCGCCTGCGCCGCTGGGACGATTGGGGCAAGGCGCTGGACGCCAGCGGCGTGCCGGCGCTCGAAAGCTACCGTCAGACGCTGCTGAGCGCCGCCGCCGGCTCGTCGCGGTAGCGGTCCAGGGCATCGCCGAGCGCCGCCTTGAGCGGCTCGAGCCAGGGCTCGAACTTGCGCCACTGGTCGAGGCCGTCGCGGAAGATGGGCTGGCGAACCTGCTCGGAACTCGGCGTGCGCACACTGCGCTCGGTCTCGTGGAACACGACACACGTAGGCTCGAATGGCAGGCCGCAGTGGTCGAGCAACCGACGGACGCTGCCCTCGAGGTCAGCGACCACGTCCTCGTGCTGCACGCGCAACACCCGGCCCGGCAACACTTCGTCCCAGTGCCGCATGAGCTCCAAGTAGGTGCGGTAATAGCGGGCGATGTCTTCGATCGAGTAGGTGAACTCCTGCCCGTTCGCGAACAGCTGCTTCAGATTCGAGAAGGAACACGACATCGGATCGCGCCTGGCGTCGATGATCGACGCGTTCGGCAGCATCAGGTGGATCAGGCCGACATGCCGGAAGTTGTTCGGCATCTTGTCGATGTAGATCGGTCTGCCCGTCCGGTAGGCTTTCGTCTCGGCGAGGTACCGCTCACCCAGGCGGACGAAATCCTCGCGCGTCAGATCGGCCAGGGCACCCGGGTAGCGCGGGTCATCCAGGTCGGGGGCGCGGCCCTGAAGGTCGATCACGATCCTTTGGATGTCCGGAAGCTCCTGGGTGCCTTCGACTTGCGAGTGGGAGGCCAGGATCTGCTCGATCAGCGTGGACCCGGAACGCGGAAGGCCAACGATGAAGATCGGCTCGGCGCTCGGGGCGCCCCACCCCTCGCGGCGTTCGAAGAAGGCCCGCGTGCAGACCGCGATCTGCTGCTTCGTATTCGTCTCGATGATCTCGGGGCGATAGCGGCTTTCGGTCCGCTTCAACGCGTTGCCGCGTGCGTAGTAGGACCACGAGGCGGCAATTTCGCCGTTGTCCTCGAGGGCTTTGCCGAGCGCGAAGCAGAGGTGATAGCGGTCGATCGGCTCGGTCGAGGGCGCTCCCTCCTCCGTCCGCATGCGCTCGAGCGTGGCGTCGTCGAAACGGTAGGTCTTCAGGTTTGCCAGACTCCAGTAGGCGTCGCCGAAGTCCGGCCGCGCCGCTGCCGCCGCCAAGTAGGCTTCGATCGCATCCGGCAATCGGCCAAGCGTCTTCAGGGCATGACCAAGCCAGAGGTGGATGTCTGGCGACGCTGGCGCGTCGATGAGCATTTCCCGATAGAGCGCGATGGCGGCCTCGTGCTCGCCGAGGCCCGCAGCGATGGCGCCCGCGAGCGAGCGATAGTCGAGGTTCTTGGGCTCCGCGTCGAGCAACTTGCGCACCTGCTTGCGCGCCTTTTGATACTTCTGCCGCTGCGTCAGAACCTGGGCGTAGTCGAGCCGCGCCGCCCGATAGTCGGGCGCGAGCACGAGCACGGCTTCGAGCAGCGTCTCGGCGTCGTCGAGCACGTCGCGCGCCATGCCGATCTTGGCCAGGAGCCGCATCGCCTCGGGGTCGTCGCCATACTTGAGCAGAAAGGCGCGTGTGATCTGTTCGGCCTGCGCCAGCTCGCCGTCGGAGAACAGCGCCGTGGCCGTCACCACCTCGGGCGGCAGCCCCTTTAGCGTGGCGGCATGGGCGGCGGCCGTGGAAGCGCTCTCTTGATCGCCCGAGAGGCGGTAGACGCCCTCGAGCATGCGCCAACTCATTGGCAGCGCCGGGTTGATGTTCACCGCCCGAAGCAGGGACTCGGTCGCCCGCGGCGCGTCCTTGAGCGCCACGTAGCAAAGCCCGCGCTCCTCGTGCATCCGGCTGAAGCGCGGCTGCAACGGCTCGAGGCGGTCGAGCATCGCCAGCGCCTCGGGGATGCGCAGCTGGCGCCGGAGGCTGCTGGCGGCGATTAGCAGGAGGTCACGGTTTTCCGGGAGGTCGCAAAGCAGCGCCTGGGCGCTGCTGAGAGCCTCATCATGCCGGCCCGCCTGCTGCAACGCGCGCAGCCGAGCGACCTGCTGCTCGATCGGGGATGGCGGCGCGGGGGCGGTGGGGGCGTGCATGCGGCGAAGGCAAGGCTGGCGGCCGGGCGGGACCGCCTAGCTTACCTCGGCGCGGTCGCTGATTAGAAGTCTGCGCTGACCTTTATCATGATGATGCGGGGACGCACGGGGACTTCCGATTTGATGAACTGCGCTGAGGACGTGAACATGCTGGCGTGGGAGTCGCCGATGTTCTGCGAGTACAGTTCCGCATACCAGTTGTCCTTCCGAACGCCGATCGACGCATCGAACAGCGTGTAGGCTGGCTGCTCGTAGCGGAGGAAGGTCGTGTTGGGGATCAGCACGCCGGCGCCGGATTCGTAGGTGCCTGGCTGGTTGAACATGCTGCCCATGTAGCTCGCGCCGCCGGTCACGTAGGGCTTGTAGTCGCCGACGGTCCAGTCGTAGCGAGCTCGGATGTTGCCCTGCCAGTACGGCGAGAAGGCGGGAACCGACCCGATCGTCCCGAACGGATTCTGGAACGGCACAAGCCCGACGCCGCTCTGCACGACCTGGGTGATGCACTGGCCGAACGCCGCCGTGCCCGGGACATTGTCCTTCAGGCAGGGCGAGCTGGTCTGCTGGTCATTGTTGTAAGTGACCGACCCTTGAATCGTCAGCCCGTCGATCGGGCGTGCGACCACCTGCAGCTCGGCGCCTTCCACCCGGTAGTTGGGGCCGTTGACGCCAAAGGTGGTGTTGCCGAGCTCGGTCGGATTGAAGAACAGGAACTGAACGTTGTCCCAGTTCATGTAGTAGGCGGAGAAGTTGACTTGCAAGCGATGGTCGAACAGCTCGGTCTTCAGGCCCGCCTCGTAGTTGGTTATCGTGTCCGGCGCATACCCGTTGGGCTTGTTGAACTGATCTGGACTTCCCGGGCCGGGGCCGGGGGCGACGAGCCCGGCTGCGCGGTTGAATCCGCCCGGCCGGAAGCCTTGCGAGAAGAGGGCGTAGACCATGGTGTCCGGCGTGATCCGCCATGTGATGCTCGCGCGGCTCTTGAAGCCCGTGTAGGTGACCTGGTCGTGGTGGGCGTTGATGTTCTTGTCTGAGTTAGGCCCGCACTGGCCGTTGGGCACGTCCAGGCACTCCGTGGTGGTTTCGTACTGCGATCCGACTTCGAATTCGTTGTACTGGTACCAGCGTGTCCCCGCCGTCACCGTCAGCACGTCCGGGATGATGTCGAAGTCGAACGAGGCGAAGATGGCCGTCTGGTCATAGCCGCGCTGGGTATCCTCGCCGAAGGCGGTGTTGTCGCCACGGATGCTTGGATCGTTCGTGGTCGAGCCGGGCGCCGGCCTGACATTGGCGAGGCAGGGCGGCCCACCGGGAACGAGGGCGGCGGCGAGATTCGCCGGCGTGCACGATGGAATGGACTTGTAGTTGAAGTTCATCACGTCGTAGACGCGGAACTGTTCATTGAACACGCCAGCGATCGCCCGGAAGCGCCAGTCGTCCGGCGTGCTCAAACGGAATTCATTGCTCAAGTGGGTGTTGCGGACTTTGTCGCGCCAGTAACCGAGCGGCGAGAAGCACTGCTCGTGCCCGCCGAAACCCGTCGCGCCGCCCGTGCACTGGTAGTACATGCCGCCGGTCGTGCGCGAATAGTTCGCGTAGTCCATCTGGTCGTCGATGTTCCGGGTGAGATAGCTGCCCGTGTAGATGGCCTTCAAAGGCCCGATCTTGCCGTTGACGGTCCAGGCCGTGTTTTCGAACTTGTCGTGGTCGAACGAGGGCGTGAAGGCCGTGATCTGCAACGGTCCAAGCGGCTGGAAGTTGGATCCGATCGGATAGTCCGCAGCGATGCCTTGAGCGTCCAGATTCTGCAGGCTCTCGGTGACCAGCACGTTCCAGTCTTCGTTGATGTCGTACTGCGCCTCGAAGCGTGCGCCGGTCGTCGTCGTCGGGTTCGACGCCGAGCCGGCGATCGCGAAGTTGTTGAACTGGGGCTGGTTCGGCAGTGTGCAGAGGTTGTGCGGCCCACCGCCCGGCAGGCCGTTGGGGCACAGCCCCGCGACTGGATGGATGTTGAAGTAGGTGTTGCCGAGGTCGGAGTTCGAGCGGGTGAAGCTGCTGGGCACGTTGTCGATGTAGCCGCCCTGCCGCTCGTTGTAGATCACGGCGCGCACGGCGAATCTGTCGGGGACGATGGGCACGTTCAGCGTGGCGTTGATGCTGTCGTTGGGATCCCCGTGCGAGGTCCAGCCGTAGCTCGCTTCGACATGAGCCGAGGTCGCCGAAACGTCGGGCTTGTTGGTGATGTAGCGGACGGCGCCCGCTTCGGCGCCGCCGCCGAACAGGGTCCCCTGCGGACCCTCGAGAACCTCGATGCGCTGCATGTCGGCCATGTAGATATCGACGTTGCGCGCCGGGAATTGCATCGACTCTTCGTCGAGGTAGATCGCGACATTCGGGAAGTTGGCGATTGTGGCGCTCGACTGGCCGCCGCGGAATCCGGCGCTCAGGCCGCGCATGAAGATTTCGCCCTGCCCCGCGCCGTTGTTTCCGAACGTGATGTTGGGCGTGAATTTCAGCAGGTCGTCGAGCGTGGTGATGTTGGCCTGTTGCAGCGACTGACCCGTGAACGCCTGGATGGTCGCGGGCACACGCTCGACATTCTGGCTGCGCCGCTCGGCCGTCACGATGATAACGTTCGAACCATTCGAACCGTTCGAAGCTGCGGCCTGCGCGGCAGCGGCGCTGCTGCTGTTGTCGGCAGGCGGCGCGTCTGCGGCCGCCGCGGTCGTGGCGATGCCGCCGGCCAGAAGCGCGCCGACCGCGCACGAGATCAAATAGCTCGACTTCATGATGATTTGCCCCCTGGCCATCGCGCGCACGATCAACCGCGCGCGAAGCGTGGCCGTTCCGGTGGGATAGGAGGCCGCGTCCGTGACGCTTCAGTGATGGAACAATTTCAGATTCTTGAAGAGTTGCGGTCAGTCGCGTGACAGCCAGGCGATCGCGGGCCGCGACCGCGCCGAGCCCGCCGTTTTTCCTCGCTAGTTCAATCGGTCGCCCGCCGGGGTTTCGCGCTCAGCGCTCGCGGGCCGTGGCCTCGGTTGGGTCAACTGCCGGATCTATGCGCTCGGCGATTTCGTTCACCACGGGCAGGAGGTGCGACACGTCTTCGATGACGAAATCAGCGCCGGCCGCGCGGAGCGCGGCCGCCGAGCGCGCCAGCCGCTCGCTGCGCTCCTCGGGCGGCAAGGCGGTGTAGCTCGCG
>JGI12269J14319_10001475_pt1 | contig 23337 bp, 22 predicted proteins | sample PeaSoiSIISIP2007_FD_14319 | JGI IMG/M metagenome (IMG submission 14319)
GGGACGTTCCTGCGGGTTCGCAAGGTCCGTCGCGACGAGATGCGTGAGCTCTCCAAGCCGGTGGAGCGTCGGCTCGTGGCGCCACCGCCATCGCCCTATGAGTCCTCGAAGGGCTTTCGGATCATCGACGAAGCGGGGGAGACGCTGCACCGTCCCCCCGTCGAACGTCCGCGGATCGACCCAGAGCGCGACTACGTCTTTAGCGACTCGACGCCGGGCGGCCGAGAGGTCATTGGATCGCACTTGCGCCACAACGACGAGTGGTTCCTCTCGCGTTCGGCGAACCGTTCGACCCCGTCCACCGTCGTGCGCCGTCTGGCGGTCGTCGCGCTGATCGTGGCCGTCGCGGCGGTGCTCGTGACCTACTACGTCGATCGTCACCCGTCCAAGGGTCCAGCGGGGGGCACCACCACGACGACCACACTGCGTCAGCGCACCACGACGACGGTTCCGACATTGCCCTCGTCGTTCACGACGACATCGACCAGCGGCAACGAGGCGTTCTACCGCGTGCCGGCGCCGAGATACCAGGTCGAGGTGACGGGCTCGCATGGCCCGACCTGGACCGTGTACAACATGGGACCGCGGAGCACCCTCGAGTGGCAGGGGACCGTCGCGAACGGCTCGACGAAGTCACTCACCATGGTCGGCGACTCGCGCATCACCTTGGGCTCTCCCTCGAGCGCCAGCGTGAGCGTCGACGGGCATCCCGTCGTCTTACCGGCAACGCTCTCCTCGCCTCAGGTGCTGGTCTTCGACGCTCCGTCGACTACGGGCGCGGGGTGATCTCGCTGAGCAGCCAGGCCTCAACTTTTGCCTCATCGCGCCAGGCGACGTAGCGGCCCGACACCCCACCGTGGCCGGCGCCCAGTTCGGTCTTCAAGAGGACACGGTTTTCCGGGTTGGCGTCGCGCAGCTTCAGCACCCACTTCGCGGGCTCCCAAAAGCCCACCCGCGAGTCGTTGAGCCCACCCGTCACGAAGAGGTCGGGGTAGCGCAGCGGCACGCCACCTTCGTCCGCCGAGCGCACGTTGTCGTAGGGCGAGTAGCTCACCATCGTCCGGTAGCTCGTCGCGCTGGTGGTGGGATTGCCCCACTCCTCGAACTCGCCAACCGTGAGCGGCAATGTGTCGTCGAGCATCGTCGTCACGACGTCGACGAAGGGCACCTCGGCGACCACGGCCTTGAAGAGGTTTGGCGCGGCGTTGATGGCGGCGCCTATCAGGAGCCCACCCGCGGAGTCGCCGCGTGCCGCCAGTCGATCCGGCGTTGTCCATTCCTCGTCGATGAGCCACTTCGCGACCGCGACGAAGTCGCTGAAGGTCGTCGGCTTCTGGGCGAGTCGGCCCATCTGATACCACGAGCGGCCCATCTCGCCACCGCCGCGCACGTGGGCGATGGCGAAGGCGACCCCCCGATCAAGCTGCGAGAGCCGCACCGACGAGAAGGCCGGGTCGATCGAGATCTCATAGCTGCCGTAGCCGTAGAGCAGTAGGGGCATCGGGGTCCTTGGCGCAAGCGAGCCGTCGGGCGCCACGTCAACGAGGTCGCGCCGGGTGACGATCGAGACCGGGACGCGCACGCGGTCGCTCGCCGTCACCCAGAGCCGGCCCGTGACGTAGTTGGCCTCGTCGTAGCCCCCGAGGACGCGCTGCTGCTTGCGCACGATCAGCTCGCCCGTCGCCAGGACGACGTCGGCGACGAGTCGCGGCGTGACGAGCGAAGTGATCAGGACGCGCAGTTGGGAGGTCTCGAAGTTCGGGTTGGCCGAGAGCACAACGGTGCTCGGTGCCGCGCTGCCCTCCACGAGGCGCGAGCGCTCGATGATCGCCTCGCCGAAGGGATCGTCGCCGGACACGAGCGGCACCAGGCGCAGCGCGGCGCAGCCCTGTTCGCGCTCACTGAGCGCGAGGAAGGAGGCGAAGGCGTCGACGCCGTCGAGGCGGCAGCCCGCGCGCTCGGGCACGATCTCGCGCCACTCACCGCCTTCGACCAACCGAGCGAGGAGGCGAAANTCNGTGGCGCCTTCGTTGGTGACCTTCAGCCACCACCCCCGGCCACGGTCGTCGGTNAAGTGCTCGACGCCGTACTCAATGCCGTGACGGCGCGCCTCGAGGATNTCGAGCGCGCCCGTCGGCCGGTCAGCCGGAACGTAGCGCGTCTCGCTCGTCATTGACGAGCCGAGGGTGACGACGATCATGCTGTCGTCGCGGCTTCGCCCAACGGCCACCGAGTACTGCGCGTCATCCTCCTGGTAGACGAGCGCGTCGGTTGCGGGCTCGGTGCCGAGCTCGTGGCGCCAGAGCTGCCACGGTCGCATCGAGCTGTCGACGCGCGTGTAGAAGAAGTGACGACTGTCGCTCGCCCAGGCGAAGCCGTAGTAGACGTCGTCGAGTTCTTCGAAGACGGGTGCCTGCCCGGCGAGCGGGCGAACGGTGACGTGGTGGCGCTCATCACCGGCGAAGTCGGTGCCCACGGCGACCCACGACTCGTCGGGACTCACGGCCAACACGCCCACGGCGAAATAGTCGCGGTCGCCGGCCTCCTCGTTCTCATCGAGGATCACCTGCTCGCCCTCGAGGGTCGTCGCGGGGTCGATCACCGGCGGGGTGAGGTGGTCGCCGCCAACCCGGACCCGCGCGCTGATGGGGTAGTTGAGTCCCTCGCGCGTGCGCTCGAAGTACCACCAGTTGCCCTTTCGCACTGGCACCGAGATGTCGGTCTCCTCGATCCGCGCCTTGATCTCTTCGAAGAGCTCGTCTTCGAAGGCCTTCAGCGGCGCGAGCTCTTGGTCGAGGTACTCGTTCTCGGCGCGCAGGTGTGCCAGCACCTCTTCGCTGTCGCGGTCCATCAGCCAGTAGTACGGGTCGACCCGGGTCTGGCCGTGGCGGGAGATCGAGTGAGGGCGTTGGCGCGCCCTGGGAGGGCCGTTCATCGCAACACTTTGAGTATTTGAGGACAAGTCGGGCCGTTTAGTTAGTACTATGGACGTAGGGATTATCCCGGAGGAGCGTAATGGTCGTAGACAATCTGGACTTCAGTCGCTACCAGTTGGGGTGGTCCGACGACCAGTTGCCGGTATTCAAGCCCAAGAAGGGGCTCAACGAGGCAATCGTGCGCGAGATGTCGGCCATGAAGGGCGAAGAGCCCTGGATGCTCAAATTCCGCTTGGGGGCCCTGAAGCGCTTCGAGCAGAAGCCGATGCTGCCCTGGTTCGCCGACCGCATGCCCGACCTCGACTTTGACGATATCTACTACTACGTCAAGCCCACCGACCACCAGGTGAACAGCTGGGAGGACCTGCCCGACGCCATCAAGGACACCTACCAGAAGCTGGGCATCCCCGAGGCCGAGCGCAAGTACCTGGCCGGGGTCACGGCCCAGTATGAATCCGAGGTCGTCTTTCACCGCAACCGCGAGGACCTCGCGCGTCTCGGCGTGCTCTTTTGCGACATGGACACGGCCGTTCGCGAGTACCCCGACATCGTGCGCAAGTACTTCGGCACGATCATCCCACCCAACGACAACAAGTTCGCGGCCCTCAATTCGGCGGTCTGGAGCGGCGGCTCCTTCATCTATGTCCCGCCGGGGGTGAAGGTCGACCAGCCGCTGCAGGCGTACTTCCGCATCAACACCGAAAACATGGGCCAGTTCGAGCGCACGCTCATCATCGCCGACGAGGGATCCCAGGTCCACTACGTGGAGGGCTGCTCGGCGCCGGTCTACTCGACCGACTCGCTGCACTCGGCCGTTGTCGAATTGGTCGCGCTGCCGGGATCCAGGATCACCTACACGACCATCCAGAACTGGTCGAACAACGTCTACAACCTCGTCACCAAGCGCGCCCGCGCCGAGACCGAGGCTCACGTCGAGTGGATCGACGGCAACATCGGCTCGCGGCTCACGATGAAGTACCCCTCGGTCTATCTGATGGGACCGCGGGCTTCGGGCGAGGTGCTGTCGGTCGCCTACGCCGGTCCGGGCCAGGTTCAGGACGCCGGGGCCAAGATGGTCCACTGCGCGCCCGAGACCACGTCGACGATCATCTCGAAGTCCGTCTCCAAGGACGGCGGGCTTACGGCCTACCGGGGCCTCGTGAAGGTCGAAGAGGGCGCGAAGGGCGCGAAGGCCTTCGTGCGCTGCGACGCGTTGATCCTCGACGAGCAGTCGGTCTCTGAGACCCGGCCCTACATGGAGGTNGGCGAGTCGGACGCCTCGATCGGCCACGAGGCGACCGTCTCCAAGATCGGCGACGACCAGCTCTTCTACCTCATGAGNCGGGGTCTCTCGGAGAGCCAGGCNATGGGCATGATCGTGAACGGCTTCATCGAGCCCGTGACGCGGACNCTGCCNATGGAGTACGCGGTCGAGTGGTCACGCCTCATCGAGCTGCAGATGGAAGGCGCCGTCGGCTAGCGAGGCGCACGCCACATCGTGTAGTACGGCGGGCCGTCCTTGATCGGGCGAACGGTCTGGCGCAGTTCGTAGCCGAAGCGCCGGTAGTAGGCGTGGTTCTCTTCCTTCTGGGTCTCTAGGTACGCGCCCACGTGCTCGTCGTCAACTCTTGCGAGGCCGTCACGCACGAGCAGCGTCCCGACGCCGCTTCGCTGGTGTGCCGGCTCGACGGCCAGCAGTACCAGGTACCAGTGCGGCTCCTTCGGGTGGATTCGCACGAGCGACTTGACGTAGGCGCCGCCGATCCGGAGCGAGCGGGGATGGCGGTAGAGGGCGCGCAGCTGCCCGGGGACCTGGGCGAGCTGCTCGCGCAGCGGCAGCGGGTATCGGTTGGTCGGCAACCACGATGCCACGCCGACGATCGCGTCGTGCGGGTCGCGCACGGTGACGAGACGATGGTTCTCGCCGAGGTGGCCGATCTGGGAGCGAAAGAGCATCGCCAGGCTGCGAGGCCGGGAGCGGTTGTCGGGCAACAGGTAAGAGAAGTACTCGTCGTCGACGAAAGCGCGACTGGCCAGGCCCGCGGCCTCATCCAAATCTCGCGCGCCGAGTGCGCGCTCGTCGATTCGAAGCTCTGTTGTCACCGGGACGAATCCTACGAGGCCGTCCCACCTAAGATGTAGGGCTGATGGGAATGCGAGAAGAGTGCAAGCACTTTCAGAGCCGAACCTACAAGTCCGGCGAAGTGGCGCGCTTCTGCGTGCTTGGTAACGCCCCCGACCAGCCCTGGTCGTGCCCCGAAAACTGCGTCACCTACGAGCGCCGCTTCGTCGACATTGGCTGGTCGCACGGCTCGCTCGTGGATCGCCCGGTCGAAGTCGCGCCCGTCGACGTGCCGATCGAGGAGCGTCGACAGTTGCTCGAGTCGGCCAGTGAGATCGTCAATGCCGTAGCGCCCGAGCTGATCGCCGAGCGCCGTCGCGAAGTCGAGGACCAGGACCGACGCGACCGCCGCGGCTGGAGGTTTTGGCGTCGCTAATTGCCGTTGAATTCAGGCGGGCGTCGCTCGATGAAAGCAGCCATCGCCTCTTTCAGGTCATTGCTCTGTAGGTAGAGCGCGTTCCAGCGCGCGACGAAGTCGAGTCCCTCGTCGAGGGTACGCCCGTCGTTCGCGGCGAGCACGGCCTTCGTTCCGCGCACGGCAAGAGGAGAGTTGGCCGCGATCTCGCGCGCCAATTCGTGGGCGGCAGCAAGGACCTCGTCAGCGCTTCCGTGGACTGAGTTCACGAGGCCGATCTCTCGCGCGCGCTCGGCGCCTATGTCCTTGCCCGTGAAGGCGAGCTCCGCAACGTGACCGGCGCCAACGATTTTCGGGAGGCGCTGTAGCGTGCCGAGGTCGGCGACGATCGCAATCTTCGTCTCGCGAACCGAGAACGTCGCATCGATAGAGCTAAGGCGGATGTCGCACGCACAGATGAGGTCCACGCCGCCGCCGATGCAGTAGCCCTGCACGGCGGCGATGACGGGAACTTCCAGATCCGCGATCGAGGAGACGGCGGCTTGCATGGCTCGCACGGCCCGAAAGGAGCGCTCGTTGGCGGTCGCGCTCGAGGCGTCGGAGTCGCCGCCGAAGGGATTCCCACCGAATTCCTTGAGGTCGAGGCCGACTGTGAAGTGGGGGCCCTTGGCTGCGACGATGAGCGCGCGAATCGAGGGTTCGCCCGCGACGGCTTGGGCAGCCCGGGGCAGATCACGCCAGAACGTGCGCCCGAGTGCGTTGCGAGCCTCGGGACGGTCGAGCCAGAGTGTGGCGACGTGACCGTCGACGTCGAGGGTGAGCACCTCTGATTCGAACACAACGCTCCCTTCGCCGCTGGTTCAGCCTAGGTCTCGTCGCGGGGCGGGTCGCCCTCCCCGGTACACTGCCTGGGTCCTCATTCGCTATGAACGCCTTCGCTGACTCAGCTTCCACTTTTATGAAAAGCCGGCCCGACGCGGCCGAGCGGCGCCGCGCGTGGTCGTACTTCGAGGAGATGGGCCTGCCCACCGCCAGCGACGAGGTGTGGCGTTACGCCCCCCTTGGCGAGCTCGGACTCGAGCGCTTCAGTGTGCCTATCGCGCCTTCGGCGGCCCCGGACTCGGACTTCGCTCGCCAACTCTCGCTGCGAGCCGGCGTCGTGATCCGAGTGGTGGACGGCTTTTGCGTTAGCACCGGCGAACCAGTCGAGGGTGTCGTCGTCGAGGTGGACGACACCAACGAATCACTCGCCGGGGGATCGCTCTTGCGCCGCTACGAGAGCGACTCTTTCGCGCTGCTCAACGCCGCGCTGGCTCCGAGCACGACGGTCATCCGTGTGGCCGAAGGTGTGAATATCGCTCAACCGATCGTGGTCTTGAACGAGTCGAACGCCGGCGCCACCTTTCCGCGTACCCAGATCGAGGTCGGGGCCGGTTCGAGCGTCACGGTCGTGGAGTACTTCGAAGGTGGCAAGGACGCCCTCGTCGTGCCCGTGAGCGAGTACCGCCTTGGCGACGACGCGTCGATGCAGCTCATCACGTACCAGCGCCTCGACGCCTCGGCGTGGCACGTCGCGCGCACGACGGGATTCTTGGCGCGCGACGCCCGACTGCACCAAGCCGTTCTCGGACTCGGATCCCACTACGACCGCTCGCGCAACGACGCTGAGCTCCAGGGCTCGGGCGGGTCCAACGAGCTGCGCACAACGTTCCTCGGCTCGGGTGACCAGGTTCACGACTTTCGAACACGCCAGTTCCATCTCGCGCCACGCACGACGTCGGTGCTGCTCTCCAAGGGCGCAGTCGCTGATCGTTCGCGCTCGGTCTACACCGGGCTGATCGAGATCGAAAAGGGCGCCAAGCGCACCAACGCCCGCCAGACCAACCACAACCTGCTGCTGTCGTCCCACGCGCACGCCGACAGCGTGCCGAACCTCGAGATCCGCGAGAACGACGTCATGTGCGCGCACGCCTCGACCGTGGGCCCCCTCGACGAGCTGCAGCTCTGGTACTTGGAGTCGCGCGGGGTTTCCCGCGAGGACGCTGAGCGCCTGCTGATCCAAGGCTTCTTCTACGAGATGCTCGCGGCCCTGCCCCAGCAGCTGGCCGAGCTGGTTGAGGGCGACGTCGCGGCGGTGCTGTCGAGCGTGGCCGGAGCGATCTCGTGAGCGCGATCGACATCGGCACGTTGGACGACTTCGAGGTGGGAATTCCCCGTCAGCTGAAGGTCGAGGGGCGCGTCCTCGTCGCGGTGCGGATCGACCAGACGATTTACGTTTTGGATGACCGCTGCAGCCACGAGGACTTCAGCTTGGCCGACGGCGAGGTCGATCTGGAGACCGCCGAGATTGAGTGCGCCCGGCACGGTTCGATGTTTCGCCTCGACGACGGAACGCCGACCTCGCTGCCGGCGACACGCCCCGTCGCTCACTACGACGTGCACGAGCGCGACGGACGATTCGAGGTGGAGCTCCCGTGAGTTCCACTCTCAAGATCGAGGGACTGCGCGTTGAGGTCGCCGGCCGAGAGGTCATCAAGGGCTTCGATCTCACGATGCACTCTGGCGAGGTTCACGCGATCATGGGGCCCAACGGCTCGGGCAAGTCGACCCTCGCCAACGCCCTTACCGGCCACCCGGGCTACCGCGTGCTGGACGGCTCGGTGACGATCGACGGCGTCGAATTGCTCGACCTGTCACCGACCGACCGCGCCCGCGAGGGCCTGCTCCTGGTCCTCCAGCAGCCGATCGAGATCCCCGGGGTGCGGTCCTACGACCTGCTGGTCGCCGCGGGCGCAGATCCTGCGACGCTTCGCGCTCGCATGACCGACGAGGCCCGGCGCATCGAGCTACGGCCTGAGCTGCTCGACCGGTTCGTGAACGTCGATCTCTCGGGTGGCGAGCGCAAGCGCGCCGAGATGGTGCAACTCGCGGTGCTGCGTCCGAAATTCGCGTTGCTCGACGAGATCGACTCGGGGCTCGACGTGGACGCGCTCGACGTGGTGGCCCAGCGACTGATGGCCGCCACCACGGAGTGGGACTGCGGGGTGCTCGCGATCACGCACTTTCGTCGACTGCTCCTGGAACTCACGCCGTCGGTGATTCACGTGGTCAGCGACGGGCGAGTGGTGGCGACTGGCGGGCCAGAGCTGGCGGTCACGCTCGAGCGCGACGGCTACGAAGTCTTTCGCGCAGCCGCTTCCTGACGACACCGCGCCTTCGCTAGGAGGCGAGCTCCTCGAGGCCCTGGCGCAGTGTGTTCCACGCGAGCGTCGCGCACTTGATTCGCACCGGGAACTTGACGACACCTCGCAGGGCGGCGAGCTCGCCGAGCGTGCGCAAGTCGGCGGCGCTCGCCTCCTCGCTCTTTTCCAGGTCGGACTCGCGCGTGGTCATGAGCGACTTGAAGGTGTCGATCGTGGCCTCGACCTCGTCGAGCGGCTTGCCCTTCACGGCGGCACTCATGAGCGACGCCGAAGATTGGGAGATGGAGCAGCCGTGCCCGGTCAGCTTGATGTCGACGAGGACGCCGTCGCGCACGTCGAGGTAGGCCACCACCTCGTCGCCGCAGAGCGGGTTAAAGCCCTCGACAATGTGCGCGGGGGGCGACGGCAACTCGCCCCGGTTGCGGGGCGAGCGGTAGTGGTCGAGGATGATCTCCCGGTAGAGGTCTTCAAGGTTCGTCACGGTCTAGCCGAACATTTTAAGGGCGTGCTCGAGCGCCTCGAGGAGTACGTCAGTGTCCTTGGTCATGGAGTAGGGACCGAAGGACGCCCTCGCCGTGGCGGCGAGTCCGTAGCGGCGCATGAGGGGCTTCGCGCAGTGATGCCCCGGACGAACGCAGACGCCGAACTGGTCGAGCACCTGGGCGACGTCGTGCGGGTGGACGCCTTCGACGTCGAGGCTGATGACGCCCCCGCGGCGCTCCGTCGTAAGGGGGCCGACGACGCGCACGCGCCCGTCGAAGGTCAGCTCGAGTCGCCGCAACGCGTCGCTCGTTAGCTCCTCGTCGTGCGCGGCGACTGCCTCCATGCCGAGGCCCTCGAGGTAGCGCACGGCGGCGCGCAGTCCGATGGCTTCGGCGATGGGCGGTGTTCCGGCCTCGAAGCGAGCGACGCCCCTCGCCGGGGTGAAGCCGTCCATTCTCACGTCGGCGATCATGCCGCCGCCGCCGAGGAAGGGCGGCATCGTGTTGAGGACCGCTTCGCGCGTCCACAGCACGCCGATACCGGTGGGTCCAAGCATCTTGTGGCCGGAGAAGGCGAGAAAATCGACGTCGAGGTCGACGACGTCCGTGGGTCCATGGATCACCGACTGCGCGGCGTCGATTGCGATGAGGGCTCCGGCGGCGTGGGCGGCGTTGGCGAGAGCGCGTACCGGGTTCTTCGTACCGAGCACGTTGGACATCGCGGTGACCGAAAGGAGCTTGACGCCCGCCAAGAGCCCCTCGAGCTCGCTGAGGTCGAGGCGATAGTCGTCGCCCACGGGAATGAAGCGAACCTCAATGCCGTTCGTCTCGCGCAGCTGGAACCAGGGAACGAGATTGGCGTGGTGTTCCATCTCGGTCACCAGCACGACGTCGCCGCGGCGCAGGTTCGTCGCGCCCCAGGACCGGGCCACGAGGTTCATTGACTCGGTCGTGTTCTTGGTGAAGACGATCTCGCTGGCGCCGCCCGGCGCGTTGACGAAGTGGGCGACCGCCGCGCGCGAGCCCTCGTAGGCTTCGGTGGCCTCGTTGGCCGTCTGGTAGACGCCGCGGTGCACGTTGGCGTGGCGTAGCTCGTAGTAACGGCTCATCGCGTTGATGACCGCCTGGGGCTGGAGTGAGCTCGCCCCCGAGTCGAGGTAGGTGATGAGCCGGCCGTTGACCTCGCGCCGGAGCTGGGGGATATCGTCCCTCACCCGACGCGCGTTGAAGCTGCTCACGCAATCACCGGCCGCCACGCGTCGTAGCCGTCGTGGTCGATCCGCGCGGCGAGGTCGGCGCCGCCCGAGTGCACGATCTGCCCGTCGAAGAGGACGTGGACGAAGTCGGGGCGAACTTCTTCGAGCAGCTTGGCGTAGTGGGTGACGATGAGGACGCCCATGTTGGGATGCCGCTCGCGCACGGTAGCGACGCCTCGGGCGACTGTGCGCAGCGCATCGATGTCGAGGCCCGAGTCGGTCTCGTCGAGAAGGGCTACGACTGGGTCGAGCAGGGCCATCTGCAGCACCTCATTTCGCTTGCGCTCGCCGCCGGAGAAGCCGTCGTTCAAGTGGCGCTCGGCGAAGGCGCCATCGATACCGAGCCGGTCCATCCATTCAGCGAGATCCAATCGGACCTCGAGCACGCTGAGCTCCTCCAGGCCCTTGCGCGCGGCGATCGCCTGGCGCAGGAACTGCACGACCGATACGCCGCTGATGGCCTCGGGGTACTGGAAGGCGAGGAAGATCCCTTCACGGGCGCGCCGATCCGGCGCCCAGGTCGCGATATTCTCGCCGCGAAAGAGGATCTCGCCGCTCGTGATGAGATAGCCCGGACGGCCCATGACGACGTTCGCCAGGGTCGACTTTCCCGCACCGTTGGGCCCCATCAGCGCGTGCACCTCGGCCTCGCGAACGATCAGATCGACGCCGCGCAGAATCGTTGAGCCTTCGGCCTCGACGTGGAGGTTGCGCAGCTCAAGAAGCGGTGTCGACACGCAGTGAGCCTACTGGTGAGCCCCCTTTTGCCGGACGTTACTACCAGCCCCGCTGGACCCACTCATCGAAGTGGGGACGTTCGGCGCCGATGGTCGAAGGCGCACCGTGGCCCGGCCAGATCGTCGTCTCGTCGTCGTACACGCGAAAGAGCCGCTCCTCGATGGAGGTGATGATCGTGGCGAAGTTGCCCCCGGCGAAACTGGTGTTGCCGGGACCGCCCGGGAAGAGCGTGTCGCCGGTGAAGACGAGCGGCGTATTCTCGAGCGCGAAGCAGATACTCCCGGGCGTGTGACCGGGCGTGTGGATCGTGCGCAGACGCAGGTGGCCGACCCGGTGCACCGCGTCGTCGTCGAGGAGGTGGTCGTAGCTCGGCAGCATCGATGCGTCTTCCGCGCGCACCCAGACGTCGATTCCGGCATCGCGCACCTGCTCGACGGCGCCGATGTGGTCCCAGTGTCCGTGCGTCTCGAGCACCGAGGTCACGCCGAGTCTCGTCGCGACGCGCAGCAACCGGTCGTGCTCGTTGGCCGCGTCGAGCAGCGTCGCCACGCCGGATCGCTTGCAGCGCACGACGTAGACGTTGTTCGCGATCGGCCCGACCACGAAGCGGTGCACCTCGGTGAAGGCGTCCGACCAGACCACTTCGACGTTGTCCACGTCCCCACACTGGCACGAACTACCCGCCGCTGGGAGTGAGTAATCTCGACCTTGGCGTGGTGGTGACCGAGCAGAAGGGCCCGCGATGAACTTTGGCTTCAGCGAAGAGCAGGACGAACTTCGCAAGATGGTGCGGCGGTTCCTCGAGGAGAAGTCCCCCGAGAGCGAGGTGCGCCGGCTCATGGCGACCGTCGAGGGCTACGACCCCGCGGTCTGGGCGCAGATGGCCAAGGAGCTCGCCCTGCAGGGGTTGGGCATCCCCGAGGAGTACGGCGGCCAGGGCTACGGCCCGGTCGAGCTGTACGTGGTCTTCGAGGAGATGGGCGCCGCCCTGTTCTGCGCGCCCTATTTCTCGACGGTGGCGCTCGCCGCGAACGCGGTGCTCTTTGTCGGCAACGATGGCGACAAGGCCGCCTACTTGCCGGGCATCGCTTCGGGTGAGACGATCGCGACGCTCGCTCTTACCGACGACGAGGGCCGCTGGGACCTCTCGGCGACCTCCACGACGGCGACGCGCGAGGGCGACGGCTTTGTCGTGAGCGGGGTGCGCAACTACGTCACCGACGGCTCGAGTGCCACGCTGCTGCTCGTGCCAGCCGTCACCGACAAGGGCCTCTCCCTCTTCGCGGTCGAGGGCGACGCCGTGGGCGTCGCGCGCGAGTCGCTGTCGACGATGGACCAGACCCGCAAGCAGAGCCGCATCGAGTTCACGCGAGCGCCCGCCAAGCTGGTGGGCGAGGAGGGCGGCGCGCTGGCCGGCCTCGAGGCGACGGTGCAGGTGGCCGCAGCGGCACTCGCCGCCGAGCAAGTCGGCGGGGCCCAGCGCGTGCTCGACAGCTCGGTCGAGTACGCGAAGAACCGCGTGCAGTTTGGCCGGCCGATCGGGTCGTTCCAGGCGATCAAGCACAAATGCGCCGACATGCTGCTCGACGTCGAGTCGGCCAAGTCCGCGGCCTACTACGCGGCCTGGGCCGCGCAGGAGCGAAACGACGAGCTGCCCATCGCCGCGAGCCTCGCAAAGTCGTTCTGTTCCGAGGCCTACTTTCACTGCGCGGCGGAGAACATTCAGATTCACGGCGGCATCGGCTTCACGTGGGAGCACCCCGCGCACCTCTACTTCAAGCGCGCGAAGAGCTCGGAGCTGTTCTTGGGAGACCCGGCGTACCACCGCGAGCTACTGGCCCAGCGTCTGGGCATCTAGTCGCTCGTGCTCACCCACGAGCAGCTGCGTAGCGGCGAGTCGAACCTCGACCTACGCCTCTTCAGCTCCACGTCGCGTCCGGTCGCCGGCCACGTGCTCGTCATCGTCCACGGCCTGCCGCGCCAGGTCGGCATGGGCCGCCAGGCGGCCGGACTGCTACCCGAGCTCGCCGAGCACGTGGCCAACGAGTCAGGTTGGCTGGTCGCCACTGGCACTCTCTCGGGCGTTGGCAGCAGCACGGGAACGTTCTCGGCCTCGCAGTGGCGCCGGGACCTCGGCCAGATCCTCGACCGCGTCGCCGAAGGAGAGCGGCGCATCTCGCTCGCCGGCTTTGGCTTCGGCGGCGCGCTAGCCCTGGCGGTAGCGGCGAAGGACGTCCGGGTGCGCGGGGTTGCGACTTTCGCCGCGCCCGCGCACCTGCGCCCGTGGTGCGGGTCGCCTGAGGAGATCCACCGCATCGTCCAGGTCGCCGGCGTCGTCGCCGACGAGCGCAACCTGCTCGAGCCCGACAAGCTCTACAAGGACATCCTCTCGATCGATCCCCTTCGCGCCGTCGCGAAGATACCGCCCCGTCGCCTGCTCGTCGGACACGGCCTCGACGACATCGAGGTGCCGGCATCGGACGCGCGCGACCTTGTTGCAGCGGCCGAGGGACGCGCCGAGCTTCGCCTCATCCAAGGTGCGGGTCACCAGCTGCGCGCCGATCCCCGCATGGTCGCGACCCTCTTAGGTTGGCTCGACCGACACCGCTGAGAGCGCTACGTCGAGCGCGCGTCGCAGCTCTCGGCTCGCGCGCTCGGGACTGTCCGACTCGGTAAGGGCGCGCACGACGACGAAGTGGCGCAGCCCCGCCGCGACCAATGAGGCGACGTTGTCAGCGGTGACCCCGCCAGTGACAAAGACGGGCTTGGGGCTACGAGCCTGGCTCTCGACGGCGTAGTCGATCCCGGTGCCCGCGCGACCGGCCTTGGTGGGCGTGGGCTCGATCGGACCCGCGCTCAGGTACGTCGCGTCCTCGAGGAGGGCTTGATCAAGCTCAGTGCTCGAGTGCGTGGAGAGCCCGACGATCGCGTCAGATCCGAGGACCTCCCGGCAGTGAGTGACGCTCGTGTCGTCCTGGCCGACGTGCACGCCGTCGGCTCGGGCTTCGATCGCCAGTTCTGGCGAGTCGTTGATGATGAAGGGAACGTCGAAGTCGCGACAGATAGGCGCCATCTGGCGAGCCTGGTCGAGTTGCGCCGACGGCGGGCGCAACTTCTCTCTAAGCTGCACGACGTCGACGCCACCACGCAACACCGCCGGGAGGAAAGTCGCCATATCGGCGCGGATGCCGACGCACAGATAGAGACGGCGCGTCACGAGGCTGAACACAACGGCCACCCTAGAAGCCTTTGGTCTCCGGACCGCAACCGCGTGGGGCAGAATAGGGCTATGCAGATCCCCGCCAAGGCCGATTACGCGATTCGCGCCCTGCTGACCCTGGCGGCGAGCGACGTCTCGGTGAGCGCCGATCACTTGGCGCACGAACAGAACTTGCCCGCCAAGTTTCTCGGCGCGATCTTGAGCGACTTGCGCCGAGGCGGTTTGGTGACGAGCCAGCGCGGGCCCGAGGGTGGATTTCGCCTCGCCAAGGACCCCGACCAGATCATGATCGCCGACATCTTGCGCATCGTGAGCGGCCCGATGGCCGGCGTACGGGGAATGCGGCCGGAGACCCTCATTTACGATGGCGAGGCCAAGCACCTGCGCGACGTGTGGGTGGCGGTGCGGGGCACGCTGCGTGAGGTCCTTGAGCACGTGACCCTCGGCCAGGTGCTGCGCGGCGACCTGCCGACGGCGGTCACCCGATTCACCAACGATCCCGACGCCTGGGTCACGCGAATCATCCACACGTGAGAAACCCGCAAGTGCGGCGCGGCGAAGCGCGCCTCAGCCGCCGCGAGCCAAGTGGCTATTCCAGCGGCGGGACCCGCGAGTGATCCGTGTCTACACCGATGGCGCCTGCCGCGGCAACCCGGGACCCGGTGGCTGGGCGTGGGCGAGCGGACCCGACGACTACGCCAGCGGAGCCAACGCGCACACCACCAACCAGCGAATGGAGATACTGGCCGTCATCGAGGCCCTGCGCGAGCATTCCGTTGGTCCTGTGGAAATCGTGAGCGACTCGAACTACGTGGTGAAGTGCTTTCACGACTCGTGGTATCTCGGCTGGCGACGACGTAATTGGAGGAACGCCAAAGGTCAGCCGGTCGCCAATCGCGACCTCTGGGAGGTGCTGTTGCCCCTCGTCCTCGACAGCGGCCGGGCCGTCACGTTCTCGTGGGTCAAGGGACATTCGGGCGACATGATGAACGACTTCGTCGATGAACTCGCGACTCGGGCGGCGGATTTCCAACGGGGACAGCACTCCTAAGCGGCTCGAGAACGAGCGCTCAAGACCGGTAGCGTGGACCGAGTGACAGCCCGACCCTTTCTCGAGCTACCGCGCGACCGAGCGGTCTGGCCCGACTTCGTCCGAGATCTTGTCGAGGGCGACCTCGCCCGCGCGCGCGAACTCGCAGCATCGTTAACTGATGGAACCGCGCGCGGTGCCGACGACGTGATCACGCGATGGAACGAAATCGACGACGCCCTCGCCAGCGCCAGTGCCGTTGCCTCGCTCGTGGCTGTGGTTCACCCGGACAAGGAGGTCCGCGAACTCGCCGAGCACGGCGAGCTGCAAGTGCGCAGCTTCGCCAACGAGCTCAACCAGAACGGGTCGGTCTTCGAGGTGCTGAGCGAGGCCCTGGGAAAACTTGGCGACGTCGCTGACGAGGGCGCCGTCCGCCTGCTGCGACTGACGCTGCGCGACTTTCGCCGTGCTGGCGTCGACCGCGACGAGGCGACGCGGTCGCGTCTGCGTGAGCTCGTCGATCGAGAAATCGCGCTGGGCCAAGAATTCTCCCGGATAATTCGCGAGGACGTCCGCTCAATCAGAGTCACGCCCGACCGACTGTCCGGCCTGCCCGAAGACTACGTAGCGGCCCACGCAGTTGACGAGGAAGGTCTCGTGACGGTCACGACCGACTACCCCGACTTCGTGCCCTTTCGTCGCTTCGCCCACGACGCCGGCTCCCGGCGAGCACTCGTGCGCGCCTTTCTCAATCGCGGGTGGCCGGCGAACGACGCGACCTTGCGCGAGTTGCTCGCCGTGCGCGCCGAGCGCGCAGCCCTACTCGGCTACGGCGGCTGGCCCGACTTCGACGCTGAGGTGAAGATGATTGGCTCGGGCGCGGCGATCGCCGCCTTCATCGACCAAATTGAAGAGTTGGCACGGCCGGGGGGCGAGCGCGATCGCGGCGCGCTGCTGGAGCGCCTTCGACGGGACCGGCCCGACGCGGCGGGTCTCGACGGCGCTGACTCCGCCTACTACCTGGAGGCTTTGCGTCGCGAGGTCTACGATGTCGACGCCCAGGAGGTGCGGCGCTACCTCCCCTTTGGCGCAGTACGCGCGGGCCTGCTCGACGTGACCGGTCGGCTGTTCGGACTTCGCTACCAGGCGGTCGACTCGCCGACCTGGCACGAGGACGTTGCCGTTTACGACGTCTACGTCGAGGGCAAGGGTGACGGTGAGCCGATCGGGCGGATCTACCTCGACCTCTTTCCTCGCGAGGGCAAGTTCAAGCATGCCGCGCAGTACACGCTGGCGGTTGGTCGGCGCCGCGAAGACGGATCGACTCGGCCCGAGGGGGCGCTGCTGTGCAACTTCAATGACGGACTAATGGAGCACTCCGAGGTGGTCACCCTCTTTCACGAGTTCGGCCACCTCGTCCACCACGTGGTCGCCGGCAAACAGACCTTTACCCGATTCTCCGGGGTGGCGACGGAGTGGGACTTCGTCGAGGCACCGTCGCAGATGCTCGAGGAGTGGGCCTGGGATGCCAACGTGCTGCAATCATTCGCCCGCAACGGGGCCGGCGAGCCGATTCCGACCGAGCTGGTCGCGCGAATGCGCGCGGCGAAGGAGTTCGCCGAAGCTGCCAACGCGTGCACGCAGATGTTCTACTCGGCCATCTCTTACTACTTCCATGACTCGCCGAGCGAGGACTTCTTGACGAGAGTCCAGGAGCTGCAGCGCCGTTACGACGTCTTCGACTTCGTACCCGATACCCACTTCTACGCCTCCTTCGGCCACCTCGAGGGCTATACCTCGGGGTACTACACCTACATGTGGAGCCAGGTGATCGCGAAGGACCTCTTCTCGGCGTTTGACACGGCGAACCTGTTCGAACCGACGGTCGCTCGGCGCTACCGCGACGTCGTGCTCGCCGCCGGCGGCAGCCGCGACGCCGCCGACCTCGTGGAAGAGTTCCTCGGCCGTCCCTACAACTTCGACGCGTTCGCCCGCTGGCTCACTGGGGTTTCGCTCGCGGATGGGCCTGCGTAATCGAGCCCTCGAAAACATTAGGATTCGCGGAGATTGAGCGTTACAGCGAAGGGGTAATTCCGTGGCCAACGAGGTCCAGCAGTTCGACGTGGTCGTGATCGGCGGAGGGCCCGGCGGCTACGCGGCCGCCCTGTACGGGGCCGCCGCCGGGCTCAGTATGGCGATCGTCGAGCGCGACAAAGTCGGCGGCACCTGCCTGCATCGGGGCTGCGTGCCCGCCAAGGAGTTCCTCGAGACGGCTCACGTGTACCGCACCGTCGAGCATGCGGAGAACTTTGGCATCAAGACTTCGAGCGTTGCGGTGGACTTCGCGATCAGCCAGGCGCGCAAGGCAGAGGTGGTGGAGCGTCTCTTCAAGGGACTCTCGGGACTCTTAAAGGGTCGCAAGGTCACGATCTTCGAGGGGACCGGACGGCTCGAGAAGGACCTCACGGTCAGCGTCTTTGACGGCGCTGACGCCGGCGTCGTCGCCCACGGGACCAACGTGATCCTCGCAACGGGCTCGGTGCCGCGCACGCTGCCAGGCTTTGACGTCGACGGAAAGATCGTCGTTACCTCGGACGAGTTCCTGGACCTCAACGAACTGCCGGCACGGGCGACCGTAATCGGTGGCGGGGCGATCGGCTGCGAGTTCGCGTCCCTGTTATCCGATATGGGCGCGAAGGTGACGATTCTCGAGGCGCTCCCATCGATCCTCGCGGGCTGTGACAGCGAGGTGGCGAACGTCGTGCAGCGATCCTTCAAGAAGCGCGGGATCGAGATCCGCGTCGGCGTGAACATTACCGGCCACAGCCCGAAGAAGGGCTCGACGACGATCGCCGTCGAGGGCGAAGAGAGCGTCGAGGCGGACATGGTTGTGATGTCGGTTGGCCGGCGCCCGCGTACCGAAGACTTGCTGGGCGAGGGCACGGGCGTCGTTATCGACGAGCGCGGCTTCGTCGTCGCCGACGGCTACCAGCGCACGGGCGCGCCCAACGTGTATGCGGTGGGTGACGTTGTCGCGGGCACGCCGCAGCTGGCGCACGTCGGATTCGCCGAGGCGATGGTCGCCATCAGGATGATCCTGGGCGAGCCAGCGGTGCCGGTGGACTACGACCGAGTGCCCTGGGCGATCTACTCGAATCCGGAGGTGGCCTTCTGCGGCCTCACCGAGGCCGCGGCCAAGGAGAAAGGCTACGACGTCGTGGTGAAGAAGGATCCCTTCGGAGGCAATTCGCGCGCCCAGATCATCGGCGAGACCGAAGGCGTCGTCAAGATCATCGCCGAAAAGCGGCCCGACGGAACTGGCGGCCAGATACTCGGCGTGCACATGGCCGGTCCGTGGGTGACCGAACAACTGGGCGCGGGCTACTACGCGGTGAACTGGGAGGCGACCGCCGAAGAGGCGGCCGCGCTGGTCCAGCCCCACCCGTCGCTCTCGGAGACCTTCGGCGAGACGCTGCTCGCGTTAGCCGGGCGTGGACTGCACGTTGCTTGATGTCACGCGTAACAGATGTCCTTAGAAAACATCGGCCACCGCATCCTCGTCGACGGGATGATGGGTTCCGGGAAGAGCATGTTTGCACTTGCGCTCGCGGCAAGGACTGGTTTGCCAGTGATTCACCTCGACCTCCACTACTGGAAGCCAGGCTGGGTGCGACCGTCGGACGACGAGTGGCGAGAACGGCAACGCGCGCTGCTCGCTGGTGAGGATTGGATCATCGACGGCAACTACAACGAGACGCTTGCCCTTCGGCTGGAGCGCGCAGAAACCGTCGTCTTGCTCGATACTCCCTGGTGGTTGTGCGCGGGTCGCGCGTTCGTGCGGGGGCTTCGCAAGCCCGCTGGCGAAATGCCCGAGGGCTGTGAGGACTCAATCAACCGACGCTTGCGCGACGAGTGGGGCGGCGTTGGGAGGATTTGGCGCAAACGCAGTTCAGAGCCTGCGTACGCGCGCTCCGAGATATTGCGGCACGGGTCCCACACGACGGTGCACGTGCTCCGATCGCGGCGCGAGGCGAGGGCGTTTCTCGATGCCGTCTGCCGCTAGAGAGCACCCTCCTCGCTCGCGGATGGAAGGACTGACGCCGCGCCTTTCGTCGCCATCAATCCAACTTTGGCGCCGGTGGAGTCGGACCTATGACCGATGTCACGGTGCGTCAATCTCCCCGACGAAGTAACTGATCCCGCGGTCATTCGGTCACCCAACGAGACCGCGACCTACTCAGGTTGGGCTTTCGTTCGCACGGTGGGATGTTGGGGAGACCTTCCCCGAGTGAGCGGAGCCAGTCGGTTGGAATTTGGTGGCAATGTCGATTCCAAAGTCAACAGCGCCGCGCCGGTGGTCAGGCGCGCCTAGCACCGGTCAATGACTCGCGAAGTGGCGCGCCACGACGGCGAACGACTCCTTGGGCTCCCAGGGCATGTCCGGGTAGGCCGTCCCGTGGCGCCCGCGTGGAAGGCATTTGACGAGGGACATCGAATCCATGTCGAGGTCGTAGCGCGGATCGTCGTCGGTACGGGCTTCGGGTGTCGTAAAGGTCGATAGGAGGGCTCCGGCTACCCCAGAGCGTTCGAGCTCGTCGAGGGTCTCGTCGAGCTCGCGGGCCTGCATGGTTTCGTCACGCTGGTACGTCCCCTTTAGGCGCGTCCGGACGAAGCGTCCGATCACGGGCCGAGTGTGGAGCCACAGCCGCGTGGTGTCGGTGACCCCGAACCCCAGGGTGCCGGAGCTCTCGGCATCTCGGTAGGTGCGCATCCCAAACTCGGTGACGATTACTGGTTTGCCAATGGAGAGGAAGGGTTGGAGCATCTCGACATAGCGGTCCTTGTTGCGCGCCTCGCGGTAATGGTCGACACCCACGTAGTCGAAGCGTGACCAATCCACCTGCTCGAAGACGAGCGAGGCGTAAGTCAGCGGGCCATCGAAAACAGCGCGCACCCGGGGCACGAGAGCAGCGAGGTACTTGTCGAGCCTTCCGTCACGAAGCAGCGACGGGTCACTTTTGAAGTGTTGCAAGCGTCCCGCTACGCCCTCGCCGGGAATCAGACCCTTCGTGAAGAGCGTGAGTTCGGCGCCGGCGACGAAGACTACAAGCCCCGGGCGCGTCGTCGCTATCAGCGCCGCGGCCATGGCCGCTTCGACCAGTCGGGCCGCGGTCTCCTCCGGTGAGTAGTCGAAGAGGGCCGGGGAGAACCAGACCTCGAGGCCAAGTCCGAGCGCCACCTCAGCGACGGCAGTAATCCGCCCAAGGTCACTACCTACGACACGCACCGAGTTGGCGTGCAGATCATCACGGATGATCTCGAGTTCACGGCGCACCACCGACATGTCGAGGTTCGCGGGGCGCGTCGAGATGGCATAACCCGGGCCCCGGAATGTGGTCCCCGTGTCGTAGTGGACTCCTTGATGCTGCACTCCGGGGGTCTCCCTCGTTGTTCCGGCACTCTTGAGGCCATCTAACGGTACTTCTCGAGCGTAGGAGTGCCAGCGTTTCGCGCCAGGGACCGAGAGGCTGCACCCAGTGATTCCCAACTCACTCGAACACTCCTCCGGCTGTGCGTCCCTAGGGCACCACTATCTCACCGTCCTGTCGAGCCGGCTCGACGCCGCCGAACTGTTCGGCACAAGGACGGCGCATACGTCCCGGTAGAGTCGAACCAATGACAGACGTCACGCTGCCCTCGCTGGGTGAGTCGGTCACCGAAGGAACGATCACGAAATGGTTCAAGAAGGTCGGCGACTCGGTTAGGCGCGACGAGCCGCTCTTCGAGGTCTCGACCGACAAGGTCGACTCCGAGATGCCCTCGCCCGTGTCGGGCGTCTTGGCTGAAATTCTCGTAGCCGAAGGCGACACGGTGCAGACGGGCGGGCGGGTCGCGGTCATTGACGAGACCACGTCGAGCGGAACGATCGCGCCTGCGCCGGTCTCTCCGCCGGCGGCAACGACGCCTGAACCTGTGGCGCCACCCGAGTCCGTCCCATCGGGGCCGCACGCTGTCTCGCCGAGGGCGGAGTCTGAGCCAAGCAATGGCGTCGTCCTCTCGCCCGTCGTGCGACGCATCCTGAGTGATGGGGGCGTCGAGCCCTCCACGCTGCAAGGCACCGGGCCCGGTGGGACGATTACTCGACGCGACGCCGAGCGCGCGGTCGCGACGGGACCGACGGAAGAGTTGGTGGTGCCGCTCAGCCACGGCCTGCGTCGCATGGGCGAGCACATGTCTATCTCCAGTCAGAGTGCGCCGCACGGCTTCGTGGCGGTCGAGGTGGACGGCCGCGTCTTTGTTGACCTCGAGCGCCTGGGACGGCTCACCCGCGACGGCGTGCCAATCACCGATGAGTTGGTGGTCAGTCTCGCCGCGGTGCGGGCCTTGGGCGAGTTCGAGTTTCTCAACGCCACCTTCACTGGCGATGAGTTCGTCATTCACCGCACTGTGAATCTGGGCGTCGTGCGCGCCGTCGCACTCGACGGCATGCTCGTGCCGGTCGTGCACGCCGCCGCGGGCCTGACCCTGCGCGCCCTCGCGCGAAGGGTGCACGAGCTCGACGGGCGTATCGCCTCGCGCCAGCTGACAACGGACGATCTCATGGGCGGCACCTTTACCATCAGCGGCGCTCCGTCAGCGCACACGTGGTGGACGACACCGATCATCATCCAACCCGAGGTAGCGATTCTCTCCGTGGGTGCCGTCCGCGAGGTGCCCATCGTCGGGTCGGCGTCGACGATCGAGATCGGTCGGCGCGTCGTCCTGGGCCTGGCCTTCGACCACCGGGTGTGCGAGTCGGTGGCCGCGGCGAGCTACCTTGAGCGCGTGGGCGAACTTCTCGCCGGGCTGGACCTCGAGAGCGAGCGCTAGGTGCTGCGCCGGCGACACCTCGGACGGGTCTCCTTCGTTGAGGCGAACGACCTGCAGCGCGCCCTGCTTGAGTCGAGTGACGACTACGTCCTGCTCTTCGAGCACCCGCCGACCTACACCCGCGGCGTGCGAACCGTCGATGAGCATTTCCTCGTGCCGCCGTCGCAGCTCGACGCCATCGTCGTTGACGCTGATCGGGGTGGCGACGTGACGTACCACGCGCCCGGCCAGGTGGTCGCCTGGGCGATCGTCAGCGTCGACGACGACCCCGCCGCGGGCAAGGCCCACGTGCGCCGACTCGAGGACGCCGTCATCGCCGCGGTCGCCCGCGCGGACCGCGAGAGTCGCCTCGGTGTTGTCGGACGGCTCGACGGCTACCCGGGCGTGTGGGCCGATCTTGGGGGCACGCCGAAGAAAATCGCCGCGGTCGGCGTGCGCACCGAGCGCAACGGGCGCGGTCAGCGCCGCACCTTGCACGGCGTGGCGCTCAACGTCGAGATCGACCTCGCGGGCTTTCGCGCGATCGTACCTTGTGGCATTGCGGACAAGCCCGTGGCTTCGCTGAGCTCGCTGGGCGTTGCGGCGACGACGCTCGAGGTGGAGGAGCTTCTAGGCGAAGAGCTCGAGCGCGAGCTCGGCGGCGGGGCTCGGATAGCCAAAGTCGATCGGGGAGTGGCGACTCCCTCCGACGAGCGGCCGCTCCTGCGGCGACTTCGGCGCGCCGGCGTCGACCCCGACGCGGGACTCGCGCTCAACACGCGCAAGCCCGAGTGGCTGCGGATCGAGGCGCGAATGGGCGGCGAATACCTCTCGCTGCGAAAGCTCACCGAGGACCTGCGACTCGTGACGGTGTGCGAGGAGGCAGGCTGTCCGAACATCTTCGAGTGCTGGACGGCCGGCACCGCGACATTCATGGTGAACGGTGAGCGCTGCACGAGGGCGTGCGGTTTCTGCCTCGTCGACACGAGCAAGCCCTTGCCGCTCGACCCGAGCGAGCCCGACCGAGTCGCCGAGGCGGTGGTGCGACTAGGCCTCGCGCACGCGGTCATCACGTGCGTCGCGCGGGACGACCTCGACGACGGCGGCGCGGGAGCGATCGCCGCCACGGTGCGTGCCGTGCGCGAG